>Ga0207873_1001878_pt1 | contig 18754 bp, 11 predicted proteins | sample BGWIniCompost_FD_187373 | JGI IMG/M metagenome (GOLD analysis project Ga0207873, IMG submission 187373) | Cellulose adapted compost microbial communities from Newby Island Compost Facility, Milpitas, CA, USA - BGW Initial Compost (SPAdes)... ...
CCGAGCTCGCCCGCCTGCTCGACGCGATCGACGCCTACGAACGCTTCTGCCGCCTGATCCACGACGCGTTCTACGCGTGCCTCGACCACTCCGCACGCTACCCGCACCCGATCGCACCGACCGAGCTCGCCGGGCTCGACGCGGTCAAGACCGCATCGCGCAACGTCCGCCGCGCGTTCGAGCACGCCGAAGCGCAGCTCGAGCCGGCGCGGCAAGATCAAACGTTCCGCGAGACGTTCGGCCCGCTGACCGAGGCAACAAACCCCGTCGCGTTCGTCGACGCCCTCCTCGACCATCACCGCCAAACCCAACGCCGCAAGCCTCCGGACGGCAAAGCGCCGTGGTTCGAGCACTACGCCGACGGCCGCGTCATGGTCCGTCCGCAATACCGTGACCGCACGGCCGACACGGCGAACGGCGAGTACGTCGGCCTCTACCGCACACGTGCGCTCCACTCGATGGCCGCCGATCTCGGACGACTGCCGCAATGAGCGAGACGCCGACCGCAAAGCTCCTCGACTGCTGGGCGCCGCCCGAGTCCGCGGGCCACGCCGTCGGCTGCATCGCGACGACGTACTCGTTCGACGCGGCGCTGTTCGAGGAGGAATGCCTCGCGCGCTTCCTCGCGCTCGACACGGATCCGAACGAGGACGGCGCGCTGTTTCTGATCGAGCGCGAGGAGAAGCTCGCCGCGCTCGCGTGCGCGGCCGTGCTCGTCGACTCGCGCCGCACGCGCTGCCGGCGGAGCCTGCGCTGGGACGTGCTACCCGTGCGGCTCCCGACCGGCGCTGCGCAGCACGCGAAGATCACGCTGCTCGTCTGGGAGCGGCTCGTCCGCGCCGTCGTCGCGTCGGCGAACCTCACCGAGGCGGGCTACCTGCGGCAGCAGGAAGTCTTCGGCGTGCTCGACTGCCCGATCGGCGGCGAGGGGCCGTCCGCCGTGCTCCGCGACATAGTCGAGTTCCTCGACGAGCTCGTCGGCCTGACGGCCGCCGCGGACGGCACGCCGAACGCCGCAGGCCGCCGTTGCCGCGCACTCCTTAATAATGTGCGCGAGCGGCTCGACGACGTGCGCGACCCGACAGCCGACCGCCCGCAGCTCCACTTCGTCGGCCTCGCGCCGGGACGCCCGTCCGTGCCCGCGCAGCTCGAGGCGATCTGGCCGGGCCGGCGCGCGCCGGACCGCCTCGACGTCGTCAGCCCGTTCTTCGACCTCGGCACGCGCAACGCGCCGGCGCACGCGTTCTGGCGATGGCTTAAGGCGCGTCGCTCGGCCGAGCTCTGCATCCACACGACGAGCGAGACGCGCCCAGCCGGGCAGGGCATCGTGCTGCACGCGCCGGAATCGCTGAAGGACGCCGCGCCCGCCGGCGACCGCTTCACCACGCGCTTCCACCGCGTCGCCGAAGCGGATCTCCCCGGCGAGCACGGACCGCTCTACCGGCCGCTGCACGCGAAGAGCCTGCTGCTCTCGAACCTCGGCTGGCGCGCGCTGATGATCGGCTCGAGCAACTTCACGAGCGCCGGGCTCGGCCTCGGCCGCGCGGCGAACATTGAGGCGAACCTGTGCTACACCGCGAACGCGCGCAGCAGCCCCGAGCGCGCTGCCGCGCTCGACACCGCGTTCCTCCGCGGCGAGCCGCTCGACGACGAAACGATCACGCTCTGGCAGCCGCGTAACGAAGCCGACGAGGACGACGGCGACGAAGCACCCGCGCTGCCCGCCGGCTTCGAGGACGCCGAGGTCTTCGTCGAGCGCGGCGCGATGCGTCTTCGGCTTCGCTTCGGCGCGGCGCTGCCCGACGGCTGGTGGGTGCGCGCGGAGGATGCGCGGCCGACGCTCGTCGATCAGGCGCGCTGGCAGGCGGAAGGCGCACCGCGGACGATCGAGATCCCGTGGCCGGAGGCACGTCCGCCGGCGGGCCTCGAGGTTGGCTGGTCTGGCACGACCGAGCCCGCGTGGTGGCCCGTCAACATCCGCGACGCGCTCGCGCTGCCGCCGGTCGAGGAGCTCAAATCGCTCTCGCTCGACGCGCTGATCGAGATCCTCACGTCGGCGCGACCGCTGCTCGAGGTCATGCGGCGACGGCTGCGCCGCCGTGCGCGCGAGCTGCTGCACGGTGCAAGCATCGATGAAACCCTCGACCCGCACCGGCGCGTCGACACGAGCGCATTCCTGCTGCAACGCGCGCGCCGCGCGTCGTGGGCGATCGCGGGTCTGTGCGAGAAGCTCGCGCAGCCGGTCGCGACCGAGAACGCACTCGCGTGGCGGCTGCATGGGCCGGTCGGCGCGGACGCGCTCGCTCGCGCGCTCGAGGCGGAAGCGGCGTCCGCCGACGAGCGCACGTTCCTGCTCGGCGAGCTCGCGCTCGCGCTTGCGCAGGTCGAGCCGCAGACGCGCCGCGGCTCGCTTCCCGCCGACGCCGTGCGCGCGGCGATCGACGAGTACGTCGCGACGCTCGTGCCGCGCGCGGAAGCGCAGCTCAGCAAAGCGACGCCATCGCTCGCCCGGTACGTCCGGCAAGCGCTCGCGGCCGCCGCACGCCGGAGGGCAGCATGATGCCCGCGCCGATACCGCTTCATCCGTCGATCAACCTGCACGTCGAGGGCCGGATCTCGCGCTCGGACGCCGAGCGCCAGCGCCGCACCGCGGAGGAGCTGCTGCGCCGGCTCGAAACGAAGCCGGGCCAGATCCTCGCGGACGAGGTCGGCATGGGCAAGACGTTCGTCGCGCTCGCAGTCGCCGCGTCCGTCGTGCTCGCGTCGAAGCGCAAGCGTCAGGTCGTCGTGATGGCGCCGCCGTCCGTGCTCGGCAAATGGGAGCGGGACTTTCACACGTTCACGGAGAACTGCCTCGACGGCGACCCGGGACTGCGCTGCGCAATCGCGCGCCGGCCCGTCGAGTTCCTGAAGCTTCTCGACGATCCGCCGCACCGCCGAAGCCACCTGATCTTCATCGCGCACCGCACGATGGGCCGGCGCCTGCACGACCGCTGGGTCAAGCTCGCGCTGCTGCGCGAGTCGATCAAAGGGCGCTGGGGCGCGGCCGAGATGCGCGAGCGCCTCGCGCGCTTCGTCGGACGGCTGCTCGGCATGCACTGGGTGGACCGCGCGGCGCCCGACGCATGGCGCGACCTGCTCGACGCCGACCCCGCCGACTGGCTCGACGTGCTGCGCAAGCACGGCATCGGCTCGACGAAGGACGAGGCGCCGGAGGACGCGGACGATCCGGTCCCGGCGCACGTCGCGGAGCTGCTGCGCGAGCTCGATCTCGGCGCCGTCTACGAGACGCTGCGCGACGGGCTTCCGGTCCGCGAGAGCGCGAACACGCGTGCGCGGCTGCGCCGGCTGCGGAAGGCACTCGACGATGTCTTCGCCGACGTCTGGGAAGCGGTGCTCGCCGGGATGCGCTACCGCTTTCCGCTCCTGATCGTCGACGAGGCGCATCACCTCAAGAACGCGCACACGCGCGTCGCGTCGCTGTTCCGCAGCGCGGAGCCGGACGACGAGTCGGACGAGCCCGCGCACGGCGCGCTCGCGGGGCGCTTCGAGCGGATGCTGTTCCTCACCGCGACGCCGTTCCAGCTCGGTCATCACGAGCTCTGCAACGTGCTCGAGCGCTTCGGCGGCATCGCGTGGGACGGCGACGCCGCTCCGCCCGGCGGGCCGGACGCGTTGCGGCACGCGATCGAGGCGCTGCGCGAGCGGCTCGACCGCAGCCAGCGCGCCGCGCTCGCGCTCGACCGCGCGTGGGGCGAGCTCACGCACGACGATCTTTGCTTGGACGACCGCACGTTCTCGAGCCCGGACGAATGGTGGGCCGCGCTTCGCGCCGGCGGCGAAGGCACGCCCGCCGCGCAGCGCGCGCTCGCACGCTTCGACGATGCCGAGCGCGCGATCCGCGCCGCCGAGGCGGCACTGCGCGAATGGATCATCCGCCATTCGCGGCCGACCGTGCTCTGCGACGCGCATCCGCATCTGCCGCGACGCATCCGCCGCGTCGGACGTGCGATTCGCGAAGCGCTCGCGCACGGTACCGAGGAAGGGCTGCCCGTCGAAGGCGACGCCGTCCTGCCCTTCCTGCTCGCCGCGCGGCTCGTCGCGACGACGCCCGAGTCGCGGCCGGTCTTCGCCGAAGGGCTCGCGTCGAGCTACGAGGCGTTCCTCAAGACGCGTAAGCACGCGGGTAACGGCTTCGACGGCGTTACCGATGACGAGGAGCCGCTCGAGGCGCCCGCGCTCGTCTCACACGCCCGCTGGTATCTCGACGCGATCGAGCGCGCGCTCGCCGACGCCGGCAGCGCCCGCGAGACGCATCCGAAAGTCTCGGCGACCGTCGACCGCGTGATCGAGCTCTGGAGCCAGGGCGAGAAGGTGCTCGTCTTCTGCCACTACCTTGCGACCGGCGACGTGCTGCGCCACGCGATCGCCGAGCGCGTGCAAGGCGAGATCGTCCGCCGCGCGGCCGCGATGCTCCGATGCAGTGAGACCGATGCGGCAGGGCGGCTCGAGCAGCTCACCGACAACCGCTTCGCGGAGGGCTCGACCGCGACGCAGGCGGTCCACGAGGAGACCGGCGCGCTGCTCGAAGCCTACCCGGCGCTCGCGCCTTACCGCACGAGGCTCCTCGAGATCGCGCGCCGATTCATCCGCCGACCGAGCTTCCTCGTGCGCTACTTCGATCTCGGCACCGCGCACTTCGGCCGCGACGACGTGCAGCGCGCGTTTCGCCGCAGCGCAGGTAGCGGCATGCAGATCGCGAAGGTCTTCGAGACGTTCTTCGAGTTTCTCGCCCGCCGTTGCGGCGACCGCGAGCGGGAGGCCTACATCAGTGCCGTCGAGCACATTCAGACCGGAGACATCCGTGTCGGGGAGCGCGGCGAGCCCGACGCCTCGACGACGCTCGGCGCGAACGTCCGGCTGATCAACGGCGGCACCGACGCCGAGCTTCGCGATCGGCTGCTCCTCGCGTTCAACACGCCCTTCTACCCGGAGGTGCTGATCACGACGAGCGTAATGGCCGAGGGCGTGGACCTGCACCTGAACTGCCGCCACGTGATTCACCATGATCTTTCGTGGAACCCGAGCACGCTCGAGCAGCGCACGGGCCGTGTGGATCGGATCGGCGCGAGGGCCGAGCATGCGGGCGCGCCTATCGAGGTGGCGATGCCGTTCGTCGCGGCGACGCAGGACGAGAAGATGTATCGCGTCGTGACGGATCGGGAGCGGTGGTTCAACGTGGTGATGGGAGGGGAGGCGATGCTGCGGTTGGATGGGCGGAGCACGGATCGGGCGGCGCGGAGGGTGCCGATTCCGGAGGAGGCCTATGCGAGGTTGAAGTCCGAGCTCGGCGTCCGTGATGAAGGTCGGGCTTCTGACGACCGTGAAGACCGGTTCGCAGACATCTCTTGCCGTCTCCGCTACTCTTCCGCCCCGTGAGCGCGAACGACGACGATAGCTGCGGCTGGCGATCGGACCTGCCGACATTCTACCGGACGACGTCGGCGACTGTAGTTAGCCGACTGATCAACTTTGTTCGCGACGCGAGTCCTGAGCAGGAGAGCGCGTGGCGAACGCACATACCCGTTCTCCAGGAGGAGTGTCGGGAGCTCGCGGATCGCGACGCGTTCGCGAGCTCCTATACCGCGATCCTTGAGTACCAGCTGCCCTACGACCTTCGCCGCGTCGATCTGATCGTACTGGAGCGCGCAGCCGTCGTAGTCGCGGAGCTTAAGGGCTACCGCGGTTTGACGAGTGCCGCGTTCGATCAGGTCCTCGCCTACGCCCGCGACCTTCGCGCCTACCATCGCGAGTGTGCCGATCGGCCGGTCATTCCGGTGCTGATCAGCAGCGCCGCTGCCCGGCCACCGTGGCGCTGCGAAGGCGTCACGGTCTGCCATCCCGAGGATGTCGACGCCGTCTTGACCGAAATTGCACGAAAGCACCCCGGCAGCCCAGCGCGCGCGGAGGACTTCGTCGCGCCCGGCGCCTATGTGCCGCTGCCGACGATCGTGCAGGCGGCGCGCCAGCTCTTCGAGACGCGGGAGTTGCCGTACATCAAGCGCGCTAGATCGGCGACGGAGCCGGCACTCGAGGAGATCACCGCCATCGCGCATCAGGCTGCGAAGGACGGAACGCGGCATCTTATTCTGCTCAGCGGCATCCCGGGATCGGGCAAGACGCTCGTCGGCCTGCAGCTAGTCCATTCGCGATGGCTGGACGACCTGGCGGAACCGCGGGACAAGGGCAAGCCAGCGGCGGCCGGTGTATACCTTTCAGGCAACGGACCGCTGGTGCGCGTTCTTCAGGACGCGCTAAAAGACGGCGGCGGTGGCGGCAAGACGTTCGTGCGGCCGATCAAAGCCTACGTCGACTACTACTCGAAACGACTCGATCGCGTCCCGCCGGAGCACCTGATCGTCTTCGACGAGGCGCAACGTGCGCACGATGCGGAGCAAGTGGAGCGCGTTCATGGCCGCAGTGACGGCTTGTCCGAGCCGGAGCACCTCCTGCGATTCTGCGAGCGCATTCCGCGCTGGAGCGTGCTGGTCGCGCTGATCGGCACTGGGCAGGCGATTCACGTCGGCGAGGAAGTGGGGCTGCCGCTTTGGCGGAAGGCGCTCGACGACGTGGCCAATCGAGCGCCCTGGACCGTGCACTGTGCGCCATCACTTGCCGAGCAATTCGTCGGTGGACGTTTCAATCTGAAAACGACGAACCGGCTGAATCTCACGTCCGAGCTCCGGTTTCACTTCACGGCGGACGTGCATCGATTCGTTGAAGCGCTCCTTCGAGGCGAGGCCCCGGAAGCGTTGCGACCCATCGCGGAACGACTCCATGAGCAGGAGTTCAGGTTCCTGCTCACCCGAGATCTGGACGCGGCGAAGCACTACCTGCGCGATCGCTATGCAGACGCACCGCTGGCGCGCTACGGCATTCTTGCGTCCTCAAAGGACAAGCTTCTGCCGCAGTTCGGCGTCGACAATACGTACCAGACGACGAAGACCCTCCGCGAAGGCCCATGGTACAACTCAGATCCGCGGGACCCGCGGTCGTGCTGTCAGCTCAGGGAGGTCGCCACGGAGTTTGCGTCGCAGGGATTGGAACTCGACTTTGCCCTGCTCGCGTGGGGCTCCGATCTTCGCCGTGTCGGTGGCGCCTGGACCGATGACCTTTCGCGTGGGTATCGGAATCGCGTGAGGGATCGCCTAACGCTCCGTAAGAACGTCTATCGCGTGCTGCTCACGCGCGGGCGGGATGGGTCTCTCGTATTCGTGCCTCCGGTGGAGGAGCTCGACGAGACGTTCGACTATCTGCAGGACTGCGGGATGCGCAAGCTTACTTGACTACGTTTGCGCGCCCCCAGTACGGAGGTGAAGCTCATCGGCATCAACTGCACAAGCCGGCTCGGTTGATGGCATTCGGCCTTGTCATGGCTGTGCGAAAGCATCGAGCCCGCCTTGCTCAAAGCAGTTCTCGTTATGCCATCTCAAAAACTCCGCCGCAGGCCGCTCTGCCGATTCCCGCGGGAGAACAGCGAGCGTCTTACCATGATACGCGTAATACTCCCGTCCATTCTCGAACTCCTCCCTGATCCGCTTGCTTACCTCGACGCGCAGCTCCGGTGTGACAGTAACGTAACCGCGATCAAAAAGGATGTGCAGATCCGAGCGGAGCAAGAGCCCGTTGGACACTCGGTGCGGTCCAGCCGCTGAGTACGGTTGAATGTGCGCCGCCTGCAGGACGGGTAGCGTACGCTCGCCACTTATTGCACATCGCTTCTGATAGGCGTCAGTCACGAGCACGCGGAAAGCTCCTTGCCCGAGACGGGCACGGGCAAGATACTCGGCTCCGTATTTCGGCCCCTCATCCTTGATCTCACGCAGACGCGGATCGAGCGCAAAGCGGGCCAGCACTTCTTGCCAGAGCGCGCGCCCAATGGGCTCCGCGTCGTCGTAGCTCTTGCCCTGCACGATGTTCCGCGCCCAGTCGGACGGAACTGGGATCCACTGTTCCTCCGACCAGAAGAAGGGCTGCGTCAGAATGCTGCACCCCACGGCTGGATCGGGTGCCGCCTCACTGTCGCGGCGGTAACGGCGTATGCGAGCGCGGAAGGCGACGAGGTCCGAGACGCCATTCTTCGTGCCGAAGGCCGACCATGCGAGCGAGCAGGGCAATATCGTGTGCCGAACGAAGAACCCGCCACCGACAATATAGTTTTGCGGGCTGTGAAGCTTAAACAGAAACGGCTCTCCCGGCTGTAGCACCTTGAACTGCTTGCTGCCGCTCGGTTGCCAGAAGTTCACCTCGTCCGGCGCAAGAGCGCGCAGGTACGAGAACCAGTCACCGTCGGTGACGCCAACCCAGATCTTCATGCCCGGTCTCAATCGCCATCGTGCGGTCCGAAATGTGGGTGGGGCGGCTCTGCGACGCCCGGCAGTGGCGCGTCGCAGAGCGCATCGCCCCAGCCACCATCGAGCCGCACGAGTTGGCCTCCCTAAATCCATGCATGCGCACCTGCGGTCTGCCCTTGCTCGGAGGCTCACCGGGAGTCCGCTCTCGCGCCTTCTTCGTCGTGTAGAAGCTTAGCCGCGGTGCAGCCTTCTGCAAGCTCCGAAGTACACTCCGAGCGACTGCGCCCCTACCGCTCCACGCGCGATGGACGCCGCGCAACGTCCGAAATGCATGCGTAAGCTTCCCCTTCTTCCGGACGCTTGGAAAGGAGAACTTTCTGGCAGACTACGACCAGGAGGTTCTGATGAAGAAGTCGCGATTCACCGAGACGCAGATCGTCTCGATCCTGAAGGAAGCCGACGCTGGTGTGCCGGTGAAGGAGATCTGGCGCAAGTACGGGATCAGCTCGGCGACCTACTACAGCTGGAAGGCGAAGTACGGCGGGCTGGAGGCGTCGCAGCTGAAGCGGCTGAAGGAGCTCGAGGGCGAGCTCAGCCAGTACAAGCGGATGTATGCCGAGCTCGCGCATGAGAACTATGCGCTCAAGGACCTGATCCAGAAAGAGCTCTAGGGCCGTCTGAGCGCCGTGAGGCGGTCCGATATTTGGTGGAGACCCATGACATGCCGGTACAGCGGGCATGCGCAGCAGTGGGTCTGGCGAGGTCGTCGTATTACGAGCCCCGTGTCGATTGGCTGAGCCGGGACCGAGAGGTGATCGAGGCGCTACAGTCGTTGGCGGATCAGTATCCCCGGCGCGGCTTCTGGAAGTATCACAAGATGCTGCGGCGCTCGGGCCGGAGCTGGAATCACAAGCGGGTTTACCGTGTGTACTGCGAGCTCAAGCTCAACCACCGTCGGCGTGCGAAGCGCCGTATCCCGGTTCGGCAACCGCGGCCGCTGTGGATCCCGGATCGGCCAAACGTAGTCTGGTCTGCGGACTTCATGAGCGATGCGCTCTACCACGGTCGTCGCCTGACCCCACTCGAAGAAGGAATGCTAACGCTTACGGTCGTTGCGACGAGTGCCGCCGGCCTCGAATCGGATCCTGCGACAGACATTGCCTATCTAGACAAAACGCCGCCGGCGGTACCTACGATCAAGCTCGGATCCGACGACCGACACGGGCTTGCCGAGCTCGGACGGCGTTACGAACAACGTACGTCCGACGTTCATCGGTACAGGCGAGCCGGGTAGTCGGCTTTATCTCTATATCTATTCCCTTGAGCCCACCCCTATTTTCCTGAACATAGGCGGTCGAAGGGTCGATGACGATGGTCAGTGGTCGGCGTCGTCTATGCAGGACATTCCTGTGGGCGAGCACACTGTCACTGTGAGCGTGAGCGACCAAGTAGGTCAGCGGGTGTTCACGACTTATACGGTTGTCGTCGATACGACGGCTCCAAACGCGCTGACCATCCAGCTCGATCCGGCGAGCGACACCGGCGTCTCGAGCTCGGACAGAGTCACGGGCGTTGTGCAGTGTTCAATGGCACCGCCGAACCCGGCAGCTTGGTCCGTGTGTCGAGCGACATGACAGGCCTTCTGGGCTCGGCGACCGCGGACAGTAACGGCCGGTGGTCGCTGACGGCAGAGGCGGATCTCCCGAAAGGTCGGCACGAGATCACGGCTACCGCAACCGACGTCGCGGGCAACACGTCGCCTGCGTCTGCTTTGACGATCATGATCATCGCGGACAGCGACGGGGACGGTATGCCCGACGACTACGAGCTCGAGCACGGCTTCGATCCGTTCGATCCGTCCGATGCGGCGGAGGATGCGGATCAGGACGGCGTCTCGAACGTGGACGAGCTCGCCGCGAACACGAATCCGTGGGTGGACGACTATCCGCCGGTCATTTCGGTGCCGCCGACGGTCGAGATCAACGCGACGGGACTGCTCACGCCGTTCCCGGCGCTCGAGGCTCCGACGGCGATCGACGCTCGTGACGGCGAAGTCACCGCGGTGCTTTCGGGCAATCCCGCATGCCTGACGCCGGGCGCGCATACGGTCACGTGGACGGCACGAGACGCCGCGGGCAACGAGGCCCAGGTCACGCAGCCGATCCTCGTGCACCCGCAGATCTCGCTCGGTCCCGATCAGGTGCGCGCCGAGGGCTCGAAGACGGCGATCACTTTCCACTTGAACGGGGAGTCGCCGGTTTATCCGCTGGTCGTCGAGTACACGATCGGGGGCTCGGCGACCGTCGGCGTCGATCACGACCTCCACCCAAGCTCGGTCGTGTTCGAGGAGGGTGAGCTCGAGAAGCGCATCGAGTTCACGATCTTCGCGGACAGCGTCATGGAGGGGCCTGAGACGATCGAAGTGAGGCTCTCCGGGGAAGGCAACTTCGGCGTCCGGAGCACACACCTAGTCACGATCGTCGAGGAAAACGTGGCGCCTCGAGTATCGCTCACGGTGTTCCAGGGTGAGAGGCCGGCACGGCTCCTCACCGCGGACGGTGGTGTCGTGCTGTTCTCCGCCGAGATCGACGACCCGAACCCGCAGGATCTGCACGACGTCGAGTGGTCGTTCCCGCAGGGAGCGTCGCTCGTCGACATGGGCGACACGCTGAAGGCACTCGATCCGACGAGCCTTGCAGCTGGCGTGTACGAGATGCGGCTCGTCGTCCGCGACAACGGCACGCCGCCGCTCGAGACGGAGGTCGTCGAGTCGTTCCGAATGGTCGCGACGGCGCCCACGCTTTCCGCGGACGTCGACAGCGACGGCGACGGGCTATTCGACGCGGACGACGGCATCCCGGACTATCTCGACGCGGTGAGCCAGCGAAACGTGCTCGCTGAACGCGAGGGCGATGGGGGCCGGTTCCTCGTCGAAGCCGAGCCCGGACTGAGGCTCGTGCTCGGTGAGCGCGCTCAGCGGCTAGGCGGCGCAGGTGCGGGAATTCTGTCCGAAGAGCTTGCCGGGGTCGGAATCGCGTCCGACTCGGTTCAGAACGTCGGCGGATACTTCGACTTCGTCGTGCGCGATCTCCCGACTCCGGGCGCTTCGGTCTCGATCGTCATCCCACAGCGCGCTCCGATTCCGGAGCGGCCGGTGTATCGCAAGTACGACGACAACTGGTTCACGTTCGTGGAGGACGCCCGCAACCGCCTGGCTTCGGCGCGTGGACGAGAAGGTGTCTGCCCGCCGCCGGGCAGCGATGAGTACACGCCAGGCCTGACGCCGGGCGATTGGTGCGTCGAGCTCACGATCGAGGACGGCGGTCCGAACGATACGGACGGTCTGGTGAACGGCGCGATTCGTGATCCGGGCGGTGTCGGCACGTTCGTTCAACCGTCGCCTCAGCCGCCTCCTGGCAATGGCGGTAGCGGTGGAAGCGGCGGTGGCGGTGGTGCCTTCGGATGGCAGAGCCTCTTGGGTCTCCTGGCGCTCGCAGGCCATCGGCGCTGGAGCCGCGCGCGGCGTCCGCAACAACACCACTGACCATCCCCGCAACCACGTGTCGTCACGTGCGCTTCTCCCGTGCTTCGTCAATGACCGCATGCGGTGACGCGAGCCCCTGTGCAGACCCGCCGGCGCCTCCCATGCCTTGCTGAAGCGGCCCCGCTCCGCCGACAATTCCGGACGGCTGCCGGCTTTCGGGGGAGACGAGCATGAACCGACGTGGCATCGCAGTTCTGTGCCTCTGTCTTGGCGCGTTCGCCGGCGACGCCGGCGCCCAAAGCGCGAGCGGTGGCGCCGCGGTTCCGCCTGCGAGCTCGATGGCGCCCGCCCGTCTGACGGGTTATCTCGGACGCGATGCGATTCCCGACTATCAGGTCTTCCTGCCTCCGCCGCCCGCGGACGACGCACCGCTCGGCCAGGCCGATTTCGCCGTGTATCGCGCTACCCGCGCACTCGAAGGCACGCCGCGCTGGGAGCTCGCTGCGAAAGATGCGGAGGCGGGCCCGGCGCTGCTCGCGGACTTCGGCTGCGCCCTCGGCGTCGATCTGACCAACGCCTCCACGCCGCGTCTGTCGCGCCTGCTCGCCAGGTCGGTCGCCGACGTGTCGCCGATCATTGGCGGTGCGAAGGATCTCTATAAGCGGAAGCGTCCCTTCGTAGTGGAGAGCGGCCCGACGTGCGTCGCGACCTCGGAGGAGTTCGCGGCGAGCGGCTCCTACCCGTCGGGTCATTCGGCCGTCGGCTGGATGTACGCGCTCGTGCTGGCCCACGTCGCGCCGGAGCACGCCACGGCCATCCTCGCGCGCGGCCGCGCCTACGGCGAGAGCCGCGTCGTGTGCGGCGTGCACTACGTATCCGACGTGGATGCAGGACGGCTCGCATCGTCCGCCGTATTCGCGGCGCTCACCGCCGACCCGGAGTTTCAAGCGGACGTCGCGAGCGCGCGCGAGGAGCTCGATGCGCTGCGACGAGCGGGTGCCGGAGCGCCCGACCGCGCTCGGTGCGCCCTCGAGAACGCGGCGTCGAGCGAAAGGCCCTGGTGACGAAACGGCGCATGCCCATATGCCACGGCTGCGGAGGCGCCGGGTAAGCAGCTCCCTGTGATTTCGGGGTCGCCCTCCGCGGAGGCGTTTCTTGAGTGATTCTCATTTAAAGAATCCCTCCGCGGGCGCTTGATCCTCGCCGTGGGCAGGTCGGTGACTCGCCGCACTCGCTGCTCGATGGCAAAGGCGCGCGCCCCGATCTGCTAACTGAAATCGCGTCGCTCCGGCTCGACGGAGCGCGTCTTTGCTGAGACGCGCATTCCCGATCGACCACTCATGCCATTAGCCGCTCAGCAAAACCGCTGATGCAGTTTTCGCACCGCTAATTCAGCGGAGCGCATGTCCGCAGCGACGGTCCGTATCATGCAGCACCCTCTCGGGCGCATCAGAGGGTGCTCAGCGTATGTTTCTTCGTCGGGTCTCTCACCTCCTCCTGGGTGGCACGTTGCTACCGCTGCTCTTGGTTGGGATGTCCGGTGTCGCTCACGCAGGCGCAATGTTGGTCGATATCGTCGACGCCGTGACTGACAGGCCGCTGGCCGGTGTCGTGGTGACTGCCGAATCCAGGGGTGGCGAGTCGAGACGTGCGACCACGGGTCCCGACGGCTCTGCGTACTTCGAGGATCTGGCCGACGGCCTTTACGCGTTCCGCGCTGAATTGAATGGCTACGTTACGGGGGTAGAGCCGACCGTTCGGATCATCGAGCGCCGGACGGGCCGGCTTCGTTTCGAGCTGCGGCGGCAAGCGGCGACCTACGAAGAGGTCGTCGTCGTGGGTCGAGCCCGAGGAGCCGATCCCGACGGCTCGGTAGCGGAACGCTTCTTGACGCGCGACGAGCTGACCAACGCGCCCGGCAGCGGCAGTGACGTGATGCGTGCTCTGGTCGGCCTGCCGGGAGTCGTTTCGAGCGGGGAATTCGCGGCCTTCTCGGTACGCGGCCACGGGCCGAAGAACAATCTCATCCTCATTGACGGCTTCCCTTTCCCGCAAGTCGCGCATTTCGAGCAAACGCTCGGTAAAGAGACCGATATCGTGAACGGAGGCCGCTACTCGATATTCGCTCCGAACGCGGTGACCGGCGCCGAGTTCTCACCCGGCGGGTGGAGCGCCGAATTCGGCGGGCGTAAGGCGTCGCTGCTCCAGCTCGAGGTCGCGGAAGGCGCGCCGTCACCGGTGGCCCGCCTGCGACTGGATCTCGCGGGGATCGAGGCCATCTACGAGGGGCCGAGCGGCTTTCACGACAATACGTCGATGTTCGTGCAGGCGCGGCGCTTCGACTTCGGTAAGTTCTTCGAGACCATCGAAGAAGACGACTTGGGTTCGCCGGTGTCGACCGACCTGATCTTCAAGACGAAAACGCGTCTAGAGAACGACGACATCGAATTCTTGGTCATTTTCGCGCCGGAAACTTACGAGCGGACCGTCGACAACATCCTCGCTGCGAAAAGGAAGGGAGAAGGGACCGAGGATCTGACGCTGCAGGACGACGAGCAAGATCTGGTGCTGACGGGAGTGACCTGGCGGCGGCGCTTCGGCGACAACGGCGAATGGACGAACCGAGTGTACTTCCGTGAGAGCGATAAGGTGTCCTCGGAGGGCGAGGCGAATCACGACCTCGTGCCGGACGGGACCCCCGCCGACCAGATCCCGGTGCGGGAACGCCTGTTGACGGTGAACGAAAAGGACACGGAGCTCGGCTGGCGCAGCGACATCACGATGGGCAACGCTCTGGGCCGCTTCTCGGTCGGCTTGCACGTCGTGAACATCGATCTCGATTACTCGACCTCGTTGCGCGAAGACTGGATTCGCTTCGTCTACGAATCGGACGATCCTCGCCCGCCCGGCGCGAACTATATCGTCCTGCAACCGGACGAGATCGATTCGGTGTACCGCCAGAGCGAGACGAACTCCGCTGTGTACGGAGAGCAGTTGTTCGACTGGGGGCGAGCCCGTCTTCGAACGGGCTTGCGTTACGACCGCGATGGGTTCAGTGACGAGAATCTCTGGTCGCCGCGTATCGCGTTCAACTACGAGTTCTCGCCGTCGCTACGCTTCTCGGCGACGACCGGCGTGTTCTACGAATCGCCAAGAAATCTGGCCCGCGCTCTCGATCCGGCCAACTTCGGCCTGAAGAACGAGAAGCTCACTCACGTCGGCGCAGGGCTGGATTTTCGAATCGCCGAGAATCTGGATCTTCTGGTGGAGGCATACTCCCAGCGCATCGACCGCCGCCTCGTGGAAGGCAGCCGGGTCACCGGCGAGATCACGAACGACGGCAAAGGCAGCAACCGCGGCGTCGACGTCGTGCTCACGCGCGCATTCGACAACGGTTTCTCTGCCGATTTCGTCTATTCCTGGAATCGGTATCGCGTCGACGACAATGACGGTCGAGGCGAGTACGACTGGGATTTCAATCGTGTTCACTTCGTCGCGCTCGGCGGACGCTGGGAAATCAACGAGCGCTGGCAGATTGCGGCACGCTGGAGATACGGATCGGGATACCCCGAGGAGCGGTTCATCACGCATGCCGACGTCCTGGCGCCCGACCTGCCTGTGCGGTACTCGAAGGAGATCACCGAAACGAACGTCGGCCGCGGCAGGGCGTTCAACGCGCTGGATTTTCGCGTCGACTATCGGCGCCCGATAGGCCGACTGGACCTCGTTCTGTTCCTGGACGTTCTCAACTTGAATGGCGGGCCATCCGGCTTGCCCGACGAGTTCGACGTGCTGACCGGGCGGTCTGCAAAGGAAGACGAGGAAACTTTGCCGCTGTTGGGACTCACCTTCGAGTACGCCTGGTAGCTTCTTGGACGCTTTGTATGAATCGCAGCGCCGTAGTCAGTAACGGAACGGTTTTCGGAGCCTGGGCGCTCGGGCGCTCCATCGCGGTCGTCAGCGCTCTCCTCGTCATTACCTTCGTGGTGATCGAGCCCGAGGCTAGCCGGGGCTTGGGCGTAGCGGCAAGAACGGTCTTCTGGGTGGTACACGTCGGACTCGGACTCGTAGCCCTCTACGCGGCAAGCTGGCTCGTTCTGCCACACATGATGAATTCCTTGCCGGCGTGGCTCGTATTGCTCGTCGCCGGGACCGGCGGCGCGTTACTCGTCACGCCGTTGAGCTACCTGCTGGAGCAGACGTCGCCGGCATGGCTGCGCCCTCTCGAGGACGACGGTGAGTGGCTAGCCGTCTTCGCCAGCCGCGGTTGGTGGCAAGCCCTCGCGGTCGAGTTCCTCCAGCTTGCCCCGGCAACGTTGGCCTCCTGGATGATCATCAATCTGCCGTTTCTCGCGCATCGCCGCCGGCTCGGCGATCCGCAAGACCCCAACGTCGCCGGCCCGGCCGATACTGTCGACCTCGACAAGGCGGAAGCGGGTCGCTACGCCGAATCCGCCCGAGCGGAGTTCTTGAGCCGGCTGCCCGAATCGCTGGGAACGAACGTGATTGCGATTTCTTCCGACCTTCACTATCTGCACGTCTACACGGACCTCGGGCACTGCATGATTCTCGGTTCTCTGCAGCAGGCCGCGGATGCCATGGGGGAAGCCGGCTTTCGCGTCCATCGAGCCCACTGGGTGGCGAAACGCGCCATCGTGAAAATCGTGAAGAAGGGCAATCAGTGGTATTGCCTGCTATCCACCGGCTTGAAGATACCGATTAGCCGCCGCAACAAATCCACGGTCGCGGGCTGGTTCGGCCATACGACCCGAATCGTCACGGTCAGGAAAAGCGGCACGGACGCGAGTTGAGCATCGCGGTATGCGATGGCTTCAAGTGACCCGCTTTCGGAGGCGTCGTCGCGGCGACAACCCAAGCACTGTCCACGGCCGTCTCGACACCGCCACGCGGCGCTCACACTTCCTTCAGCAGCTGATCGTAAAGCTCCAGCGCGAAGCTTCCCGGTAGCAGGTGCTCGATGGATCTCGCGAAGTCCCGAGTCTCCGTCAGCAACAATCGAGTGAACCGGCGTTCCGCCGCCGCGTCGAGGCCGGGCTCGAAGCCCATGCTGAGCGGATCGAAGGGTACGGCCGCGCCCTTGGCCGGCAAGTGCTGCGCGATGGACATAAGGGGGCCCATCATCACAGCTTGGGCAAGCGCCAGCTCTACCGCGGAATTGCGCCGATAGCCCGCGTCCAGCAGCGACAGCATCGACCAGTAGTTGAGATTGCCGAGCCACGCCAGGGCTCGGAGCTCCGGATCCTCGATGCTGTTCGGATGTCCCGAATATGCCGTCGGATTCACGGGCACCTGGTAGCACGGATGCTTCGCATCATCGGTCGGAATGCTCCACACATCGCGAGTTGCACTGAATACCGGATGGGTACCCGAATACAGTGACTTGAAGAACTCGAAATGGCCGACTTCTCCCTGCGTTTTGATGTTCTCGAGCGCTTCGATCCAGGCGTCGAAATCGATACTGGCGGCACCGGCTGTCTTGACTTCACCCAGCGTCTCGATCACCGCATCGTAAAGATGTCCCACGTGATTGGGAGCGGCGCTGCCGCCAATCGACTCGTTCAGCTGGTCGAGCAGCCGCGTCGATCCGTCGCCGGCGGCATCCACTTCCGTCAATGCCTCCGGTGCGGCTTCGCAGTACGTGAACTTGGCCAAGCTGACCAGGCCGAGCGGCACGAGCTCGAATGGAAACGGATAGATATCGCTATCGTAAGGAAAATCCTGACGTGAAAGCACCGGAGCGGCATTCAGCTCCACCAGCAGCCGATTCACCGCGCCGAGGTGCCGCATCTCTTCGACGGTGATCCCGAGGAACGACGACGACCCCGGCTGCGGGTGACCTACGAGCTCCGCATACGCGGGTTTGAGCGAGAACGCACCGTAGAGGTACTGCACCATGAGGTCGTGCTCGATCTCGGCGGCCTCTCGGAGCAACCGGATGAGCTCGAGATACGGGTCGTTGAAATCGCGGTATATCGGAGACGTCCCGTGCGTGGCCGCGACTGCTCTCTCCGTCCTCGCGGCGACTCCGATGGTGGCCATGCCGGCCAACAGCGTACGGCGTGTGAGGCCGTTTCCGGTCATCGAAGATCCTTTCCCTGATTGAACGTCGAGAATGAGATCGAGATCGGGCTCGGAGTGTAAGTAAGCTCTGCTGCCGCCGGCGATACGTGAAAGCTCAAGTTTTATTGCAGACTTGGAATTAGTCTCGATCGCGAAGAATGAGACCAGTTCTCAATGCCTGGCCAATAGCACCTGTGTGGCGTTGTCGAGGGCCGATAAGTCGCGGACGAGGCTGACTGTAAGCGTTCACCGACGAGCCGGTGAACGTCGCGCCTTCGGCGAGGGCTGCTTGCGTTTGGACTTGCGCGCGGGCTTCACCGCCGGCTCGGCGGGCAAAGACGCAGGCACGAGCGCCGGCGCCGGTTCGAACCATCGTTGCAGAAACTCCTCGCCGTTCTCCAGAACATAGTGACGAAACATCTCGGCGGCCGGCGAAAGCACCCGGGCGCTCAAGCGCACTAGCTGCCATTCGCGCATCAACGGCAACTCATCCACTCGCAACGCGACGAGCTTGCCCGAATGCAGCTCGTCGGCAACGGTGTGCAACGAGATGAACGCGACACCGAGATTCGCCATGACCGCCTGCTTGATCGATTCGTTGCTCGCCATCTGCATCAGAACGGGCGGCGAGATGCGCCATTCGCGAAAGAGCGCTTCCATCGTCTGACGACTGCCGGATCCCGGCTCGCGAATGATGAACGGCTCGCGCGCGAGCTCGGCGGTGCCGATCTCGGACGCATGCGCGAGCGGATGCTGCGATGAGGCGATGATGCCGAGCGGATGCTTCGCGAACGGCTCGGCGCGCGTGTCGAGCTCCTTCGGCGGGCGCCCCATT
>Ga0207873_1001880_pt1 | contig 18753 bp, 19 predicted proteins | sample BGWIniCompost_FD_187373 | JGI IMG/M metagenome (GOLD analysis project Ga0207873, IMG submission 187373) | Cellulose adapted compost microbial communities from Newby Island Compost Facility, Milpitas, CA, USA - BGW Initial Compost (SPAdes)... ...
ATTGCCCAGATGGTCTTTCAGATGATACTGGTATTCCTCCTTCGCCTGCCCGTTTTCCATCAACACCACCCGGCCTTCTTCCGTGTTCAGGAATTTATCGTTGGTCCTTCATAGACCAAGTCTCCTGAAAGGTGTAGTTGCAAACTACACCTAGTGAAGGGGAACTTTCGAATCAGGAGTTTTATTTCCTTTTGCATGGTTTTGGCGACTTCCTTTTGTCGCCGGATATTTTCTGAAACGCTGATCTTCGTATCGATCTGTCCATATGCGGGCGCCCAAATGTACAAGGCGCAAAGCAGACCTACGCTCCAGAGGATGGTTGAAACCTTTGATATGGCGGGTTTTTGATGCATTGGGTTCATTTTGGGTTTGTTAAATTCCCCGGCGGCCACGCGCGAACGCCGGGGAAAGTCAGACGCCGTCTACTACTTACCACTTCCGCGTTTTGCCGTGCCAATCACTACGTTAAAGCCCCATTCGCTCAGCTTTTCTTCGTTGCCTTTATGAATCGCCAGCAGATGGTTCTTTATTTTCCAAAGCTTATTGTACACCGTACCGGTAGTGTTCACATTCTGATCTTTTCCAAGACCCAGTATCAGCTTAGACTCCTCCAGCTTGCTTTCGCTTTGCCCTTTAAGGGCTTTGGCTTCTTCCCGCAGCTGCACGGCGTCTTGCAGCTTTTGGTCGTAACCTTCCATATCAAGCAGCGAAGTCAACGGACTCTCATCGCCCAGGGCTTTGTGTTTCTTGTTTACATCTTTCGACAGCCTTATCAAAGCGTCTGGACTGCTAATAGGTATTGTTACCTTTACTGTCTTTCTCATGACATTGGCTTTTTAAAAGTTAAACATAAATTTTTCATTTTTGAATATTTATTGGTTTACGTATTGTTTTTCCATGAAATGCCGGGTAAAAAACCATCCTGCGCAGTGGGAGTGTAGATTTCATTGCTGCCGATGCCCCATCGTCATGTGTAGATGACCCATCTATACGTGTAGATGACCTATCGTCACGTGTGGATGACTCATCGACACGTGTAGACGCCCCGTCGACACGTGAAGACGACCCATCGACACGTGAAGACGACCTATCGACACGTGTAGACGACCTATCCTCACGTGTGGATGACCCGTCGACATGTGAAGACGACCCATCGACACGTGTGGATGACCCGTCGACATGTGAAGCTGACTCATCGACATGTGAAGACGACCCATCGTCATGTGAAGACGACCCATCGTCATGTGAAGACGACCTGTCGACACGTGAAGACGACCCGTCGACACGTGAAGACGACCCGTCGACACGTGAAGACGACCCGTCGTCATGTGAAGACGACTTATCGACACGTGTAGATGGCTTATCGACGGCTACAAATGAGAGGCTTACCGGCAGATTTGACGGATTGTTTGATAATGGCGTGAAAAAAGTCGCGCCGCGAATGCCAGCGTCAACCGGTCCGGCTACATGCAAAAGGGGGCCGTTGAGCGCGACCGGCCTTTTTGAGAAGCGATACCTTAAGCCAGGCTTAGGGTAAAAAATGTGGTTTATATCAAAAGTTCCCATACGGGAATAAAGTTGGTTTCAGTATTGCGCGGCGGCGTTTTCTTCATCCGCCATTTCCATCTCTTGCTACTGTCCCCACACTCGCCAGCCGCCGTATGTGCCGGCTGACGCGCAAACCTGAGGTTTGCTCTTCTTTCCTTTCCAATTACGATTCTTATTCCCGTATCCCTGGGCAGGAGCCGGAGCCTCCGGCCTTGTCCTTTTCAATCTTCCTTTGTCTGGCTTGTTACGCTGGTTGTCCAGCTGCGCCGAAACAGGCTTTTCGCCTGTCTTTCACTCATCACGCAGAAAAAGAACGTAATGAATCAAAATTAAACCGTCCCGCAAACCCATTCAAGTATCATTTTACATTTTTTCTTACATTTCGTCCGAATAAACATTAATGATGAAAAACAAGCGCCTGAAGAAGGGATTTTTATAAAATATAACGAACGAAAAACGTTATTCTTCCCTCCAGATATTCCAACCTTTATTATTGTTTATCAGGTTGTTATGATCCACTCCGAAGCAACGCTCATTAACTGAAAACAGGAAAAATTGTTTGGAAAAATGGCGGATATTTTTTTAGAGAATTTCAGGCCGGATCGAGGGAATAGAGTATTTCCAAGGTATGAAAATGGCGTTTTTGAAGTTTATCTTACATGGGAAAGGAAGGCCTCGAGCGTTAGTTGGAGGGTTTTCCATTGTCAGTTACGGATTGCTGGTTGCAAGTTATGTCCAACTAAGCGGCTCCATTGACTATTAAGTCAAACAACTTGCCTTCCTTAAGATTTACCTTTACATTCCAATAATGGCTGCAACCATCTAAAACCACAATTAATTTTTTACCCCATGGTTTTAATAGCTCTTTTTCTTTATTCCACATAAGGTTTACCCAAACCACTTTCTCTCCAGCGTCATTTATATAACCAAAATATTGCCGTTTATATTTGCCTAGCTTTTTATGAATAAATGGGCAGCCGTTCCCCTGATTCATTAGGACTTGCTTATTTAAATCTTTCAATTGATCTTTTAAAGCTTGTTCTACCTTAAAAATATCCTCTGTAGTTGGAGTGTATCTATCAACATTCCCGAAAGGCATCCAATCTGAGTCCGTTGTATTTTCTTTTGGGAAAATATACCCTTCAAAACACTTTCCTTTAACAAACTCAACGTTGCCAATGTCTTGAGCTCCAGAAGCGTGCCATACAAAAAGCGTCAGGCTTATTAAAATGATCCTTATCATCCAAATTTTTATTTACAAAGTAAGCTTGCGCCTGCCCTCCTCCTTGTTTTCAATGAGAATTCTGAAAAGGCGCCAAAAAGAAAATGGTTAGTTGCAAGCGCCCCGCCTTAGCGAAGAGGCGCAGCGGGAAAACATTGGGGTTGCAGGTTGCTGATTGCGCCGTGAAGGAGAGCCTCGACTCAACAAATCATCCCATCAAAACCGCTTTCCCGGGTTCCCTTGACGGACCTTTAACGTGTCATGGCTCTCTTCCCAAGAACCGGCAACGACGACCGGCAACCGGCTTCTGGTTAACCTGCAACCTGCAACGCCCTTTCTCAGCAAGAGCTTTCAGCTCCTATATTTTCGCCTGCCAGGCTTTGATCAGCTTATCGTTGAGCCTTACATAATCGTCGTTGTTGGCCTCCTGCGCCAATTCTTTCGATTTCTTCGCCGCTTCAACGGCTTCGCTAAACTGGTTCAGACCGGCCAATATCTTTGCTTTGAGGTGAACTACCCAAAAGACGTTTCTTTGCTGTTTTTCGAATTCGGCCAGCGCAAGGTTCACGTATTCAAGCGCCTTGTTCAGGTCGCGGTTGGTTTCGAACAAATAAGAAGCGGCGGCATTGTAGTCGTTGGGGGTGGCTTTGCCCGATCCGATTGTTTCTTCGATAGAGGCCATCACCTTCGCGTCGGAGTCCGTTTCCATTTTAAATTCAACCGCCGTATTCTCCCACGCTATCCGGATATTGGCCGAAGAGCCGGTCAGGTTGGTAAAGCCGATTGTAAATGTTTCCGTAAATTCCGTCCTGGCGGGCTTCACGTCGAAACGCATCAGTTCTTCTTCCTGGTTGTAACCCGACGAGCCCCATAGCTGGGTGTTCTTATGGATGATAATGGTCCATTTATCCTTGTTAGGAATGGTGTATAAGGCGTACGTTCCGGCGGGGGCGTCGCGGCCTTCCAGTTTCACGTCGTCGCTAAAGGTTATCTTTGTTGACGCGTTGGCTCCGGTGCGCCAGACCTGGCCATAAGGAACGAGTTCGCCGAAAATCTTGCGGCCCTTTACGCTCGGCCGCGAGTAGTCAAGAGAAACTTCCATCAATCCCACGCTCTGGCTGATTTTACATTGGGGGCTTGCGGCCGGTATCCGGACTTGCGCCTGAACGCCGGTAAAAAATAGCGCAATAGCAATTAAACTAAATGCTGTACGTTTCATACTGAATATGTTTTTAATGGTTGAAAAAAGTAATTTTGAAATCAAATTTAAGCAAAATTTACAGCCGCACAACGGTTTATGAAACTCGACAAAAGTTTTTACCAAAGAACTGACGTATTGCAAATCAGCAGGGAGCTTCTTGGCAAGACGCTCGTGACCCGGACTGGCGGACTGCTGACGGCGGGGACGATTGTGGAGGTGGAAGCGTATTGCGGCGCGTGCGACCGCGCCTGCCATGCGTACAACAACCGCCGCACCGCAAGGACGGAGATCATGTACCAACCTGGAGGCCATTCTTATGTGTACCTTTGCTACGGCATTCATTACCTTTTCAATATCACCAGCAACATCGCCGGCCATGCCGACGCCATCCTTGTGCGCGCATTGGAGCCTGTATCGGGCGTTGAAACCATGTTGGAAAGGCGTAAAATGCACAAAATAGAAAAGCGGCTTTCGTCCGGCCCTGGCGCGCTAAGCCAGGCCATGGGCATCGACATGACATTCTACGGAAGCCCGCTTTGGGGCGACCGGATATGGATTGAAGATGGGACCGGGAATATTTGCGACGAAGACATTGTGGCCGCTACGCGCATTGGCGTGGACTACGCCGGCGAAGACGCCAAACTGCCCTGGCGTTTTTACATCAAGGATAATCCGTGGGTGAGCAGAAGATAAAACATAGAGCGGCGCAGAATTCATTCCTCAACCGTCGATCCTGGTATATGTGGCAGGTTGTAAACCCCTTGTAAACTCGTTAACGCTTAAACCCGTAAACTCCCCCGGCAGCCTACAACCGGGAACTAACAAAATATTCCTGTTTTTCATGCTGAAGAATCCTGATAAGGCCTTTCTCCAGGGCTTCGTGGAGTTCGCGGCGGGCGCGGCGTTCCGAAATGTTTACAAGGGCCATGTATTTCTTCAGGGTGATGCGCTCATATTCTTTGAGGTAGTCGAGCAGCCTGCTTTCATTTGGCGAAAGACCGGCCGCCTTCTTTATGCCGGCGGTTTTCATGCTGTTCACCGCCTTGGGGCCCGCCAGAAGAGTTTTATCGCGAAAACGCAGATAAGGGATCCATTCTCCCGACCTGCTTAGCGCAAAATGCGGTTTCTCGTCGCTTTCGGCGATCGACGCCTTCAACGCCACGCGTTCTTCGCCATGATGGCCGTTCAGGTAAATCTCTTCGAGGCGCATATTGACGGGAGGATTGCAGAGAAAACCGGCCGCTTTTTCGAGAATGTGCCTTTCCTCTTCCGGATCGACGCCCACGATGGTTTTATCGTCCTTTATCCCGATCAGGATCACCCCGCCCGTCGTATTTGCGAAAGCGCACAATGTCTTGGCGATTTTATACTCGTCGTTGAGCCGCTGTTTGAATTCCAGGTTCTCGCCTTCGCCCCTGAACAAATACGCGGCAAGATGATTCTCAGCCCAGTCCATTTTTTATCAAAAGTTAAAACGGCCGCCGCCCGGAAAGCTTCGACGCTAAAACTATAGTCCTTCCTGCCTTGCCCGCCCGACCTCATTCTCATAGCCCTCATCCACCAGCAGGTTTGGCCCCTCGGAGCTTTTTACGGCAAGCCGGTCGCAAATCTCATTTTCCACATCGCCCGCATGGCCTTTTAGCCATTTGAACCGCACTTTATGTTTCCTGTAAAGGGGGATAAACCGCCTCCACAGGTCGGGATTCTTTTTCTTTGCAAAACCTTTTTTAAGCCAATCCCAAATCCAGCCTTTTTCCACGGCCTCCACCACATACCTCGAATCGGAATAGATCAGCACCTCATGGCCTTCGCCTTTCAAGGCTTCCAGTCCCTTAATAACCGCCAGGAGCTCCATTCTGTTGTTGGTAGTGAGCCGGTAGCCCGCCGACAACTCCTTTCGATGTTCTTTATATTTTAGAACCACGCCGTATCCTCCCGGACCGGGATTGCCGCGCGAAGCTCCGTCGGTGTAAATGATTACCATCAGGCCAAATGAATGTTGTCTTTAAACAGTTTGATTGCAATGGAAAGCAGGATGATCCCAAACACTTTCCTGATAATGTTAAACCCGGCAAAACCCAGCTTTCTTTCCAGCCACCCCGAACTTTTCAGCACGATATAAATAAATACGAGGTTTACGAGGATGCCCGCGAGGATATTCAATTCCTGGTAAGCGGCCCGAAGGGATATGATGGTCGTCATCGTTCCCGCGCCGGCGATCAGGGGAAACGCAAGGGGCACGATGGACGCCGTTTTCGCGTCGTCGCCTTCCGACTTAAAGAAGTTGATTCCCATTACCATCTCCATTCCTATAAAAAAGATGATAATGGCGCCGGCTATGGCAAACGACTCGACATCCACGGCAAACAGTTTGAGAATCGACTCGCCAAGATACAGGAAGACGATCATGATGGCGCCTGCGACGATCGTGGCCTTCCCCGACTCGACGGTCCCATTCTTTTTGCGCATGTCGATGACGATGGGAATGGACCCAAGGATATCGATCACAGAAAAGAGAATCAGCGTAACCGAAACGATTTCTTTGAAGTTGAGCATTGATTTGGAAATTTATAATTCCGAAAACCAGGGACGCCTCTCAGGCTTTGGTTTTTTCCAGAAAGTAATTGACCGCCATGGTATAACCGTCGAGCCCTAGGCCGGAAATAATGCCCACGCAATTTCTGCTCAGGAGGCTTTTATGTCTAAAGTCTTCCCTGGCGTAAATGTTTGAAATGTGCACTTCCAACACGGGCGTGGTAATGGCGGCGATGGCGTCGGCGATGGCGACCGAAGTGTGGGTGTATCCCCCGGCGTTGATAATAATGCCGTCGTAGGAAAACCCGGTTTCGTGCAGCTTGTCGATCAATTCGCCCTCAATGTTGGATTGGAAATACTCCAGCTCCACGCCGGCAAAGCGCTTTTTCAATTCTTCAAAAAAGCTTTCAAAACCTCTGTCGCCATAAATGCTTTTTTCGCGCACGCCCAGCAGGTTAAGATTGGGCCCGTTGATGATTAATATCTTCATAATTTTCTTTAATTTCGGCTTCGATGAATTGGGACTACTACATCAATCAGTTTAAAAATTATCTCCGTCTGGAACGGTCGCTTTCCGGCAATTCCGTGGACGCTTACATCCGCGACGTTGTAAAGCTAAAGCAGTTTATGGAAATCTCCAATCCAGACCTCTCTCCCCTTTCGGTATCGACCGGCGACATCCACAATTTTCTGCATTATATCGCCAAACTGGGGTTGGCGGCCCATTCGCAGGCGCGCATTCTTTCGGGCGTGAAGGCGTTTTACAAATACCTGGTATATGAAGACCTGTTGCCGGACGACCCGTCGTCGCTGGTAGAAGGGCCCAAGCTTGGCAGGAAGCTCCCGGATGTGCTCGACTATCATGAAATTGAAAAGCTGTTTAACGCCATAGACCTTTCCACCCCCGAAGGCGGCCGCAACCGGGCGATGCTGGAGGTATTATATAGCAGCGGGTTAAGGGTGTCTGAACTGATCGACTTGCGGATTTCGAACGTGTACGCCGACATCGGGTTCCTGCGCATTCTTGGAAAGGGAAGCAAGGAAAGGCTTGTGCCCATTGGCAGGGAGGCGTTGAAGTACGTCGCCATCTACCGGGATGAAATCAGGATACACGTTCCCGTAAAGCGAGGCTTCGAAGACATCCTGTTTTTAAACCGGCGGGGCTCCCGGTTGACCCGCGTCATGGTGTTTACCATAATAAAAAACCTTGCCGAATCCATCGGGTTGAATAAAAGAATCAGTCCGCACACCTTCCGCCATTCGTTTGCCACACACCTGATCGAAGGCGGCGCAGACCTGCGCGCGGTGCAGGAAATGCTGGGGCATGAATCGATCGTCACTACCGAAATATACACACACATCGACCGGGATTACCTGAGGCAGGTAGTTCAGGAGTTTCATCCCAGGAAATAAACTGTAAGACGCGCCGGCGCGCTTTTATCCCCATTTGAATATTTTCAGTCCGCCGGTAAAGAAGACGGCGCCCATTACAGCCAACAGCGCGGCTTCGTCCCACACATGCTGAATGGAGGCGCTTTCGTTAAACACTGCGCGCAGGCCGTCGGCCAATAATGTGAGCGGGAAAAACCGGATGACGCCGGCCGCCCACTCCGGGAAATTCTGATAAGAAAAAAACACGCCCGAAAGAATCATCATCGGCATTGAAGCCGCATTGATGAGGCCGTTCCCCACCTGCGAGTGCCTGGCCCTTGAAGCCGTCAATACCGCTAACCCTGCAAAGGCGACAAACCCCGCCCCGAAGACTGTAAGCAGGGCCAGCCAACTGCCCTGAACTTCCACGTCGAAGGCGATTGCGGCAAACAGGAATATGGCCCCGGCTTCAATCAAAAGCAGCGCCCCCCTGCTCAAGGCCTGCGCAGCCAGGAACACCGACCGCCTCATGGGAGTGGCAATCATCCGCCTCATTAGTTTCTTGATCCGGTAATCGATCAGGTTCCATCCGATGCCCCACAGGCATGAGTTCATGACGCCCATTGCGATAAGGCCGGGAATGAGAAAATCGATGTACCGGTTGCCCTTTGCCGTAATGTGCTTTTCGCTGATTTGCGTTTTGCTTCCCGCCGAAAGGATGGCGTTAGAGGCCGTCAGATAAGCGAGCCGCGCTTCGCCGTTTTCGGGATCATAGTGAAAAACCGCTTCGCCGCCGGCCTTCATTTCTACCATCGCAGAAATCAGGCCGCGCTTTTGTCTCAACTCCGCTTCGTCCTTATCCAGGTAAACAAAGCGGAGTCCGGGAACCATGTTCAACGAGTCCAACCGCCTTTTGAGCGGCGCGTCAAGCGACTCGGAATTCACCACGGCTATCGTTTTTTCGCTTTCCGGCTTATTCATGAAAGCCAAACCCAGCACGCCCGCCACCAGGATGGGAAACATAAAGCCCCAGAATAATACGGCGGGTTCCCGGTAGAACTCCTTGAACTGGATGGAAGCGAGATGAAAAAAGGAACTATTCATGCAGCCTCCTTCCCGTCATAGAGACAAACAAGTCGTCGAGCGTCTTTTTATGCGATTCGAGCTCCAACAGTTCTATGCGATTTTCTTTCAATGTTTCGAGGAACGGAGGCAACGTCTTTGCGATTTCATCCACCGCCATCATCCCAACATGATTGCCGGCCTCGCCATTCAGCCATTTCATTTCTATCATGCCATGAATATGACGAAACAGGGATTCGGAGGGTTTGTCTTTCAACCTGAAAGTAATGATCTCCCCTCCGGCAAAATGCGCCAGCAGTTCTTTCAGCGTCCCCTGGGCGATAATCTTTCCATGATCGATGATTACGATCCTGTCGCAAAGTTTTTCGGCTTCCTCCATGTAATGGGTGGTGAGGATCATGGTGGTATTTCTAACGCTTTTCAATTCTTTTAGAATGTCCCAGATTTCCCGGCGGGCGTTCGGATCGAGTCCGGTTGTGGGCTCGTCAAGAATCAACACCTCCGGATAATTCAGCAATGCGACGCCCAAAGCCAGTTTCTGACGCTGGCCGCCCGATAGATTCTCGGTGTAGGCATTTTGCTTCTCTTCCAGGTTTACAAGCCTGATGAGCTCTTCCGACCTGCTACGCGGCAAACCATAAAAGCTGCCAAAAAGGTTCATGATCTCCTTCACGGTCAGCTTGTCGATAAACCGGGTTTCCTGCAGAGAAAGCCCCATCATCTTCCTGATCTTTCCGGCGTGATGACGCCAGTTGAGTCCTCCTATCGAGATTTCCCCCTTGTCGGGCTTTTGAAGGCCCTCCACCATTTCCACCAAAGTGGTTTTCCCCGCTCCATTGGGGCCAAGCAAAGCCACATACTCTCCCTTTGCTATGCTAAGGGACAGATCGTCAACCGCCTTAACGGCTTTAAACCGTTTGCTTACATTTTTAATTTCTATCAAAGCAAATATTCGTTTAAAAAATGGCTTGCAAAATAACGGAGATTAAGCGGATAATATTTTCAAAAACAGCGCGGCAAACTAATTTTTCAACGCTCTATAAACAAGCAGTACATGGTTATCTTCCACAACCTCGCTTTTGAGCAGTTGCAATCTCAACGTCTTGCCGACATTTCTAAACAAATTCACCGCATTTTCCCCCACGATTTCCGGGGCGATAAGCAAATGCAATTCATCCACAAGGTTTTGTTCAAAGAGCGCGCTTGCCAAAACGCCGCCAGTATCCGTCATGACCGTCTTTATGCCATATCGCCTGTTTAATTCTTCAAGCGCAAACCGTAAATCAACGCGATCCTCGCCGGCGACGATAAAATCGTAGTTTCGTTCGCTAAGGTAATCCAGGTAAGCCTTCGGCGTACTGTTGGAGACCAACGCAATAACGTCCTTGGCGTATCCTGATTTACGGTGAACGTGCATCAAACCCTGCATGACGCCTTTGCTGTCGACGATAATCCACCATGGCCGTTTGTCTTGCGGATCGATAGCAGGCTTGGAAAAGTCGCCTCGCTCTTCGGGCGGAACCTTTTCCAGAAACATTTCAATGCCCGTCTTTGCAGTGATGGAGCCGGCAAGCAGCGCATCCGCGCCCAATCTGCCCGCTATGGCGTAGTGAAGTTGAATGTTAACGTCGAAATCCTTAATTGCGCCGTCAAGGCTGACTGAATTATACACAATAACTTTTGGCGACATGACAAAAAATCCGGCAGATAACTATTTCATGATTATTTACGCATAAGACCCAGGGCTAACCAAAAGATGAAAGGCGGTGCAAAAAAGCTCGCCTATAGTGTGAAAACAATCGCAAATCCCCAGGGCAATTCGCGAGCTATGAGATTTTCAGGATAATCTTTCCTGAATTCCTGTTTTCCTCCATATACGTATGGGCATCCCCCGCCTGGCTCCAATCGAAAACCCGGTCGATCGCCGGCTTCAGAACCCTGGAATCGAACAATGGCGCCGCATAAGAATAGAAGTCGCGGGTGAGCGCAATCTGGTAATCGAGGCTTCGCGACCGCAAGGTAGATCCCGCAACCGTCAGACGTTTGCCGATCATTTTTCGCATGTCGATTTCAGCGGGCGCGCCGCTCCCCATCAACGCCAACAACACGAGCCGGCCATCCACCGCCAGGGAATTGATATTGGCGGAGAAATATGGCCCGCCGATGAAATCAACGATTACGTCGACTCCCTTTTTCCCGGTCAATTCCAACACGCGCTCTTCAAACTTTTCCGTTTTATAATCTATTGTGTGGTCGGCCCCATGTTTCCGGCAAAATTCATGTTTTGGCGCGGAAGCGGTGACAAAGACCTCCGCCTGAAAGGATTTTGCCAATTGCGTCGCCGCCGATCCCACGCCGCTTGCTCCGGCATGGACCAGAACTTTTTCGTTTTGACTTATTTTTCCAAGCCAAACCAAGGCTTGATAAGCGGTAAGAAAGGCTTCAGGAATGCCTGCCGCTTCTTCGAACGAAAGATGAGCCGGTTTAGCCATCGCCATGTCCTCGTGGATCGTCGCAACTTCAGCGTACCCGCCTCCCGGCAATAGCCCCATAACCTCGTCTCCCACTTTCCACCGTTTGCAATTTTCGCCGACGGCGGCGACTACGCCCGCGATTTCAAGTCCCAGCAATTCGCTGGCTCCCGGCGGAGGAGGATATTTGCCTTTTCTTTGGAGAATATCGGCGCGGTTGACCCCCGCGGCGCGCACCTCCACCAACACATGCCGCTCTAATAGTTCAGGTTGTTTATATTCGGCCAAAAGGAGGTTTTCCACCCCTCCCGGCTCTTTTACGATAATCGCTTTCATAAAGAATGTGGTTTAATCTGGAAGTTACTAATTGCGACGATTCATCTCGTCCCTGATCTTGGCCGCCTTCTCATAGTCTTCCTTTTCAATCGCCTTGGAGAGCATTTCCTGCAGCTTTTCATAGGAAAGGTCCTTCAGCTGATCGTTGAAAGACTTCTTTGACGTTTCCTTCTTTGCTTTTTGTTTGGGTTGGGGTTCAGCCGGCTCCTCGCCTTCGTCCGACAACACAATGCCGGCTTCCGATAAAATAGTTTCATAGGTGAAAAATGGCGCGTTGAAACGCAATCCGATAGCGATCGCGTCGGAAGGTCGGGCGTCGATCTCAATGGTATTGATTCCATCGTCGCAAATGATCTTGGCAAAAAATACGCCTTCTTTCAAGTCGGATATCACCACTTCCTTTACCGTGAAATTAAACGCGTTGGCAAACGATTTGAAAAGATCATGCGTCATCGGGCGATTGGGGATGATCTTTTCAATTTCAATGGCGATCGCCTGGGCTTCAAACATACCGATAATAATAGGCAATCGCCTGTTGCTGCCTACCTCGCCGAGGACCAAAGCAAACGAACCGGACTGGGATTGACTCGAAGAAAGACCAAGAATTTCAAGTTTAATTTTATCCACTAATTTGCTCCTCTTTTTGTTTCACAAATACTATGAACTTATCTAATAAATTTTTTAAGTTCTCTTTTTGTTCACTATTGGTTTTTTTTATTTAAACGGGAAAAAACCTCAAATCATTTTATGAAAAAATCGAGGAGACAATATTAGAAAAATATTTTAAACTTTCTGAATACGTATTTGATTTATTTCAGCCCGGCGCGGAATAATCCCCATTGCCAAATGGGGGATTAAAGCCAAACTTTTGCAATCATTGAAGAGGCGCTATCCCCACCTGCTTTCGTCGGGCATCACGATCCATAAAATCACATACACCAATGCGCCGGGAAACGCCGCGCTGGCCACCGATAAAATGATATATAAAAGCCGGACCAAGGTAGGATCCCATCCCAACCAATCGGCTATGCCTCCGCAAACGCCCGCAATCATCCGGTTTCTCGATCGCCTTAATCTTCCGCTTGCCATCTGTTCTAGTTTTATCTTATCCTTTTGCAATATTGGCGCCATTGCAACAAACGCGCATTGCGGCGCATTTGTTCCCGCCCTATAAAGCACAAAGCGTTCATTTCCGGACGGTTGATACAATGCTGGCGGTTCGCTATTTGAGGTTGGGGATGGTAAAGGTGAACGTGGCGCCTTTCCCCGGTTTTGAGCGAACCGATATGCTGCCGTTCAACATTTCGATGGTTTCCTTTACGATATAAAGCCCGAGGCCGGAGCCCGCTTCCTCCTCGGAAGCCCGGTAAAACATATTGAATACCTTATCCACATGCTCGTCAGGGATGCCTTGTCCATTGTCTTCCACCACGATTGTAGCAAACCTTTCATTGGTTTCCACCGACACTTCAAGGTACGCCTGCCGGATGGAAGCGCTATAGATAATCGAATTGGAGACAAGATTGTACAGAATAATTTTCAGCCGCCTCATGTCCGTATAAAACTCGCATTGCTCGTTGATCGACAGCTTTTTCTCAACCGACGGACTCTTTTTCAGGAATTGCAGGTCCCTGAAAACCTCGTTGAGCAATTGTCTGAAATCAATCTTGTCCCGGGTGATCAACAACCGCTTATTCCTTGAATAGTTGATGATGTCCTGTATGAAGCAGTCCAGCTTTTTGATGCTCTTTTCCATCATATTGAAGCAGCTTTCCAGTCCCTTTTCCGTTTTTTCAAGCCGCGCCACGCTGATCAATCCCAGGATAGACAGCAGAGGAGCGCGAAGGTCGTGCGAAGCGCTGTAAACGAAACGGTCCAGTTCCGCATTCACTTTTTTCAGCTCTTTGTTCTGGTCTTTCAGCTTCATATCGGTTTCGCGCATCTTGCTGACGTCGCGAATGGCTCCATCGAAAAACTCGTTTCCCTTTTCGTCCACTTCGATGCAGCTCGTCATCAATCCCCAGAAAAACGATCCGTCTTTCTTCTTAAACTTGATTTCCGCATTGGTGACGCGCCCATCCGCCTTGATGGTTTCGAGCAGCTTCAACCGGTCGTCCTGGTTCCAATACAGAGCCTGGAACGGCACTTCCTTGATTTCCTCCGCCGAATCATAACCGAAAATATTCACGAACGCAGTATTCACATAGATAATCCTGCCGTTTTCATCGCTGCGGTATATGCCTTCCTGGATATTATGATTGATGGAAGAGAGGAGTTGTTGATTTTTCCTTAATTTTTGTTCCGACTCTTTTTGATCGGTGATCTCATGAATAAAAACCGAAAAACCCGCCGTTTCCCTGTTTTCCGTCCATATGGGATTGAAGGACATTTCATAATAGGCGGTTCTATCGTTCACCAGCCGGCTTTCAATCAGCGAAAACGATTCTCCGCTCAACGCGCGGTCGTAGTGCGGTTTCCAATAGTTGACGATGTCCTCGTGAAGTCCCGCCAGGATGTTGTCGCCGGGCTTCAGTTCTTCATTGTACACTTCTTTGATAAATTCCTTGTAGGCGCTGTTTGCAACAATAAGGTTATAATTCTTGTCAACCGAGCAGATCAGGTCGTTTGTATTTTCAATGAGGGACGAAAGATTGGCTTCCTTTTCGGCTATGGTCCGCGTTCGCTCTTTGATTTTTTCTTCAAGGTCCCGGTTTAGCTCTTTTAACTCCTCCACCATTTCATAGACGTCCTGCTGAAGAAGAGAGACGGAATTGAAAAGATCGAAGAACGGGTCTTGCTCGTCATCAATGATTATCGGCGAAGGCCTGAAATCCTCATCCCACGATATTCTGCTGATGATTTCAAAGAGTTTTTCGATCTTCTCCTTTTGATTCCTTTTCAATTCGTTGTTCTCCATTTGCAGGGAGGCGGCTAGGCTCATCAATTCTTTTCGCCGCATTTTCTTCAAACCATCGGGAACGCCGTCCGCATGCAAAAGAGGTCGCCCCGGGTAATGCGGCCCGTTCTCTTTTCCATCATAAATCATCTCCAACGCATGGTTCAGGTCGGCAGCGGGGATGAAGCCCGTGTTGCGATTGAAAAAGAAAAATATCTTATAGGAAAGTTTCAGCGCCGGAGACAAGATGAGATAGACCTCTTCCCAATCGCCTGCGAGCTCCTTGATCTTATCCTGGTAAAGCTTTCTTACTGCCCGTTCTGCCGCGACGACTTGGGAAAAATCCAATATCAATATCAACTTCCGGCCTGCGACAAACTTCCTTACTTTCCTGAACAATTCTGACTGTAGGAATATATGCTTTAACTTAAGTTCGCCATGAACTTCAACCACCAGCGCCTTTCTTTCCACCAATAAGGCTGTATGTTTATAGTTGTCGATAAAGTCAGAAGCGTTCCAGTCTTCCGAGCTCTCCACCTCCAGCGCTTTGCCGCGAAACATGATGTTTTGACGGCTTTGGGGAATCTGCTTCACATGATTGTTATTGCCATTGTGCAGCCGCCAAAGATCTTCCTTTGAATTACGCCGCTTAAAGATCGCCTTCAAGGCCGATTCTTCGGTGCGGTGAAAACTGATTGGCTCGTTGCCGACAATCTTATCATAATATGCGCCAAGGGAAAATAGAAGGTAATTGGAGCTGACGACGGCCACATGCCTGATAAAGGGATGGGAAGTATATTTTTTCAGGTGGTTCGAAACGAACTTTTTAGACCGGTAATCGACGCCGGTCAAATTCATGACGTCGATTATCATGTAGTATTTCTGATTGGGAGAACCTTTTTCGATATTGTCATTGACGGTTTCGCTGAGGGCGGTCACGAGTTGCGGGCTATCAGGATACGTCAACTTGCCTTCAAGCTTCACTTTTATTAAAAAGTTGTTAAGAAAAGCACATCTGGCCGCAAGCGAATTCTCCGGATTTTGAAAAATCAAACCTTCTTCTTCAAATTTAGTTTCTATGCTATCAGGACGCATATTATGAAGTTATCCCCTTATTGAGGTGAAATATCACCCTTTTGAAATAATCCTGTAAATTATAAAATATTTTACTTACCATAAAAGCGTTTCCTAAAAAATATTGTAAATTAGGATAAAAATCTTACGCCAAATATTCTGGTTCATTTTTTGCTATTATAGAGATGTCTTCAAACATTTCCAAAAATGAAAGCAATATCGACCCTGATTACTTCCTGCGCATTCTTATCCGTCATTCAATTGCAGGCTCAGTCGTTGAAATTAGAAAAACATCCGCTTGCCGGATTATCCGTTGAGAAATTCAAGTTCCCTTCGCCCGAACCGCTTGATTCTGCTTACTTCATGACCATGAAAGCCGGCAGCCTTTCGGGTTATTATCTCGGCGTGATAAAACCGAAGCCTTGCGAGGCTATGCCTACGCATAAGCCGCCTATATTCGACCGGGATATGAATATCGATCCGCTTGCCCAAAAATCTCTGCCGCCTGAGTTCCGCCAAAAACGGCGCCGGGAAAAATAACCAAAAACATTACCTTCCAGCGGCATTGTCTGAATCAGTGGCTATTTTTGCCCAAATAAAAATTAACGATTATGAAAAGATATGTGCTTCTTGTTGCGCTTGTCGCCTTTTTGGGATTGTCGGCGTTCACAGCGTCCGGTCAATTGATCACAACCACCTTAAAGATCACTGTGCTGAACGATCTGGGGAACCCGGTCGATAGCGTCAAGGTGACCTTATACGCCAGTGAAAAAGATTATCTCGAATCGAAAAACCCAGTGGTTCCCCCTGCCTATACCGATGCAAAAGGCGTTGTCCGGTTTAAAAACCTCGAGCCAAGGTCTTATTTTGTCGACGCTGAAAAAGGCGACCTTAGCAACGCCGGCGGCGGCGTGCAAACGCAAAAGCTTGATCAGCGTAAGGCAAACAAGGTTAACATTATCATTCAATAGCCAATCGCCATATGGGACGGCTTGAATGATTGTCCAGCCGTCCTGTACCCTTCCCCAAAATCATACTGTGCTCTTGTCCGCGTCTACCTCGCCGCGCGTCAAAACTTTTCATTTTGTCACAGGGTTATAAACCCAATGAAACTCCTTGAATTCACAGACGAAGGCATTTTTTGCGAACAGGCAGGAGTATATATCGATCCCTGGAAACCGGTCCGCAAGGCTATTCTGACCCACGCGCATTCCGATCATGCCCGCTGGGGTTCTCAAAATTATCTTTGTCACAGGGATTCCGTTCCGTTGGTAAGGCACCGGCTCGGCGACGTTGGCGTGGAAGGAGCGGAATATAGCGAGACGTTTTATATCAACGGCGTAAAATTCTCTTTTCACCCCGCCGGACATATAATTGGATCGGCCCAGATCAGGGTGGAAAAAGACGGCGAAGTATGGACGGCCTCCGGCGATTACAAACTGGAAAACGACGGGTTATGCCGGCCTTTCGAGAGCGTTAAGTGCCACGTCTTTGTCACAGAATCTACTTTCGGCCTTCCTGTTTACCAATGGGAACCCCAAGAGGTCATTTTCAACAAAATAAATGAATGGTGGAGGCAGAATGCGGCGGAAAAAAACCAGCGTCTTGTTTGGATATTCCGTTGGCAAAGCCCAACGAATATTGCAAAGCGTCGACCATTCCATAGGCCCGGTCCTCACGCACGGCGCTATCGACAATATCAACAAAACGCTTATTGAGGCGGGCATACCCCTGAAGCCCTCGCAAAGAATTACGCCCGACACGCCAAAAGAGCTGTTGCGCGGCGCGCTCGTGATCGCGCCTCCCTCGGCAATGAACTCTCCATGGATGAAAAGACTCTATCCATTCTCCAGGGCCATTGCGTCCGGATGGATGACGCTCAGGGGACCGCGAAGAAGGAGGTCTGTGGACCGGGGCTTTGCGGTTTCCGATCATGCCGATTGGAAAGGCCTGAACATAGCGGTGAGAGAAAGCGGCGCCGAGCGAATTGTCATTACGCATGGTTACCGGAATGTATTCGCGCGATGGCTTTCAGAAAACAATTTCGAGGCGCGCGTTGAAAACACCTGGTTTGAAGGCGAACTTTCGGAAATAGGCGAATCAACCGCCCCGCAGGAGGACAAGGAATGAAGAAATTTACCCGGCTTTTTAATGATCTGGAAGAAACCAACAAGAGGCTTGAGAAGATCAACGCGCTAGTCAGATATTTTGAATCGGCCGGCGACGAAGATAAAACATGGGCAATCGCGCTCCTAACCGGCCGGAGACCGCGGAGAACGGTAAGGACAAATCTCCTGAAAGATGGGCGGCGGAGTCGGCGGGCATCCCATTCTGGCTTTTTGAAGAATCGCATCATGTAACGGGCGATCTGGCGGAAGCGATGGCCTTGCTCCACCCCAACCAGGTCAGCGCGCAAGACGAGCCGCTCGCTTATTGGATTGAATACATCAAAGCCCTCGAAACATTGAACGACGAGACAAAGAAGAAAAAGATCATGGAGGCCTGGGCGATTATGGACCAGCCGGAACGGTTTGTATTCAATAAGCTGATCACAGGCGAATTCCGGATTGGCGTGTCTCAAAAACTGCTCGTCAAAGCGCTGGCCCTTTACTCCAGCCAGGACGAAAACCTGCTCATGCACCGGCTGTCGGGCGGATGGACGCCCGAGGAGACGGGGTTTGAAGAACTTATTTACGGGTCTAACCAAAGCGACGACCTTTCTAAACCTTATCCTTTTTTCCTGGCCTATGCGCTCGACAAAGACCCGTCGGAACTTGGGGACCCCGGCGAATGGTTTGCCGAAAGAAAGTGGGACGGCATTCGCGGACAGATCATCATCAGGGAAGGCCAGCTATTTGTATGGTCGAGGGGGGAGGAGCTTGTCACCGACCGATTTCCTGAGTTTTCAACATTGCCCAATAAATTACCAGAGGACGCAGTCATTGATGGAGAGATATTGCCTTATCGCGACGGCAAACCGCTGCCTTTTAACGTCCTGCAAACACGCATTGGAAGA
>Ga0207873_1001881_pt1 | contig 18749 bp, 14 predicted proteins | sample BGWIniCompost_FD_187373 | JGI IMG/M metagenome (GOLD analysis project Ga0207873, IMG submission 187373) | Cellulose adapted compost microbial communities from Newby Island Compost Facility, Milpitas, CA, USA - BGW Initial Compost (SPAdes)... ...
CGCCCGACTGCTCGTTGCGCGCGAGCTCGACGACGGAGAGCTGGAGCGCGAGCGCCGCTTCGGGCGCGCCGAGAACGACGGCGCAGGGGAGCAGGAGCGCATCCAGCAGCAGCGGGCGACGGGCCATCGGTCGTGCCTCCTCGAAATGCGTGTGCGCGCGCGGGCAGGGGCGCTCGTGGGAAATCGAGTTCCGATATTGTGAATCCTAGTTCCGTTGGGGCGGCACGGAAAAGGCGGCCATTTCGCGCCGAGATGACCGCCTCGTGGGCGCTGCTCCATGCTCCGCGGGTGCGGGAGTGGGCCGCCTAGTCCCTGCGGCTGCGGCGCCGGGCGCCCAGGCCCGCGAGCCCGAGGCCCAGCAGCGCGGCCGCGCCTGGCTCCGGGAGCGTCGTCAGCCGCGAGTTGTCGATCGCCAGGGTGAAGCCGGCCGGAGCGGTCGAACGGCCGACCCAGGTGTAGCCCCAGCCCCCCACTTCGGAGAGATCCGGGCGCGGGTGAGGCAACGTGTCGCTGTAGAGCAGATTGCCCCCGCTGTCGTAGACGTAGGTCCAGCGCGCGACCTGCCCCGCCTCCTCCTTCCACTCGCTCACGATCGTGAACCAGCCGGCGCTGGTGATGTCGAGGTCGGTGCTGGGATCCGTGTCGAGCGGGTAGCCGGCGCCGTCCTCGTCGGCGACCAGGCTCCAGACGCCCTCGGCGGTCTTGCGCGCCCCGATGCCGCCCGCCTCCAGCCAGGCGCCGCTGTTGTCGTAGAGCGCGCTGTCGATGAACCAGCCGTCGCCGACGTTGCCCTGGTCCGGGTCGATGTAGATGTCGAGGCTCTGGCGGAAGCCGCCCGCGGGCCACACGCTCGAATAGCCGCCGTAGCGCGTGGCAGCACCGGAGCTGCCGACGCTGCTCATGGTGACCTCGGCGTGAAACGAGCCGCTGGCCGACGGAACGCCGAGCGTGCCGCCGCCCGACGGGACGCGCGTGATCGTGCCCCAGGGCCACGTGCCGGGATCGCCGTCGCCCAGCCAGCCGCTCGTGTCCGTCTCGAAGCCCTGCGCGAAGATCGTCGCGGCGCCCGCCTCGGCGCCCGTCAGACCGACGAGCACCGCAGCCGCGAGGGCGAGCGCCCGCTTCGCGCCACGCCGTGCGCGGGGCTCGAGCGGGAGCCCTGCGCAGCGGCGACCGCTCGCGACGGAGAAACGAACCGGATCATCGAGACCATGCATCGTGCGCACACCTCTCCAGGCGCATTCCCGCTGGAACGCGCTTGCGTTCATCGGTCAGAGTGAATTTCGAGGGGTGCCGGACAGCCGGGAACCCCCTTCCCGGCCGGTTGGCTTAGCAATATCCGTTCCGAAGACTGCGAGTCGATCGGAACCGCGCGAGGATCGGTTCGCCGAGGCGCCGAGCCCTCGCGCCGACCGAACTCGAAGGAGACGAGAGGCCATGAGCGCGCGTCCCGCTGGCTACTACGAGAACGCCCTCTGGCTCTACGCCGACGCCACGAGCTACGCGCCCGGCGAGACCGCGACCTTCTTCGTCTCGAGCCCGGTGCGCGACGCGCTCACCTGCACCCTCTCGCGCGTGGGAGCCACCGAGCAGAAGGTGCACGAGCAGGGCGGGATCCGCGCCGCGCAGCGCGACGTGCCCGAGGACGCCTACCGCGCCGGCTGCCGCTGGCCCGAGACCTTCTCCGTGCGCATCGGAGCGGACTGGCCCAGCGGCTACTACCGCGTCCAGCTGCGCGCGGGCGAGCTCGCCGCCGAGCACTTCCTCGTCGTGCGCTCCGCCAACCCGGGCGCCCGAGCCCGACACGTCCTCGTGCTCGCCACCAACACCTACCAGGCCTACAACACCTGGGGCGGCAAGAACCTCTATGGCAACGATGCCGCGTTCGTCGACAGCCCCGACCAGCTCGCGCACCGCCCGGTGCCGTCGCCGGTGGTCGCGTGGGATCGCCCCTACTCGCGCTGCCTCGTCGCGTCGCCCGTCCCGACGCGCATCCCCACGAGCCGGCGCCGCGGCATGGGCGAGCCGCTCGGCGTCCCCGACGCGACGGCCACGCTCGTGGCGGCCGGCGCCTCCATCTGGGACCTCCCCGCCGGCTTCCTCAACAAGTGGGAGCACCAGTTCGTGGTCTGGGCCGAGCGCAACGGCATCGCCCTCGACTACCTGGCCCAGAGCGACCTCGACGCGCGGCCCGACGCGCTCGCGCCCTATGCGTCGTACCTGAGCGTCGGACACGACGAGTACTGGACCTGGGAGGAGCGCGACGCGGTGGAGGCGTTCGTGGACGCCGGCGGGCACGCCTCGTTCTTCTCCGGCAACACGGCCTTCTGGCAGGTGCGCTTCGAGCGCGGCGGCCGGGAGCTGGTCGGCTACAAGTTCACCGCGCCGACCGACGATCCCGTCGTCGGCACGCCGCGCGAGCGGCGCGTCACGAGCCTGTGGTCCGATCCGCTCGTCGGGCGGCCCGAGACCCAGATGACCGGCGTCACCTTCGCGCGCGCCGGCTATGCGCGCGTCGGCTACGCGCTCTCGCGGGGCACGGCCGGCTACACCATCTATCGCCCGGAGCACTGGTCGCTCGCCGGCACGGGCCTGTTCTACGGCGACGTGCTCGGCGACGAGTTCGCGCTCTGCGCCTACGAGACGGACGGCTGCGACTTCCGCTTCGAGGCAGGGCTCCCCGTCCCGACCGGCGTCGGCGGCACGCCCGAGGACTTCGAGATCGTGGGCCTCGCGCCGGCGACGCTCGGCGAGCCCGAGCACACGCCGGGCGAAGGACTGCTCGGCCGCGACGACGCCCGCTTCGTCGCCGACCGCGTCTTCGGCGGCGACATCGAGCGTGCGCTGCGCGGCCACGCCGCCTTCGGCAGCTTCCGCCGCGGCCGCGGAGAGGTCTTCACCGCGGGCACCACCGAGTGGGCCTGGGGCCTCGTCGCGCCCGACCCGTTCATCGACCGGATCACCCGAAACGTCCTCGAGCGGGCAGCCGGGGCCGCTCGAGGCCGGAGACGCTGATCGAAAGCGCCGCGGTCCGTGGCCACGACCGCCCTTTTCGACGCTCTTCTCGCCACGTTCCGACACCGACTGATACCTAGAGAACAGATGCCAAGTTCGACGTGAGGACGCGTCGCGCTGGCCATCGCCGGCTCTGGAGTCCTCGCAGGCCTTCTCGTCCGCGGCTACGCGGGCTTCTCGACCGACGCCGAATACAGCACCGCTGGCCTCGGGCAGGTCGGACCCAGCGAGGTCACCCGCGGCAACGACGGCGACGTGCTCACGTTCGACTTCACGCCGGCCGTCGATCCTCCGCTCGAATCCGAGTTGATCACCATCCTGACCGACGCGACCGACTTCGTGTCGATCGGACGGACCACGATCTTCGCACGCAGCGCGACGGGCACCCTGTACTTCGTCACCCTCGAGAACACGTACGCTCCGGTACCGGAGCCGTCCGGGCTGGTGCGGTGCGGGCTCGGCCTGAGCGGTCTCGCAGCGGCGCGCCGACGAATCGCGCGAGCGTAAGAGCGCAAGAGCGTCCTCGCGTTCGGACCGGCCGAGGCCGGGCACCGGCGCGGCTGCTCAGCCGCCCTCGCCCGGATCGGCCGGGACGCCGCCCACGCGTGGGCGGTGATCCACCCCTCGCCGTGCTCCTTTCGTTGTGCTCCCGAAATTGCGCCTGCGGCCGACATCGCAGTCGAGCCGAGAGGCCGACGATTTCGATTGCCCGCGAACCCTCGTGGATGGTGTCCGGCGCGTACGCGTCGCGCCGTCTTCACGGCGGAGGACGGAGGCAACGCGGTCGTTCGTACCCCGTTGACCGCCGCGTTTGGTGCGCGCTAATGGGCGCGCCGTTTCGTGCCGCTAATGGGCGTGCACCAACGAACGACTGCCACGGGAGGGGTTGCCGCGATGCCTGGGGGGTGCGTCGCGCTCGGTGGAGTGCGAGCGAAGAGCGGGAAGCGCGGATCGGTTTTCGGTGGACGCACGGCACCCTCGTCACCGAGATGCGAGATGCGGCGGCGGACCTGCCTCGCCGCTCTTCTCACCCTCGGCGCGAGCATCGCGGCGGCGCCGGCGCTGGCCGTGGTCGACGTCGCGACCGAGAGCGAGCTGCGCGACGCGATCTTCGCCGCCAACGCCGGCGGCGACACGGCCATCAACCTCACCGCCGACATCACGCTGACGCGGTCGCTGCCGATGATCTCGGCGGACCTGACGATCACGGGCAACGGCCACACGATCGACGCGAACGACGCGGGCCGCGTGTTCTTCGTGGAGAGCGGCACGGTCCACGTCGCCGACGTGCGGATCGAGAACGCGCGCGCCCAGGGTGGCAACGGCGGCGCGGCGGAGTCCAACGGGGGCACGGGCGGCGGCGGCGGGCTCGGCGCCGGAGCGGCGGTCTTCGTCAACCAGGGCGCCCACGTGACCCTCACGCGGGTGACGGTCGGCGACGCCGCGGCCGCGGGCGGCGCCGGCGGAGAAGGCGCCTTCACCGGGCAGGCTGGCGACGGCGGTGGGGGCGGCGGCGGATTGGGCGGTGATGGCGGCAATGGCACCGGCGTCGGTGGCGGAGGCGGCGGCTACGAGGGCGCCGGCGGCAGGGGCGGAGGCTCCTGGGGCGGCGGTGGTGGCGGCGGCGAGTTCGGCGCCGGTGGGAGAGGCGGCGTCAGCCTGGGTCCCGCGGGCGGTGGCGGCGGCGGCGCCACGATCGACGGTGGAGATGCCGGCTACGTCCCTCCGTCTCAGGGCATCCCGGGCGCCGGTGGCGGACTCGAGGGCGGCGACGGCGGCGGCCCGTGGTCGGCCGGAGAGGATGGCGCTCCTCGCGGTGGCGGGGGCGGCGGTACGGCTGCTCCGGGCGGCGCGGGCGGCATCGGTGGCGGTGGCGGCGGCACCGGGGGCGATCCGAGCGCCATCGGCGGCGCGGGTGGGGATTTCGGCGGTGGCGGCGGCACCGGCATGGGCGGCCTCGCGGGCGGCGCGGGCGGCTTCGGCGGTGGGGGCGGCGGCGCTGGCTCCGACGACCCGGACGGCGATCCGATCGGGGGCGCGGGCGGCTTCGGCGGCGGCGGCGGCGGCGGCGAGAGAGCCGGCGCGGGCGGCGCCTTCGGCGGACGCGGCGGCGAAGGCTACGCCGCGGACGGCGGCGGCGGGGCGGCGCTCGGCGGCGCGGTCTTCGTGCGCGACGGCGGAAGCCTGACGATCGTCGACGGCGGCTTCGACGGCACCTACACCGTGACCGGTGGCACGACCGGTGGCACGGGGGGCGCCATGCCCGGCCAGGCGCAAGGCACGACCTTCTTCCTGCACGGCGCCGGCACGACGGGCTTCGAGGTGTCGGCGGGCCGCACGCAGACGATCGCCGGCGCGGACGCCATCGCCGGCACCGGCGGCCTGACCAAGAGCGGCGCCGGCACGCTCGTGATTCCCGACGCCAACCCCAACTACGTCGGGACGACCACCGTGACCGGCGGCACGCTCGCGGTCGGCTCGGACGCCGCGCTGGGCAGCGGCGCGGTGACGCTCGACGCTGGCGCGTTGCGCACCGATGCGGCGCTGGCGCTCGGCAACGCGGTCACGCTCGGGGCGGGCGGCGGCGCCGTCGACACGAACGGCCACGACGCCACGCTCGCGGGCACGATCACCGGTGCGGGCGGGCTCACCAAGCACGGTGCCGGGGTGCTGACCGTGACCGGTGCGAACACCTACACGGGCGGCACCACCGTCACCGAAGGCACCCTGGCGATCGGCACGGGCGCTGCGCTGGGCAGCGGCAGTGTGACGCTCGACGGTGCCGCGCTGCGCACCGACGCGGCGCTCGTCCTCGGGAACGCGCTCACGCTCGGGGCGGGTGGGGGCACGGTCGATACGAACGGCCACGACGCCACGCTCGCGGGCACGATCGCCGGTGCAGGCGGGCTCACCAAGCGCGGCGCCGGCGCGCTGACCCTCACCGGCGCGAACACCTACAGCGGTACGACGACGATCGAGGCCGGCACGCTGATCGTCGACGGCTCGCTGGCGAGCCCGGTGATGGTGTCGTCCGGGACGACGCTCGCCGGCACCGGCACGTTGGGCGCCGGCGTCGCCAACCACGGAACGCTGGCGCCGGGCAGGTCCATCGGCACGCTGCGAATCACGGGTCCGCTCGACTTCGGAGCGAACGCGGTCTACCAGGTCGAGGTCGATGCCGCGGGGCAGGCGGACCGCATCGACGTGACCGGCAGCGCGACGCTCGGGGGCACGGTGCACGTGATCCCGCAGGCCGGCGCCTACGGCTACCTGACCGAGGCCACGATCCTCACGGCGACCGATCCACTCGTCGGCACGTTCGACGCGGTCACCAGCGCTTCGGCCTTCCTGGACCCGACGCTGCTCTACTCGACCAACACCGTCGCGCTGCGGCTCACGCGCAACGACCTCTCCTTCGCCTCGGTGGCCGCCACGGACAACCAGCGGGCGGTGGCCGACGCGCTCGATGCCGGCGGGGCCGGCGCGAGCGGCGATCTCGCGACGCTGCTCAATGGCATCTCGACGCTCTCGGCGACTCAGGCGCGAGACGCGTACGACGAGCTCGCGGGCGCGAGCCTCGCTGCATTCGCCACGCCGCAGCTTCTCGACCGCGCGCGCTTCGACGCACTCGTGCAGGCGAATGCGATGCGGCGCGGCGAAGCGGCCGTCCGGCCGCGCACCGGGCTCGTGGAGCGTGCCCAAGATGATGACGCGCAGGTTGGGCCGCGCGGCACGAGCGGCGTCCGCCTCGCCCAGCTCGGCGCGTCGCTGGCGGAGCTCGGGCCGGCGCTCTCGTTCGCGCCCGCCGCGGAACGAACGGGGCCTGGAGCGTGGATCTCGGGGTACGGCTTCGGCGGCGAGGTCGACGGCGATGGCAACGCCGCGCCCTTCGACCACCGCTTCGGCGGTGTGGTCGGCGGCGTCGACCATCGCTTCTCCGCGGACACCATCGTCGGGGTCGCCGTGGGCTACAGCCACGGCGAGCTCGACCACGAGGACGGAGCCGACACGGGCGAGATCGACACCGTCCGCGCGAGCCTCTACGCCGTCCACCGCCCCGAGGCGCTCGCCGGCCGGCTCGTCCTCGACGGCGCGCTCGGGTTCGGCGTGAGCGACTACGAGACCGAGCGGCGGATCGCCTTTGCCGGGCTCGACCGCACCGCCAAGGCGGATGGCGAGGGCCACGAGCTGGCGGCGCGGCTCGGCGCGAGCCATCGCTGGGACTGGGCGGGCTACGAGATCGCGCCCCGTGCGGATCTGGCCTACGTGCACCTCGAGCGGGACGGCTTCGACGAGCACGGTGCGGGCGCGGCCGATCTTCGCGTCGACGATCGCGACATCGATTCGCTGCAGACGCGCCTCGGTGTCGCGCTCGGCCGCCGCTTCGTTTCCGATCGCGGCACGGCGTGGACGCCCGCGGCCTCGCTCGGCTGGCGGCACGAGTTCGGCGACACCGACCGGCACATCACCGCGTCGTTCGCCGGGGTGCCCGGAAGGACGTTCCGGGTGGAGGGGGCGGAGGCCGCGCGCGATGCGCTGGAGATCGGACTGGGCCTGAGCGTGGTCACGCCCGCAGGCACGAGCTGGTTCGTGAGCTACACCGCAGATCTCGCCGACGACGAAACCGCCCACGGCTTCCAGGCCGGCCTGCGCAAGGACTGGTAGCTCCGGGCCGACGGCGAGGCGGGCGCGGCGCATGCTCCGCACCGTCTGCGACCGCGCAGCCGTGGCGGCAGGGAACCGGGGAGGCCGATCGATAGCGCCCTCCGTGGCCGCGCCCCGTTCAACCGCTCGCCCGGGCGAGCTCGAGCCGCTACGCGAGCACGGCCACCTCGCGCCGGCGGCGACACGGAGCACCTGGGACGCGCCCAGGGCGTAGCGTGGCCGCTAGGCTCGGCCATGCAGACCTTTCTGCCCTACGCGAGCTTCGAGCGCAGCGCGCGCGTGCTCGACCCGCGACGGCTCGGCAAGCAGCGCGTGGAAGCGCTCCAGTGCCTGCGTGCGCTCCACGTGCCGGGCTACGGATGGCGCCACCATCCGGCCGTGCGCATGTGGCGCGGCCACGAGGAGGCGCTCGCCGCCTATGGGCTCGCCGTCTGCCGCGTGTGGATCCGGGCCGGCTGCGCCGACACCGTGGCCGGCAAGATCGTCGCCGAGCTCGGCCGCGTGCCGCGCCGGCAGGCCGAGCTGCGTCGGCTCGGCCTGCTGCCACGCTGGCTCGGCCGGCGCGACTTCCATCTCGCCCACCGCTCGGCCCTGGTGGCACGCGATCCGACCTGGTATCGGCGCTTCTTTCCCGACGTGCGGGACGACCTGCCCTACGTGTGGCCCGACCCCTGACACCGGCGCATCGCGTTCTCCGGTCGGCTCTTCGATGAAGAGCATGGAGTCGCGCTCGCGACGCCAATTCCCGAGCCGGCAACATGCCGCTCGGCTGCGTCGTCGAGTCGACACCAGTCTGCGGAGGTCGCGTGCAGAGCGGCTCGCGCGGTAACCTCTTCCGCCGCGCCCCGCGACCTCCTCGGTCGCGCGGAAGCCGCAGCGCGCGCCACGCGCGCGAGGGATGGCACGGACGGTTGGTAGGCAAGCGCAAAGGGGGGATCGCCATGGGAGCGAGCCGAGCAGCAATTGGACTGGCGTTCGTCGTCGCCTTGGCCGGCGCGAGCGTCGCACGTGCGCAGGTCGTGGAGCGCCTCGTCAACGGCGACTTCGACACGGATCTGGACGGCTGGAACGTGGTGGCCCTCGGCAGCTCCTCCGCCTCCTGGGACGCGCTCGACGCAGTCGACTCCCCGAGCTCGGGCTCCATCCGCACGGAGATGGTCTACGAAGGGCAAGGGAACAACGTGAACGCCTCTCAGTGCATCGACGTGGCGCCCGGCCGACCGTACTCGTTCGGCGCGTGGATCCGCCGGCAGGCGGGCAGCGGTCTCGGCGAGGGCTTCGTGCGGGTCAGCTGGTACGACGGCACCGACTGTGGCGGCTCGTTCCTCTCCAGCAGCGACGCGGCCGCCTTCGGGCTTCATGATACGTGGGTCCTCGCCCAGCTCACCGACGTCCTCGCGCCGGACACGGCCCGGTCCGCGAATTTCCGCCTGATCAACCTTTCCCAGGACGAGACGACGCCGCACGTGGTGTACTTCGACGGCGCCTTCTTCGTGCCGGAGCCCGGCGCAGCCTCCGGCGGCGCCGCGGCGCTCGCAGCGCTGGCCCTGCTGCGGAGGCGCCGAGCGAGCTCCCCGCCCGATTCGCTGGGCTCCTGCTGAAGCTTGATCGCGATCGAGGAGCCTCGCCCGCCACGGCGATCGCGCGATCATGCGCTGCCGTCGCTCGGAGAGTTGCCGCACGTTCGAAGGGTCGCAACCACGGCGGCGTCCACAATTCCAGCGACGAGCGCGGCGGCGATTCTGCCTTCATGGACACCTCCCTTGCGGGTAGGCTTCGCCCGGAGAAGGACGCCCCCGAGCGGGAGGTTTCCATGCGTTCGTACGCGCTTCGAAACGGCGCGCTGCTCGCGACGGCGCTGGCGGTGGCGCCGCCGGCGGGTGCGCAGCCGCGCACGATCGTCGACCGCACCTACGACTGCACGATCATCGCCAGCACTCGGGAGTTCCCGTACGGCGTCGACCAGAACGGGCCGCCTCCGATCAACGCCTGGGGCCAGGTCGTGTTCTTCGCGTCGAGCCGGACCGAGGCCGGCGAGACGGTGACCGAGATTCGCGTCGGCCGCGGAGAGAGAGATGGGAATTGCGTGCCGCGCACGCAGGCCGTCGCGCGTGCCGGCCGGGCGTTCGACAACAGCCCGCTCGGGCCCTTCGACCTGGTCTCCGAGGCGGTGATCGAGGACGCGGGGCGCGTCGTGTTCCGCGGCTGGGACCCGCCGACCGGCGGGCCGCCCGGCGTCGGCATCTATCGGGTCTTCACGAACCATCCGGCCACCGTGAAGCCCGTTCCGCTCTACGCGACGGTGGGGCTCGGCGGGAGCTTCACCGGCCTCGAGCTCATCGATGCGAACCCGAGCCACGTGCTCTACTACGCCAGCACGGATGAAGAGCAGGGGTACTACCGCAGCGGCGCGCTCGTCGCGCGCATGGGGGAGAACGACATCCAGGTGGTGCAGGAGATCGTGCTCCACCCGTTCCAGCCCTGGGTCGCATTCACCGCGAGCCTCGAGAACCCGTCGGGGACGGCAGCCGTGTACGTGAACGGCGCCCAGCGCGCCGTGGGAAGCGACGTCGCGAGCGGCTTCTTCGGTCTGTCGATCGGCGGCAGCGCGTTCCCGCTCGCCGCCTGGTCGCGCAGCTTCGTGCCCGGCGTCGACACGTGGGAGCTGGTCCGCCACGACGGCTCCGGCGCCGCCGTCTTCGTCGACGCCGACGAGGATCCCTTCGAGCCTTTCGCCAATCCGCGCGAGACCTCCGTCAACACCCGTGGCGAGATCGCGTTCATTGCGAGCCCGGAAGGCGACGGCGACACCCTGCTCGTCGCCGACGGCGGCAGCGTGATCCACCGCGTCGTGTGCGCGGACATGCTCGCGACGTTCGGCTCGACCGTCTTCTCGGACCTCGCGCTCTCGCCGCGCGGCATGAACGGTGACGGCCAGATCGCGTTCCTGGCCCGCACGCCCGAGCTCGTCCCGGAGACGGGCGAGTCCCAGACCTTCATCGTCCGTGCCGATCCGCGGCCGGGCGAGGGCGCGCCGCCGACCTCGTGCGTCGGGCTCGCCGACGGCACCGTTTGCGACGACGGCGATCCCGCGACGCTCGCCGTCTGCTCGGCGAACGAGTGCGTCCCCGATCCCGTGAACGGCCTGCCCACGAGCTGCGTGGGACTTCCGCAGGAGACGCTCTGCGACGACGGCGATCCCACCACGATCGCGTTCTGCGCCGAGGACCAGTGCATCGGCTTCCCGCTGCCGGTGCCGGAGCCGCGCGGAGCCGCGGCGGCGTTCGTGGCGTGCGCTGCGCTGGCGGCGACGGCTCGTCGGGCGGCGCGGCGAGCCGGCCTGGCTCCGCCGCGGCCTCAGCCGATCAGCGGCCGCCGACCGGTCGGCTGCGCGCCGAGCCAGCTCCATGCTTCGGCTTCGTCGTCGAGATCGAAGTGGCGGATCTCGAGTCGCAGCACACCGTCCAGCATGCGCGCCCAGTGCCGCATCCAGGCAGGCCCGCCGACGATCGCGTAGCGGTCGACCCGGTCGAGCAGGCCCCGCTTCATGGCGATGAAGTCGCGCTCGAGGAGGCCTCGGATCTCGAGCCCGCCGAGGCGCTTCACCCGGGCCAGGATGCGGAGACGGCCGCTCTCCTCGGCACGCCGGCCGAAGTACTCCGAGGCGGCGCGGAGCTCGGCCTCCGTCACCTTGCCGTCGATCTCGAAACCGACGACCGTGGGGTCGTCCGTCTCGATGATCGCGAGGGCCGGGCCGTGCGCGTGCGCCTCCTCGCCCAGGACCCAGCGGAAGGCGCGATCGCGCTCCTCGGAAGTGAACACCTCGTACGAGACCTGGGGAAGCAGCGCGCTCTCGATTCGGGCCGCGCGACGCACCCAGCTCTGATCGGCGACGATCGCGATCCGGCCGAACTTCCCGAGCTTTCCCAGCATGGAGGTGGCACGGCGCAGGTGATCCGCCATTCCCTCGAGCTCCAGGCCGGTGAGCTGGCTCACCTCGCAGAACACGTGGGTGCGGTCCCGTTCGTCGAGCGCGCGGGCGAAGCGGTCCACCAGCGATTCCAGTTCCGAGCGCGCGAGTCTTCCGGAGAGGCGGACTGCGATCACGTCGGGAGGGGCCGGAACGAGCTCGAGCATCGCCTGCTCCTCTTGGGACGATGGAGCGGTTCCCCGTCAGGAAGCCCCGATGCTGCCCCGGCCGTGCGGCCGGTCCAGGTCCAGCTCCGGTCCGAGCGGCACGATCCCGGTCGGATTGATGGTGCGGTGGCTCTCGTAGTAGTGGCGCTTGATGTGCTGGAAGTCGACCGTGTCCGCCACGCCCGGAACCTGGTAGAGCTCGCGCAGGTAGCCGGAGAGGTTCGGGTAGTCGGCGATGCGCCGGCGATTGCACTTGAAGTGGCCGAAGTAGACCGCGTCGAAGCGCACGAGCGTGGTGAACAGGCGCCAATCGGCTTCGGTGATGCGTTCGCCCACCAGGTAGCGCTGCTTGCCGAGCCGCCGATCGAGCTCGTCGAGTGCCGCGAACAGCTCCTCGAAGGCCTCTTCGTAGGCGGCCTGGGTGGTGGCGAAGCCGCAGCGATAGACGCCGTTGTTGATGCGTGGGTAGACGAAGGCGTTCACCGCATCGATCTCCTCGCGCAGAGGCTCCGGGTACAGGTCCAGGGAGGCATCTCCGAAGGCGTCGAACTCGCGCCCGAGCATGCGGAGGATCTCGGAGGACTCGTTGTTGACGATGGTTCGACGCTCGCGGTCCCACAGCACCGGGACCGTGACGCGGCCGGTGTAGTGCGGGTCGGCGCGCGTGTAGATCTCGTGCAGAACGCGTGCACCGTTCACCGTGTCCGGGATGCAGCCCGGCGTGTCGTCCGGGTTCTCGAAGGACCATCCCTCGGATCCCATGATGGGATGGACCACGGAGATCGAGATCACGTCCTCCAGGCGCTTCAGCTTGCGGGCGATCAGGGTGCGGTGCGCCCAAGGGCAGGCCAGCGAGACGTAGAGGTGGTAGCGGCCGGGCTCGGGCGCGAACGCCGTCGAGCCATCCGCACGGACCCAGTTGCGGAACGCGCTTTCCTGACGCACGAACCGCCCGCCCGTGCGGCTCGTGTCGTACCACGCATCGTGCCACTTGCCGTCGATCAGAAGACCCATGTGCTCCGCACCCTCCGGGACGAGACGGTTCTGCTCGTAGCCTAGACGTCCGGGCTCGAGATGCCGCCCGCCCACGCCGGTCCCGTGCTCGACGAGTCGGCCGACCGATTGCCAGTCGCGACGGATCGCCGTAAGGATCAGCGCGCCAGTCGCCGAAGAAGATCGGCCGACGAGATTCGTCGCGAAAGATGGACAGACCGGAGGTCCTGCCCTTGCATGCACGCTCCGCTGCCTTGCTCCTGGCCGTTGCGTTGCTCGCGGCTTCGCCTGCCAGCGCCATCACCTCGAACCTCGTTCGCACCTTCGAGCCGGCCGTCACGGTGAGCTTCGACGCGCTCCCGACCGGGTCGCTCGCTGCGGACACGCCGCTCGCGCCGGGCGTCGTCTTCGGCGGCGGCGACCCGCCCCAGGGCACGGCCCTCGCCGCGACGGTGACCCAGCTTTCCGCCGGCAACCGCGCCCTGGAGGTCGCCAAGTGGCAGACGGCCGGCTTCGTCTTCGATCCGCCGGTGGCCGCCGTGGGCGTGCGGGCCGAACTGGTGGAGGCCGGTGACCCGATCTCCGCAATCGGGGTCTACGCATTCGATGCCGCGGGGGTGCAGATCTACTCCGTTGGCATGGCCTTCCCGCCCGGGCAGTCCGTCATCCATCCCGAGCTCACCGACGCGGAGGACACACCGATCAAGACGCTGTTCATCTGGGCGAACAACGGTTCGATCTCCATCGACGATCTCGAGTACGTCCCGGCACCGGAGCCCGCCGCGCGGCACGGGCTCCCCGCTGCGGTTGCCGCCCTCCTCACCGCCGCATGGCTCGAGCGGCGCGTGGCCCGGTCCCAGCACGAGGCGAGGCATCGCGGATAGGGTCGGGCGCGCCGTCGATCGCGCTCGACGCAGCGAGCGCGGTCGCGGCGCGGCACGTGCAGCCCTCGGCACAGATGTGCGTGTACGGCGTGCTGCACGCCGCCCGCTTTCTGGGCGTCCGCGCGCACGGATGCCGCGCGAGTGGGCAGCTCGCGCGCCCGCGTGCGCCGCCGTGGGCGCACCGGCCGGCACGCCTCTTGCTCGATCCGTGGCCGGAGCCGACCCACATGCCGAGCCACGCCCTGGCGCCGCGCCCCAGCTACGGCGAGATCGCCTACCACGAGTTCTACCGCGACGACTTCGAGCCGCGCGAGCACTATCGCCCGCTCTGGGAGCACATCCGCAAGGCCGGCCAGAGCCTGCTCTCGCACAAGAACCGCGAGGCGCACCTCGCGCTGCGCACCGATGGCGTCACCTTCACGGTGTACGGCGACGACGAGGAGGGCATCGAGCGCGTCTGGCCGCTCGACCTGCTGCCGCGGATCATTCCCGCCCACGAGTGGGCGCCGATCGAGGCCGGGCTCAAGCAGCGCGTGCGCGCGCTCAACGAGTTCCTGCGCGACGTCTACGGCAAGCAGCGCGCGCTGCGCGACGGCGTCGTGCCGGCCGATCTCGTCCACCGCGGCCGGGACTACCGGCCCGAGATCGCCGGCATCGAGCCGCCGCTCGGGATCTACGTCCACATCTCGGGCATCGACCTCGTGCGCGACGCCGACGGCCGCTACCTGGTGCTCGAGGACAACGTTCGTACGCCGTCCGGCGTCTCGTACATGATCGAGAACCGCATCATCGAGCGGCTCACGATGCCCGAGTTCTTCGCCCGCTACCGCGTGCGGCGGGTCGAGCACTACCCGGAGCTGCTCGGTGAGACGCTGCGCGGGCTCTCGCCGCGCGGCAAGGAGAACGCCACGGTCGTCCTGCTCACGCCCGGCATCTACAACTCCGCCTACTTCGAGCACACCTTCCTGGCGCGCGAAATGGGCGTCGAGCTGGCCGAAGGCCGCGACCTCGTCTGCGTCGACGACGTCGTCTACCTGAAGACCACCTCGGGCCTCGAGCGCGTCGACGTGATCTACCGCCGCATCGACGACGACTACCTGGACCCGCTCTGCTTCCGCCCCGACTCCGCGCTCGGCGTGTCCGGCATCGTGAACGCATGGCGCGCGGGCAACGTGGCGATCGTGAACGCGCCCGGCACCGGCATCGCCGACGACAAGGCGATCTATCCCTACGTGCCCGACATCATCCGCTACTACCTGGGCGAGGCGCCGATCCTCGAGAACGTGCCGACCTACCGGATGACGGTCCCGGCCGAGCGCGACTGGGTGCTGGAGCACCTGGATCGCGTCGTCGTGAAGGCGGTCTCCGAGTCGGGCGGCTACGGGATGCTGATGGGCCCCTCGGCCACGCCGGCGCAGCGCGAGGAGTTCGCGCGGCGGATCCGGCGGAACCCGCGCAACTACGTCGCGCAGCCGGTGATCCCGCTCTCGCGCCACCTGTGCTGGATCGACGGCGAGCTCGAGGCGCGCCACATCGACCTGCGGCCCTTCGTGATCCACGGCGGCGACGAGGTGCACGTCGTACCCGGCGGCCTGACGCGCGTCGCGCTCGCCAAGGGCTCGCTGGTCGTGAACTCGTCGCAGGGCGGGGGCAGCAAGGACACCTGGGTGCTGGCCGATGCTGAGCCGGATCGCTGAATCGATCTACTGGATGTCGCGTCTGATCGAGCGGGCGGAGGCCACCGCCCGGCTGCTGGAGATCAACCTGATCCACGCCGTCGAGGCGGAGAGCGCGCTGTCCGAGGCCGCCGAATGGACGCCGCTGCTGTCGATCGTCGGCAAGGAGCAGGACTACGCGGACGTGACCGGCGGCGCCGAGGTGACGGGCGCGCGCGTGATCCACTTCCTCACCGAGGAGCGCCGCAACCCCTCGGCGATCCGCTGCTGCCTGCGCGACGCGCGCGAGAACGCGCGCGTCGTGCGCGATCGCATCTCCAAGGAGATGTGGGAGGACGTGAACCAGATCTGGATGGGCTCCGAGGAGCGGCTCGCACGGCCGCCGGGCGCGGGCTACTACCGCTGGCTGCGCGGCCAGGTGGACCGCTTCCACGGCACCACCTCGAGCACGATGATGCGCGGCGAGGCGTTCGGCTTCTACCTGCTCGGGTTCTTCCTCGAGCGCGCCGACATGACGTGCCGGATCCTCGACGTGAAGTACCACCTGCTCCTGCCGGACCTCTCGCTGGTGGGCTCGCCGCTCGACTACTACCAGTGGGCGGCGCTCCTGCGCTCGCTGTCGGGCTTCGAGCCGTTCCGGCGCCGCTATCCGCAGCTGCGCCCGCTCGACGTGGCGGAGTTCGTGCTGCTGAACCCCGACTTCCCGCGCTCGCTCTGCTTCGCGGTGGATCGCATGGAGCAGGCGCTGGCCCGGATCTCGCCCCCGCGCCCGGAGTCGCCGTCGCGCCGGGCGCTCGCCGCCCTGCGCGGGCTGCTCGAGCAGAACGCCGGCGAGCGGCTGTTCGAGCAGGGCCTGCACGAGATGCTGACCACCTTCCTCACCGGGCTCGCCGCCCTGCACGAGGCGGTCCAGGAGGAGTACTTCGCCGTCCATCTCGGGACCGACGCGTGCGCTACCTGATCGAGCACGAAACCGAGCTGCGCTTCGCGGAGCCGGTGCGCGAGCACCAGCTCGAGCTGCGCCTCGCGCCGCGCGAGGACGCGTGGCAGCGGCTCCTCGCCTGCGAGATCGAGATCGAGCCGGGCGCGGCGCTGCGCGAGCACCGGGACTGCTTCGGCAACCGCGTGCACCGCGCCTCGCTGCCGGCGCCGCACGATCGCGTGGTGGTCCGCGTGCGCGCGGAGGTGGAGGCGCGGCGCGAGAACCCCTTCGACTGGGCGCCGCTCCGCCCCGCGGAGGAGCGCGTGGCGATCGCGCGCGCGCTGCGCGAGACGCCGCGCCTGCACGAGTGGGTGCTGCACCGCAGCGAGTCCGTTCCCGACCTGGATGCCCTCGCGGGCGAGCACGCGTTGCCGGCGTGGGACGAGACGCTCACGATCGTCGAGAACTTGCAGGCGACGATGGCGTGGGCGCGCGAGCGCTTTGCCTACGACCCCGACGCCACCGACGCGCACGCGCCGCTCGCGGTCCTGCTCGAGAAGCGCGCCGGCGTGTGCCAGGACTTCGCCCACCTGCTGGTGGCCTGGGCGCGCCGCGCGGGCGTGCCGGCCCGCTACGTGAGCGGCTACGTCGAGCCCGCGGAGGAGGCCGGCGAGCAGGCCACCCACGCCTGGGCCGAGTGCCTGGTGCCGAACGCCGGCTGGCTCGGCTTCGACGCGACGCACGGGCTCCTCACGCACGATCGCTACGTGGCGGTGGCGGTGGGGCGCGACTCGCGCGACGCGGCGCCCCTGCGCGGCGCGTTCAAGGGCGACGACCCCGGCGCCCCGCCGCAGGTGCGGCTGCGCGTGCAGCGCCAGCAGCAGTGATGCGGATCCGCCAGGAGACCTTCTTCACGCTCGCGCTGCCCTACCGGGAGCGGCTCGCGCTCGAGCGCGCGGTGTTCGCGGGCGGCGACGGCCCGCGCCTCGCGGTCGTCGCCGGGATCCACGGCGACGAGCTCGAGGGGCTCTACGTCTGCCACCGGCTGGCGGCGCGCCTCGAGGAGGTCGCCAAGCAGCGCGACGACGCGCTGCTGGGCACCGTCGAGCTCTACCCGGCGCTGAACCCGCTCGGCCTCGACACGCTCCAGCGCGCGGTCCCGATCTACGACGTGGACCTGAACCGCTCCTTTCCGGGCCACCCCGAGGGCCTGTTTCCCCAGCGCCTCGCCAACGCCGCGATGCGCCGTCTCTCGGGCGCGTCCCTCGTGATCGACATCCACGCGAGCAACATCTTTCTGCGCGAGATCCCGCAGGTGCGCATCGCGCGCGCGTTCGAGGCCCGCCTCGTGCCGCTGGCCCGGCACATGAACCTCGACCTCATCTGGGTGCACGAGGCGTCGACGGTCCTGGAGCACACGATCGCGCACAGCCTGAACGCGACCGGAACGCCGTGCCTGGTGGTGGAGATGGGCGTCGGCATGCGCGTCACGCCGGACTTCGCCGAGCAGGTCACCACCGGCATCCTGCACCTGGCGCGCGCGCTCGGGGTCCTGGCCGGCGACCTCGCGCTCGAGCCCACCACGCACGCGCCGCTCGTCGCGGACGACGGCAACGTCCACTACCTGAACGCGGAGACGTCCGGGATGTTCGTGCCGAGCGTCGAGCACTGGACCGCCGTACGGCGCGGCGAGCTGCTGGGCCGCATCGTGAGCCCGCTGCGCGGCGAGGTGTGCTCGGAGGTGCGCTCGCCCTGCGACGGCGTGCTGTTCACCCTGCGCGAGTACCCGCTGGTGTACGAGGGCTCGCTGATGGCGCGGCTCATGGAGGTGCGGCGATGAGCTCGCGCGCGCGCGACGAGGCGATGCTGCTGCACATGACCGCGCCCACGCGCGAGGACTTCGACGTCCCCTACCACGATCTGGGGCCGCGCGACGGTCCGCCGGCGCTCGCGCTCGTGGCGGGCCTGCACGGCAACGAGCTGAACGGCGTCTTCGTGCTGGCGCGGCTCGCCTCGTTCCTGCGCCGGATCGCCGACGGCGAGCGGCCGGGCGCCTCGCTCCTCGGCCGCGTGATCGTGATCCCCGCGGTCAACGTGCTGGGCCTGAACGTGCGCCGCCGCAGCTGGCCCTTCGACGGCACCGACGTGAACCGCATGTTTCCCGGCTACGACGCCGGCGAGACCACGCAGCGCATCGCGGCGGCCGCGCTGGCCGCCACCGCCGAGGCGCGCTGGCGCATCGACCTGCACAGCTCGAACGTCGACTTCGAGGAGCTGCCGCAGGTGCGTCTGTTCGAGCCGACCGCCGAGGAGCGCGAGGCGGCGCGCTGGCTGGGGCTGCCCGCCGTGATCGAGCGGCCCGTCACGCCGCTGCTGACCGCCACGCTCGCCTACGCCTGGCGCGAGCGCGGCGGGCGCGGCCTCGTGATCCAGGCGGGCCACGCGGGCGGCCTCCAG
>Ga0207873_1001883_pt1 | contig 18739 bp, 17 predicted proteins | sample BGWIniCompost_FD_187373 | JGI IMG/M metagenome (GOLD analysis project Ga0207873, IMG submission 187373) | Cellulose adapted compost microbial communities from Newby Island Compost Facility, Milpitas, CA, USA - BGW Initial Compost (SPAdes)... ...
GATGACCCGCCCCGCCAGGCCGGTGGTGGCGACACCGTGCCCGCTGAACCCCTGGGCGAAATAGATGTTGTCCCCGAGCCGCCCCCAATGCGGCGCCCGGTTCCGGCTGATGTCGATCAGGCCACCCCAGATGTGCTCGAAACGCACCCCCTTGAGCTGCGGGAACACCCGCGCCATCCGCCGCATCATCACCCCCGGCAGGTTCGGCGGCGGCAGCGTGGAATAACTGGCACGGCCGCCGAACAGCAGCCGGTGGTCGGCGCTGAAGCGGAAATAGTCCAGCGCCCAGTTGATGTCGGCCACCGCCATGTCGTTGCGGATGAGTTGACGCGCCAGTTCCTCGCCCAGCGGCGGCGTCGCCCCGACATAGGTGCCCACCGGCATGATCTTGTCGTCCAGCTCCGGCGCGATGCCATGGACGATGGCATTGCCGGCCAGCACCACGAAATCGGCCTGCACCTCGCCGTGGGCGGTGCGCAGTACCGGCTTGGCCCCGCGCTCCAGCTTCGTCACCTCGGTCCGCTCGAAGAGCAGGGCGCCGGCACGCTCGGCGGCGGCGGCGATGCCGAGGGTGAAGTTGAGCGGATGCAGGTGGCCCGAGCGTGGGTCGTAGAGGCCGCCCAGGTAGCGCGGGCTGTCCAGCACCTCGCGCAGCTGCTCGCGGTCCCACCACTGCAGCGGGTAGCCGTAGTTCTCCTCCAGGTCGCGCTGCCAGGCCTTGAGCTCGGTGATGTGCCGCGGCTTGATGGCGACGTGGGCGTGGCCGTCACGCCAGTCGGCTGCGATGCCATGGCGGGCGATGCGCTGGCGCACCAGGTCGACGGCCTCGACGGACCAGTCGAACATGCGCCTGGCGTCCTCGCGCCCCACCAGGGCCTCGATCTTCGCCTGGTCGCAGCTGTAGCCGAAGATCACCTGGCCGCCGTTGCGGCCGCTGGCGCCCCAGCCGATCTGCCGCGCTTCCAGCAGCACCACCCTGAGGCCGGCCTCGGCCAGCTCCAGGGCGGCGCTCAGGCCGGTCAGGCCACCGCCAAGGATGGCGACGTCGGCCGTGACCCGGCCTTCCAGCCGCGGCCGCTCCGGCGCCGGGACGGCGCTGCGGGCATACCAGGAATCGACGTGTTCGTCCGGCCTGCGCAGCGCCATGCCTCAGACCTGCCGCAGGTACCAGTCGATCTCGAGGGTGGTGACCTCGGTGTTGAAGCTGCGCATTTCCTTCAGCTTCTGCTGGCCGTAGATGTGGCGGAACTCGCTGCCGAAGTGGCGGGCGACGAAGTCGCTGGCCATGAAGTCGCGGATGGTGTCGCGCCAGTACAGCTCGCGGTGTTCGCTCTGCTCGTAGGCGTTGCCGACCGTCGGCGCGCCCGGATCGCCCGGGTGCTCCAGGCCGTCAAGGATGCCGGCCAGCACCGCTGCCGTGACCAGGTAGGGGTTGGCATCGGCGCCGGCGATGCGGTGCTCGATGCGCAGGTTGGCCGGGTCCGAATGCGGGATGCGCATGGCCACGGTGCGGTTGTTGAAGCCCCAGGCATCGTTCAGCGGCACGAAGGCGTTGAGCACGAAGCGCCGATAGCTGTTCGCGTGCGGGGCGAACATAAGCATGCAGTCCCTGCTGGAGCGCTGCAGGCCGGCAATGGCGCGGCGCAGGGTCTCGGCCGGCGCGTCCGGGCTGCAGGCGAAGACATTGTTGCCGGCCTCGTCCAGCAGGCTGACATGGATGTGGGCGCCGCTGCCGGCCTGGTCCACGAAGGGCTTGGCCATGAAGCTGGCCAGCATGCCCTGGCGCCCGGCCACGGCCTTGATGACCCGCTTGAGCATGATGGCGTCGTCGCAGGCGCGCAGGGCGTCCTTGCGGTGGCGCAGGTTGATCTCGAACTGGCCGGGCGCGTATTCGGCGACGGCGGTGTCGGCCGGGATGTCCTGGGCCCGGCAGGCTTCGGAAACGGCGTCGGTGAAGGCCTGATAGTCGTTCAGGTCCTCCATGTAGTAGACCTGCGTGGTGCGGTTGCGCTGGCCGGTGCGCGGGTTGATCGAGGTCTGCGGCCGGCCGTCGGGACCGAGCCGGGCGTCCAGCAGGTAGAACTCCAGCTCGACCGCCACCACCGGGGTCAGGCCGCGTTCGGCGAAGCGGGCCAGCACGCGCTTGAGCACTTCGCGCGGGTTGGCGGCGAACAGGCCGCCCTTGCCGTCCTCCATCTGCAGCAGCAGCTGGGCCATGGGCCGCTCCTGCCAGGGAACGGGACGCAGGCTGCCGGGCACCGGCCGGCAGATCCGGTCCTCGTCGCCGATGTCGTAGCCCAGGCCGGTTTCCTCGACCGTATTGCCGGTGATGTCGGTGGCGATCAGCGACATCGGCAGGCAGACGCCGTCACGGTAGACCTTGGCCAGGGTGTCGCCGGTGACGCGCTTGCCGCGCAGCAGGCCGTTCATGTCGGGCAGCAGCAGGTCCACGTGCTCCAGGGGCTGCAGGCGGTCGAGCAGGGCCGCGTCTTCGGCGGGCAGGGCGAGCTGGGTCATGGTGGCGGGTCCCTCGGGGCTGGCCGGAGTCTAGCACTGGCCTTGCGGCTGTAAAAAATACTCATCATCGGGTCGGGCGCGGGGGCAGGGCAGGCGGCCCGGAACTGGCGAAATCGGCCATTTTTCAGGCCCGGAAGGGGCAGGGAGGGGCGGTGGGGTGTTCAGGGTCGTCAAACGTGCGTTGATAAAATCAAACGCCGGGAGTAAGGTCGGGCGACTCCCCGCGAGGCCTTTATGCGTCGGACCCCGGTAGTCGGCCTGCCTTCGGACCGAAAGCAGATCGGACCCCACCCCTTCCAGGCGGTGGGCGAGAAGTATGTCCGCGCCGTGGTGGACGGCGCCGGCTGCCTGCCGGTGCTGCTGCCCTCGCTGAACCCGCCCCTGGACCTGGAACAGTTGCTGGACGAGCTGGACGGCCTGCTGCTGACCGGCGCCTACAGCAATATCGAGCCGCACCACTACGGCGACGAGCCGAGCTGGGAAGGCAACGAGCACGACCCCGCCCGCGACGCCAACACCCTGTCCCTGGTGAAGCTGGCCATCCGCAAGCAGGTGCCGGTGCTGGCCCTGTGCCGCGGCCTGCAGGAGGTGAACGTGGCCCTGGGCGGCAGCCTGCACCAGAAGCTCCACGAGATCTCCGGCTTCGACGAGCACCGCGAGGACAAGCGCGAGCCGCTGGGCGTCCAGTACGCGCCCTCGCATCCGGTGCGGCTGGCCGAGGGCGGGCTGCTGGCGCGCATCGCCGGGCAGCGCGAGGTGATGGTCAACTCCCTGCACGGGCAGGGTATCCGCGAGCTGGGCAAGGGCCTGGTGGTGGAGGCCACGGCGCCCGACGGGCTGATCGAGGCGGTCCGGCTCGAGGATCCCGGGCCATTCCTGCTGGCGGTGCAATGGCATCCGGAGTGGCGGGTCACCGAGAATCCCTTCTACTTCGGCATCTTCCAGGCCTTCGCGGCCGCCTGTCGCGAACGCGCCCAGCAACGGAACCCCTAGTCATGGCCAGCAGGAAACGAACGGCGCCGGCAAGCGCCGAACAGAAGGAAAGCACACTGCTCCGATGGTTGAAGGAGCGCCGCATCACCGAGGTCGAGTGCCTGGTGCCGGACTTCACCGGCAACGCCCGCGGCAAGATCATCCCGGCCGCGAAGTTCAGCCACGACTTCGGCACCCGCCTGCCGGAAGGCATCTTCGCCACCACCGTCACCGGCGACTATCCGGACGAATACGACGACCTGGTCAGCCCCTCCGATTCCGACATGGCCCTGCGCCCGGATCCGGAGACGGTGCGGATGGTGCCCTGGGCCACCGACCCGACCGCCCAGATCATCCACGACTGCTACACCAAGGACGGCCGGCCGCACGAGCTGGCCCCACGCAACGTCCTGCGCCGGGTGCTGCGCCTGTACGAGGACCTGGGCCTGCGGCCGGTGATGGCGCCGGAGCTGGAATTCTTCCTGGTCCAGCGCAACACCGACCCCGACTTCCCGCTGCAGCCGCCGGCCGGGCGCAATGGCCGGCCGGAGACCGCCCGCCAGTCCTATTCCATCGACGCGGTCAACGAGTTCGACCCGATCCTGGACCTCATGTACGACTACTGCGAGGCCATGGAGCTGGACGTCGACACACTGGTGCACGAGTCCGGCGCCGCCCAGCTGGAAGTCAACTTCATCCACGCCGATCCGCTCTCGCGCGCCGACCAGGTGTTCCTGTTCAAGCGGACCATGCGCGAGGCGGCGATGCGGCACGGCATCTATGCCACCTTCCTGGCCAAGCCGATGGAGAACGAGCCGGGCAGCTCCATGCACATCCACCAGAGCCTGGTGGACGCCCGCACCGGCCGCAACGTCTTCGCCGGCACCGGCAAGAACAAGCGCTACAGCGATACCTTCATGCACTACATCGGCGGCCTGCAGAAATACGTGCCGGCCGCCATGGCCTTCTTCGGCCCGAACGTGAACTCCTACCGGCGCCTGGCCTTTGGCGAGGTCTCGCCCAAGAACGTGCACTGGGGCTTCGACAACCGCACCTGCGGCCTGCGCGTGCCCCTGGATGACGTCGAGAACACCCGCGTCGAGAGCCGCTTCGCCGGCTCCGACGTCAATCCCTACCTGGCGCTGGCGGCGACCCTGGCCTGCGGCTACCTCGGCATCAGGGAGCGCATCGAGCCGACCGAGCCGCTGGCCGGCAGCGCCCACGACAAGGGCTACGGCCTGCCGCGCTCGCTGGAGGAAGCCCTCGAGGAGCTGCGCGGCTGCAAGCCGCTGCGCGACCTGCTGGGCGAGCGCTTCGTGCGCGCCTACACCGCGGTCAAGAGCAAGGAGCACGAGACCTACCTGCGCGTGATCAGCAGCTGGGAGCGCGAGTTCCTGCTGCTCAACGTCTGAACTACCGGAGAGGCCATGGATTCGATCGACACCCGCACCCTGCAGCAGCTCGACGCCGCCCACCACCTGCATCCGTTCAACGACAACGCGGCGCTGGCCAAGCGGGGCACCCGCATCCTGGTACGCGGCGAGGGCTGCTACGTCTGGGATGCCGAGGGCAACAAGCTGCTGGACGCCTTCGCCGGCCTCTGGTGCGTGAACGTCGGCTACGGCCGCAAGGAGCTGGGCGAGGCGGCCAAGCGGCAGATGGACCAGCTGGCCTACTACAACACCTTCTTCCACAGCACCACCGAACCGACCACGCAGCTGGCCGCCAAGCTGGCGCAGCTGTGCCCGGGCGACCTCAACCACGCCTTCTTCACCAATTCCGGTTCCGAGGCCAACGACACCATCCTGCGCATGGTCCGGCACTTCTGGGCGGTGCAGGGCAAGCCGGAGAAGCAGGTCTTCATCGGCCGCCACAACGGCTACCACGGTTCCACCGTCGCCGGCGCCAGCCTCGGCGGCATGAAGGGCATGCACAAGCAGGGCGGGCTGCCGATCCCGGGCATCGTCCATATCGATCCGCCCTACTGGTTCGGCGATGGCGGCGACCTGTCCGAGGAGGAGTACGGCAAGGTCTGCGCCAAGCGCCTGGAGGACAAGATCCTCGAGCTGGGCCCGGACAAGGTGGCAGCCTTCATCGGCGAGCCGATCATGGGCGCCATCGGCGTCTACATCCCGCCGCGCAACTACTGGCAGGAGATCGAGAAGATCTGCCGCCGCTACGACGTGCTGCTGGTGGCCGACGAGGTGATCTGCGGCTTCGGCCGCACCGGCCGCTGGTTCGCCGCCGAGCATTTCGGCTTCCAGCCGGACGTGATGACCCTGGCCAAGGGCATCACCTCCGGTTACATCCCGCTGGGCGCGGTGATGTTCAACGACCGCGTCGCCGGGGTGCTGGCCACCCAGGGCGGCGAGCTGGCGCACGGCTACACCTACTCGGGCCATCCGGTCTGCGCGGCGGTGGCGCTGGAGAACATACGCATCCTCGAGGAGGAGCGCATCGTCGACCGCGCCCGCGAGGAGATCGCCCCCTACCTGGCCGAGCGCTGGAAGGCCCTGGGCGAACATCCGCTGGTGGGCGAGGCGCGCATCGTCGGCCTGGTGGGCGCGCTGGAGCTGGTGCCGGCCAAGCCGAAGCGGGAGTTCTTCCCGGACCGGGGCAGGGTGGGGCAGCTGTGCCGCGACAACGCCCTGCGCAACGGCCTGATCCTGCGCGCCACCAACGACACCATGCTGCTGTCGCCGCCGCTGGTGCTGGACCGCGCCCAGGTGGACGAACTGGCCGACAAGGCCTGGAAGGCGCTGGACATGACCGCGCGCGAGCTCGGCATGGCCACGGGGTGAGATCGACCGGGGCCCGGCCGGGCGGCCGGGTCCCGCATGTGTTATGCAGTTCCGGAAGCAGGCCGTTCCAACATCAACCGTCTGGGGGAGAACAGTGATGAAGTACCGGATATCTGCCTTGCTGCTTGCAATGATCGCCGCCGGCTGCGCCAGGGAGGAGGGCGCCGACGGACAGGCCGGCACCACGGGCGATTCGTCCAGGGAGCTGCACGTCTACAACTGGTCCGACTACATCGGCGAGGACACCATCGCCAACTTCGAGAAGGAGACCGGCATCAAGGTCACCTACGACGTCTTCGACTCCAACGAGGTGCTGGAGGCCAAGCTGATGGCCGGCAACACCGGCTATGACGTTGTCGTGCCCTCGCTGACCTTCCTGGCCCGGCAGATCCAGGCCGACGTCTTTCTCGAGCTGGACAAGGGCCGGTTCCAGAACTACGGCAACCTCGATCCGGTGATCATGGCCGAGGTCGCCCGCAACGATCCGGGCAATACCCATTCCATTCCCTACCTCTGGGGCACCACCGGTATCGGCTACAACGTGCAGAAGGTGCGCGAGGTGCTGGGTGAGGATGCACCGGTGGACAGCTGGTCGCTGGTGTTCGAGGCCGGCAACCTGGCCAAGCTCAAGGCCTGCGGTGTCGCCTTCCTCGACACGCCCTCGGAGATCATCCCGCCGGTGCTGCAGTACCTCGGCGAGGAGCCCAACAGCTTCGACCCGGAGGTGATCCAGAAGGCGGCCGACCGGCTGATGGAGCTGCGGCCGCACATCACCTACTTCCACAGCTCGCAGTTCATCAACGACCTGGCCAACGGCGACATCTGCGTGGCGGTGGGCTGGTCGGGCGACATCATCCAGGCGCAGGCGCGTGCCGCCGAGGCGGCGGAGAAGAACCCGGGCAAGCCGGCGGTCGAGGTGGCCTACTCGATCCCGAAGGAAGGCGCGCCGATGTGGTTCGACATGCTGGCCATTCCCAAGGACGCCAGGAACGTCGACAACGCCTACCTGTTCCTCGACTACCTGATGCGCCCGGACGTGATGGCCGACATCCAGAACTACGTGATGTATGCCAGCGGCAACAAGGCGGCCCTGCCGCTGGTGGACGAGGAAGTGCTGAACGATCCGGGCATCTACCCGGCGCCGGAGGTCCAGGCCAAGCTGTATTCGCTGGCGGTCCTGCCGCCGGAGGTGGACCGGCTGTTCAACCGGCACTGGACCACGATCAAGACCGGGAAATAGGCTAGTCCCACCGCGGGGCGGGCCTGAGCCCGCCCCGCCCAGCCCAGGACCGCAGATGGCAGCAAACGGCAACGGCGCCGGCACCGGCGCCCCGAAGAACGAAAGGCTCGGCGCGGAGGACTACCTGCGCATCGAGGCGGTGCGTAAGGAATTCGACGGTTTCGTGGCCGTGGACGACGTCAGCCTGACCATCCGCAAGGGCGAGATCTTCGCCCTGCTGGGCGCCTCGGGCTGCGGCAAGTCCACCCTGCTGCGTTGCCTGGCCGGCTTCGAGAAGCCGACCAAGGGCCGGATCGTGCTGGACGGGCAGGAGATGAACGAGCTGCCGCCCTACGAACGGCCGATCAACATGATGTTCCAGTCCTACGCTCTGTTCCCGCACATGACGGTGGAGCAGAACATCGCCTTCGGCCTCAAGCAGGACGGCATGTCCAAGGCGGACATCGCCCGCAAGGTCGAGGAGATGCTGGCGCTGGTGCAGATGGGCAAGTACGCCCGGCGCAAGCCGCACCAGCTCAGCGGCGGCCAGCAGCAGCGCGTGGCCCTGGCCCGGTCCCTGGCCAAGGGGCCGAAGCTGCTGCTGCTGGACGAGCCGATGGGCGCCCTGGACAAGAAGCTGCGCTCGCAGATGCAGCTGGAGCTGGTCAACATCATCGAGCGCCTGGGCGTGACCTGCGTGATGGTCACCCACGACCAGGAAGAGGCGATGACCATGGCGCACCGGATCGCCATCATGGATTCCGGCTGGATCCGCCAGGTCGGCACGCCCGACGAGATCTACGAGCAGCCCAACTGCCGCTTCACCGCCGAGTTCATCGGCTCGGTGAACCTGCTCGAGGGCAAGATCAAGGACGACGAGAAGGACTTCATCACCATCGCGATCCCGGCCCTGGAGCACCTGGCCTATATCGGCCATGGCGTCACCGGCTTCGAGGGGCAGGAAGTGGCCCTGGCCCTGCGCCCGGAGAAGGTGCACGTCTCCAAGGAGGAGCCGGAGCAGCCGCACAACAAGGCCCGCGGCACCATCGAGGAGATCGCCTACTTCGGCAGCCATTCGGTCTTCCACGTGCGCCTGCCCAGCGGCATCCGCCTGATGGCCAACATGATCAACAGCCGGCGCTGGGCCAGCGAGCAGTTCACCTGGAACGACCAGGTGTGGCTCAGCTGGGATGACGAAGCCGGCGTGGTGCTGACCACATGAAGCTGCTGCGCTCGATCCGCAAGCGCATTCCGGGCCCGCGCTGGCTGGTGATCGCGGTTCCCTACCTGTGGATGCTGCTGTTTTTCGCGATCCCGTTCCTGATCGCACTGAAGATCAGCTTCGCCAGCGCCGCCATCGCCCAGCCGCCCTATACCTCGCTGCTGGTCTGGGAGAAGGACCTGCTGGAGCTGCGGCTCAACCTGGGCAACTACCTCTACCTGGTCCGCGACAGCCTCTACGTCAATGCCTACCTGAGTTCGCTGAAGATCGCCGTGGTCTCGACGATCCTCTGCCTGCTGGTCGGCTATCCGCTGGCCTACGGCATCGCCCGGATGCCGAGCGCCAGCCGGAACGTGGCGCTGATGATGGTGATCCTGCCGTCCTGGACCTCGTTCCTGATCCGCATCTACGCCTGGATCGGCATCCTCAAGAACAACGGCCTGATCAACAACGCGCTGATGGGCCTGGGCCTGATCGACCAGCCGCTGGCCATCCTGCACACGCCGGTGGCGGTCTATATCGGCATCGTCTATGCCTACCTGCCGTTCATGGTGCTGCCGCTGTACGCCAACCTGGTCAAGCACGACCACCGGCTGATCGAGGCGGCCAGCGACCTCGGCGCGCCGCCCTGGAAGGCCTTCCTGACCATCACCCTGCCGCTGTCCAAGGCCGGCATCATCGCCGGCTCCATGCTGGTGCTGATCCCGACCGTCGGCGAGTTCGTCATCCCCGAGCTGCTGGGCGGCCCGGACACCCTGATGATCGGCCGGGTGCTGTGGCAGGAGTTCTTCAACAACCGCGACTGGCCGGTGGCTTCGGCCGTGGCCACGGTGATGCTGGTGCTGCTGCTGGTGCCGATCATGATTTTCCACCGGTACCAGAGCAAGGAACTGGAGTCGAGGCTGTCATGAACGCTGGCCGCACGTCCCTCCTGACCAAGCTGGTGCTGCTGGCCGGCTTCCTGTTCCTGTACGCGCCGATGTTCAGCCTGATCGTCTACTCGTTCAACGAGTCGCGGCTGGTGACGGTGTGGTCGGGCTTCTCGGTGAAGTGGTACTACGAGCTGTTCCAGGACAAGCAGCTGATGTCGGCGGCCTGGGTCAGCATCCAGGTGGCGTTCTGGACCGCCTGCGCGGCGGTGGTGCTGGGCACGATGGCAGCCATGGCCATGACCCGGATGCGGCATTTCCGCGGCAAGACCCTGTTCGGCGCCCTGATCACCGCGCCGCTGGTGATGCCGGAGGTGATCACCGGCCTGTCCATCCTGCTGCTGTTCGTCTCGATCGGTCCGATCATCGGCATCGGCGAGCAGCGTGGCATGATGACCATCTGGATCGCGCACGTGACCTTCACCATGGCCTACGTGACGATCGTGATCAGCTCCCGTCTGGGCGAGCTGGACCGCTCGCTGGAAGAGGCGGCCATGGACCTGGGCGCGAACCGGCTCAAGGTGTTCTTCGTGATCACCCTGCCGATCATTGCTCCGGCCCTGGTGGCCGGCTGGCTGCTGGCCTTCACCCTCAGCCTGGACGACCTGGTGGTGGCCAGCTTCGCCTCCGGCCCGTCCTCGACCACGCTGCCGATGAAGGTGTTCAGCTCGGTGCGCCTGGGCGTCAGCCCCAAGATCAATGCCCTGGCATCGCTGCTGATCCTGATCGTGATGGTCGGTTCCATCGTCGGCTGGTGGCTGATGAGCCGCGAGGAGAAGAAGCGCCAGCGCGACATGCAGATGGCGCTGCAGGAGGGTTGAAGCCATGGTGGTCGAGAACCGCAACCCCTGGACGGGGGAGGTCCACCGTTATTCGATGATGAGCGACGCCGAGATCGACCGCCGGCTGGTGGCGGCGGAGAAGGCCTTCCCGGCCTGGGCGGCGCTGAGCCTGGAGGAGCGCGGCGCGCACCTGCGCAAGGTCGGCGCCCTGCTGCGCGAGCGCAAGCAGGACCTGGCCCGCCTGGTTACCGCCGAGATGGGCAAGTTGCACCGGGAAGCGGTGCTGGAAGTGGAGAAGTGCGCCGGCGCCTGCGACTACTACGCCGACGAGGCGCATCGCTACCTGCGCGAGGAGGAGATCGCCACCGAGGCGGCGCGCAGCTACGTGCGCTACGAGCCGATCGGCTGCGTGCTGGCGATCATGCCCTGGAACTTCCCGATCTGGCAGGTGTTCCGTTTCCTGGCGCCGACCCTGATGGCCGGCAACGTCGCCGTGCTCAAGCACGCCATCAATGTGCCGCGCTGCGCCGACGCCATCGGCGCGCTGTTGCGCGAAGCCGGCGTGCCGGAGGGCGTGTTCGGCGTGCTGCACATGGACAATGGGCAGGCGGCGGCGGTGATCGCCGATCCGCGCATCCGCGCCGTGACCCTGACCGGCAGCGAGCGGGCCGGCCGTTCGGTCGCCGCCACCGCCGGGCAGCACCTGAAGAAATGCGTGCTGGAGCTGGGTGGATCGGATCCCTTCGTGGTGCTTGACGATGCCGACCTGGACCGGGCGGTGAAGGTGGCGGTGGCCTCGCGTTATGGCAACGCCGGCCAGACCTGCATCGCCGCCAAGCGCTTCATCCTGGTGTCGGGCGTGGTCGAGCGCTTCACCGAGCGCTTCCTGGCCGAGGCGGCCCAGTTGCAGCCTGGCGATCCCGAGGCTCCGGGCACCAACCTGGCGCCGATGGCCCGGGCCGACCTTCGCGACGGCCTGCACCGCCAGGTCAGCGCCAGCCTGGCCAAGGGCGCGAAACTGCTGCTGGGCGGCGAGCCTGGCAAGAAGGACACCGTCTATCCGGCCACGGTGCTGGCGGGCATCGCCCCGGGCATGCCGGCCTGGGACGAGGAGCTGTTCGGCCCGGTCGCCAGCCTGATCCGCGTGCGCGACGAGGCCGAGGCCCTGCAGGTGGCCAATGCCACCAGCTTCGGCCTGGGCGCCAGCGTCTGGACCACCGACCTGGAACGCGGCGAGGCCTTCGCCCGCGGCTTCGTCGCCGGCGCCTGCTTCGTCAATGCCCAGGTGCGCAGCGACGTGCGGCTACCGTTCGGCGGTACCCGCAACTCGGGTTTCGGCCGCGAGCTGGCCGGTCACGGCATCCACGAGTTCACCAACATCAAGACGATGTACGTGGCCTGAGGCGCTGCGCCTGGCACGCTGCTAGGCGTTCACCGCCGCCATCACCGTGTGCACGATCAGGGCCAGCATGGACAGCAGCCCGATCCAGATCATCAGGACGCCGCCGGGGTGCCGGCGAAGCGCGAAGCCGACGATCAGCAGCGCCACCGCGATGACGGCGACGCCGACATGCGGCCAGAAGGCGATGTGTTGCATCCGGATTCCCCCGCGTTGTCCCGGCCGGCCCGGCGACGATCGCCGGACCGAATGCGGGCAGTGTAGGGCGGGGCCGCGTGTCGCGGCTTGATCCTGGTCACTCCGTGTCGGCCATCTCCGCGGTCGGGTCGGGTCGGGGCAGCGCACCGGGCAGGGGCATGGGCGCGATCCGCATCAGCAGGCCGCGCAGGGTGGCCGGGTCGCCGATGCGCCGGTCCAGCTCGGCATGGGCACTGCACCAGAGCGGATAGGCGCGGCCCAGCAGGGCGTGGCCCTCGGCGGTGAGGCGCAGCCGGCGCTTGCGCCGGTCGCTGTCGTCGGGCAGCACCTCCAGCAGGCCGCGCCGCTCCAGCGGCTTCACCAGGGCGGTCAGGGTGGTACGGTCCATGGCCAGGAAGGGCGCCAGCTGGCCGATGGTCGGAGGCTCGGGCCGGTTCAGCGCCATCAGCAGCGAGAACTGGCCGTTGGTCAGGCCGAGCGGGCGGAACACCTCGTCGAAATGCCGGGCCAGGGCCCGCGCCGCGCGCTGCACGTAGAGGCAGACGCAGGCCTGCGCCACCTCCAGGGTCTTGTGATGCGGAAAGGCCGGGGTTGACATGCCGGTAATTATGTTGATATCAACTCAAAAGTCCAGCCGGTCCGGCCGGCTCAACCCACAGGGGCAGACAACGGGAGGTACGCGACATGGCTTACGTGGACGGATTCCTGATGCCGGTGAAGAAGGAGCGGCTGGAGGACTACAAGCGGATGGCCCGCCTGGGCGAGCAGGTCTGGAAGGAGCACGGCGCGCTGGCCTACGTCGAATGCCTGCCCGACGACGTGTCCTATGGCGAGGTGACTTCGTTCCCGCGGGCGGTGCAGCTGCAGGACGACGAGCTGGTGGTGTTCTCCTGGGTGGTCTATCCTTCGCGCCAGAAGCGCGATGAGATCAACAAGAAAGTGATGGACGATCCACGCTTCAAGGAGTGGGAGAACAACATGCCCTTCGATGGCAAGCGCATGATCTGGGGCGGTTTTGTCCCCTTCGTCGGACTTTGAGCATGAGCCGCATCAAGACCCTGGTCCCGCACCTGTGGTTCGACCGGCAGGCGCGGGAGGCGGCGGAGTTCTACTGCTCGGTCTTCCCCGCCTCCGCGATCGACTACGTCAGCCAGCTGCACGACACGCCCTCCGGCGACTGCGATGTGGTGTCCTTCCGCATCGGCGGCCAGCCCTTCATGGCGATCTCGGCCGGGCCGCATTTCCGCTTCACGCCGGCGATTTCCTTCGTCGCCAACTTCGACCCCGGCCGCGATCCGCAGGCGCGGGCCTCGCTGGACGCCGCCTGGGCGAGACCTGGGTGTCGGCCTGCGACAGCATCGAGGGACATGGGCCGGGCTTCAACGAGGCGATCTCCTTCGTTATCCACTGCCAGGACCAGGCCGAGATCGACCGTTACTGGTCGCAGCTGTCGGCGGTACCGCAGTCCGAGCAGTGCGGCTGGTGCAAGGATCGCTATGGCGTGTCCTGGCAGGTCGTGCCGGCAGAGATGGACCAGATGCTGCGCAGCGAGGAGCGCGAACGCGTGGCCCGGCTCACCGGGGCCTTCCTGAAGATGAAGAAGTTCGACCTGGCGGCCCTGCGGCGGGCCTTCGATGGGGCGGCCTGAACTGCGTGCCATCCTGCTGGTGATGCTGGCCTGGGCCACCTGCGCCCGGGCCGGTGCGGACGGGCATTGCGATGGAGTGGGGCGGATGGCGGAAACGCGCGTTCATGCCGGTCATGCGGCGGTCAACGGCGTCAGCCTGTATTTCGAGGACCACGGGCCGCGGGGCGGGGTGCCGCTGGTGCTGCTCAATGGCGGCGGCTCGACCATCGAGGTCACCTGGGGCCAGGCGCTGCCGATCCTGGCGCGCACGCGCCGGGTGATCGCCCTGGACGAGGAAGGGCACGGACGCAGCTCCTTCCGCGAGGGGCCGTCGAGCTTCGAGGCCTCGGCCGACGACGTGGCGGCCCTGCTGGAGTACCTGCAGGTCCCACGAGCCGACCTGATGGGTTTCAGCAACGGCGCCAGCATCGTCCCCGCGGCCGGCTGATGGTCCTGCCGGGCGGCCATGGCGAATACCTGGGCGAGCGGCTGAGCAGCCCGCCGGGGTCGTGTTATCCGCAGCGGGCCCTGCCATTGGTCCTGCAATTCCTGGACGGGCCCGACGAGAAGCAATGACGGCGGCGATCGAGCCGCAACCGCATAGGAATGGCCAGCCGGCAGCATCGCTGGCCTGAGCGAAAGGAACCCCCAATGTCCGTTACCGAAGAAGCCGCCAAGCCGGCGGAACAGACCGAGGTCGCCGCGGAGACCACCCGGCACTCGATCTGGAGCGACCTGCGCCAGGCCCTGCGCGGCACTGCCGCCGACTACACGAAGATCCCCCTGCGCCGGGCGGTCTTCCTGCTGGCCGTGCCGATGGTGCTGGAACTGGTGCTGGAGTCCACCTTTGCCGTGGTGGACATCTTCTTCGTGGCCAAGCTCGGCGCATCCGCCGTGGCCACGGTCGGGCTCACCGAGACCTACCTCTACCTGCTGTATTCGGTGGCCATGGGCCTGTCCATGGCGATCACCGCCATCGTTGCCCGCCGCGTCGGCGAGAAGCATGGCGAGGAGGCGGCGCTGTCGGCCGTGCAGGCCATCGCGCTGGCGCTGCTGGTCTCGCTGCCGGTGACGGTGGTCGGCATCGTCTGGGCCAAGGACCTGTTGCGGCTCATGGGTGGCGACCCCTGGGTGATCGAGCAGGGTCACGGCTACATGCAGTGGATGCTCGGCGGCAACGCCGTGATCATGCTGCTGTTCGTGATCAACGCGATCTTCCGCGGCGCCGGCGACGCGGCGGCGGCGATGCGCGTGCTGTGGGTGGCCAATGCCTTCAACATCATCCTCGACCCCATCCTGATCTTCGGCCTCGGGCCGATCCCGGCCCTGGGCATCGAGGGCGCGGCCATTGCCACCAACCTCGGCCGCGGCGCCGGCGTGCTGATGCAGCTGTGGATCCTGGTACGCGGCAGCGAGCACCTGCGGCTGACGGTTTCCAGCCTGCGCCTGCATGGCGCCACCATCCTCAACATCGTCCGTACCTCGCTGGGCGGTATCGGCCAGATGATCGTGGCCATGATGGCCTGGGTGTTCCTGATGCGGATCCTGGCCAGCGTCTCCACCGAGGCGGTGGCCGGCGCCACCGTCGCCATCCGGGTGATGATGTTCACCATGATGCCGGCCTGGGGCATGTCCAACGCCGCCGCCACCCTGGTGGGGCAGAACCTCGGCGCCGGCGAGCCCGGCCGTGCCGAGGCCTCGGTCTGGCGGATCGGCTGGATGAACATGGCCTACCTGCTGCTGATCGCCCTGGGCTTCTTCCTCTGGCACGAGCCGATCATCGGCCTGTTCACCGAGGAAGCGCAGGTGATCGCCATCGGCGGCGAGTGGCTGCACATCCTGTCGTATTCGCTGTTCGTCTACGGCTGGTGGATGGTTTCGGTACAGGCCTTCAACGGCGCCGGCGATACCATGACGCCGACCTGGATCAACCTGGTGTTCTTCTGGCTGATCCAGATCCCGCTGTGCTGGTTCCTGGCCCTGCGCCTGGGCTGGGGCCACAGCGGCGTGTTCTGGGGCGTGTTCTTCTCCGAGACCTCGGTCGGCCTGTTCACCCTCTGGCTGTTCAGCCGGGGCGGCTGGAAGAAGGCGAAGGTATAGCGCCGGCCCGACCGCAAGAAAAAACCCCGGCCGGATGGCCGGGGTTTTCGTTTGGTGGTGGGGTGGCAGCCTGCGCCAAACCTATATAACTCAGCGCCTTAGAACCGCTGCGAACTCCTGCGGAAAGGTGCGGAATCCAGCCCCAACTGCCAGCAATCCTACCAGTTCTGCCCGGCCGGGGTCACCAGCCAAGTGCATCAGACAGGACGCCAGTTCGATTCCCGAGTCCGGAATTGAACCAGCGTCCGCTTCGGGTACCTGGCACCTACAATCTACTCGACGCACCCGGGCTATGGCCGGGTCGCCCAAACGTCGTACTCGACCATCGGCTTGGACTTGGTGCGCAGGAAAGCATCCGCCTGGCGCTTGCCTTCTGTGGCAGTCCCAGCCTCCCTGATGGTGGTGATGCGCCAGCCGCTGTCACTGAGAGAGCTCTTGATGAGGTCCAGCGGGTCGGCGCGCCTGTCCGTGATGCCGCCGAACCGGATGACCATCTTGGCATCTTCAGCACACACGCTTTCCGCGTTGCGCCATACCTGACGCAGATCGGCCGCGAAGTCCTCAGGGCTTGAATGAACGATCTGGGCGCGATTGGTGTATTCGACAGCGTCGGGGCCACCCACGAACCAGTTGCGGAGCCACTGATCGGGGATGTAGGTCCGCATGCCGTAGTACGGGGGTGAGGTGATCACCCAGTCGAAGCGGGTTTCCGGTGTCTCTGGCTGGAGCGCCTCAGCCTCCCGGCTGTCCGCCAATCGCACGACTCCCGTGATGTCGGAAGACGTTCCGTAGTAGCGTTTCGCACGCCGTTCAATCACGGCCAAGACATCGATAGGCTCAGGCACAAGCCCTCGTCTCTGCCAGAAGCGTGTCGCATAGGCAGGCTTGGGGGCGTAGGTGCGGGGGCATTGGTTGGAGAAGTAGCTCGGGAAGGTCTTCTGCTTCGGGCCATGCAGGGCACCCAGGACAATGCCACGGAGTGCGATGCGGGCGTCCGTGGTGCAGTCCTCCAGAAATGCCTCCCGGAATCGACACAGCGCGTCCAGCACGGTCGGATGAAACGCCCATTGCCAAAACTCGCTGGTCGGGATGTGGCGCGCCTCACGCTCGGTCAGAATCGTGCGTGCCTCGGCAAGGATGTCATCAACGGTGGTCGTCGCGAGCTTGGAGGCCGTGACGGCTGCAGCAACCGGACTGGAGTCCACCCCAAGGGAACGGAGGCCGACAAGTCGTGCAGCGAAATTGGTGGTGCCCCGGCCGCAGAAGGGATCAAGCACGACATCACCTGCCTGTGCTCGCCGCTTCAGGATGTTGAGCGGAAAATCGAGCGGGAACATCGTGAAGTAGGGGCAAATTCCGTTCAGGGCCGTTTGTGCGGTGGACACTGCCTAACTCCTCTTCCTGACGTAGGCAGTGTTGCGGGTCGGATGGCGGTATTGCTCCCACCCCTGATCTTGTGGGCCATAGAAATGGTCAAGCGCCTTCTTCACAAGCCGGAAGGCCAGGGTATCCCTGTCATCCAGATGCTCCGGCAGTTGATCGAGGAAGAACGCCTTGATCGAGCCCCATGCGGCTCCATCGGTGGATTCGATCTTTGCCATCAGCTTGGCATCGGCCCGCAGGGCGTCGATAGCCCGCTGCTCGATGTTTGCCATGACGTCTACCGGCTCGGCGTCTTCGACTTCGGCCTCTGCAGGAAACAGAGCGCCTGCGCCCTCGGCTTCGGGAACGCGGACCGTCGTTGCGATCTGCCTCATCCCGGAGAAGGTGCTACGCAGCGTTTGTGCGTAGGTATGGCCGGCGGGTTGGTTGTAGTCATGGTCCCGCATCGAGAACATCTTCTCGAACGAGAGGGCGCGGAGGCTGACTGGATAAGGCTTGCCTCCCACTGAGCTCCAAAACACACCCTGGCCCGGGATGGGCTCGTTGAGAAGCGAGCTCAACAAGTCATCACTGAAATGGGCGTTGGCTCGTTTCAGGGACGTGAGATCCGCCGCCGACAACAGGTGGAAGATGAACCAGTTGTCACCCTGGCTGAGGATCTCGACTGGAATGCTGCCCGGCTGCTGAGTGATCAGCAGCGCGCCCAGATCGTACTTACGCCCTTCCTTCACCCAGGCGATGTAGGGCTCTGCAGCCGGTGCGTTTTCGTTCAGCACCGATTGGGCTTCTTCGACGACTGCGATGGTCGGGATGGTCTTTGGGTCGGCCGCAGTGAATTCCTGTTGGTTCCGGTCGAAGATCCGGCGCAAGATCAGGCCCGAGAGAACGAGCGATTGGCCGCCGCGCATCTGCGAGACGTCAATGACGCACAGCTTCCCCTCGGAGAGCGCGTGAACCAGCATGTCCATAAGCTGGCTGCTCTTGTCATGCAGCATCTTCACGATCGCTGTCATGTTGCCTCTGGCGGCCAGAGCCTCGGCCTCCTGCCGCTGAGGATCAAGGTCGAGCAGTCGGCAGATATCGTCAAGCGGCGTGGTGTTGCCGTTGGTGTCGATCAGGTTGACCAACGACTCCCACCGGTCTTGCGGAAGCCCGCGCAGCTTCCGAACGTTCTGCTGCTCCTGACGTTCCGGTCCGAGTGCGATTGAAATCACGTCTCCTGGGCGTAGGCGGCGAATATCCAGCTTGATGCCGCCAGCCACGAACGACTGGTAGAAAGGACTCGGATTTTTCCTGTCGGTGAAGACGACGACCTTGTCCTCCAGAGCGGGGACGTCGCACAGCCCTGGACGGCCCTTGTCATCGGGCCAGAAATATTCGCCATCTGGGTCGAAAATCACCGTGCCCACAGGGACCTGCTTGCCGGCACGCTTGGTGACAAAGGGCGTCGTCTCGTAGAGCTTCGAGAAGAGCAGCTTGTTGAGATTGGATTTGCCGAAGCCCGCTCTGGCAAAGATGAAGCTGCGGCGAGATACCAATGACTCAATCGGGAAGCGGACCAACACCTCCGGATTGACCACCTGCATCCAA
>Ga0207873_1001884_pt1 | contig 18725 bp, 14 predicted proteins | sample BGWIniCompost_FD_187373 | JGI IMG/M metagenome (GOLD analysis project Ga0207873, IMG submission 187373) | Cellulose adapted compost microbial communities from Newby Island Compost Facility, Milpitas, CA, USA - BGW Initial Compost (SPAdes)... ...
ACATGTCCGACGCGTTCTTTTCCGTCATCAGCTTCAGGAAATAGCCGATGTCCATGTACCAATCCCCAATGAGCCGCCCGGACCGTTGCGCATCCGGCGAAGGCTGCCGACAATGGCCGCGCACCGGTAAATGCCACGGCCCCCCTATGGCGTCAAGCTTCGCACAATTCCGCGGCACCCTGCAGGCACTGGCCTGCGGATGCGTGCTCGCGCTCACGTCCTGCGCCTCGACGCCGCCGCCCACCGGCGACATCAACGCCGCGCAGCAGGCGGTGGCGCGTGCCTCCGACGCCGACGCCGAGCAGTACGCGGCGGACGAACTGGCGCGCGCGCAGCGCCTGCTCGCCATGGCCCAGGCCGCGCTGGCCGAGCGTCGCGAGGGCGAGTCACGCGACCTGGCCCGGCGCGCCGCCGCGCTGGCCGACCTGGCCCACGCGCGCAGCCGCGAGGCGGTCGTCGTGGCCGAGCTCGGACAGCGCCAGGCCGAGGTCGCGAGGCTGCGCGACAGCCTGGAGGGCTCGCCATGAAGTTCCGCGTCCTGCTCGCGTGCGTCCTGCTGGCGCTGGCCTTGCCGCAGGCCCGCGCCGCCGACAACCCCGACGTGGCCGCCCTGCGGCAGCGGCTGGTGGCCCTGGATGCCGATCCGGTGGCGGCCGGCATCGCCGCACTCGAACGCCTCCAGGCGCGCCAGGCCGTGGACGAACTCGCAGCCGCCCGTCCGCGCCAGCGCGAAGGTGCGCTGCAGGTGGCGCAGTGGCGGGTCGAGACCGCCGAGGTGGCGACCCGGACCGAACTGGCCCGGCGCGAACTCGACCGGCTCGAGCGCGAGCGTGCCGACCTGCTGGTCGAGGCCAGCCGCCGCGAGGCCGCGCGCGCCCGGCAGGAAGCCGAGCGGCTGCGGATCCAGGCCCAGATCCAGGCCGAGGAGGCCGCGCGCCTGCGCGAGGCGGCCGAGGCCGAGGCCATGGCCCGGCAGGAGGCCGAGTCGGTGCTCGAGGGGGTCTCGGCCCGCGAGGCTGCCCGGCTCCGGGCCGCACGCCAGCGCGCCGAGGAACTCAAGCGCCAGGAAGAGGAGCTGCTGCGCAGCCTCGAAGCCGGCGACACCCCGGGCACGCCGCGCTAACGGCCCGTAATTTTGCGTTAAATCAACAAGTTGCGGCGGCTCATGTGACCGCCGCGTCGTTTCCGGAGGCGCCCGGGCTGAACATCGGCAAGCCGCTGCGCGAACCGTGACGGCCGCCCGGCCTCCGGTCCCCCGGGGGTCCTTGCCGACCCCCTGCGGGTGGAGTAGGGTCGAGTCATCCGGGTGGCCCGCGGAACCCCCTCCCGCCACCCGGACCAGCCAGACCGGATGCCATGACCGAGCCCATCCAGCCACACCCTCCAGCCGCCGGCAGAGTCGCCGCCGGCGGGGGTGTGCGGAGGAAGGTTCGCGCGTGCCCGCCGGTCTGTGTCCCCCAGTCGACGCCCCGTGCCGTGATGGCCGGGGCGTTTGTATCTGCGCAGGAGGAATTCCATGTTTGAAGGGCAACCGCAGGCGGAAATCGACCGGCTGATCAAGGGCAACCCCGAGTTCAAACAGCTCTACCAGCGCCACAAGGAACTCGACAAGAAGGTCCTGGACGCCGAGCTCGGCGTACTCCCGATCGACGACACCACCCTGGCGCGGATGAAGCGCGAAAAGCTCGCGGCCAAGGACCGCCTCACCCAGCTGTACGCAACCCTTCGCCACTAGAAGCCGCTTACCGGGTCACGGGCGGCGGCGGCCTCCTCGTCGGTCGCCGCCGCCCGTGCGCCATCCGGTGCCGGGGACCCCGGCATCCGGGCCAGTGCCATAATCGGCGTTCCTTCGCTGGCCCGACTCCCGCATGACGATCCACGACTCCGTCCTCGAGCTCATCGCCGAGACCCCGATCGTGCGCGCGCAGCGCCTGGACACCGGCGTGTGCGAGCTTTACCTGAAGCTCGAGAGCCAGAACCCCGGCGGTTCGATCAAGGACCGCATCGGGCTGAAGATGATCGAGGCGGCGGAGGCGCGCGGCGACATCCGACCGGGCGACACCCTGGTCGAGGGCACCGCCGGCAACACCGGCATCGGCCTGGCGCTGGTCGCGCAGCAGAAGGGCTACCGCCTGGTCCTGGTGGTGCCGGACAAGATGAGCCGGGAGAAGATCTTCAACCTCAAGGCGATGGGCGCCGAGGTGGTGCTTACCCGCTCGGACGTGGCCAAGGGCCATCCGGAGTACTACCAGGACCTGGCCGAGCGGATCGCGCGCGAAACGCCCGGCGCCTACTTCATCAACCAGTTCGGCAACCCGGACAATCCCGCCGCGCACGAGCACGGCACCGGGCCGGAGATCCTGCGCCAGATGGCCGGGGTCGGCGGGCTGGACGCGATCGTGTTCGGCTGCGGCAGCTCCGGCACCATGACCGGCCTGTCGCGCTGCTTCGCGAAGCACGCGCCGCACGTGGAGATGGTGCTGGCCGATCCGGTCGGGTCGATCCTCGCCGAATACATCAACGAGGGCACCCTGAGCGAGAAGTCGGGCAGCTGGATGGTGGAAGGCATCGGCGAGGATTTCCTGCCCTCGATCTCGGACTTCAGCCGGGTGAAGAAGGCCTACGCGATTCCCGACAGGGAAAGCTTCCTGGCCGCACGCGAGCTGCTGCGCAAGGAAGGCATCCTCGGCGGCTCGTCCACCGGCACCCTGCTGGCGGCGGCGCTGCGCTGGTGCCGCGAGCAGACCACCCCGAAGAAGGTGCTGGTGTTCGTCTGCGACACCGGCAACAAGTACCTGAGCAAGCTCTACAACGACTACTGGATGCTGGACAACGGCTTCCTCGAGCGCGAGCAGCACGGCGACCTGCGCGACCTGATCCTGCGTCCCTACCAGCAGCGCGACACCGTGGTGCTGGCGCCGGGCGACCTGCTCATGACCGCCTACCAGCGGATGAAGCTGTACGAGATCTCGCAGCTGCCGGTGATGGACGGCGACCGGATCGTGGGCATCCTCGACGAGTCCGACGTGCTGCTGCACGTGTACGGCGACGAGAACCGCTTCCGCGACCCCGTTTCAACTGCAATGGTCAGCAAGCTCGACATCCTCGACGTGAAGTCGCCGGTGGAGGCGCTGCTGCCGGTGTTCGATCGCGGCCACGTCGCGATCGTGGTGGACGGCGAACGGTTCCTCGGCCTGATCACCCGCATCGACCTGCTCAACTGGTTGCGCCGGCGGGTCCACTAGGCGCGGGCGCCCGACCGGGCCCCGCGCGGACGCGAGCGGGAGTCCGGCGCGCGCGCCTTGGCCCTCCCCCGTCCCCGGTGGGGGGCGGGCACTCCGCACCGCCGCCACCATGAACACCCCCGCCCACGTGCACCGGCTCCGGATCGCCCCGATGCTAGAATCCGGGGCCCCGAATCCTATGGATCCAGCAACATGACGGACCCCCGCGAGGCGGTCGACTCGGCGGCCTGGCGGCTCGGGACCAGGGCGATCCACGCCGGCCAGGCGCACGATCCTTCGACCGGCGCCGTGATGCCGCCGATCTACGCGACCAGCACCTACGCCCAGGCGAGCCCGGGCGTGCACCAGGGCTTCGAGTACTCGCGTACCCACAACCCGACCCGGTTCGCCTGGGAGCGCGGCGTCGCCGGCGTGGAGGGCGGCAGCCGCGGCTTCGCCTTCGCCTCGGGCATGGCCGCCACCGCCACGATCCTCGAACTGCTCGACAGCGGCGACCACGTGGTCGCGATGGACGACCTTTATGGCGGCAGCTACCGCCTGTTCGAACGCGTGCGCCGGCGCAGCGCGGGGCTGGGGTTCAGCTTCGTCGACATGACCGACCTGGCCGCGTTCGAGGCCGCGTTCACGCCGAAGACGAAGCTGGTCTGGGTCGAGACCCCGACCAACCCGCTGCTCAAGATCGTCGACATCGCCGCGGTCGCGGAGATCGCCCACCGCCGCGGCGCGCTCGTCGTGGTCGACAACACCTTCGCCTCGCCGATGCTGCAGCGCCCGCTGGCGCTCGGCGCGGACATGGTGATGCACTCGGCCACCAAGTACCTCAACGGCCATTCGGACATGGTCGGCGGGATCGTGGTGGTGGGCGAGGACGCCGACCTCGCCGAACGCATGGCGTTCCTGCAGAACTCCTGCGGCGCGGTGCAGGGGCCGTTCGACAGCTTCCTCGCCCTGCGCGGGCTCAAGACCCTGCACCTGCGGATGCAGGCGCACTGCGCCAACGCGCAGGCGCTGGCCGAGTACCTGCAGGCGCACGAGGCGGTGGCGGACGTCATCTATCCCGGCCTGCCGTCGCATCCCCAGCACGCACTGGCGCGGCGGCAGATGGACGGCTTCGGCGGAATCGTCTCGGTGCGGCTCAAGGGCGGGTTCGAGGCCGCCAGGCGGCTGTGCGAGCGCACCCGCCTGTTCACCCTGGCCGAGTCGCTCGGCGGCGTGGAGAGCCTGGTCAACCATCCGGCGGTGATGACCCACGCCTCGATCCCCGAGGCCACGCGCGCGCGGCTGGGCATCGGGCCGGAACTGGTACGCCTGAGCGTCGGCGTGGAGGCGCTGGAGGACCTGCGCGCCGACCTGGCGTCCGCGTTGTCGTGAGCGGCGCCATGCAGGTCCAGGCGGACGCCCCGGGCCACATCGCACCACCGGCGCCCGGCCGGCTGTGGCGGGAGCTGGCCGCCAGCCTGCGCAACCCCGAGTTCTGGCTGCTCACGAGCTGGCTCGACATCCTGGTCCGCGCCCGCCGTTCCTACCTTGGCCCGGTCTGGCTGCTGATGCCGTCGCTGGTCTACGTGTTCGGCCTCGGTTCGTTCTTCGCCAGCCTGCACGGGCGCACGATGGTCGAGTTCGCGGCCTACGTGGCGCTGGGCGCGATCGTGTTCCGCACGCTGATGTCGGCGGTGATCGGCAGCGCCAGCGTGTTCAACGCCAGCCGTGCCTTCATCATGGACGGCCACATGCGGCTGACCGACTACCTGCTGGAGTCGCTGGCCAAGGCGCTGTTCGACGTGCTGATGTTCGTGCCGGTGACGGTCGTCGCGCTGGTGATCCACCCGGGCATCGAGGTCCCGGGCCTGCTGCTCGCGGTGCCGACCACCCTGCTGATCCTGGTCAACGTGCTGTGGGTGGGCGTGGTGTTCTCGCTGGTGGGCGCGCGTTTCCCGGACTTCGCGCAGCTGATCTCCAACGTCTCGGTGTTCATCTTCCTGCTCACGCCGATCATCTGGTACCCGGAAATGGCGCCGCCGGAGAGCCTGCGCGGGCAGTTCATGCGGCTCAACCCGTTCTACCACCTGGTGGCGCTGTTCCGGTCGCCGATCCTCGGCACCGAGGTCGAGGCGATGAGCTACTGGTACGTCGGCGTGATGACGGTGGTCGGCCTGGTGGTGGCGACGGTGCTGTACCGGCGCTACGCGCGCTTCGTCCCGCTCTGGATCTGACCCGATGACCGCCCACATCCGAGCGCGCGGACTGACCCTGGACGTGCCGATCTTCCTGCAGAGGGAGACGACGCGGGGCGGCTGGCTGGGCATGTACCTCGGCGCGGCGTTCGCGCCGCCCAGGCGCAGCGTGGTGCGGCTGCTGGACCGGATCAGCCTGGACGTCGCCGATGGCGACCGGCTGGCGATCCTCGGGCGCAACGGCGCGGGCAAGAGCACCCTGCTGCGGGTGCTCAACCGGGTCTACCAGCCCACCAGCGGCCGCCTCGACGTGCAGGGCAGCTGCCAGGCGCTGCTGAACATGTCGCTGGGCTTCAACGGCGAGGCCACGGTGCGCGAGAACGTGTTCCTGCGTGGCGTGGCGATGGGCCTGCATTCCTCGTTCCTGCGCCAGGAAATGGATTCGATCCTGGAATTCGCGGGCCTGCGCGAGAAGGTGAACCATCGCCTGCGCACGCTGTCCTCGGGCCAGCGGCTGCGCCTGGGCTTCGCGATCTCCACCTCGGTGCAGCACGACATCATCCTGATGGACGAGTGGCTCGGCACCGGCGACGCCAACTTCATGGCGCGGGCGAAGGAACGCATGCGCAGCCGCGTCGACGGCAGCCGGATCGTGGTCCTGGCCAGCCACAGCGTCGGCCTGCTGCGCGACATCTGCAACAAGGGCATCGTGCTCGAACGCGGCCGGCTGATCCACGCGGGCGACATCGGCGACGCGCTCCAGTGCTACCACGACCTGATGGCGCGCCTGCGCCGGGGAGAGGAGGTGGAACTGGACGAGCCGGCCGGCGAGGAATCGGCGCACGTCTTCGGCGCGGTCGAGGAACTCCGGGCCGAGGCCCGGGGCCGGTTCCTGCTGAAGGGGTGGATGGTCGACGGCCACGGCGGCCTGCCCACCGCGCTGGTCGTGGAATGGCAGGGGCAGCGCTTCGCCGCGCGGGTCCGCGAGCGCATCCTGCGCCGCGACGTGATGCGGCACTTCGGCCTGGCCGACGGCACCTGCGGCTTCCTGGCCGAAGTCGAGCTGCCGGGCGCTGGCGCGCCGGCCGACCTCGGCGCCATCCGCGTGCTCGGCGGCCACGGCGAGGAACAGGCCCATGGCGTGTTGCGCATCGCGGCGCCGGTCCAGGCCGCCCTCGAGGCCCCGGCCGGGTGTCCGCCGCCGGAGCGGCCACCTACAATGCGAGCTCCCGACTGATCTCCACATGGCCCAGTACCAGACCTTCCCGGACGCGGTGGGCGACTCGCTCACCCTCGACAAGCTCAAGGCGCTGCACCTTCCGGAACTGGCGGGCAAGGCGTTCCTGGACGTGGGCTGCAACGAGGGCTTCTTCTGCGGCTTCGCCCATTTCCAGGGCGCTGGGCGGGTGCTCGGCATCGACCAGTCGGCGGCGTTCGTGGAGCGCGCGCGCAAGCGCTTCCCGGGCTGCGAGTTCCGCGAACAGGACTGGAGCCACCTCCCGGACGAACGCTTCGACGTGATCCTGCTCGCGTCCGCGCTGCACTATGCCGACGACCAGCCCGCGCTGATCCAGGCGCTGGTCGAGCGCCTGACCGACGACGGCGTGCTGGTGCTCGAACTGGGCATCGTGTCCTCGCGCAAGGCCGAGTGGCGCCGGGTCAAGCGCGGCATCGACCATCGCCTGTTCCCGAGCATGCCGATGCTGCGGCAGGTGCTGGCCGGATACGCGTGGAAATGGATGGGCCCCAGCGTCGTCCAGGCCGGCGATCCGGTGCCGCGCCACGTGGTCCACGTCAGCCGGCGGCGGCCGGTGGCGTACCTGCTCATGCAGCCGCCGGGCTATGGCAAGAGCAGCCTGGCCTCGGGCCTGTTCCCGAAGGCGGGCGTGGCGGTGGTGTCGGGCGACCAGGCGCTGAGCCTGGCGGCGAAGGGCAAGGCGCCTGCCGGCGCCGCGCTGAAGTCGCTGCTCGACGCGCACTATTCGCCCTACCGCATCGATGCGGTGGTGCGGCGACTGTTCGAGCAGGACATGGCCGGGGACCTGGTCGCGCTGTGGCTCGAGGGACACGAAGGCGAGGACGTCGCCATCGATGCCTACGTGCCGGCCGAGCACCACGGGAAGATCGCCCAGTTGCTGCGGGCCCGCGGTTACCTGCCGGTGCACCTGGACTGGCAGCGTTCGGGGCCCGCGCCGATGCCCGCCGCCCGGGTCGCGGAGCAGGCCGAGGCGTTCTACCTGTCGCTGGCGGCGGGCGAGGGGGCGGCGCCGCCTCCGTACCGGGGGCCGGTGGCCGGACACGTCGACGAGATCGGGATGGAGGATGGCCGACTGTCCATCCGCGGCTGGGCGATCGACGAGGCCGGCGCGCTGCCGCGCGTCTTCTCGGTGCGCATCGGCAGGCGGACGTTGCGGATCGAGGCCTTCGAGCGCCAGCTGCGACCCGACGTCCAGCGCCACCTGGGCCTGCCGCACGCGCTGGTCGGTTACCGGCTGCTGGTCGACGAGCCGGGGATCGCCAGCACCGCCGAACTCGACCGCCACTTCCAGGTGGTCGCCGGCAAGAGCCACGTGCTGGTCTCGGGCGTGCCCACCCATGCGCTTGGCGGGGGAGCGTCGCGATGAACCCGGCCGCCTGGTTCCGGCGCCGCCCCGGGGTCGCCCGGCATCCGGACGTGGCCGCCATCGAGCGGCTGGGCATCTTCGACCGCGAGGGATACCTGCGGCGCTACCCGGACGTGGCTGCGGCCGGGATCGATCCGGTGCTGCACTACGCGACCAGCGGCGCCAGGGAGGGCCGGCGGCCCTGCGACTACTTCGACACGGGCTGGTACCTCGACCGGAACCCCGACGTCGCCGAGGCGGGCATCAACCCGTTGCTGCATTTCTGCGCCCAGGGCTGGAAGGAATCGCGCCATCCTTCGCGCGAGTTCGACGTCGACTGGTACCTGCAGACGCACCTGGCCGGCGCCGGCGGACAGGTCAACCCGCTCGTGCACTACCTGACCGAGGGCCGCGCACGCGGGCTCGAAGTACGGCCGGTGCGCGACCCGGTCGTCGAGGCCATCCGCAACGCGGGGCTGTTCGACGACGCGTTCTACCTCGCATGCCACCCCGACGTGGCGGCAGGCGGCCAGGACCCGCTGGAACACTACCTGGCCCATGGCGCAGCCGAGGGGCGCAATCCTTCGGAGTGGTTCGATACCCGCTATTACCTGCGCAACAACCCCGACGTTGCCCGCGACGGCGTCAACCCGCTGTACCACTTCGTGGAGATGGGCTGGAAGGAGCTTCGCAACCCCAGCCGCGAATTCGACGTCTGGTGGTACTGGGCCAGCTATCTCGATCCGGCGTCCGAGCGCATCAACCCGCTGTCGCACTTCGTGGCCGAGGGGCTGGCGCTCGGGCACCAGCCGCGGCCGCCGCGCGCGGTGGCGCAACTGCCGGGCACCGGCCACCGTCATCCGGCCGATCGGCCGGTGCGGCGCCTGTGCCTGTTCGCCGGATACGACCGCGACGGACTGGTGGACGATTACGTGGTCGCCTACGTGCGGGAACTGGCGCGCTTCGCCGACGTCTACTACATGGCCGACGGCGAGATGCAGCCGGGGCAGCTCGAGCGCCTGGCGCCCTACGTCAAGGGCGCCTGGGCCGAGCGCCACGGCAAGTACGATTTCGGGTCGTATTCCGAGCTCGTGGCCAGGATCGGATGGGACGCCATCGGTGGTTACGACGAACTGCTGTTCGTCAACGACAGTTGCTACCTGCTGCGCAGCCTGGACGACGTATTCGCGCGCATGGACGCCAGGCCGTGCGACTGGTGGGGCCTGCAGGCGACGAAGGGAATCGCCGCGACGCGCCGCAAGGCCTCCAACCGCTTCCGCATGCCGATCCCGATGGATACCGTGCGCGCCGGCATGCTCGAGAGCTTCGAGCGCGAGTACACCTACGACTTCCACGTCGGTTCGTACTTCGTTGCCTACCGGAAACCGGTGCTGGAGGACGCCGCGTTCCGCAGGTTGATCGACGGCATCGCGCCACAGGCCTCCAAGCGCAACCTGATCCTGAAGTACGAGATCGGCCTGACCCGGCACCTGATCGCGCGCGGCCACGCGTTCGATACCTTCATCGGCGCGCTGTATCCCTTCCATCCGGTCTACACCAACTGGTACTTCCGGCTACTCGACGAAGGCTTCCCGCTGCTCAAGCGCTACCTGCTGTCGGAGAATCACTATGCCGTCCCGCGCCTCTACCGCTGGGCGGAGCGGGTGCTGCAGAAGGTCCCCGGCGCGGACATCGAGACGATCCAGCGCAACCTCGATCGCGTGGTGGATCCGGAACGGCTCCGCACCAACCTCTTCCTCGGGACGTCGCGCCTCCCCGATGACGCGCCGCCGGCCGACGAGGTCCTGGAAGGCGAGGCGTTCGCCGCCGCCGACCGTCTCGCGCCCAAGTACGAGGACTGGTGGGCGTTCCCCGTCTGCGCCTTCACCCATGTCTTCTCCGGCAACGAACGCGCGGTGTTCGAGGAAGTCAGGGACGATCCGCGCATCCGCAAGATCGTGCTGACGCTCGACAGGCCGGTCGAAGTGGACGGCATCAACGTCGAGGTCCTGCCGCTGAAGAGCCCGCTCGGGCAGCATCGCCTGATGCGGGCCGGCAACATCTTCATCAAGCACAGCCCGACGCGGAACCTCGTGTACCCGGTCGCGAGCGACCTGCACAACATCATCAACCTCTGGCACGGCATTCCGTTCAAGCGGATCGGCTACGCCTCCGAGGACATGCAGGGTCGGCTCGACCGGATCGCGGACCAGCACCTGCGCTGCAGGGCGGTGATCAGTTCGTCGAAGGTGGACACCATGGCGATGGCCTCGGCGTTCTACCCGCTTTCGATCAACGAGGTCTGGAACACCGGACTTCCGCGGAACGACTTCATCCTGCGCGACGTCGAACGCCTCCCGGCCGACATGCGCGCGCAGCTGGCCATGCTCGAGGAATTGCTGGCCGGGCGCCGCCTCGTGCTGTTCATGCCCACCTTCCGCAACGATCAGGAAGACGCCTATTACCGGTTCACCGACGAGCAGAAACGGTTCCTGCGCGGCTGGCTGGAGCGCCACGAGGCGGTGCTGGGCGTGCGCGAGCACATGGCCGACGAGGCGCGGACCTACTCCAGCCAGCTGTCTGGCCTGGAGCCGCTGGACCTGTCGGACGCGCGATTCCCGAACGTGGAGATGCTGTACCGCGCGTCGTCCGCGCTCATCACGGACTACTCCAGCTGCTTCATCGACTACATGCTCACCGGAAAGCCCGCGGTGAGCTTCGCCTACGACCACGACCGCTACCTCGGCGTCGAGCGCGGCGCCTTCTACGACCTGGATTTCGTGTTCCCGGGCCCGGTGTGCCGCTCGTTCGATGAGCTTGCCAACGCCCTCGAATCCCTGTTCGATCCGCCGAACGACGTGGAACGGGCGGCGCTTGCCTGGAAACGGCGCCTGTTCTTCGACCACGTGGACGACCGCAACGCCGCGCGAGTGGTCGAGCGGGTCAAGCAACTGAGCGACTGCGAAGGACTCGGCATGCCACCGGTCGGCACCATGGAGAGGAAATGAAGACAGTCATCACCTACGGCACGTTCGACATCCTCCATGTCGGCCACATCAACCTCCTGCGCCGGGCGCGGGCGTTGGGTGACCGGCTGGTGGTGGGTCTGTCCACGGACGAATTCAACCAGGGAAAGCACAAGTCGTCGTTGCTCAACTACGAGAACCGCAAGGCGGTGCTCGAATCCATCAGGTACGTCGACGAGGTGTTCCCGGAGAACACGTGGGAACAGAAGGTCGACGACATTCGCCGCTACCGGGCGTCGGTGTTCGTGATGGGGCACGACTGGGAAGGCAAGTTCGACTTCCTGAAGGAGTACTGCGAGGTGGTGTACCTGGAACGGACCAGCGACATCTCGACGACCGAGATCAAGAACTCCCTCGATGCGGAACGAGGTGGCGACGACAATGGCTGACCGGAACCCGCTGAGGATCATCGCGCGGCTGCTGGCGTCCCGCGTGGCGGGCGGCGCCGGGGCCGATGTGCCGGTGGCGGCGTCAGGGCTGCCGCCCGTCGACGAGCGGATCGCGGCCTTCGACGCGGACTTCTACCTGCGCAGGTACCCGGACGTGGCGGCCGCGGGCATGTCGGCCTGGGAGCACTACGAGCGCAATGGCGCGGGGGAACTGCGCCAGCCGCACCCGCTGTTCGATCCGGTCTACTACCTGAAACAGTACAAGGATGTCGCCAACGCCGGCGTCGATCCATTCGTGCATTACCTCGCCAACGGCTGGCAGGAACGCCGTCGGCCCGCGCAGGTCGTCGATCCCGACTGGTACTGGATGCTCCACCAGGGCGCGCGCCCTGACGCCGCGAACCTGCTGTTGGATTACAACGGCAGGGCGGACCGGGAATCACTTGAACTCGTCCCGGCGGAAGGGACTCCCCGTTACATACTTTCCAGGCTCGCCGACGTGCTGCCCGACGTCGTCGAGCGCGTTTCCCGTGACCAGGATGCCACCATGCGGGCGGCCGGGTTCTTCGAGGGGCGCAAGTGCTGGAGTCTCGCCGAGCGCGTGCTACGGGCACGGATGGAGCGGAGCGAGCAGCGCGAACTGCCGGTGCTCGACGCCCTCGCGCGCGCGCTGGACGCACAGGCCAAGCACTGGCAGGTAGTAGAGGTGCTCAAGCTTGCGCTGGAGGCAAGTCCGGACGATGCGCGCCGGTACGTCGCCATGGGCGAGCAGTACGAGAAGATGTACGCGTACGGGGACGCGGTCGAATCCTATCGGAACGCCATCGCCCGGGGGGCAGGCGATCCCGATGTGCACTACCGCCTCGGGTGCGCGGCGGAGAAGGCCGGTGACGCTGCGCTGGCGGAGCGGTCCTACGCGCAAGCGGTGGCCACGTCGCAGATCGCCGAGGTGCGCCGCTTTGGCATAGGGTACCTGTACGAGAAGCGGGGACTCTGGAAGGAGGCGGCCGAGCACTATGCAAGCAAGCTCCAGCGGTCGGGCGCCAGCGATGCCGAGCTCCATTTCAGGCTGGGCTTTGCGTTGGACCGGTGCTATGAGTGGTCCCGCGCCCGGGAGGCGTATCGAAAGGCCATAAGCCTGGACCCACGGCACGGCAACTGGCATTACCGGGCAGGGCTGGCGAGCGAGCGGCTGGGGGACTTTGACGCGGCGGCGACGGCCTATGCCGCTGCTGCCTTTTATTCCGGAAGGATCACGCGTGTCTGGTCGTACAGGCAGGCCGTGTGTCTCATCGCGACCGGCGCCTGCAGGCGCGCCTGCGACGCGTTCATGTTGGGATGGGGCGATTACATCAGGAGCCAGGTCGAAGCCGTTCCGGTGCCGGGTGGCGTGGACGCGAAGGCACTCGAGGCCTATGCCTGCGACATCGACGACGCCGGTACGTGGACGATGGACGCACTCCGTGCAAACGGCATCCAGATGCTCAAGCTCGGCTTCCCCGAGAAGGCCGCGCGAAATTTCGAGGCTGCACTCCGGCGCGCGCAAGATTTCGATCCGGGACTGCATGCGTTGCGCGGCTACAGCCTGCTCCTGCAGGAGCGATATGAGGATGCGTGCCAAGCGTTCCTGCAGACCTCCGTCTACCGGGCGCCATACGGACTGTTGGCCGACGGTTACGAGAAGAACAAGGGCATGCGTACGGTGATGCGGTACAACGAGTACCGCGAGACGCTGCCCATCCAGGAGCGGACGATCGTCTACCAGAGCTTCGGCGGGACGGCCCTGAGCTGCAATCCGCTCGCGCTCTTCATGAGCGCGCGGAAGCGTTTCGAGGGGCAGGGCTGGCTGCATGTCTGGATCGTCAACGACCTGGAGCTCGCGCCGGACGAGTACAGGAACCTGGAGGATGTCGTCTTCGTCCGCACGGGATCGGACCTCCACCTGCGCTACCTCGCCTCCGCGAAGTACCTGGTCAACAACGCCACTTTCCCCCCGTGGTTCATCAGGAGAGAGGGACAGAAGTACCTCAATACCTGGCATGGCACGCCGCTCAAGACTCTCGGGCGGGACATGCGTGGCCGCTTCCTCGAGCACAAGACGTTCACGCGCAACCTGTTGCATTCCACCCATGTCATCAGCCCGAACCCGCACACCACCGAGGTGCTCACCAGGACGAATGAGACGCAGGGGTTGCTGACCGCCCGCGTCGCCGAGACCGGGTATCCGCGCATCGACCTCACGATGAACGCGACCGACCGGGAAGTGGCGGCGCTTAGGACGCGGCTGGGCATCAAGCCGACGGACGAGGTGGTTCTGTATGCGCCGACGTGGCGCGGCGAACACGGGGCGGTCCGTCTCGAAACGGACCGGCTGATCGAAGACCTGAAGTCGATGGAGGCGCCAGGGCGCAAGGTCCTGTTCCGCGGGCACGCACTGACGGAGGAGCTCCTTTCCGGGATGGACCTGGGCGCCTACCTCGTTCCCAAGGATGTCGACACCAATCAGGTGCTCGCAGCCGTGGACACGCTTGTCACCGACTATTCCAGCGTCTTCTTCGACTTCCTGCCGCTCCGGCGCCGGATCGTCCTGTACGTCCACGACCTGGAGGAGTACCAGCGCGACCGCGGCCTCTACTTCGACATCGAGGAGATGCCGGGGATCGTCTGCCGAACGCGGGATGAGATGCGCGAAGCCTTGCGCGCCGAGGTGCCGCGGGACAAGCTCGAGCGCTGTCTCGCAACGTTCTGTCCCCGTGAGGACGGGCGTGCATCGGAGCGGGTGCTGGACTTCTTCATCGACGACGCGGACGCGTTCTGTATCCCGCAGGAGAAGAGCCGGCCGGTCCTGCTCTATGGAGGGGATTTCCTGGCCAACGGGATCACGTCCTCTTTCCTGAACCTGACCTCCGCGCTGTGCGAGAGCGGGTTGCCCGTGGTGCTGGTGGTGGAGCCGGACGTCATCGAGGCGGACCCGGTACGCGCGGACAGGTTCGCGGAACTCGACAAGTCCATCCAGGTGATCGGGCGGTACGGACGCATGGTGCTGAGTCCGGAGGAGAAGTGGCTCCTCGACCGGTTCAATACCCACTACAGGCTCGAGCCGGCGCAGATGCACATCCTCGCCGACGCGTACCGGCGCGAGTTCCTGCGTACGTTCGGCGATGCGGAGTTCAGGTCCATCGTCGAGTTCGAGGGCTACATCCGCTTCTGGATGAACGTATTCGCCTTCGGTTGCCCTGGCGTGCGTCGCGTCGCGTACCTGCACAACGACATGCTCAAGGAGTTCCAGGTCAGGTTCCCGTACCTGCGGGCGATCTTCGCACTGTACGGACAGTTCGACGCCCTCGTCTCCGTGTCAGAGACCATGGCGAAGGTGAATGCGGATTCGCTTGCCGGACGTCTGGGAATCGACCCCTCGAGGTTCGTTCATTGCGACAACATCATCGACGTCGATTCGATCACGGAAAAGTCGCGGGAGCCGCTGGACCAGGACCTGGCCGAATGGACGGAAGGATCGTTTGTACTCGTGAACCTCGGCAGGCTGTCGCCGGAAAAGGACCAGTCCAAGCTCATTGACGCCTTCGCGGAGGTCGCGAACAGGTGGCCGCAGGCCAGGCTGGTCATCGCAGGAGACGGCCCGCTGAAACTGGCGCTGGCGCAGAAGATCGAGGACATGGGCCTCGAAGGGCGTGTCCTCCTGGCGGGCCTCAGGCGGAATCCGTTCCCGCTGCTGCGGCGCGCGGACTGTTTCGTCCTGTCGTCCAACCACGAGGGACAGCCGATGGTGCTGCTCGAGGCCATGGTCTTGGGCAAGCCGATCGTCGCCACCGACATCGACGGCAACCGCGGGCTCCTCGGGAAGCTTGGCTACGGGTACTTGGTGCAGAACTGCCGGGACGGTTTGGTCGAAGGGCTCGAGAGTGTGCTCGCGGGCGACATGCCGGCTTGTGATTTCAGCGTAGAAGATTACAGGCGCGCAGCCATCGAGCAGTTTGTCGGAGTTGCCTTCGACGGCGCGGCCCCGTCCCCGCCTCCCCCCAATTCGTCTAAGGAGAGTTTGCGTGGCTGAAACTAGGATCCTTTTCCGGGCAGGACGAGCGCCGTTCGAGCCGGCCGAAGCGGTTGACTGCTTCAAGCGCAACCTCATCGCCAACAACACAGGAAATCTGCTGTTCGCACAGTCCGTGTTCCGCGCTATCTACAACGAGAACACCAGGATTGATTGCACTTACAAGGTTCCAACGGATCCGGACCGGATCAACGCGGAGTACGACGCGTACGTCATTCCATTGGCCAACGCATTCCGGCCAAGCTTCATGGCCTACCTGGAGAGGCTGACGAGCCTGGTCGAGAAGTTGACGATCCCAGTTGTGGTGGTCGGGGTGGGCGCGCAGACCGATCTCGGGTTGAGCATGCTGCAGGGAAAGTCGCCCGTCGACCAGGTCGTGTCCAAGTTCGTGGCGGCCGTTCTGAAACGTTCGGCGTCGATCGGGGTTCGTGGGGAGATCACCCGTGAGTACCTGGAGAAACTCGGCTTCAAGGATGTGGAGACGATCGGCTGTCCGTCGATGTACATGACGGGAGGCAAGCTCGATGTCGTGAAGAAGGTGCCCTCGCTCCAGCGCGACGATCCGATCGCGGCCAACCTGACTCCCAGGATGCCTCCGAACGTCGCAGACCTCTTCCGCAGGACGTGGAAGAGCTATCCGGAGCTCACATACGTTGCGCAGGACAAGGCCGACATGGAACTAATGATGTTCGGCAAGCCGATCCTGACCAACAAGAAGGGCGATGCGTTTCCGAATCGGATCGCCCATCCCCTCTTATTGGAGAACCGCACTAGGCTTTTCATCGATCCGAGGACATGGATGTCGATGATGCGGAGGCAGATGCTTTCGTTCGGAACCAGAATTCACGGCAATGTGATCGCGCTGCTCGCCGGAACGCCGGCTGTGGTGGTGGCTCACGACTCCAGGACCTTGGAGCTCGCCCAGTTCTACCGAATCCCGTACATCAAATCACAGGATGTCAATGCGGAAACGACGGTGGAAGAATTGTACGAGTCTGCGGACTTCACGGAGATGGTTCGGGGGCATGAAGACAGGTTCCGTAACTTCGTAGCGTTCCTCGAAAAGAATGGCCTGCGCCACAACTACGGTGAGTCGGGGTCGACCGCCGCGTTCGACGAGAGGCTGGCGAATGCAGAGCTGGCAGCTCCGGTGGTCCCGATCACGGCAATGTCCAAGCGTGAGCAGGCTATGATGTTGACCTTCCTGCACGGCAACCCTGATATTGCGCCGGCGACTGCGCCATGAAGTCGTCGCGGGTCTCCGCGGTGCAATGAACTTGCTGGACGCGGGACTTCATCCGGGTCACGGTTGCCGAGTAAACGCCCTGTAGCACAGGGACCAGACATAACACCAACTGAAGAGAGAGGTCAGGGCGATGGGGACAGCAGAGGCCGCGAGAGGCGATTACTGGAACGATTTCTACCGAGCAAAGGCTGCCAGCTTTGCTGCCCCCTCCCAGTTCGCGCTTTTCGTCTTGGGTGAGACGCCCCAGAACAGCAGGATGCTTGACTTCGGCTGCGGGACGGGCCGGGATGCTATCTACTTCGCTTCGCAAGGGCGGGTGGTCGTCGGCATCGATGGCGCGGAAGCAGCGGTCGAGCACTGCCGGAACCTGGCTGGGACCAACGGGCTTCACGCCAGGTTTCTGAGTTCCAGGATCGACGGTCCGGATCTTGCTGCCCGGATCCGTGCCGAACTGGAAGGAGCGCCGGAAGGTCCGTTGACAGTCTATGCGCGCTTCTTCGTCCACGCGATCAATGATGTGGAAGAAGCTGGCAGGCATGGTCAGCTCTCAAGGTCGAGGTCTGCGCGGACGGGGAGCCCTGGAGCACGGTGTACTCGACCATGGCCAGGCTTTCGGAGTTGGCGGAGCTTGTCGAATCCATCGGATTGCTGGGCCTCGTGACGGCCGAAGACCGCTACGCGTGGGAGGTGTTCGCAGAGGTAGGGACCCTGTTGTTCAGGGGCGAACGCAGGCGCGCGGAAAAGCGCCTTCGGTATTCCGGCCTTCCCGATGACGTCCTGTCGGAGATCCGGTCCGCGGTAACCCGGGAAGTGCTCGATGCGATGCAACTCGACTGGAACCACCACGGCATCCGACGCACCTTCAAGTACTGGTCGACGCGGGAGAAAGTGAAGTACATCAAGACCGCGAACCATTTCATCGGACGCATGGCCAAGGAACTATCCCCGCATGTCTGCCTCGGGTTCGGGTCGGTGCTGTCGCTGGTCCGCGACCAAGACCTGATCCCGCACGACGACGACCTTGACATCATCATCGCATTCGATCGCGATGATTGTCCGACCGTCACCGAGGGATTCCATCGTCTCGTCGAGTTTGCCGCCAGGCACGGCTACAGGTTGCGGGAACCATCTCCAAAGAGCCACCGCCAGTTCATCCGTGAGGGATCGAGGAAAGTTGATGTGTTTGTCGGTTTGATCGAGGAAGGCAGAGTCTCGTGGTATCCGCAGAAGAGGAGAAGCCTCGCCCAATCTGATGTGTTTCCTCCGATCCGGGCTTCCATGCTAGGCGTGGAGTGCCTGATTCCGAGAAACCCTCTCCGGTACCTTGAAGCAGTTTATGGCCCCAGCTGGAGCAAGCCTGATCCGTTCTTCAAGCATGACTGGAGGACGAGGGAGTATGAGGATATCTGGTGAGTGAAGCGACATCCCGGGTGACAGGAGTGGCGTGCGCCGCGCAAATTGCCGTCCAGTCAGTACGGTCACCCGCAGGACATGCGACGGGCAACCCGTCCGATCGACCGAAGGCCTATTCCAGGAGAAATTGAGATGCGTTGTCTAATTGCAGTTCTGGTTGCGCTGGGATTAGCGGGATGCACGGGCGGGAACCAGCAGGTGGAAGAAACCCCCGCCCCGGACACCGCAGCCGCGGCGGAGGCCGATGGCACGGGCACGGTCGAGCTGCCCGGTGACGTGATTCTTACCACCCGACTCCACCTGCGTTCGGACGAGGTCAATCCAACGTCGTCCGGGGCTCTGCGCCGCCGCGTGGTCTACGAACTGCTCGACGTCGGGCCCGGGGATGCGTATGGCGCCATTGCTGGCGACTTCGAACGGGCTGGGTTCGCCGCTTCGAAGAGGAAGAAGCGCAAGGATGGGGGCTTCACGGTCGCGTTCCGGAAGAAGGGGGCGCAAGCTGTGAACGTGCTCTTCTACCCGCAGGTCGAGGCTCCGTCCAATGCGGAAGCCAAGAGCAT
>Ga0207873_1001885_pt1 | contig 18679 bp, 19 predicted proteins | sample BGWIniCompost_FD_187373 | JGI IMG/M metagenome (GOLD analysis project Ga0207873, IMG submission 187373) | Cellulose adapted compost microbial communities from Newby Island Compost Facility, Milpitas, CA, USA - BGW Initial Compost (SPAdes)... ...
GTCTACAGCGAGTAGACACTATACGATAAAAACAGTCAACCCTATTCAGGCAAGCACAAATCTCAAATCACTAATCGCCAATCGCTAATCGCTAATCCATCAGCTTTCTTCCTTAACAATCCGATTAGGATCCACTCCAAGCCTCGCCATCTGCGCTTCAAGTGCGTCCATCATGGGTGGCGGCCCGCAGAGGTAGAACATCCTCGTAAAATCAGGGACCTGCGCTTTAAGGAATTCTTCCGTGATCAGTCCATGGGCATGACCCGGTGCGTTTTCGTCAGAGAGAATATTAATGAAGTTCTCTCCCAGCAGACGCTCGAATTCTTCCCTCAGGATTATGTCTGCTTTCGTCTTGTTCGCGAATATGAGCTTGTTATTACCAATCTTGTTTTCTACTGCCAGTGAGCGAAGGATGCAAATGAATGGTGTAACCCCTGCACCGCCGGCGATGAAAACACCTTCTCCTTTATATTCAATGGCTCCGAATACATCGTTCAGGATGATCGTGTCGCCAGCCGAAAGCGTTCTGAGTTCGTTGGTAACGCCCTTGCGCGATGGATACGTCTTGATGGTGAATTCAAGATGGCTGTCGGACGGAAGGCTTGTAAAGGTAAACGGCCTACCCTCCTGCTCCCATCCGGGTTTGTCCACGAAGATTTCCGTAGCCTGGCCGGGGGTGAACGTCAGACCAGAGGGCTTCTCGGTACGAATTTGCAGCACGTCATGGGTGATAAACCGTATGGAGGTGATGGTGACTTTGAAACGACTCATGATATTGTGAGTTTTTTAGTGACCTGTTCATAACGTTTGATGCACAACCTACAAAATAGTTAACGGACATTTTCCCCTGGCCTCCTTGTATCTCTCCTGCGATTTCGGTATCTAATATTAAAACCTGAAATTCCCATGGGAGTAATTGCGTTGGAAAAAGCGTCATCGGCACGGCTGGAGGATGAAGTCGTGGTCCGGCGCGTGCTTTCCGGCGAAAAAGAACTATTTGAAATTCTTCTCCGGCGCTACAACCAGACGCTGTATCGTGTCATCCGGGGATACCTTCGCGACGAATCCGATGTGGAAGACGCCATGCAGGATACCTATCTGAAGGCATTCGACAAACTCGAGCAATTTCAGGGAAAGGCAGCCTTTTCAACCTGGCTTATCCGGATCGGGATTAACGAAGCCCTATTGCGTTTGCGAAAGCTGAGAAGAGTGCGGTCGCTCGTGTCACAGGAAGCGGACGTCGAGGCCGGAAAAATGATTCAACTTCCCGACCCTCGCGAAATGAATCCGGAGAAGCAGGCCATACAGGTGGAAACGCGACAACTTCTGGAAAAGGCGATTGATCATCTCCCGGAAAAGCTTCGGGTGATTTACATCCTCAAAGAAGTAGAAGGATTGAAAAATGAAGAAATCGCTCGTTGCCTCGACATTTCTGAACCCAATGTAAAAGTTCGCCTTCACCGCGCTCGAACCATGCTGAAAGAAACCCTCTACCGCATTTCCGCATCTACCGAAATATTCGAGTTTGGCAATTCGCGCTGCGATGGAATAGTCGCTCGGGTTATGCACGCTATCAGCGCGTGAACCGATCTGGTTGAGTGAAGACTTGCAGGAGATTTCCAGGCGACCCTTAAGCTCCTCGGGCTGGGCTCGAACCAGCGACCCTCTGATTAACAGTCAGATGCTCTAACCGACTGAGCTACCGAGGAGTGTGTTTCCAAAGGGACTGCAATAATACAGACTCAGGGGGAGATTTTCTATACTGACGCCCAAAAAATGCCATTCCTGCGCAGCATTCCAGCGTGGCTTCACGTTTCCCCGCGCACGCCCCTGACCCCTGAAGGGGCCCAGCGCACAGTATCGTCCTTTTGCGAACCGTCGCGGTTAAAGATCAAAACCCCCAGGCGACCACTCTGGTATCTTCCCCGATTAACGACCTAATCTCAAAACCAACCTAACGTAAACGCGTACGCTCATAAACACCTAAAAACTTACGCCCGTTCAAACCCACCAAAACCTCCCCCTTGCAGATGCCGTATACTTTGTTAACTTTGTAATTCAAAGTACTTTCAAAATGAAGGAAATCCCGGAATATGAGAAGGATATTGCCTCCATCAGGACCATGATGGAGCGATCCGTAAAATTCATTTCCCTCAGCGGTTTGTCGGGAATTCTGGCAGGCATCTACGCCCTCGCCGGCGCCGCAGTCGCCTGGCAACTCGTCTACTACCCCCGATCCCCCTTCTCCTACCGCATCGAAACGCTGCAGGAAGCCAGCACCCTCACTAGACTGCTCATCACCGCCGCTTGCGTACTCATAGCCTCGCTGGGCACAGGACTCTGGCTCAGCCAACGGAAAGCCAAAAAGCATGGCATGAACCTTTGGAATGTCACAACCAAGACCCTGGCTATTAACCTTGCCATTCCCCTCGTCACCGGCGGACTGTTTATCCTCATCCTTCTGCAAAGTGGTCACTACGGCATCGCCGCACCAGCTTGTCTCATATTCTATGGACTGGCCCTCATCAACGCAAGCGCAAATTTGTATGACGAAGTTCGATACCTGGGCTACAGCGAAATCGTGCTCGGCCTGATCGCTGCATACCTGGCCGGTTACGGATTGCTGTTCTGGACCTTGGGATTCGGGGTTCTCCATATAATATACGGAGCCGTGATGTATTATCGCTACGACAAGTGAAAAACCCGTTCGATCAACTCGATAAAGTCTTGGAACACCGCGTGCGACTTCAGATCATGTCGGTACTGGTTTCAAACCAGTCGTACGACTTTAACTCCCTGAAGGAACTCCTCGGTGTCACCGACGGTAACCTCGCCTCACACATCAAGGCGTTGGAACGGGAAAAGTATATCTCGGTCAACAAATCGTTCGTCGACCGGAAACCAAACACCAAATACAGGATCACCGATAAGGGACGCCTGGCATTCAAGAAACACCTTGACGCGCTGGAAGCCGTCGTGCGAAAACAGCGACTCTAATTTTTTTGACTTTGAACTTTGAAATACAAAGTACTTTCAAAGATATAACGAACCGATAACAAAAATGATCCAATAACTAACTCTTAATATGCCATGGAAACACCTCCGGTTTTTACACCATTCAAGTTCAACTTGTCGTATGGGGCTAGCGTAACAGTGAAGCTGCTGTTTGTTGGCTTGCTGACGCTCATACTTCTGATCCCTGCCGTATGGATCATGTCGCTGATCGAGGAACGACAGGAACGGGCAGTAAGTGTCGTCCTTGAAGTCAGTGAAAAGTGGGGTGGCAGCCAGACTCTCGTAGGCCCCATCCTGGTCATCCCCTACACAGTGCAGGAAACGCGAGAAAACGCATCGGGCACGTATACCGTGCAGCGCACTGAAAACGCTTACTTCCTTCCGGAAAAGCTGTCCGTTACGGGTGAAGTTGAACCGGAAGTGCTAAGCAGAGGCATCTTCGATGCTGTTGTATATCGGGCGAACGTCGCCACAAAGGCGACCTTCAAGGCACCGGACTTCAACGCGCTCGGCGTGTCGCCGGAAAACGTGCAGTGGACAAACGCACGATTTGTCGTTGGCATTAAAGACCTGGGAGGCATCAGTGCAACTCCGCTTATCGCCTCCGGCAACACAAACCTCGAAACGGAGCAGATCGCCGACATATACGAAAGGACGGATGGGGCACACTATTCCGCGATGCCGGGGATTGTTTCTAAAACCGGGTGGGCTTCCGCATCAGACTTCCAACCCCATGTATCCCTAACTCTGAACTTCAAAGGAAGCCAGTCACTGAACTTTGTCCCCAGTGGAAAAGAGACGAAGGTAAATCTGACTGGAGCCTGGGGTAACCCGAGCTTTGATGGGAAATTCCTGCCTGAAACACGGAAGGTGCAGGAAAACGACTTTGCGGCAACATGGAGCGTTCTCCACTATAACCGACCTTTCCCGCAACAGTGGACCGGAACGCAAACGGTTCTTGCAGGATCTGAGTTTGGCGTAAACCTCCTTGTCCCTGTGGATCAATATCAAAAGAGCACGCGCGCCGCCAAGTACGCCATACTAATCATCCTCCTCACGTTCGTCGCACTCTTCATGGTCGAGATAATTCGAAAAATAAGGATTCACCCATTCCAGTACGCTTTGATTGGAGCTGCACTTATCATCTACTACACACTTCTGCTCAGTATTTCTGAGCAGCTGGGCTTTAATGTGGCTTACTGGATTGCAACAGCGGCCACCGTTGTGCTCGTGTCATGGTACGCCCGCACATTTTTGCCTGACGGATCAAATACGATCCTGTTCAGCCTGATGCTGACAATATTTTATGCCTTCATTTTCGTAATCATATTGCAACAGGATTTCTCACTTCTCATTGGCAGCATCGGTCTGTTCCTCGTGGTAGCCGCCCTGATGTACTTCTCGCGGAAGGTATCCTGGTACAAGGAAGCTGAAGCGTAACCTATGTCGAACGCACGGTCTCCCTGGTGGCCCCTGGTCATTACCACCCTGCCGGCGGCCATTCTACTATACATCAACTGGGAGGCGGTTGGTCTCATCGCAGACCAACTGCCTGCCCGGCTGCATATTGAATGGGTTCTTACGGGTGCGGTGTTAGTCATTATTTGGCTTACTCACACCGGCTACTCGATTCGATATCTCTGGCATTACCGAAAGCTCGACCGCTCGTACGCTCTCTTTACAATCTGGAGTTACACGCTGGCGCTACTGGTGTACAGCAGGGCTGGATGCGAAAACATTCCAGACGCGTTCCAATATACCGTGCTGGGAGATCAGCGCCTTTGGTACGTTATTGTCTGCCTCGCGCCGACGTTCGTTCACGCAGCGATGATCATGCGCGGTCCGCGCTGGCGTCTGCTGTTGCAAAAGAGCGTCATCCTCCCCATCGCCACAATCGTCATGATTGCCGTCACGCATCCACGCTGGAGCGACGTCATGATGATCACTCTCATCGCCGTTGTGCCGTTGATTTCAGTACAATGGGTTCGGTCGCTGGTCATTCAAAAACCGGAATGGCAACCTTACATTTATATTGCCGTGCGACTGACCGCAGCATTGGCTTATCCCCTTACCGGTGTTCTGACCAACGACGACATCTTTCTCGACATCGCCCTGCAATCGTGGTATCACAAAGGATTTTATCTGCTTGCGATAGTTAATGCAATTGCGATGTGTATTCCGGAACCGCGACATCGATACGCGAGAATGGTACTCTTTATCCTGAGGCTCACAACATCCGGTTTCATGTTGTTTATGATTACCATCTACCTGCCGATTCTTCCACAATCAGCAATGGCGCTGGCCTCATTCGGATTCGGTTATCTTATGCTCGCTCCGGTAGTGTTATCTGTGGCAAAAGCGAGCATACTAGGCGCTGATATCGCATTCCTTAAGCTGCACTTCTCGCGTCAGCGACTCATACTTATCGCGCTTGTCGCTACGATCCTTTGTACCGCTCTGACGGTCTACATTCTGCATCCCTCCACGTTTGACGTCCTCATCGCGCTCTACCGCTATGCTTCTTCCAGAAACGGATAGCGGTAATCCGTCGGTGGTACAAAAGTTTCTTTAATAACACGCGCCGATACCCAACGCAGGAGGTTCATGCGGGCTCCAGCCTTGTCGTTCGTGCCGGATGCTCTCGCCCCGCCGAAGGGTTGCTGACCCACGATAGCGCCGGTGGGTTTATCGTTGATGTAGAAATTACCCGCAGCGTTCACAAGGCGTCGTACTGCGAGATCGATAGCATAACGATCTCTTGCCATAATGGAACCTGTCAGGGCATAAGGCGATGTGCGGTCGACGAGCGCAAGCGTTTCTTCGTATTCATCCTCAGGATACACGTAGATGGTCAATACAGGTCCGAAGATTTCCTCACACATCGTGACTGATGAAGGATCTTCGGTAAGGATCACAGTGGGTTCAACAAAGTATCCCTTCGACTTATCCGAGCCACCACCGACAATGATTTTATTTTTCGGATTCTTTCGTGCCTGCTCGATGTAGCCGGTTATCTTGTTAAAAGCTCGTTCGTCTATCACAGCATTGATGAAGTTTCTGAAATCCTCAACGCCTCCCATCCTAAAACTCTTGATATCGGATACGAGTCGGTCCTGCACTTCTTCCCAAAGATTAGAAGGAATGTAAGCGCGCGAAGCCGCTGAACATTTTTGCCCCTGGTACTCAAACGCTCCCCTTGCCAACGCCGTCGCCACCTCCCGTGCATCTGCACTGCGGTGCACCATTACGAAATCTTTTCCTCCGGTTTCACCGACTATGCGCGGATAGGAACGATACTGGGCAATGTTATTGCCGATGGTCTTCCAGATACTACGGAACACGGCGGTGCTGCCGGTAAAATGAATTCCTGCAAAGTCGGCATGATTGAAAATCACATCACCCGTCAAAGGTCCATCCACGTAGATCAGGTTGATCACGCCATCGGGCAAGCCTGCTTCACGCAGCACCTGCATGATCACATGGGCAGCATAGATTTGAGTGTAGGCGGGTTTCCAGACGACCGTGTTGCCCATCATCGCCATGGATGTCGGCAAGTTGCCGGCTATTGCTGTAAAGTTGAATGGTGTCAAAGCAAACGTAAAGCCTTCGAGGGGACGGTATTCTGTTCTATTCCATACGCCCGATGCCGACTCAGGTTGGTCTGAATAAATCTCCGCCATGTAGTACGTATTGAAGCGGAGGAAGTCGATGAGTTCACATGCCGAGTCAATTTCCGCCTGGTAGACATTCTTGGATTGGCCAAGCATCGTAGCCGCGTTGATCTTGTAACGCCAGGGACCCGCTAGCAATTCTGCGGCCTTTAGGAATACTGACGCACGTTGTTCCCAGCTCAGGCTCGCCCATTCTGCACGCGCATTAAGTGCAGCCTTGATCGCCTCGGCAACGTGCTCAACGTCTCCCTCGAAAAAATATCCCAGCGTATGCTGATGATCATGCGGTGGCCGGATGGCAATTTTTCGTTGCCCCTTCACTTCTTTTCCTCCGATGAACATCGGGATCTCGGCAACCGTCGACCGGGCCTCCTTGATGGCCTGTTTGAGTTTCTCGCGCTCGGGCGATCCCGGAGTGTAAGAAAGTACCGGCTCATTTCTGGGGACTGGCACCTTGAAGAATCCTTTAGGCATGGTGTATTCGATTGGTTAATAATGTTTTGCCGTGAAGATAACGATACTTGGGGGATGGGGAAAATCCGTGTGCAATAACACAGGATTGCTAATTTTCCCCACGTGAATAGTGGTAAATTGGTTCAGAGCTGTTTCATAGACAAAAAAATCGCTACACGACCTGACAATATCCGGGATATTACAAGTACATGACGGAATGGACTCCTGATCAGGCAGAGGTCGACGGTATCGCACTGGGGGACGAACATACCTTTCATAATGTATTCAAGCGGTATTATGAGGGTTTGTGCAACTATGCATTTACCATCCTGAAAGACGCTGATGAGGGGGAGGATGTGGTTCAATCTATTTTTTTGAAACTTTGGGAACAGGGCAAGCGGTTTGATGCTGACGATAAACTGAAAGCCTATCTGTTCAAGTCGGTATATCATCGATGCATCAATCAGCTGGCACACCGGACAATCCGCATCAAGCACCATGACCAGGAAAAGTCGCAAACGCCACCGGTACAACAGCCAGAAGTGTTTCCCGACGAAGTGGATGAGATGGTAAAAGCGGCTATCAATCGTCTACCCTTGCAATGCCGAACAGTTTTCATGATGAGCAGGTATGAGGAATTGAGATATTCTGAAATTGCACAACGGTTGAATATTTCAGTTAACACCGTGGAAAATCAGATCAGCAAAGCCCTGAAATTTCTGCGGGCCGAGCTAAAAAATATTCGTGAGATTTACGGGCACCAGTCAAATGAAAAATGATGCCGAAATAACCGACGACCTGATATACAGGTACCTTGCGGGCGAGGCATCGCCGGAAGATGCGCTCAGGATAGATGCGTGGCTACAAGCCCACGATAACAGGCGCCACTATCTTGAGATAAAGGCGGTGTGGGATGCAACGCACCCAACAAAGTCGTCGCGTCCCGTCGATACAGCGTCGGCCTGGGCTGCACTGCAGACACGTATGACTTCTGTCCGGACGCATTCGGAAAGTGCAAAGCCAAAGTCATTTGTGTTTGCCATCGCCGCAAGCATACTGCTTGTGCTGACCTGTAGTGTCATCTTGTACCTGTACCTGAACCGTGACGTGCCAAGCGTGACTAACGAAATCGCACTGCAATCGGGTTCCTCGATCAGGAAGGTCTCCCTGCCCGATGGTTCCGAGGTAACACTTTACCATAACAGCGCACTTGTATATCCTGAACAGTTTCCGAAAGACAATCGACTGATCCGACTTGAAGGCGGAGAGGCCTTTTTCAGCGTGGCCTCTGACCCCACCCGACCTTTTATCGTTCACGCCCCCCAGGCTGACATCCGCGTTACGGGAACATCTTTTAATGTATTGATGAAAGGCGACTCACTGACGGTATCGGTTAATGAAGGGTCCGTGAAGGTATACAACGCAACTGACAGCGTAACGCTAACTGGGGGATACACGGCGCATATTTCCGGAAAGGACAATCTGTTTACAGTGACATCCACTGCCGACCCCAACCTCTGGGCCTACGCAACGGGTAAGCTTGTCTTCGATGAAACCCGGTTATCGGAGGTCATCCGACACATTGAAAAGACTTATTCCTGCTCCATCAACGTACGAAATGAATCCATTTATGCATGCCGCCTGACCGCAAGATTTGAGGACGATTCTGCCCAAAATATCCTAAATTTGATTGCCGAAACCCTGAATCTATCGGTCAGTCGGGATGATTCTGTATTTACCCTGGAAGGCGAAGGTTGTCATTAGCATCATTGTCGTGATGCTGCTATTTCCTTCTTCTTCACAGAGTCAATCCAGAACATCAGACCGCATTACATTTTCCTGCTCAAACATTGACATTCGCGAGTTCACTCGGCAGGTCACCGACATCACCGGGCTGAATTTCATTTACAGTACGAACCGGATAGACACGCGGGTTCGCATCAGCGTTTCCGTGCAGAACATTCCCCTGGACGAATTATTTCAGTTGGTCGGGAAGCAGGCACAGCTGGACTTCGTAAAGCAAGGGCGCTATGTTGTCATCAAAAATGCGAAAGGGCATGACACGGTAACGCAACCTGTTCGCCCGCCGAAAGAATCAGTAACGATGGATCTGTCTGAAGCTGTTCCGGCCGTTGTCGAAGAGTTTCCGGCAGTAACACATGATCCTGAACGCAACTACAGGAATTTTTCAGCAGTTGATGCTGATCAGTTGGTACAGAAGTACTTCTCGTATTTTTCAACGACGCCAAACTTTCCGGTTGTTGATTACATTCCCAGAAGTGCGCTGCTTAATTTCAAGACCAATCAGCCTCGTTCGCGATGGTTCGCTTCTATCGGACCGGTCGTTAACGATTATTCGGCGGGCATAGAACTGCAAGCTGGCCTGGGTTCCATGTTTGCCGTGCTTCAAAACACCTGGCTAAGCAACATGAAGCCACGCCAGGCTTTCGGCTTGGGAACGACCTTCCCGGTCATGGGCAACTTTTCATTCACGCCAAGCTACACCTTTTCATCGATGCAGTACTCCGAGACGCAGGCCGTTCCCGCACCAGCAGGCATGGCCGTGAACCGTGATGTAGATGTATCGGTCAGACACCATCAAATGCGGTTCATGCTGGAATACTCTTCCGGAAAATTTGGCCTCCGTGCGGGCCTGTTGCTGAACCATCTCACTACAAGCTACAGCAACACCGGCCAGGTGGTCTACGCCTACCAGGAAGGCACTGCGCTTCAACCTTTCAATCCCCAACTGCCGGTTCAACAGCCCGGCCCGTCCAAGCAAGTTGTCCAAACCCGCGGTATCGCCATCAGTACTCTTCCGCCTTACCCCGTACAAGACATTTGGATGAGTTGGGAAGCCGGTCTCTTTTATCGATTAAATTTTTCGCGCAAGCCGTAGTGGTTTAATCCCTGACAGCTGTTGTATGTCTAAAGACGGAATCCTGTATGCCAGGATTTGGTGAGTAAATTCTTTTCACAGAATGAACATAAAATGTCTTGCCGTGGACGATGAGCCGCTGGCCATCGATCTGCTGACATCGTACATCTGCAAAATTCCGGAGTTACAACTGGTAGGCACACACTCCAACCCATTCCATGCACTGGATACGCTGAGAAACACTGATGTCGACCTTCTGTTCCTTGACATCAACATGCCTGAAATGCATGGTATTGAACTTTATAAGAGAATTCCTCATCCACCAAAGGTGATCTTTATTACCGCCTATGATCAATACGCCGCACAGGGATTCGAAGTTGATGCGATTGACTATCTGATAAAGCCAGTATCGTTCAGTCGGTTTGCTACCGCCATCAACAAGGCGATCGACAGAATCAGGATACAAAACCGAAAGAATGATTTCATTTTCGTCCGTTCAGAACATAGTATCATAAAAGTATCGCTTGATGAGGTCTACTACATCGAAGGTTACAAGGACTACGTGAAGATTCATACGACTTCCGGTAATCCTATACTTACGATCACATCCATCAAGGCTATTGAGACTTTGCTTCCGGACAACTTCCTCAGAATTCACAAGTCTTTCATCATCGCCATTGACAAAATCATCGCCATAAGAAAAGGCAAGGTGCTGATCAAGGACAAATATATACCCATCGGCGATTCCTATCGGGAGATCTTTGCCCGAAATGTGCTCGAGGGAAGAAAAATTGAAGAAACGAGAAGCCTGGTGACCGGACGATGACCATACGAATCTGCCTCCTCCCGTGCTTAATCCTCGCATCGGGTGTATTGCTTGCTCAGCCGTTTTATCCCGACACTATACACGTCACACGAACTGAGCCCTGGAAAGATTACGACAAAAACCGAAGGCTATATCTGGGAGAAAACTTTCCTAATCCTTTTAAGGATTCCGAGGGAACAACCATTCCCTACAGCGCAATTGGTGCGAAAGAGGCCTGGATCATTGTGTACAACCCAGCGGGCATTCCGATAACATGTTACCGGCTGCCTTCCTCAACTGGGAAACTTGAAATAAAGGAACAGGGATGGCCAGCCGGAGGAGACTACATATATGCTCTTTTCGTTGACGGTCGCATGATCCGAAAACGAAAGATGAGCACACAGTAAAACACGATAGCATCTACATCCTCCGCCTACCCATCGACAATCGTCACTATGCCGAGAAATCCGGGTGGATAGCTAATCATACCTTCTTCTCATCCCCCATAGATCGCGGAACGTGACGTCGATCGAAAACACATGATTCCGATATCGCATCAGCCCATTGTTGAGCGTGCCCGTTTGGTTGTGATTGTAAGAAAGGTTAACTGTGCCGAGGTTTCCACTCACCGGAAAACCAATGGCGGCGGACCATCCCCAGTCGGCAAAAGCCTGGTTTTCCAATACCAGGTAGTTTTCACGATAGTAAATACCGGTACTTAGCTGAATCGTTCCCCAGTAAGTGTCCGCGTCAGGATCACCCTTGTACCGATATCCCATGGAGAACCCAAAGGTATCGCGCAGCCTTGTATCATCATCCACCCTTGCTGAAGACCATTCAGCAAAGGTGATGTCGGTGGCGAGAAGTGAACGGGGCGTTGCGAATGCGAGTCCGGCGCCATAACGGGAAGGCAATGTATAATCATCGATAGAATTAGATTTCGAGTAGATGGTATCTGTTTCCCGGAGGGCGTACCGTTTGGATGAAGTATTGAGCCTCAGGTGGTCGTCATAGATGATGCCGACAGTGAGCTTCGTGTTCTCTTTGAAAAAGAACGTATACTGCGCACCAAAGTCGAGGTTGACGGCATTGATGTATGTTCTGTCGGTCAATATGATTCCCGTACCCAACCCAGACGTCACTTCTTCGTTCTTGTTCAGCGAACCGAAAATGAAACTCCCCGTGACGCCTACAGACAAATTTTTCGTGACCTGGAATCCATTTCCGAAATAGAATTGCGACAATCCCCCGTTGCCCCAATACGTGACCGAGGAGCCTCCATCTGTTCCGATCCTTCTTCGCGAAGAAATCGTGTAGTCCATATTGCTAAAGGGAGCAATACCTACCGTTCCAGCCCAACGCCTGGAGAACCTGAACCATGCATTCAGAGAGGTCACGTTGCCGGAGCCATACGTAGTCGACGCCTCTTCCGTGTAGTAATCACCGGCTTCAACGAAGAAGCCTGCCTCAAAAATCTGCGTTGGATACTCAATGGACGTGTTCGAAGCGGGGTTCACAGTGTTAAGGTTGAGTGGATCACGAACTGCTATACCCGTCGCACTTAGCGAACGATTCAATGCGGTCGACTTACCCTGAAGTGTTCCCACGCCGTAAAGCGAATAAGGAGAATTGGAAATCGTTTGGGCCCGCGACAACAGACTCGACAAGACCAGGATCAGCACAACGGGTGTCCCCAAAGAATAGTTCATAACGCATCCAGAAATACCCGAAAAGGTAGAGGTCGCGCAGCGCATCAGAAAAATATCTATACGAGCCGCCATTCCTTGGCGATCAACAAACTACAAATACCTTCGTACGGCACATTACCGTCTCTCAGCGTGCCCTCGGATACATTAAACAATTGGCAGGCGATCATGCGGAATTGGATGGTAAATCGACGGTGTTGGTCGACATTTTTTGAACGCCTGATTCCGGTGCACTTTATTTACCCGGGACAAGAATGATGAAGACAGGCGGGCCTTTCTTTTGTTTCATGTTACTTCTTGCGACGAATTCCTGCAATAACGAACCCTCGGGGATCGGATCGGATTTTTTTCAGAGCGGAAGTCTTTACATTGATTCCTTTGATACGTTGACGCTTCGCGTATCTACTGTTGCGTTAGACAGTATGATCACAAGCAATCCCGCGCGGCTGCTCGCTGGTCGCCATATTGACGAAGAACTTGGAATTATCACAGCAATGCCGTTCTTCCAGATTACCCCGGGCGATGTTCCCACCCTGACCAATGCAAGCTACTCACGCGCAACGCTCCTGTTGAGATATGACGACTACTCCTATTACGATACGCTTTCTTCGACAACCCTGGTCGTCCACGAAGTAGTCGAAGAAATTAAGCTGATCGAAGGCAGTTTGTACAACACGTCATCCTTCGATTACGACCCGGAAGCGTTAGGATCGATCACATTTGAACCCCGGCCCACCCTTGGCGATAGCATCGAAATCCCACTTTCGGATGACTTCGGACTCAACATCTATAAGCTGGCTGAAAAATCGGCTACAGAAATCAGTTCTTCCCAGGATTTTCTTAAATATCTCCGAGGTCTCGCCGTAAGCCCCGGGGCGGACGCGAACGGAGCCGTACTTGGATTCAAGACTGACGCCGAGGTTCGCATCTATTATCACGACCGGTCATCACTGCCTGTTGAAGAGAGACATTTTAGGCTCAACACCAGCAGTAACATTCGCTTCAACCACATCACGGCAGATCGGAGTAGCACAAGTCTTGCCCCGCTTTCAAGTCAGAGAAGCATACGATCTGTTTTTACGGACCACAAGGCGTATTACCAGGGTGGATGCGGTTTGGGAATACGTGTTGAGATACCTTATCTCAGAGATATTTTGATCGACAATCCCGGCCTCCATATTCTGGAAGCTGTATTGCAGTTCTCGCCTGTACCACGATCTGGCAAAGGCAACACGCCTGCTCCCGAAGTTCTCGCCATGTATGTCGTTAACGGACAGAACGAAGTCATCAGTATATCCGATAGTCAAGTACGGGTACGCCTGGAGGAGGACGTCTATCTGGGCAGGGATACGCGTTATCCGTTGAGCATCCTGGATTTCGTCAACTACCAACTGGCACAACCGGAGTTCAATCAAAATGCTGTGCTGTTCACATCCGAGGATGAATTTCTCCGCTCTTCAGTGCACCGACTGTATGTGGGTGATCAAATGAGCGAACGTCCTATGAAGCTGATGTTGTATTACGTGCGCGTGAAAGACTAAACTCAAAATCAAAATATGAACTATACAAAGATGAGGTTGTCAGGTTATGTGCTTCTGATAGCAGTGATGATGTGTATGACCGCCTGCAATGAAGACCCTGAATCAGAGTCAACCATGGGAAATTGGATACTCACAACTCCCTTTAAGGGGGCAAGGCGCGCCAGCGCTATCGTCTTTACCATTGGAAACAAGGCTTATGTGGGATTAGGATACAACGGAACAGATTACTTCACCGACCTGTATGAGTATGACCCTGAACTGGGATTTTGGCAAACAAAGGCCAGTTTCCCTGGCATTGGTCGTGAACGAGCCGTCAGCTTCAGTGCAGGAGGAAAAGGATACGTCGGGTTAGGATATAATCGCAATCTGGTTACGGAAGAACTTGGCGACTTCTGGGAGTACGATCCCAATACCGATACCTGGACACAACTTAGCGACTTCGGCGGCACTGCCCGCTACAATGCCGTAGGCTTTTGCATCGGCGAGAGATGCTACGTCGGTACCGGCAATGATGGCGCAAATAATTATAACGACTTCTGGGAGTACGAACCGAGCGAAGACAGGTGGACGGAAATTGCAAGTTACCCCGGCCAAAAGCGCGAGGAAGCGCTCGCATTCGTACTACAGGGAAAAGGTTACATATGCGGTGGAAGGAACAACGGCCTTTACAATATCGACTTCTGGGAATTCGATCCGGAAGGAAGAAGCTGGACCAAACGGACGCCCGACAGCAGCGAAGAATATTACGATGAATTCACTTCGGCAGTACAGCGCTACAATGCGGTTGCCTTCACTATTAATGAAAAAGCATACATAGCGACTGGCGTTCCGTCCGGCGGCTCTGTGGACAACACCGTTTGGGAATATGATCCAGGCACGCAAATCTGGACTCAAAAGACTTCGTTTGAAGGTTCAAGCCGAAGTCTCGCCGTTGCCTTCTCCATCAACGACCGGGCATTCTTAGGCACCGGGCAAAGCGGCTCAAGCCGGTTTGACGACATGTGGGAGTTCAGGCCGAATGAGCAATACAACGAAGACGACTGATTAACTCCCTACAACAAGTCGCATAACTCTTTCAGGCTGGCAATTTCGTAGTTTACGGGCGTATCATGAAGCATACGTTCCGGATTGAAGAATGCAGTGTCGATGGAAGCATTGCAGGCACCACCGATGTCAGTGATCAGGTTATCCCCGACCATGAGGGCTTCCTGAGGTTGCACCGCGTTAGAGCGAAGGGCATACTCAAAAATTTCCTTCGCCGGTTTGCGATGTCCGGCTTTTTGCGAAGTGACAACATGGTTGAAAAAGCTGGCAAGGTTTCCTGACTCCAGCTTCATTTTCTGGATTTCGTCGAAACCGTTGGTGATGACCGTTAGCGAATAACGACCTGACAGGTATTGCAGCGTGTCGAGAGCGTACGGCATCAGGTTACAGCGGCGGGGACATGCATGGATGTAATCGTCCGACAACTCCGAGGCAAGTTCGGTGTCGTCGATTCCAAAAGCGCGTAGCACTGTGATGAACCGCTCGCGCCGTATCGTCTCGCTCGTGATCAGTCCACGATCGAATTGATACCACAACTGATCGTTAACTTGCCGGAACACATTCGCGAAGGAGGCTGCGTCGGGCACACCTTTGTTCGCGAGTCCGTGATGTTCATACATCTCTGTTAGCGTCTCGCGCGAGTTGGTCTCGTAATCCCAGAGTGTGTGGTCGAGGTCAAAAAAAATCGCCTTGTATTTCATACTCCACTACAGTCTATCTATCCCGGTTGACGAGCAACCCTGTTCTGCCACTCCTCGCGCTCGACCTTGTTAATGGAGAGTTCGCGGTTTGAATATAAAGTCTTGTAAAGGCTGATGTCGCGTTGCAGTTGTTGGTCTCTTCGAACGAACTGAAGGATTTGATTTACGATTTCGTACACTTCATCTTTAATCTGGTAAAAAATCCAGTTATTGTACCGACGATGGGTAAGCATGCCGGAATTTTTCAGGTAGATTATGTGTCGCGACGTCTTGGCCTGGGTAAACTCAAGGATGCGCTCCAGGTCGGATATGCACATCTCGCCGTTCTCGAATATGAGGTTCAGAATTCGGAGTCGCGCCTCGTCCGCGCACGCCTTGAAAATCTGCGAGCCAAGAACCAGATTAAAGTGTTTTAGCCTCATGCTGTGATAGTAGCCTCCAAAAATACAAAAGATGCCACTATTCGCCTCACTCCACTTTGATGATCGTGGCTTGACGGGCAATCAGACGCCAGGAATTATTGGCATACTGCCACACGTGAGTAAAGCGTTACAGCTTCTCTGCTATTGTGGGCATATGGGATCGTAGGTACGCATCCAAAGGCAAGAATGAAAAAAATGTAGGATTTCAAAGCCAAAAGGGGGTTGTGTGGCCGCTGACCTACGTTGCAGCGGGTATATTGCCTGCCGGAGGTGGATACACCCGATCGATTTCGCTGATATCCTCCTCAGTCAGGGGAATAGAAAGGCTCTTGAAATTCTCCAACACATGCGATGGTGAACTCGCCTTAGGTATAGAAAGAATATTTGTATTACGAACAGACCATGCCAGCGCCACCTGTGCCGCCGTGGGGTTGTATTTCCTTCCTATTGCCGACAGCGTCGGATCTTGAACCAGTTTCCCCTCGCCCATTGGTGAGTAGGCCATCACCACGATGCAGTGTTCCTTACACCAGGGGATCAGATCTCGCTCGATATCACGAGCTGCGACATGGTAGCGAACCTGATTGGCTGCGCAAGCATCACCGTTGATTATGGAGAAAAAGCGCTCCATCTTCGGTACATCCATATTGCTGACGCCCCACATCCTTACCTTGCCTTGCTCACATAACAACGTCATGGCGGCGACCGTCTCATCATAGGAGGACAATGAGCCTGTCCAGTGGAGCAGGTATAAGTCGATAAAGTCAGTTCCGAGTTTGCTAAGCGACCTCTCACAGGCGGCAATTACGTCATTGCTATGCTTGGCATTAAAGGGTTGTACTTTGGTGACCAGAAAGACCTTATCCCGCAGGCCGCGAATTGCCTGGCCCACTAACCTTTCATTCTTATATCGTTCAGCAGTATCAATAGCGGTCATCCCCAGATCTATTCCGGCACGGAGCGCTTTGATCTCTTGTCTTCGTTTCAACCACGATCGTCCCATCATGTAAGTCCCCTGTCCGAGTGCCAGCACCTGTTGTCCGTTGCTAAACGTAACCGTATGATTATTCATGCTAACGCAATTAAGACTGGATCCGGAGCGTGCTGGCAGTCGCGTATCACTCCCTTCATAACCCTGGCCGGACTGGCGCTTAGTAAAAATAGAATTTTTTGAATCAATATTAACGAGCGAGAAGGCATAACGGACCGGCACGGTGAATGCAGAGGGGTCTGTGACAGCCTATCGATACAATGTAAAGGAAACAAAGGTGTACAAAATCGAATGGCGCGCGTGCGCAAAAGGACACTTGTTTAACCAAACGTCGTTTGCGCCGCGTAGGCTGTCACGTCGCATGTAGCATTGTTTCGCCGCGCAACGTCTGAGTTTCACCGCTGGCGTAAGAATACGTAGTTGCAAATGTGCACCGGGCACCATTGATCATTGTGACGGCATGAATTTTGGCAATGGTGTGGCGATAATATCGCACAACGTGATCCCCCGTTACGAGATGATGAATGCCAGCCTCAGAGTGCTCTTTTGTGTGGCGTTGTTGTCAGTATCGATTCACTCGCACGGAAAGTTCAGGAACGGTCACGAATCCCGGTTACGACATGCCCAGGATTCACTGCCAATATTGAGACAACAACTCGCCACTTCAAAAGGATTAAGCCTATACGAAAAGCAAAGACTGAAGTCGAGGATCGCTGAGTTGAAACGGGTCGTGATATACCATGAACTCACACGCGATCTGCTGGATCGATTGAAAGTAATATCGCCAGGTCTGTACTATGAGATGAATGATCTCAGGGATCGAAGGGGAAGGCCTACGGATATTTATGTGCGACTGATACCGAAACAATCCTCACGCGTGCCGTTTGCCGCTGCGAGTATTTTGTCGAACACTGGCATCGACCGCGATGCACCGACTTCGGAGCATGGGACGCATAGCGTGGCCGTTGATCTTTGGATTTCGGAACGTGCGTTGTTGATGCTCAGTCATGAGTTGGGTCACCTTAGCTATATCGTCCCCAACCTTGCACACTATTCGGAGTTTTACCGAAAGCACTATCGCAACTCCAGGAATCTGAGTCGGATTGGTCATCTGTCTACTGATAACAGTGGACAGTGTGCGCGGGATTTCGAGAAGCGTTATGTTACTGACTACCGGACCTACGCAAAACAGTTTGGCCGGCCTCCGTCCATTCTTTCAACACATGCCAGGGTCAGACGAGAGCTTCGCGACCGGCCGCCATCAACTCCGGCGCCAGCGCCGTGGTACGAATTGCCGGATATTACGACGAATAGGTAGAGGGCAGCGTGAACAGCAGTCAAGGCGGGCGAGTTCCCGACTCTCATACTCGTCGGGACAAGCGGGGTGAATAGATTCGAATCACCCGCACTGATAAATAAAGAAACTCTGAAATTTGGAAAGTGTGTGGAGGT
>Ga0207873_1001886_pt1 | contig 18677 bp, 17 predicted proteins | sample BGWIniCompost_FD_187373 | JGI IMG/M metagenome (GOLD analysis project Ga0207873, IMG submission 187373) | Cellulose adapted compost microbial communities from Newby Island Compost Facility, Milpitas, CA, USA - BGW Initial Compost (SPAdes)... ...
TAATCTACTTTTCATTAATGCAACTCGTAAATCCTTACCTGATCTAAACGCAGGAACCAAATTGAAAGGGATTATTGTTCGGATAGATTCTCGAATCAGGGTATCCGATTCTTAGTTCAGAAGGATTATCACCGTTCCCAATTCGGATACCGCATTTCTGAATCTTTGTTTCGCAAACGAATGCGATTCATTGAAGAGCAATTAAATACATAAAGGTTCAATCGAATCGGATTCTTTTCCGATTTGGATTGCTAAAAATCTTTACTATTCCTGTATCCCATTTTCGTTTGCGACACCTGTATCGAATTGTAGAACCGGATTCCGGGAATAGGATGTATAGTTTCTTACATATGTATAACATTGCTTCAATATATTATGTATCCATGCATATAATACTCGATCTCAGGTAACCTGTCAAGATAGTTATTCATCTTCCTGGAAGTAATTAGGCGCTTTTATCATTATAGGATCGATAGGATCATCCCCTATGTCCATGCGCCGTTTCGTGAAATGCACTTACCGCATCTCGAATGCAGCTCCCTTTTTTTCGACATAGAAGCCCAATCTCTTCCAGACTCGACATACGGATTCTCAATTATTAGCTGCAATCCATCTCACCCCCACCCACCCGCCAAATTAACCCCAAATTCCTTATTGACATTCCCGAAAAATTTGCTATCATTTCATTAGATGGAATTCCTTTTTACTGAGTGAAATAACAAAACTGCATAAGTACGGGGAGATATCTATGAACAATTCCAGATCGCTCGAGATGATTATGGAAAGCGGAGTGGTTGCCATTATGCGCGCCAAGAGCTCCGACCAGTTGATGGACGCCGCCCGCGCCGTGCTGGCAGGGGGCGTCAACGCTATCGAAGTGACCATGACCACCCCGGGGGCGCTGGATGTGATCCGCCAGGCGACCAGCAGCTTCGGCCCGGACGTGCTGTTCGGCGCTGGCTCCGTCCTGGACGCAGAGACGGCGCGGGCGGCCATCCTGGCCGGGGCGCAGTTTATCGTCTGCCCTACCTTCAACCCGAAGACCGTCGAGATCTGCAAGCGGTATTCGGTACCGGTGATGCCCGGCGCCTACACACCCACCGAGATCCTCAACGCCTGGGAGGCAGGCGCTTCGATGGTGAAAGTGTTCCCGGCCAGCGTGGGAGGGCCGGCCTATATCAAGGCGGTCAAGGCGCCGCTGCCGCAGGTGCGCCTGGTGGCGGTGGGCGGCGTGGACCTGAGCAACACGGCCGATTTCATCCGCGCCGGGTGCGAAGTGGTCGGCGTAGGCGGCGAACTGGTCAACCAGAAGCTGCTGGACGCCAGGGATTTCGACGCCATCCGCGAACGAGCGAGCAAGTTCCGCCAGGAAGTGGAAAAAGGACGCCAGAAGTAGACCGGCTGGGGACGCTGTGTCCCCCAGCCGGTCGTTTTCACGGAGCAGTACCATGATCGAACGGCACGTGACTTTCACCGTCCATCCGGAAAAATGCGAACAGTTCGAAAAGCTGTTCATCGAGGAATACCGCCCGGCCATGGCGAGCATGCCGGGCTTTGTCAGCGTCGGGCTGCTGCGCGAACAGGAGGATCCCCACAAATTCCAGATGGTGATCCGGTTCGAATCGGCCGAGGCTGCGGCCGCATGGCGAGAGTCGGACAGGCACAAGGCCCTCTCGCCCCGGTTGAAGGCTCTGTATTCAGAGAGCCAGCTCAAAGTTTACGATGTGGTTGCATAAAACATGACCCCACAGTCAGAAAAGGGAAACGAAGCTCGATATAACATCCGCGTCCTGGACCGGGCGATCAGCATCCTGAAGCTGCTCTCGGACGGCAAACCGCGCACCCACCTGGAGGTGAGCGAGGGGATCGATCTCAGCCCGAGCACAACCTTCCGGCTGCTCGCCACCCTCTCCTATCACAACTACGTCAAGCGGGATGAGAAGACCAACCGGTACACGCTGGGGCTGGCCTGCCTCGAGCTGGCTCACGCCTATCAGGCCAGCAACGATCTGCGCCGGGTGGCCCTCCCCGAGCTGGAAGCGCTGCGCGACGACGTCAAAGAAACCGTCCACCTGGCCATCCTGGACCAGATGGAGATCGTCTATGTGGAGAAGCTGTCGGGGCTGCACGCCATCGGGATCATGTCGTCGCGGGTTGGCGGGCGCGCCCCGGCCTACTGCACCGGGGTTGGCAAGGTCCTGCTGGCCTACGCCAAACCAGAGCAGGTGAAGGAACACTATCAGAAAAACGGCCTCATCCGGTTCACCGACACCACCATTACCGACTACAAGAAGCTTGAAGCCGAGCTGAGGTCGATCCGCGAGAACGGCTATGCCTTCGACCGCGGCGAACACGAACACGAGGTGCGCTGCGTTGCAGCCCCCATCTTTGACGTCAGCGGGGAAGCGGTCGCCGCTCTGAGCATCTCCGGCCCGCGCGACCGGCTGGAACCGCTGGAAGAAAATTACGAGCTGGTCGAGAAAGCCAGGCAGACAGCCGGACGGATCTCGAGGCAGCTGGGCTACCAGCCAGCACAGGGGTCGCAGGCCCTTGTGAGCAGTGATCATCGATAGACGAGGGAGAAGATGCGTAAAATTATTAACCCGCGCCATCCCGGACCATCACCGGAAATCCTTCAAGGCTTCAAAGATCTGCTCAGAATTTACAGCCCTTCCTGTGTGGTCGCCGACTCGCAGGAACGGGCGGGCGTGATGCGCTCTTACATACGGCCGCTGACACCCGACGCCCGCTTCGTCGGCCCGGCCCTGACCGTGCGGCTGGAGCCGGGCAACCAGGTCGACTGCCTGGACGCCCTGTCGGTGGCGCAGGAAGGGGACGTGATCGTGGTCGATGCGGCCGGCGAAACCGAGACCTCCATCTGGGGCGGGCTGATGTCGGGCCTGTGCCAGATGAAGGGCGTGGCCGGGGCCGTGGTCGACGGAGCGATCCGCGACACCGACGAGACCCGCGACCTGGGCTTCTTCATTTTCTCGAAGGCTATCGTGCCGCGCTCTACACACACCCCTTATTCGGGGCGGATGGAGCCGATCGAGATCAACGTCCCGATCCAGTGCGCCGGGGTCGTCGTGCGCCCTGGCGACCTCGTGCTGGCGGATGAGGTCGGCGTGGTGGTCATCCCGCTGGAAAACGCCGCCGAGGTGCTCGAAAAAGCCCGCGAGCAGGCGGTTAAAGAGGAAATGACCCGCGCCAAGATCCGCGAAGGCAAAACCGTCGAGGAACTGCTCGCCGAGTTCGGCAGGCTGTAAACCCGGCGGTCTCAGGCAGTGAAAACTGAGAGAGTAAGGAGGGCAGATATGGATCAAACCCGATTAGAGCGCTTGCAGAAGATGATGGCCGGGGAAGACCTGGCTGCGCTGGTGTGCCGGCTGTCCGAAAACGTGGTTTACCTGACGGACTACTGGCCGCACCACGGCTTTTCCGTGGCTGTCCTGCCGCGCGAAGGGCGCCCGCTGGCGCTGGTCCCCGAGGTCGAACAGGAGTATGCCGAGCAGAGCTGGGCGGAGGTCACGCCCTTCGGCTGGGGCCTGCTCAAAGACGGAGACATGTACGTCAGCTTCCGCAAGTGGCTGCAGGAGCTGGTCCAGAAGCTGGGCCTGAAGGGCAAAAAGATCGGCGTCGAAAAGAGCTTCGAGATCACCGGGCCCACCTACCGGGCAGCCGAGCCGGTGGTGCCGGCCGGGCCCTGGCACAGCCTGCTGGAAGATGTGTTCGCAGAGAGCGAGCTGGTGGACGCCAACGACCTGCTCAGCACCGCCAAGGCGATCAAAGGCGAATACGAGCTGGAGAAAATGCGCATCGCCAACGAGATCGCCGAAATGGGCATCCGCTACGCTCTCGAGAAGCTGGAGCCGGGCATGACCGAGGCCCAGGTTGGAGCGCTGATCGAATACAAGATCCGCGCCGATGGGCCGGGCTGCAAAGGTGCCAGACTGGTGCGGGCCAGTGCCGAGGTGGCCGCCGGGCCGGTGGACAGCACCAAAGGCACCCTGCTGATCCCATCAACCGGCTACCAGCTTAAGGAAGGCGATTTTGTGATGGTCGAACTGGCCACGGTTGTGGACGGCTACTGGTCCGACCTGACGCACATGGCAGTGGTCGGCGAACCGAGCGACCGCCAGAAGGAAGTATACAACACTGTGCTCGAAGCCCAGCAGGCCGCCGCCGCTCTGATGCGCCAGGGGGCAGCTTTCACCGATCCCGACCGCGCGGCCCGCGAAGTGCTGGAAAAAGCCGGGCTGGGCGAGTACTTCGTCCACATCACCGGCCACGGGGTGGGCTTCCGCTATCACGAGTTCATCCCGGTGCTGGCGCCCGGGCTGGAAGGCGTGCTCGAAAAAGGGATGGTCAGCAGCGTCGAGCCGGGGGTCTATATCCCCGATTTCGGCGGTGTGCGCATTGAAGACAACGTCGCGGTGGGCGAGTCGGGCCCGGTCTTCCTCTCCACACCGCGTGAACCGTGGTAAGCAGCGCGAATGCGTCCACTCAAGACCAGAGGAGATATAAAGAAGCAGTGACAACATAAGAACACCCGCCAACAATCAAAAACCCGTTGTGTCCTTTGTGTTTAGTGATCGAAAGGAGGATAAGCTATGACCTTCGATAATCAAGTTGCCATCGTCACCGGCGCGGCAAAGGGCATCGGTTGGGGAATAGCTAAAGTTTTCAGCCAGAAAGGCGCTAAGGTAGCGGTCGTCGACTGGGATGAGGAGAACGGCCGGAAGACAGCGGACGAGCTTTGCGCGCAGGGGGGCGAAGCAATTTTCGTCCGCTGTGATGTTTCTAACGAAGAACAGGTCAAGGCGATGATCGACACCGTCGTGCAGACCTTCGGCCGCCTGGACATCCTGGTCAACAACGCCGGCGTCGGCGTGTACAAATCGGTCCTGGACGCCAGCAGCGAGGACTGGGACCACTGCCTGTCGGTCAACCTCAAAGGCGTGTTCCTGTGCTGCAAATATGCCATCCCGCACATGCAGAAGCTGGGCAAAGGGGCGATCGTCAACATCTCGTCGGTCCACTCCTACGCCACGGTCAACGGGGTGGCGCCCTATGCTGCTTCGAAAGGCGGCATCACGGCGCTGACCCGCAACCTGGCCATTGACTACGGGCCTACCATCCGGGTCAACGCCATCGCTCCCGGCTGGGTGCTCACGCCGCTCATCCAGAGCATTTTCGACAGCTACGATGATCCGGCCGAACAGCGCCGCCAGGTGGAACAGCGCCAGGTGATGAAGCGCATCGGGGTTCCGGAAGATATCGGCTACGCTGCAGCATTCCTGGCCAGCGACGAAGCATCGTTCATCACCGGCACGCAGCTCTTCGTAGACGGCGGACTGACGGCACAGCTCGAATCCTGGTAGCGGAGGGGGGCCGCCATGACTGAGGGGACAGCTATGATCAACATCACCCAGGATGACCTGAGCGAGTTCGCTGGGAAAGGGCCGGCGTTTGTCACCTTTGGCGAAACCATGATTCGCGACACCCCGGCCGATTACCAGCGCCTGGAGATGACGCGGCAGGTGCTGCTCTCGCTGGCCGGCAGCGAACTGACCCTGGCGATGACGCTGGCGCGCTTCGGCATCCCCACGGCCTACATCACCCGCGTGCCCGATAACCCCTACGGCTGGATGATCCGTGATACAGCCCGCAGCCAGGGGATCAACACGGATTATTTTGTCTGGGCGCCCAAGACCGAACCGGTTGGGCGCCTTTTGTATGAACTCGGGCGCACCCCGCGCAAGAGTGTGGCCTATTACCAGCGCATGTACTCCGCAGCCAGCCGGCTGGGCGCCGGCATGGTGGACTGGGGATGCGCCCTGCAGGACTGCCGGCTGTTCCACACCTCGGGCATCACGTTCGGGCTGGCCTACCACAGCAAGTATGAGAAAAACTACCTGCTGGAGGCGTTCCACGAGGCCATCGCCGCCAAACCAGCCGGCTGCCTGGTGGGGCTGGATTTCAACTACCGCGGCACCCTGTGGAGTCCGGAACAGTGCCGCACGGTAATGACCCCGATTGTGCGCGACCATGTCGACGTGCTCATCACCACGATCGAGGATATGGCCAAGCTGTACGGCATCGGCTGCGGGCAGTACAGCGCCGAACAGATCGACAAGGGCGATATCGGCCCGCTGACCGACGACGATATCAAGGCCTTCGCCGAAGAGGTGGGCGAGCGCTTCTGCACCCGCATCGTCGCCATCACCATCCGCTACCCGGATTCGTTCGAACAGCACCGCTGGGAAACCGCAGCGATGGACTCCGAGGGCAATTTCGTGCGCTCGCCGGCGGTCAAACCCATCGTGCTCATGGACCGGCTGGGCGGGGGCGACACCTGGAACGGCGGCTTCTATTACGGACTGCTGACGGCCGGCTTCAACGCCGCAGGGCTGGAGAAAGGCCTGCGCGTGGGCGACGCTGCGACGCGCATCAAACAAACCCTGATGTTCGACCTGCCGATCGTCACCAAGGCGGAGGTCCAGGACCTGATCAAAGCCGACGCTGTCGGCGGCGGAAAGCGCGTGGAGCGCTGAGGAAACACCCACTGCGACACTGTCTGCGAACCGCCCTCTGGACGCTGAGGAGGTGAGCCGATCCAACTCATAAGACGGGACCACATACCTGACAAAGTGAAGAACGGTCTGGATCGAACGCATTCGCATGATCGCATAAGGAAGGAGAATGCCAAATGAAACGGAGCATCGGGTTAATCATCTGTTTTCTGGTAGCGGCCAGCCTGCTCCTGGTTGCCTGCGCTGGCCGGCCGGCGGAGTCGACCGCTCCACAGCAGCAGCCGGCTTCGGCTCAGCAGCAGCCCGCAGCAGCCTCCGACGAGGAGTACATCTATGTCTCGGCGATGGGGAACCTGGAATTCTTCAACGCCCATAAATACGGCTGGAAGTGGGCTGGCGAGGTGCTGGGCGTTACGACGACGTACGTCGGCCCGGCGGAATACGACATGAATGCCATGGTCGCGGCTTTCGACCAGGCGATCGCCAAGCAGCCCAAGGGCATCTGCGTGTTCGGCGTCGAACCGGTCCTGGTCCCCTCGATCAACAAAGCCGCCGACAACGGCATCCCGGTCGTCACCATCCTGGGCGACCTGCCCGAGTCCAAGCGGCTGGCCTTCGTCGGCTCATACCAGCGCGACCTGGGCTACACCGGCGGTAAGGCAATCGCTGAAGCGCTGGGCGGACAGGGCAAAGTCGCCATCCTGAGCATCCCCGGCGTGGGGATGTTCGATGAGCGCGAGGCCGGCTACCGCGAAGCGTTCAGCGAATACCCCGGCATCGAGGTCGTGCAGGTGGGCGACACCAAGGCCGACACGGTCACCTCGGTGAGCGTCGCCAAGGACATCCTGCAGCGGCACCCGGACCTGGCGGCATTCGTGGGCACGGATTCCACCGGCGGGATCGGCGCCGCGACGGCTGTTGAGGAGGCCGGCAAGGTCGGGCAGGTGAAAGTCGTGGCCATGGACCGCAACTCGGACATCCTGCAGAAGATCAAAGACGGCACGCTGACCGGCACCGTCGCCCAGGATGACGCCGCCATGGCCTTCTGGTGCGCGCAGGTGCTGTATAACTACGTTCACAACCAGGCGCCGCTGACCTCCGATAACGCCAAAGCGGGCGTACGCACCGGCCCCAACAACGTCTACATGTGGGTGAACTACATCGACGAGACCAACGTCGATTACTTCCTGGCTGCCAACGAAATCTACACGAAATAAGGGCTGCGAGGGGATGCGGGCCGCAGCCTGCATCCCCTACCGGGTAGGGCCAAGATGGAAGAGGTACTCCTGGCGGAGAATATATCCAAGAGTTTTCCCGGCGTGCAGGCCGTCGACCAGGTCAGTCTGCGCCTGTACCGGGGCGAGATCCTGGCCCTGGTCGGCGAAAACGGCGCCGGCAAGAGCACACTGACCCAGATCCTGGGCGGCGCGCAGAAGCCCGACTCGGGCCGGATCTTCCTGGAGGGCCGGGAGGTGTCCTTCAACTCGCCGCAGGACGCCATCCAGGCCGGCATCAGCATGGTCTTCCAGGAGCTCTCCCTGGTCTCCAGCCTTTCGGTAGCCGAGAACCTGTTCGCCAACCGCCAGCCGGTGGGCAGGCTGGATAACATCCGCTGGCGCAAGCTGTACCGCGACACGCGGGAGTTCCTGAGCCGCTTTGACCAGCACCTGGACCCCAGGCAGCCGGTGAAACAGCTCTCCATGGGCCAGCAGCAGATCCTGGAGATCTTGAAGGCCATCTCCACCGGCCCTAAGGTGCTGATCCTCGACGAGCCAACCTCCTCGCTGACCGAGAGCGAGGTCGCCTACCTGTTTAAGAACCTGCGCAAACTGCAGGCCGAGGGGATGTCGATCATCTACATCACCCACAAGCTTTCGGAGATCTTCCAGATCGCCAGCCGGGTGGTGGTGATGCGCGACGGCCGCTACATCACCGACCGGAAGGTGAGCGAGGTGAGCGAAAGCGACCTGGTGGCGACGATGGTGGGCCGGCAGATCACCAACCTGTACGGCGAGCGGTCCCGCCCGGCGCATGCAGAAGATTACTTCCGGGTGGAGAACCTGACGCGTAAGGGCAGCTTCGAGGGGATCACCTTCGGTCTGAAGCGCGGCGAGATCCTGGGTCTGGCCGGGCTGGTCGGCGCAGGGCGCACCGAGGTCGCCCGGGCAATCGTGGGCATCGACCCCAGAGATTCCGGGCGCATTACCCTGGACGGCGAGGAAATCCATATCGCCAGGCCGCAGGACGCCATCGCCAGGAAGATCGTTTATCTGACCGAAGACCGCAAAGGCCAGGGCCTGTTTCTCAGCATGCCGGTCAGAGATAACCTGATCGCTCCATCTTTGAAGCGGTTCACCCGGCGCTTCGACTTTTTGAACGCTGAAGCGATCGACCATTTTGCGCATGAGATGGTCGCCCGCTATTCGATTGCTACGCCATCGATCGACAAGAAACTGCTCAACCTGTCTGGCGGGAACCAGCAGAAATGCATGATCGCCATGTGGATGGGCATCGAGCCCAAAGTCGTCATTTTTGACGAGCCCACCCGGGGTGTAGACGTGGGCGCCAGAGCCGAGATCTACCAGAAACTGCGCGAGATCGCTTCGCAGGGTGCCGGGATCATCCTGATCTCGTCTGACCTGCCCGAGCTGATCGGGATGTGCGACCGCATTCTGGTGATGCACCAGGGAAGGATTCAGGGAGAGGTGCAGCGCGAGGACTTTTCCGAGGAGCTGATCCTCTCGTACGCCGCCGGGCTCAACGGCGCCGCCCGCGCCGGGCAAGTTCAGTAAAGGAAGGTGGACAGATACGGTATGCAGATGAACGCAAGCCTTACACGCACACTCCGAAACCTGGCATCGTTCCGGGAATTCTCTCTGCTGGCCGTCCTGATCGGGTCCGCGATCGTCATGGCCTTCGTCTCCGATGTGTTCCTGACCAGGGCCAACGTGGAGGCCATCCTGCTGAGCCTGTCGGTGGAAGGGACCATCGCGGTGGGCATGGCCATCCTGCTGATCTCGGGCGGGCTGGACCTGTCGGTTGGCTCGACGCTGGCCTTCACCGGGGTGGTGACGGGGTTAGCGCTGATGAATTTGAACCTTCCCGCACCGCTGGCGATCCTGCTGGGCCTGCTGGCCGCGCTGGGAGTCGGGCTGGCGAACGGCCTGCTGGTGGCCAGATTGAAGATCAACCCCTTCATCACCACCCTGGGCATGATGATCACTGTGCGCGGCCTGCTGCTCGTCCTGGCAGAGGGCAGGGCGGTGCTGAACCTGCCCCAATCCTTCACCGTGGTCGGCCAGGGGCGGCTGTTCGGGGTGCAGTACCCGATCTACATCATGCTGGTGCTGGTAATCATCGGCGATATTGTGCTGCGCAACTCACGCTTCTTCCGCCAGTCGTACTACATCGGCGGTAATGAGAAGGCGGCCCGCCTCTCCGGCATCAACGTCGACCTGGTGAAGATTTTCAATTACTGCCTGGTGGCGCTGCTGGCGGGCATCGCAGGGATCATGATCACCGCCCGCTTCGGTTCAGCCTCCGTGACGGTCGGCTCGGGAGTGGAACTGCGCGTCATCACGGCCGCGATCATCGGCGGAGCCAGCTTGAGCGGCGGTGAGGGTTCGGTTCTAGGAGCATTTCTGGGCGCTCTGTTCATGGCCGTGCTGGCGAACGCCCTGAACCTGCTGGGGGTGGATGTCTACTGGCAGAACCTGGTCACCGGGCTGATCCTGATCATCGCCGTCGTGGTGGATGTGCTCAACGAACGCAGAAAGACCCTGCAGGGCTAGAAAGGAGGCCGCACGACTCATCTTATGACCATCACCGGACTGTAACCAGCTTGAGACCTGTACAAACCCTATCCAACGATTCGGAGGAGGACAGCAGATGAAGAAAATCTTTAGCCTACTGGTTGCCCTGGCTTTAATCCTGTCGGCCTGTGCCTCGCCCACAGCAGCCCCACCGGCAGCACCTCAGGCGACGGAGCCCCCGGCAGCGCCGGCAGAGACCGAGGAAGCGGCTGAAGTCCCTACAACCGGCGACTATCAACTACCCGAGGGGGCGGAGGGGATCATCCCGCTGGAGGAAGGCTCGCAGGCAACTACTCCGGTAGCCTACAAGCCGGGTGATCCGATCAAGGTCGCTTACATGCCGCCGGCCACGGAGTTCAACTACTACATGGCGATCGGAGAGGGCATCAAAGCCCTGGCTGCCGAGAAGGGCGTGGAGACCTTCATGCTGGCACCACAGAGCGGGTCGGACATCGCCACGCAGATGAAGATGCTGCAGGACGTGACCACCCAGGACGTGGACGCCATCATCCTCTCCACCCACGACGAGAACGCCGCGGCCCCACTGGTGAAACGAGCTGTAGATCAGGGCATCGCTGTGGTGATCGTCAACTCCGACATCGCCTCCTTCCCCACTCCGGTGCATGCAGTCGTCGGCTACGGCCAGCGCAAGGGCACCCGCAAGCTGGGTGAGTATGCCGCCCAGATGGTGGGCGGGAAGGCCAATGTGGGCGTGCTCGAAGGCCTGCCTGGCTACCACTCCACCGAACGCATCGGCGGCTTCCTGGATGCCTTCGCCAACTACCCCGACATGAAGATCATCGCCACCCTGCCGACCGAGTGGAACGTGGAGACCGGCAACAAGGCGATGATGGACATGATCCAGGCACACCCGGAGATCAACCTGGTGGTGACCGCCAACGACTACATCGCCATGGGTGCTGCCAAGGCTGCCGAAGCCCTGGGCCGCACCGACATCCTGATCTTCGGTAACGACGGCGACACCGCCGGCCTGGAGGACATCGCCGCCGGTCGCTGGACCGCCACCCAGAACACCACGCCCTTCATCATGGGTAAGGTCACCCTGCAGGTGGTCCTCGACATCCTGAACGGCACCTTCCCCGGCGGCTGGGTTGAAACGCCTTCCATCACCACCGACCAGAACAACGTGCTCTCCTTCCTGTGCCAGCCTGAGACGCTTTACCCCAAGCCGTCTCAGGAGTATCCCTGCGAGTAAGCTGGAGTCCAGCCTCTCGCCAACTGCCAGACCAGATCCAGCCCCAGGAGAGCTCACATCCCCGCCATCGTCCTGGGGCTGGATCGAACACAGGCCGGACATGATGCCAGCACAGGAGAAGGGTGCGAATCCGGGCGCGGCAGGGGCGGGGCCTGCCCTGCACCGTACAGGCACAGATCGAGGCGAGGCGGTTAATCGATGACCATCGGAGTTCAGGATGATGAGTGACGGAATGGAGCAGAAACCCGGCGAAACCCCTCAGACTGCCGTCCCCCTTTGGGAAGTCCGCAGCATCAGCAAGGCCTTCCCGGGCGTTCAGGCGCTGGATAACGTCTCGATGGCGATTTATCCAGGCGAGATTCACGCCCTGGTGGGGGAAAACGGGTCGGGAAAATCCACACTGGCAAAATGCCTGGCCGGCGTTCACCAGCCCGAGAGCGGGCAGATCCTTTACAAAGGCGAAGTGGTGAACTTCCCCCACCCGCTGGCGGCCCGGGCACACGGCGTGGCGACCATTTACCAGGAGTTCTCGCTGGTGCCAAGCCTGACGGTGGCGGAGAACATTTACCTGAACCGCTACCCGCGCTCGGGGGCCGTGATCGACTGGGATGCGGTGCGCAGGGGGACGCAGCAGGTTTTGAACCAGCTCGGGCTGGAAATCGACCCCGACGCGGTGGTGAAAGATCTGTCCGTCGCCGAGCAGCAGCTGGTCGAGATCGCCAAAGCGACCTCGCTGGAGTCGAACCTGCTGATCATGGATGAGCCGACGGCGGCTCTGGGACTGGTGGAAACCGAACACCTGATGAAGCTGATCCGCCGCCTTGCGGCCCAGGGGAAGGCGATCGTCTACATCTCCCACCGCCTGGACGAAGTATTCCAGATCGCCGACCGGGTGACGATCTTGAAAGACGGCAAGTGGGTGACGACCACGCCGATCTCACAGCTCAAGATGGGGGATATGGTGCGGATGATGATCGGTTTCGACATCCAGCAGCACTATCCCAAGGAGCGCAACAGCAAAGCTGTGCCCTGCCTGGAGGTGGAGAATATCTCCACCGCGAACGGGGTGCATAATGTCAGCTTTACCGTAAATGTGGGCGAGGTTTTCGGACTGGGCGGTATGCTGGGCTCGGGGAGGACCGAGATCGCCAGGGCAATCTACGGGCTGGATAAGCTCACCTCCGGAAGCATCAAACTCTACGGCAGACCGGTAAGATTCAAATCGCCCCAGGATGCGGTGGCGGCCGGGATCGGCATGGTCCCGGAGAACCGCAAGGCCGATGGCTGCTTTTTCAATTTCGACAGCCCGAAGAACATCACCGTCTCACGGCTGAAAGAACTGCTGCACGGTCCGTTCATCCATCTGCGGGATGAGCGCAGGATCGGCGAGACGTATGCCCGGCGCATGAACATCCCGCCGTCGGGCCTGGAGCGGTCGGTGCAGTTCCTGTCGGGCGGCAACCAGCAGAAGGTGATCATCGCCCGCTGGCTGTTCTCAAAGGCGCGGCTGCTGATCATGGACGAACCGACCCAGGGGATCGACATCGGCGCCAAGCTCGAGGTTTACCGGGTGATCAACGAGCTGACCGCCAGCGGCATCAGCATCATCCTGATCAGCTCGGATATCCCCGAACTGCTGGCGATGAGCGACCGCGTCGCGGTGGTGCGTGACGGGCGCATTCTGGAAATTGCCGGGGCGCAGCAGATAACGGAATACGATCTGATTGCAGCAGCCTCGGGGGCAAATGACGAGGAAGAAGATGCAGAAAAACGGGCCGCCGGGATAACCCCGCAGGCTTGAAGGAGAGAGTGCATGGGACACCTGTCGAAATTTTTCCGTTCCACGGTTGCCGGTCCACTGGTAGCCTTTCTGGTCGTCGCAGCAGCGGTCAGTCTGGCGACGCCCCGCTTTCTGCAGGCGCAGAATCTGGCCAACGTCTCTCTGCAGGTCGCCACGGTGGCTGTCGTCTCGATCGGGGCAACCCTGGTGATCCTCACCGGCGGGATTGACCTATCTCCGGGATCGACAGTAGCGCTGGTCACCTGTACCCTGGCGATCCTGGTAAAGAACATGGGCCTGCCGCTGCCGGTGGGCATCGTGCTGGTCCTGCTGCTGGGGATTGTGTGCGGGGCGATTAACGGTTTCTTCAGCACTTATGGAAGGATCCCTTCCTTTATCGTCACACTGGCGACCATGAGCGTTTACCGCGGCCTGGCCTTTTTGATCACCAAAGGCACGCCGATCTTCTCGGTTTCGCCCGCTCTGGAGCCGATTTTTTACGGCCGGCTGCTCGGCATCCCCCTGCCCTTCTATTATGTGGTGATCCTGTATTCGCTGGCCGCGCTGTTCCTGCGCAACACGGTCCCGGGCCGGGCGATCTACGCGGTCGGGGGGAACGAATCGGCGGCGCGGCTGACGGGCATTGCCGTGAACCGCTACCGCATGATGGCGTTCGTGCTGGCCGGCCTGACGGCGGCCATCGGCGGCGTGCTGCTGACGGCCTGGTTGAACTCGGGCTCGCCGAACTACGGCGCCGAGCTGGGGCTGCAGTCGATCGCCGCGGCGGTGATCGGCGGCGCCAGCCTGACCGGGGGATACGGCAGCATGATCGCCACCCTGATCGGCGCGCTGACCGTCGCCATCGTCCAGAACGGGCTGAACCTGCTGGCCGTGCCCGCTTCCTGGCAGGAGATCACCCTGGGGGCCGTGATTGTGCTGGCGGTGGGACTGGATATGTGGCGGTCTTCGATAGGCCGTGGGATTGGAAACATTTTCAGCCGGCGGACGCCGGCCCGTTAACTTCAAATGCTGCTCTCAACCCGGTTCTGGGCAGTGACACTGACCAGACGATAGAAGTCTGATGACGGAAAAAGGAGGATGAGATTATGTATACCTACGGCAGAAAGACGGGCTGCCGGATCAGCCTGGACTACATGTATCGCGGCATGCGCGTGGCCTTTATGGAGAACGAGACCCTGCGGGTCGGGATCCTGCTGGATAAGGGTGCGGACATCTTCGAGTTCACCTACAAACCGCGCGACCTGGACTTCATGTGGCAGTCGCCAATCGAGATGCGCAAACCGTTTATCGCCACCAGCGCCCTGCCCGAAGGCGCCTTCCACGATTATTTCTACGGCGGCTGGCAGGAGGTGCTCCCCTCGGCAGGCTGGGCGACCGAATCGTACCTGGGCACCTACCAGGGACTGCACGGCGAGGTTTCGCTGCTGCCCTTCGAGGCGGCCGTCGTCGAAGACACCCCAGAGACCGTCTCGCTGCGCACCTGGGTGCGGACCTACCGCTCACCGCTCAAACTGGAGCGCACGATGACGTTAAAGCGAGACCGCAGCGCGCTGTTCATCCGCGAGCGCCTGCTAAACGAATCGCCGTGTGAGTTCGCCATCATGTGGGGCCACCACCCGGCGGTTGGCGAGCCCTTCCTGGATGAAAACTGCGTGGTGACGGCCCCGGCCGGGAAGGTGGAGGTGCTGGAGTTCCACCCCAACGGCCTGTGGCAGCCAGGCGGCGACTACGACTTCCCGATGGTGCCCAACCGGCGCACCGGCGAACTGGAGGACATCACCCGGGTGCGATCGCGGGAGACCCGCTCGGTGGACGTGGTCATCTTCAAGGAGCTGAGCGAGGGCTGGTACAGCCTGACCAACGAGAAGACCGGGCTGGGCTTTGGCATGGCCTGGGATCACGACCTGTTCCGCTACCTGTGGATGTGGCAGGTCTACAACGGGCACAACGACTACCCCTGGTACGGCAGGACATATAACGTCGCCCTGGAACCGTTCACCAGCTACCCGCCGGGCGGCATTCAGAACGCCATCCGCAACGGCAGCGCCCGGGTGATGCAGCCGGAGGAGACGATCGAGACCGAGATGGTGGCGGTGGCCTACGAAGGCGGCAGGGCGCAGCGCGTCCACGCGGACGGGAGCGTGGAGCAGTAAAGGTCTACTAGCAGCAGGCAGGTGGTTCGGATCCGCTCCATGCGGCCTGGTAAGGACCGCAGCCCACAGGGGCTGCGGTTCTGTAATTAACACGATCGCCGCATTTATGGTTTCCCCCTTCCGGCCCTTCGCAGGGGAAAATAATTCGCAAATTTAAGGGACCAATCTGGGGAAGCAGTACATCACGCGTCAAGGGGCACGGCGCGTTCAGAGCAGCAGACGAGCCGCCTCGACAGGTTTACAGAGATATCATCTGCTCTCGCCGCAATGCTGCACCATAATTTATAAACTCCTGTTCCACTCGCTGTCGAATAGTTGATCGTAATGGTTATATTGGCAATTAACCAGTAATGTAAAGTGTAGAAACCGCCCCACAACATAAATATATGCCGCTGTCCGGTACAGGTCATCGTAAAGGAAGGGAACAATGCAGCGCCTGGTTCTGGTTTTTCTTCTCCTGTTGACAGCCTGCTCTCAAGGCACAGCGAAGAAGGAATCCCCGGCGCCTCACGTGACGGCAGCAGTCATCGAAACCGTGCATGCCCCACCAGCTCTACAGACGGAATCAGAACTTCTCCGCTGCCAAACCATTACACACATATATTTCGAGTAAAATTATTGCGGAGGTTTTGGATATGGATACTCTGGGAGTGAACCTGAACGCACTGCTTGCACAAATCATCAACCTGGTCCTTATCGCTGGCTGGCTGATCCCGGCTGTGATCTCCCTGCTGCGGCTGCGCAGCCTGGATCTGCCGAGAAATGAGCGCACCATCTGGGCGGCGCTGATTCTGCTCGTTCCCTTCCTGGGGGTGATTGCGTTCTGGATCGTGGTAAAGCCGGGCAGGCTCAGCCGTGGATGAGCACGGCGGCGATCCAGCCCGCCTCCCCTCCCCACCGCTGGCGCCGGAGCAGCAGCTTACCCTGCGCCCGGCGCGCCCTGAAGACCTGGATGCTTTCTTCGAGCAGCAGCTCGACCCCGAGGCACAGCACATGGCGGCGTTCACTCGCCCGGTGGACGACCGGGAAGCGTTCCGCACGCAGTGGGAGCCGCGCCTGAACAGTGATCAGAACATCGTGCGCACCATCTGGTTCGAGGGCGAAATCGCCGGGTATGTGCTGAGCTACTACAACGCCGAAGACGATCGCACCGAGGTGGCCTACTGGCTGGGCAAAAACTACTGGGGCCGGGGGATCGCCGCCCGGGCACTGCGGGCTTTCATTGAGGCAGAATTCCCGGCGCAGACCCTGTACGCCCGCGCGGCGAAGGACAACGTCCGTTCGCTGCGGGTGCTGGAGAAATGCGGTTTTACCACGGCCGGCGAACAGACGGGATTTGCGCATGCGCGCGGCCGCGAGACCGCAGAATATGTGCTCAGGCGAGAGCCTGATCACTCAACACCAGCCGGACTATAAGCGATTATTTCGGATTCCAGCCCCACTGCATGAAGCCCGGCGTTTTCACGCCGGGCTTTTTCTTTTACCTGCGAGCGGCTGCACGGGCTCTCATCTCGCCAGCCAGTGTCTGACCCATTCCGGAAGCTTACTTCGCCCTCTGTTTGGAAATTCCGATGATGTTCTCATGCGCAATGTAACCCACGTACGCCATGCCGTAGAACGGCAGGGCATGATGCTCGCACAGTGCATGAAAAGGGACCGGTCCCTCAATGACCTGGCTGAGCCTGCAGTCGGGACCGCCGCGGCATTCTGTTTCAAAAACCCGCAGCAGCTTGGGGTCGCCGTCGTATCCTTCCGTGGCGTCAAACAGCGCCCTGATAAACCGCCGTGGGGTGTCTTTCGTCGCTGGTGTATTTAAATCCAGGCCAAATGCAGAAAATATTTCTGCGGCATACCCTTCAAACCTGTCAAACTGCTCTTCTGAGATCTGGCGCATCTGCAGTTTCATCGCCATACGGAAATCAAGATCATCGGGGTCATCATGAAGTATCAACGCGGCCTCCAGTTTTGTTCAAACGTTAAGTCATCGAATTACCGGAACCCCTCGTCCTCACCCATTTAGAAGACCAGGGTTTCCGGGGCACCGTCATTCGGAGTAAGGATCAACCTTTATACGTTAACACCCTTCCCCACAAACTCTTGTTACCCCACAGCCCGGAGCGCAGGCATTCCAGCCGGACAATCTGGCTGTGATCGACCAACAGATTCATTTCGACCCCTTAGTTCTTGATCTACCAGGCGAAAACCTCCGGATCTGCCGCCTCGAACAATGGTTTTTCCAGACCGATCGCAGATATGATTTTTGCGACGACGCCGGTGCGCCAGTTCGTCACGTAGCCGGTTATCCCCCCGGATTCGATCATCATCATATACGCACCGGTATCAATTCCCAGAAGAGCGGTCCCAGTTTTAGCGTAACCGATACGGCTGATTCTGTCATCCGAAAAGTGAGGAAGTATCCTCCGTAATTTGGTGGATTTCTCTACCGGCCCAGGCAGCCGGAGCTGGAGAACTACCCGATAAATTCGTCGAAAACCTTCGGGACGAGGGTGAGACTGCGGGCAATGCGCTGAATGATTCCAGTGCGATGGCCGGGCGCACCGGGGCGGCTGCTGGCCGCATAAGCTCAGGGATCACCTGTCAGCGCTCTGATCTCCTGCACCAGGGCGGAGCTCAGGAACGCGCTCAGATGATCCGGATCGTCCAGCTGTGCGGCCAGGGACTCGACCAGGGCCCGGGCCCCCCGGGCCGCGGACTGAGCCCCCTCCAAATCCGCCAGAATCACCCGCGCCCGGCTTAACCCGCTCAACGCGCGGGCCTGATCGTACGGGTGGCCCAGATCCTGCCAGCGGCCCGCCGCCTGCTCAAAGAAATCCGCCGCCTTCGCTCCATCACCTTCCGCCAGCACCAGCCAGCCCTGCCCCTCCAGCCGGCACGCGGCGCTGGCCGGTGTCGCATACTGCCGGTCCAGCCGCTCGAGCTGCAGGACGGCGGAACGTGCAGCGCCGTCCAGATTCTGCCGGCAGATCACCAGCAGCGCCACAGCCACATTGGGGAACAGATAGGGCGCTTCAGCCGCCCGTTCCAGGATCTCAGCAGCAGCAGCGGCAGCCGCTTCTGGCCGGCCCAACGCCGCCTCTGCGCGCGCCAGTTCACCCAGCAGCGCCGCCCGTGGATCCAGGCTGTCAACCGGGCCTGCCAGCA
>Ga0207873_1001888_pt1 | contig 18669 bp, 14 predicted proteins | sample BGWIniCompost_FD_187373 | JGI IMG/M metagenome (GOLD analysis project Ga0207873, IMG submission 187373) | Cellulose adapted compost microbial communities from Newby Island Compost Facility, Milpitas, CA, USA - BGW Initial Compost (SPAdes)... ...
AGCGCGAAGAGAATCGTCTCCTCCTTCCTCGCGTCTTTCACCGTGGTCTCCACGATCACTCGCTTGACCACGCCGTCCGGGTCGTTCACTACGATCTCGAAATCCAGCCCCTGCTCCGGCGACTTGATCCGCGTACGCACCCGAGGGCCGGGGTCCTGCTCCCGCCTTCCGGGGTTCCGGAACAGCGTCTTCGTCGACTGCCGACCACTCTCCAGGTGTCGCGTCACCTTGATCATCTGGAGCCAGTCCGGCTGGTAGCTGATGTCGTAGTCGTATCCCCGCTGGTCCGTCCCTCTCGATTCCCGATTGTGGCGTGCCATCCGCGCCTCCACGGTGACTTTTCCTGGACGTCATCGTCGCGAGGTTCAATACTTTCCCCCGCACTCGGGCTTGTCAAGCAACCTCTGCCACACCAACGCGCAAGCGAGTACGGATCTTGCAAAGCGCGCTCGCCCGGTCCACGTCGCCTCGCCGCGGGCGGACGACCATGCAGGCACGCCCCTCCTCGCCCACGACCAGGCCGCGTCAATGAGCTCGAGGATTCGTCGGCAGTCCCGTGCGCGCACCTCTTGACTAGCGTCTCGGCACATGCTACTATTTTGCATTATCCACGATATGTGTACCTTCCAAACCACGGAGGCGGGAGCGCCTCGCCGCCCCTATCCGGTCTGTTGCATCCCGATCCCTTCACGTGAAATGATCGACCCCTGGGCAGCGTCGCGATCTCGCCTGTCGTCACCAATCTTCGTTCCTACGGAGTGATTCGTGGACATCGCCGAACTCAAGAGCAAGTCGGTTGCGGAGCTTCACGAGCTCGCCGAGCAGCTCAACATCACCAATTACTCGGGGCTCCGCAAACAGGATCTGATCTTCCGCATCGAGCAGAACCTGCTCGACAGTGATGTAGTCCTCCGGGGCGAGGGCGTGCTGGAAGTCCTGCCCGAAGGGTACGGCTTCCTGCGCTCTCAGGACTGGAACTACCTGTACGGCCCCGACGACATCTACGTCAGCCCTTCCCAGATCAAGCGATTCGACCTGCGCACCGGCGACACGGTGATGGGGCAGGTCCGGCCGCCGAAGGAGGGCGAACGGTATCTGGCGCTGCTCAAGGTCGAGTCGGTCAACGGCGACGACCCCGAGAAGGCCAAGCACCGGATCGCCTTCGACAACCTGCGGCCGCGCTATCCCGAGGAGCGGATCAGGCTGGAGAACAAGGCAGGCGACCTGTCGATGCGGCTCATGGACCTGATCTCGCCGATCGGGAAAGGGCAGCGCGGGCTGATCGTCTCACCGCCGAAGGCCGGTAAGACGATCCTGATGCAGAAGATCGCCAACTCCATCCTCGAGAACCACCCCGAGATCCACCTCATCGTCCTCCTCATCGACGAACGCCCCGAAGAGGTCACGGACATGGAGGAGAACGTGGCGGCGGAGGTCATCTCGTCGACCTTCGACGAGCCGGCCGACCGCCACACGCAGGTGGCCGAGATGGTGATCGAGAAGGCGAAGCGCCTGGTCGAGCACGGCCGCGACGTGGTCATCCTGCTGGACTCGATCACGCGCCTCGCCCGCGCGTACAACGTCACGGTCCCGCATTCCGGGAAGATCCTCTCCGGCGGCGTGGACGCGCACGCGCTCCACAAGCCGAAGCGGTTCTTCGGCGCCGCGCGCAACATCGATGGCGGCGGCTCGCTCACCATCATCGCGACGGCGCTGATCGAGACCGGCTCGCGCATGGACGAGGTGATCTTCGAGGAGTTCAAGGGGACCGGCAACATGGAGGTCGTCCTCGACCGCCACATTGCCGACAAGCGCATCTTCCCGGCGATCGACATCAATCGCTCGGGCACGCGGCGCGAGGAGCTGCTCCTCGAGGAGAGCGAGCTCAACCGCGTCTACCTGCTCCGGAACTTCCTCTCGGACATGCCGCCCGCCGAAGCACTGGAGTTCCTCCTGGACCGCATGCGGCGGACGAAGACCAACAAGGAGTTCCTGGACAGCATGGCCCGCGGCTGAGCTGTCCCGAGAATTCGGGTCCAATGCAAACGCCCCGGCAAGTGCCGGGGCGTTCGTTCTTTCCAGGGCCGATGTTCCCCGCCGCGTCTGCCCTCCCGGGCCAATCCACTCGATCCGCCCGAAGAAGTCACCGATCCCTGTCGCCGGACGGCGCGAGGCGCCCACGCACCAGGAGGTCGCACGTCGCCTGCTGGGGGGCGGACGGATCTCGCGGCATGCTCAGGATGAGCGCGGGCTCGTGCGTGTCGTCCGGGATGTGCAGTACCAGGTGCCCTGGATCGAGGGGAGGCGCATAGGTGCGCGCACGCCCCGTCGCATCGATGGCGTAGGTCTTTCCGGGCGCCGTCCATTCGCCAAGCCGGCGCCCGTACTCGATCCATTCGGCGATGGGATCCGAATCCTCCATCGCCACGCGAGGGAGCACCTCGGTCTCGAAGTGACGCCGCGCCTCCTCGTACACCCGGGGATTGCGCTCCTTGAGGAGTCGCAGCCGCTCCCGGAAGAACGGGCGCGGGTCCTCGACCCCGGCCCGATCGAGCGCGGCCTCGAGGCGGGCGTCCGCACGTGCACGATCCGTCTGCATACCCGGGAGTTTCGCGCCGCCACCCCTGCCCGTCAAGCGAGGGCTGGACGCGAAGGCGCCGTCGCACATCGCCGAACGATCCGCGCGGGCGCCCAACCGCTGGCGCGCGCCTCCGGGCCACCCGCGCGGGCGCCAAACCACCCTCGCGCCGGGTCGGTCCCCGCCTTGCACAGATCCCCTCCCGGTCCCGCGGACCAGTCCACACGGATCACATACGCCAAGGAGGAGTGAATGTACCTGCGGATCGATCGCCTGCAGACGGAGCTCCCGAGAGCGGAGGAACCCGACCCCAATGCCGCGGCCGCCGTACAGGAACTGCTCGGCGGCCGCTTCGGCGAGATGTCCACGCTGATGAACTACACCTATCAGTCCTTCAACTTCCGGGGTCGCAAGAAGCTCAAGCCGTATTACGACCTGATCGCCAACATCGCGACGGAGGAGCTCGGCCACATCGAGCTCGTCAGCGCCACGGTCAACATGCTCCTCGAGGGGTCGACCAGCACGAGGGCGCCTGACCAGAAGCCGCTCGGGGCCGCGAAGGACTACCGCAACTCCTACCACTTCCTCGCCACGGCGCGGACGACGCTGGTCGGGGACTCCATGGGACAGGCCTGGCGCGGCGACTACGTCTTCAACAGCGGCAACCTCATCCTCGACCTGCTCCACAACTTCTTCCTCGAGTGCGGCGCCCGCACCTTCAAGGCCCGGGTCTACGAGATGACCGACAACCCGGTCGCGCGGGAGATGCTGGGATACCTCCTCGTGCGGGGCGGCGTCCATGCCATGGCGTACGCCAAGGCGCTCGAGACTCTGACCGGCGTGCAGGTGACCAAGCTCCTGCCGATCCCGAAGATCGACAACCGCGAGTTCCCGGAGACGCGGAAGTACGAGGACAACGGCATTCACCGCGTCCTCTACCGCTTCAGCCCCGACGACTACCGCGACATGGCGATGATCTGGAACGGACCGTACCCCGACGGCACGGGCGACATGGAGGTCGTGGACGGCCCGCCTCCCGGCGGCGAGATGTACGACCTCGAGCCCGTCCCGGAGGAGTTCGCGCCGGAGTGGGACATGGAGATGCTCACGGAGATCGCCGATCGTCTTCGCAAGGCGGCGTGATCGCGCCGCGGCGGCGGAGGCCGAGCGGGCTTGGAACGCCTGGCTCGCCGGGCGGTCCCCGCAAGAGGTATCCGCATGAGGGCGCGATGCCGGCGCCCTCATGCGCGATTACCGATGGCCGTGCCGCTTCAGCCACCCGAAAGGAACCGCACGACCTCCTCGACGAATTGCGCCCGGCCGCGCTCCGGGCGGTCGAGATGCACGAAGTGGGTAGCGCCGGGGATCGTCACCGTGCGGACTCGTGCCGCGCTCGTCAGGTGGGAGCTCAGCACCTCGGCGTCCTCCGGGCGCGACCAGAAGTCCGACCCGGAGCGGATGACCAGCGTCGCTGCGGTGATCGACGAGGCGTCCCACAAGCGACGTCCCGACGCGAGGTAGTAGCTGTCCTCCATCGCGCCGCTGGGCGCGCGGAAGCTGGCCGGCTCGCGCGTGTGGCTCGTCGGATCGCTCGCGAGGGCCGCCTCCGCGTACGCCTCCGCCACGCGCGGATCCCGCCACTGGGCCTTGTCCTCGAACGGAATGCTGGCGTCCCACGCGCCGAACAGCGATTCCGCCGTACTGAGCCGGTAGGCGCCGTACGCCCGGTTGAACCGCCCGGGGATCTCGGGATCCTCGAGGGAGGAGCCGGGACCGATCTGGTCGTGCCGGTCGCTGCCGCCGTAGAGCGTGTTGTAGAGGACGAGGTGACTGACGTTCTCGGGATACAGCGAAGCGTAGTGGCCGGCCCAGTGACCGCCGGTCGCCCAGCCGAGCAGCGCGACGGATGCGACGCCCTCCCGCTCCACGATCCACGTCACGGCCGCGTGGATGTCGCGCACGGCCTTGTAGGACCGCACGAGCGGCGGATGCGCTTCCGGCGGACCGTCCATCTCGGGTGGCCGCGTAGATCCGCCGTACCCGCGCACGTCCAGCAGATAGACCGCGAAGCCGGCGCTCGCCAGGTCGGCCGCCAGCGAGTAGCCCGGAACCGGCAGGTCGAACGAAGCGACCGACGGGACGCGTGCGCCGTGCAGGAGCAGGACGGGAGGCAGCGACATCTGACGAGCCTCGTCGTCGCGTACCTCCCGCACGAACAGCGTGATCCCCGGCTCACCGGCGATGCGGTGATCGACTCGCCGTGGGCCCTGCGCCCGGGCCGGGGATGCCGTGGTCCACGTCGCAGCGGCTACGGCGAGGAGTGCCGCGCCCAGGTGCGTCCAGTGCTTCGACCATCGCCTCGAGATCTCGGACCGCCTCCGCATCAGCGACGATACCGAACGTCGATCCCGGTGGTTACTCCGCCGCCGCCCGTTGGGCCGGCGCGGCGCGCTCAGACGTCGAGGTTCCGCACGTACTTCGCGTTCTCCTCGATGAAGCGCCGACGCGGCTCGACTTCGTCGCCCATGAGCGTCTGGAAGATCTGGTCGGCCAGGACGGCGTCGTCGAGCGTCACCTTCATGATCGTCCGCGTCTCGGGGTCCATCGTGGTCTTCCAGAGCTGCTCGGGGTTCATCTCACCGAGACCCTTGTAGCGCTGGACCACGATGTTGCGGTCGCCCTTCCCGTTCGCGTTGAGACGCTGGATGATCTGGTCGCGCTCCTCGTCGGTGTACGCGTAGTACTCCTCCTTGCCCCGCGCGACCCGGTACAGCGGCGGCTGCGCGATGTAGACCATCCCCTCTTCGATGAGCTGCCGCATGTGGCGGAAGAAGAAGGTGAGGAGGAGCGTGCGGATGTGGGCGCCGTCCACGTCCGCGTCGGTCATGATGATGATCTTGTGGTACCGCGCGTTCTGGATGTTGAACTCGTCCTCGCCGATCCCGGTCCCGATCGCGGCGATGATGGTCCGGATCTCCTCGTTGGAGAGGATCTTGTCCATCCGGGCCTTCTCGACGTTCAGGATCTTGCCCCGCAGCGGCAGGATCGCCTGGAACGAACGGTTGCGCCCCTGCTTGGCCGAGCCGCCCGCCGAGTCGCCCTCGACCAGGTAGATCTCGCATGCGGCGGGATCGGTGATCGAGCAGTCCGCCAGCTTCCCCGGAAGGATGCTCCCCTCGAGCGCGCTCTTCCGGCGCGTCAGGTCCCGGGCCTTGCGGGCGGCGATCCGCGCACGCGCCGCCTGGATCGCCTTCTCGATGATCGCCCTGGCGACCGACGGGTTCTCCTCCAGGTACGTCGAGAGCTTCTCGTAGACGACCTGCTGGACCGCGCTCTGGACCTCCGAGTTCCCCAGCTTCGTCTTGGTCTGCCCCTCGAACTGCGGCTCGCGGACCTTGACCGAGAGGACGCACGTCAGCCCCTCGCGCACGTCGTCGCCCGAGAGCGAGTCCAGCTCCTTCTTGAGCAGATTGTTCTTGCGCGCGTACTCGTTCAGCGTCCGCGTGAGCGCGGCCTTGAAGCCCGTGAGGTGCGTGCCGCCCTCGTGCGTATTGATGTTGTTGACGAAGGTGAACGTGTTCTCGTTGTACCCTTCGTCGTACTGGATCGCGACCTCGATCTCCGCTTCCTCGCGGCTCGCCTCGATGTAGATCGGCTTCGGGTGCAGTGGCTTGCGCGAACCGCGCAGGAACTCGACGAACTCGATGATCCCGCCCTTGTACCGGTACTCCTCGCGCCGCGGCTCCTTGCCGTCTTCCGTGCGCTCGTCGGTCAGCGTGATCAGGAGTCCCTTGTTGAGGAAAGCCAGCTCGCGCAGCCGGGTGGAGAGCGTTTCGAAGTTGTACGTGCGCTCCGTGAAGATCTCCGGGTCGGGCTTGAACGAGACCGTCGTGCCCGTCCCCTTCGCCTTGCCGATGACCGTGAGCTCGGTGACCTTGTTGCCTCGCGAGTAGCGCTGGTGGTAGACCTTCCCGTCGCGGCGGACCTCGACCTCGAGCCACTCCGAAAGGGCGTTCACCACGCTCACACCCACGCCGTGCAGACCCCCCGAGACCTTGTACGACGTCTTGTCGAACTTGCCGCCGGCGTGGAGCATGGTCATGGCGACCTCGACGCCCGGGATCTTCTCCTCCGGATGCGGGTCCACCGGGATCCCGCGGCCGTCGTCGATCACCGTGATGGAGTTGTCGGGGCGAATGATCACGTCGATCCGCGTGCAGAACCCGGCGAGGGCTTCATCGACGGAGTTGTCCACCACCTCGTAGACCAGGTGGTGCAGCCCGCGGACCCCCGTGGAGCCGATGTACATCCCAGGCCGCTTCCGCACGGCCTCCAGCCCCTTCAGGACCTGGATCTGACCTGCGGAGTAGTCGTTGTGGTTCGGCTGCCTCTTCGCCATCGTGCAATTGCTCTGGTATTCGGGAAATTTCGATGATTCTTACTACCCCGAATCGGCGCGCAAGGTGCCCCGATACCCCAAAGATTTCCTAGACGGGGCGCGGCTTCCGAAACGCTCCTCGCTCCCGCCTGGCCGCTCGTGGAATCTAACGAATTCCCACCCGCGCCGCACCCGCTACGAGCCGCCCGGGCCGGGCGCGTCCTCGTCCATGAGGAACCGGATCCTCTTGATGCGACCCCGTTCCCGGTCCTGGTTCAGGCGCTGCAGGATCTCGCCCTCCATCATCTTGAGCTCCATGAGCCACGCGCTCGAGCGGACCGCGACGAAAAGGGTCCCGCGCGAAACGCGCAGGGGCCTCGTGACGGCGGCGATCCGGTCGCCGACCCGCTCGGCCCACTCGGGCACCACGGCCGCCTCCTCCAGCCGTTCCGCGATTCCCGAACGCTGGAGGAAGCGCTCGAGCGCCACGACGACGGGTGTCGGCCCCTCGTGCCTCCGACTCATGTGAACACTTCTCCCTTGGCGATGCGCCACCGCGGCAGCGTGCCCTGCCGCGGCTCCAGGTCGGACGCCTTCGGCGCCGTCAGGATCGCCTGCCCGTGTCCCTCGGCCTCGAGGAGCTCGAGGATGCGGCGGGACCGGCCGGGATCCAGCTCGGCGAAGATGTCGTCCAGCAGGACGATCGGGTCCCGTCCGCGGGACTGGCGGATCGTCTCGGCCTCGACCATCCGCAAGGCGATCGCGGCCGTGCGTTGCTGCCCACCGGAGCCGAAATCGCGCAGGTCCGCCTCCCCACCCAGCGTCTGGAACCGGATCGCCAGGTCGTCGCGGTGCGGCCCGACAAGCGTGACGCCCCGGTCCCTCTCGCGCGGCGCCATGCGCGCCAGCTCGGAGCGGAACGCCTCCGCCGCTTCGGTCACGGAGGGCGGCGCCCCGTCCCCGGGCAGCGGGATCGCTCCGTCGTAGGCCAGCCAGGCTGCGGCGCCGCCGGAGATCGCCTCGTACCGCCGGGCGAACCCTTCGGCCCGCTCCGCGACCCACTCCGCCCGCGCCGCGACGAGGCGCGCGCCCCACTCGACGAGCCCCTCGTCCCAGGCGGCAAGGAGCGCAGGCGGCGCACCGTCGCGCAGCATCACGTTCCGCTGCTTCAGGACCTGTCGGTAGCGCTGCAGCGCCTGCAGGTACCCCGGCCGGTTGAGGGAGAGGACGATGTCCAGGAAGCGACGTCGCTCCGCAGGCGAGCCGGCCACGATCGCCACGTCCGAGGGGGAGAAGATGACCGCGCCCACGCCGCCCAGGGCGTCGCCGATGCGGTCCGGGACCGCGCCGTTCACCGCGACGCGCTTGCGCCGCGTCCGGCGCTCGTACGCCGCTTCGATCTCCCGCACGTCCCCCAAGGCCAGGTCCTCGAACCGGCCACGGATGTGGAACGCCTCCTCCCCGATGCGCACGAGCTGCTCGTCGGGCGCGCCGCGGAAGGAGCGGAAGATCTCCAGGTAGTAGATCGCCTCGAGCAGGTTCGTCTTCCCCGACCCGTTGTCGCCGATGATCGCGACGCCTTCGGGCGGAAAGACCAGCTCCAGCTCCGAGAAGTTGCGGAAACCGCGCAGGCGGAGTTCGCGACAGACCCGGGTCGTCTCGACGCCGCTCATCGAGGGAGGACCTTCCGGGGCGTCAGGACTCCGCACCTACTTCCCCGCGAATTGAGCCTTCCGTTTCTCGAGGAACGCCTGCATCCCCTCGCGCATGTCCTCGGTCGAGGCGAGGAGCCCGAACAGGTTCGACTCCAGGAGGAGCCCGTCCTCGAGCGTCGCGTTCTGGGCGTGGTTGACCGACTCGATGGCCAGCGCCACGGCGATGGGGCCGTTCGCGATGATCTTCCGGGCCAGCGCTTCGGCCTCGGTCATCAGCTCGACCTGGGGGACGACGCGGTTCACGAGGCCGATCCGGTACGCCTCCTGGGCGTCGATCATCTCGCCCGTCAGGATCAGCTCGAGGGCGCGCCCGCGGCCGACGATCCGGGGCAGACGCACGGTGCCGCCGTAGCCGGGGATGATCCCGAGCTTCACCTCCGGGAGCCCGAAGCGGGCGTTCTCGCTCGCGATGCGCAGGTGGCAGGCGAGCGCGAGCTCGAGGCCACCGCCGAGGGCGTAGCCGTTGACCGCGGCGATCACGGGCTTGGGCATCGCCTCGAGGAACCGGAAGGTGTCCTGCCCCTGGCGCGAGACCCGAACGCCGGACAGGGGGCCCATCTTGGCCAGTTCGGCGATGTCTGCGCCGGCAACGAAGGCCTTCTCCCCGGCGCCGGTCACGATCACGGCGCGCACGGAGTCGTCGGCCGCGAGGGCGTGGAACGCGCGGTCCAGTTCGGCGACGGTGTCCGCGTTCAGCGCGTTCAATTTCTCCGGCCGATTCACCATCACGACCGCGATCCCGTCGCTGCGCTCGATCCTGACGTACTCGTATGCGTCGCTCATGGTACAGACGTGGTGGGAGTTGAGACGGCCGCGGCGGCTCGCCGGGCCCGGCGGCGAATATAGAGGGCGGTCTGGGGTGGGGCAATCGGAGGTCGTGGCTCGGGCGACGAACCGTGCCGACGGGACCGGCGCGCGGTCGCCCCGGCCCACCGGCGGTCCCGAACCGGTGCGTCCCGCACCGGCGGCAGTCCGCCACCGGCACGCGCAGGCCGCCCGGCCGGTCATTGCTGTCCGCTGCGCCTGCCGCGAACGAGCCCTTCCACAAGACGGTTCGGATCGTAGTACCGTCGCACCGTTTCCCGGATCTGGACCGGCGTGACGGCGCGGATGCGGTCCTCGAACTCCCTGAGCTCCACGAGCCCCGGGCCCAGCAGGAGCGCCCCGGCGATGTCGCCGAGCTGGGCGGAGTTCGTCTGCCCGCGGATCTTCCACGTGCCGATCGTGTACTCCTTCGACCGCTCGACCTCGTCCGGCGAGAGCGTCTCGTCGGCCAGGCGCTCGAAGTGCTCGATCAGGCCTCGCCGCGCCTCGTCCTCCCTCTCGGGCGCCGTCGCGATGTAGCCGACGAAGGCGCCCCCGAGCCACCGGGCGACCGGGTGCGCGGCGACGGTGTACGCCAGCGAGCGCTGGCTGCGCAGGTCCTCGAAGAGCCGGCCGCCGAGCCCGCCGATCGCGTTGGAGAGGACGTCCAGGGCGTAGATGTCCGGATCGTTCCGGTCCGGTCCCGGGAAGCCGAGGAGGAGCGCGGTCTGCGCCTTCTCCCGGTCCACGCCCTCGACGCGCGGCGACCCGGGCCACCCCGGCCGACGGGGCGTCGCCTCCTCGGGCCGGCAGCGCACCGCCTCCATCTCCTCCGCGACCGTGTGCGCCACGGCGTCCGGGTCCACCCCGCCGACGACCACGACCCACGGCGCGCCTTCCAACACCAGCTCCCGGTGCCAGCGCACCAGCGCCTCGCGGTCGACGCCGCGGAGGCCAACCTCCATATCGCCGAGCGTGAAGCCGTACGGGTGGCCGCCGAAGGCGCCCTGGAGGAAGAGCCGCATCGGATAGCGGTACATGTCGTCCCGGAGCCGGTCGAGGTCCGCCAGCGCGACTCGCCTCTCCGTCTCGAGCTCCTCCTCCGGGAACGTGGGGCGCAAGGCGACGTCGGCGAGGAGCGAAAAGCCGGCGGCGAAGCTGCGCGCCGGGAGCGACAGCGTCCACTGGAACAGGTCGGGGCCGGCGACGGGCGAGATCGAGCCGCCGAGCGCCTCCGTCTCCTCGGCGATCTGTCGTGCGGTCCGGCGCCGCGTCCCCTTGATCGACGTCCGCATCATGAGGCCGGTGATCCCGGCGCGTTCGGACGATTCCTCGACCACGCCGCCCCGCAGGAAGATCCCCATCGAGACCAGCGGCGAGGTCGGGCGCGGCTTGACCGCGACGCGCACGCCGTTCGGGAGCGTGCAGAAATGGACTCCGTCCTCGACGCCGTCGGCGGTCGTCGCGGCGGACGGGACGGCCGGCGGCGCGGGGTATCGGACGCCGGGCATCGGCGCCGCCGAGGTCGCCGCCGTGGCCGACGTCGCACTCGCCACCGCAGCGTCGTCCTCGCTCACACGCTGCGACGCGCCCGGCATCGCGCCCGCGGCACCCTCGCCCGCGGCTCGAGCCGCTGATCCGATGAGCCGGGCTTCGAGCTCCGCCGGGCTCCACCCGAGCGCCGGCGAGGTCGTCGGCCTGTAGAACAGTACGGTCGACCGGTCGGGAGCCAGGTACTCCCGCGCCACCCGGGCCAGGTCCGCCGGCGCGGCCGCCGCGATCGCGTCGACGTACCGCCCGAGGAGCCGCCAGCCGCCGTACGCCTCCCAGCGCGCCAGGAGGTTCGCCTGGCCTTCGACGGTCTCCATGTTCCGGAGCAGCCGGGCCTCGAGGATGTTGCGGGCACGCTCCAGCTCCTCGGCGGGAACCTCCTCCCGGCGCAGCGCGTCCACCTCCCGCCACACCGCACCGATGGCCTCTCCCGCGTCCTCCGGCTGCAGCTCGGCGCTCACGGCGAAGACGCCGATCTCCGTCGGCGTGTAGTTCGACGCGCCGATCGAGTGCACCAGCCCGGCCTCGCGGACGCCGCGGTACAGCCGGGAGGCGCGCCCCTGGCCGAGCACGACGGCCAGCAGGTCCAGGAGCGGCGTGTCGGGATCCAGCACGCCGGGCGTCCTCCACCCCCACTCCAGGTGGGCCTGCGTGATGTCGCCGGCCAGCTCGCGGACGCGAAGACCGCGGGTGTCCGGCTCCGCCGGCGACATCTCCTTCACCACGTCGCCGCCGGGAACATCGCCGTAGTAGCGTTCGACCAGCCGGAACGCCTCCTCCGCCTCCACGTCGCCCGCGACGACGAGGATGATGTTCGGGGCGCGGTACAGGTCGCGGTAGTAGCGCCAGACGTCCTCGCGCGTGAGGCGGCGCAGCCCTTCCTCCGTGCCGATCCGCCAGCGCCGGATCCGGTGGACGTCGAACATCGCCTCGTAGAGCTTCTCCGTCGCGACGGCGCGCGGGTTGTCCAGCTTCCGGTTCGCCTCCTGGACGATCACCTCGAGCTCCTTCCGGAGCTCCCCCGGGTCGATTTCCGAGTGCTTCAGCGCGTCCGACTGGATCTCGAGCCCCCGCTCGAGCGCGGAGGAGGGGAGGACCGTGTAGTAGCTCGTGTAGTCGTAGATCGTCCCCGCGTTCAGGAAACCGCCCGCCGCCTTGGTCGCCTGGGCGATCTCGCCGACGCCGAAGCGCTCCGTCCCCTTGAAGTACATGTGCTCGAGGACGTGGCTGATCCCCACCAGCGGGTCGGGCTCGTTGAAGTAGCCCGCCTTCACGTGGGTCACGATGGCGACGACGGGCGCCGAGCGATCCTCCCGGACCAGGACGGTGAGCCCGTTGGCCAGGCGTCGCTCGTGCGCGGAGAGCAGACCTATGATTTCGCTTCCGATCACCACTTCTGTCGATTCCGATGCGAGGGTCCGCGGCAGGGGCCGGGCGAGACGGGCCCCTGGACGCGCCGAAGGCGTGGACAGTGCGCCCGGGCCGGCGCCGGGCCCGCGAAGGTTACGGGCAACCCATATGCCCGGCAAGCGCCGCGAGCCCGAGTGCCCCTCGAACCACCGGCCCGAGGGTTGCTACTCCCGCCACGGCATGCTCGGCCCGCAGTCGGAGGAGTCCATGAACCCGACCAACCGCGCGATCCTGGACGGCGCCCTCGTCGTCGCCCGGGAGACGGGCGCCAACGCCATCCTCCTCGCGGCGGCGCTGCCCGACGAGGCCGCCTACCTGCGTGACAGGCTCGGCCCGGAGGGCAACGTGATCGCGGCGGCGGTCGGCCGGGACGCGGGGCTCATCACGGAGACCGACGTGCTCTCCCTGCCGGAGGTGCGCATCCGCCGCCGCGGCCGCGCGAAGATCGCGCTCCTCGAGGGCCTCGCCGCCGGCCTGCTCCGCCCCGACGAGCGCGTCATCATCATCTCCGGCGACGCGGCCGACGGCCAGTGCGAGCTCGACACCGTCGCCCTCGTGGACCTGGGAAGCGAGGAGGACTACCTCGACGGCCAGGCCGACGCACCGCTCAGCATCCTGAGCCAGGTCTCCGACCCGGCCGTCTTCGACGCGGTCCTCACCTTCTGCGTGGAGCTGGGACACGTCGGGCGCGAGGGGCGACCCGTCGGCATCCTCATCACCCTCGGCGACCACGAGGCGGTCCTCGAGCGCTCGCACCCCCTCGTCCTCAACCCCTTCGAGGGGCACCCCGAGTCCGAGCGCCAGATCCTCGACGTCGCGACGAAGCGCGCGATCCGGGAGTTCTCCGGGATGGACGGCGCCTTCGTGATCCGGTCCGACGGCGTGGTCGTCGCGGCCGGACGCTACCTCCAGGACCTCGCGCCCCCGGGGGACCTGCCCCCGGGACTCGGCGCGCGCCACCGCGCCGCGGCCGGGATCACCGCGGCCACCCGCTGCGTCGCGTTCGCCGTCTCCCAGTCCACCGGAGACACCCGCGTCTTCGGCGGCGGCCGCATCATCATGACCATCGAGGCGAACGATTGACGGGGGAAACGACCGGCGCCATTCTCAACGCCTCGATCTTCACCGGGAGTGGATCGTGCTGGTCTACCTGAACGGCGATTTCCTGCCGCACACAGAAGCGAGAGTCTCGGTCGACGACCGCGGATTCCTCTTCGCCGACGGCGTGTACGAGGTCATCCGCGTCTACGGCGGGCGGCCCTACCTGCTGCAAGAGCATCTCGACAGAATGGCGGGCGGGATCCGGGCGCTCGAGATCCCGTTCGACGGCTTCGATCGGCTGCGCGACGTCGCCTTCCGCCTGATGGAGGAGAACGGCGTAGACGACGAGGGCAACATCTACATCCAGGTGACGCGGGGCGCGGCGCCCAGGAAGCACGCGTTCCCGCCCGCCGACACCCCGCCGACGGTCTACGTGTCCGTCAAACCCGCCAGGCGCCACCCCGACGCGTACTACGAGGAGGGCGTCGACGCCATCACCACGCCCGATACGCGCTGGGCCCGCTGCGACATCAAGTCCATCGCGCTGCTGCCGAACGTGCTCGCCAACCAGAAAGCGCACGCGGCCGGAGCCTTCGAGGCGCTCTTCATCCGGGACGGCATCGTCCTCGAAGGGTCGCACTCGAACGTGATGGCCGTCGTGGACGGCACGCTCGTGACGTACCCGACGTGCAACTACATCCTGGCCGGGATCACCCGCGACCGCATCCTCGCCCTCGCCGCCCGGCTGGGTGTCCCGATCCGCGAAGGCGCCATCCCGGTGGACCGGCTCCACGACGTCGACGAGCTCTTCCTCACCGGGACGACGACCGAGGTCATGCCCGTCGTGCGCGTGGACGGCAGGCCGGTCGGGTCCGGGAAGCCCGGCGTCGTCACCCGCCGGCTGATGGAGGCGTACCGGGCGGAGATCGGGCGCTGAGGCGGGCCGGAGCCGAGCACTGGACCGAAGTGTCGCGCCGGAGCACCGAACCGGCGCGTCGCACCCGAGCGTCGGGCTGGAACGGGGGACCGGGGCGGACCGGGCCGGGTTCCCATCCTTCTACGCGCCGCCGTTCTCCAGGTGCTCCACGTACAGGCGCCGCACGAGCGCCAGCGTGAAGGCCAGGATCGGCACGGCCAGGAGCAGCCCCAGGAAACCGAACAGAACCGCCATGAGCGCGCCGAAGAGGAGCGTCAGCGCCGGCGGCAATCGCACAGCCCCCCTCATCACGAGCGGCGCCAGCAGATTCGCCTCGAGTTGCTGGATCGCGACGTAGAGCACCACCACCCACAGGGCGTCGCTGGGCGAAACCAGCAACGCCACCGCCACGGCGGGGACGGCGCTCAGGATCGGGCCGTAGATCGGGATGAACTCGAGAAACCCAGCGATCAGCCCGAGCGCCAGCGCCGCCGGTATGCCCATGAGCATGAGGCCGATCGTCGTGGCCACGCCGATCACGACCATGTTGATGGCCGTCCCCAGGATCCAGCGCCTGAGGTCCGAGCCCGCCTCCCGCAGCGCCCTTTCGATGCGCGGCCGGGCCCGGGGCGGGAAGAGGCGCGTCAGGCCTTCCATGTAGAGCCGCGCCTCGATCGACAGGTACAGCCCCGCGAAGACCACCACGAACAACCCGAAGATCGTGCCCACCGCCGTGTTCAGGAGCGGGAGCGCCCCGGCGACGATGTTCGCCGCTTCTCGGCTCAACCGATCCTGTAGCTGCGCCGCCAGCTCGGGGCGCGGCCGCCCCACCTCGCCCGTCACCGCCATGTACTGCGCGCGTACCCATTCTTCCAGGTCCGCAAGCGCCTCCGGCAGCTTCCGCTGGATCACGAGGAGCTGATCCCGAAGTGTGGGCCACGCCACGAGGAACAGGCACCCGATCAGCGCGAGCAGCACGAAGAGCACGACCACCGCCGCGATCGCCCTCGGCATGCCGACGGCCTCCAGGCGATCCACGAAGATCGACAGGAACAGCGCGACCAGTGCCGCGAAGAACGTGATGAAGAGCAGGTCCCGCCCCAGCCAGAGCAGATGCGCGAGCGACCAGAGGCCGATGACCACCAGCGTTGCCCGCGCGACGAAGCCGATCGTCACGCCCCGGCCCGGCTCTCCGTTCCTGCCCGTCACCTGCCACAACGGTTGCCTCCCGCGCATCAGCAAGGCGCAACCACTGAGGGGGCACGGCCCGTGCCACCCCCCGGCCAACATGACCATGGCGCCGGCCCGACCGGTGGCTTATCGTTCGCCTGTCCGCAGGGAAACGCGCGAGGGCGGAAGCCGAACATCTCCCGAAACCCCCTCCCCCGCCCGGGGTAGCATTCCCCGTGGGATCGCGCATCTAGACCGCACCAGAAAGGTGGATTGGGATGAGTCGCTCGCTGAACAAAGTGATGCTGATCGGGAACGTCGGGTCGGAGCCCGAGGTCCGGACGACTGCATCGGGAACCAAGGTGGCCAAGGTCTCGCTGGCCACGAACCGGACGTTCACCGATCGGTCCGGCCAGCGGCAGGAGAAGACGGAGTGGCACCGCTTGACGTTCTGGGACCGTCTGGCCGAGATCGTCGAGCAGTACGTCCACAAGGGCGACCGGCTGTACGTCGAGGGCCGGATCGAGTACTCGCAGACGGAGGACGGCCAGGGCGGCACCCGCTACTGGACGGACATCATCGTCCAGGACATGGTGCTCCTCGGCCAGGGCGGCGGCGGGGGCGGCGCCGACTTCGACGCCGCGGACCGCGGGTCGCGCGCAGCCTCGCGCCGCCAGCCGGCGCCGGCACCCACGCCGTTCGACGACGAGGACGACGATTTGCCGTTCTGAGACAGGGTAATTCCTTCGGTGTACATTTGACACCAGGGATATCTCGTCACCGCAATGCCTGCGGGGCCCGGAATAGCTGCGGCCCCGTGGGCATTTATGTCCTCTCCTTGTGAAATATCAGCCTAGGTTTGCCAGGTGTACATGTTCCACCGGGATACGCTGATATCCGGTGCAAGCACGGACAACGCAGTGTGTACGTGAATTCGCCTACTGAGACAGCACAATCAGGGATCCCGACGAAGTGAGTTCGTAGCGTCTGACGACAGGCCGAGCGTCGTCATAGCTGACCGTGTAGAATACCGAGTTATTCTTCTCTACAGCGAGTGCGAAGGCGTCCATGTCGAGCCGCAAGATGCGATGTAATTCCCCCTCCCAGTCGAAAACATGCACGTACTCGCCGTACGCGGCATCGGTGCCGTACCGTCCGAGCGTCCTTCCCGAGAAGAGCGCGAAGATGCGATCCTCGGTCGCGGCAACGTCGATGTACCCCTGTCGCCAACTTGAATCCCAGCTGAGACCATAGCCCTGCCCGGTCGAGGTGATATTGACACTGGATCTGAAATCGAAGGGTGTCTTGACGAGAACCTTGAGCTTCCCGTCGAAATCCAAGATTTCGATCTCGCTCGTGTGCCGCTTTGCAGCCACGAAGAGTTCACGAGACGGATGGACCGCGATCTCGACCTCATTGAAGTGGTTGCGGAAGGGAAGCGCGACCGGTCCGGGCCACTCGGGAACTCCGCCAAAATGCTTGAGAAGCTTGCCATCCGCCCGGAAGAGGCCGAATCGCTCGTCGTCGAAGAAACCGTTGGCTACCAGAGTGGTGTCGGTGAGCCAGCTTATGGATTTGATTGGGAAAGGGGACTCCAGGTTTATCGTCTCCTCATCCGGCCGAAGCGCCCCCGTCGTGTCTATCTGATAAAGCCTGACGATGCGACGTTGCCCTGAATCGTATATCCAGGGAGCGCCGTTCGGTCCGACAAACACCCGCCAAGGCACCATCACCTCACCGGGACCTTGGCCTTGTCGGCCTGCCTGGCTCTCGACTCTCCACGTCCCGATCTCTACAACCCGTAGCACAGGTGGCGGGTACTGCTCGAGGACGAATAGGCGGCCGGCCGAGACGGCGAGGTCATATGGATTTTCAACATGGGTCGAATCGAGGATGGTGGTGCCCGTGACGGTATCGACCCGGAAGGCGTCATAGCTCAGGTCCTGGTCAGGGGGCGGGCCGTAGCCGGGGAAGTGGGTCGACGACGCATCGGCGTTGCACCCCAAGAAGATTAACAAAGCCAATAGAAGAGTCCACCGTCCCGTTGACATAGCACACCCGTATCTGGCGGTCGAGCTGCCTATCTCGTGATAACAGCGCAGCCGATCCCCAGGGGGATCGACAATCAGTCTCCCCTACCAGTGAGCTGCGCTACTTTGACGGAGGCTGATAATATTACCCGCGGGGCCGTCGAAACCCGAGGGCATACATTGGGCAAGAATGGCTGCCAGGCTAGGTACGCCAGCCTGGCAGCCATCAACATCACTCGGGCTTGATTTCACACCCCCCACTGCCCGCATAGTACGAATTAGTCTTCTCAATCGGGTCAGGGCATTTCTTCCACGGTCCCCATCCGGAACACTCATCCTGGTAGAAGCAGGTGGCCCCAGCGTAGGGACAGCAGGAGGCACCACTCTGCGCACATGCATCATTGACACCCACGGGGGCCGTAGAAGTGGTGGTGAATGGGAGGACGGCGAGGACAGAGGCTGCTGCCGGCCCACCGAGCAACATCTTCGTCCTTCTCATACCATTACCTCCTTTCTGGTGAAAAGGGACATGGGACAAGAGGACTGCTCCAAATGAAGGGCTGTGCCCGGTGCCGGAGCTTGGCCATGGATAATGTGGCTTGAACAAGTCGTCAAGACTTTTCTGCAACCCGTTGTAGCAACCTCTCTTCCCTCCTCTGATGCGTTGGTTTACGCGATGTTCTTTCTGCGCTTGCTTGCGGTGCCGATTACCACCGCGGACAACTCCGAGCGGCCCTCGGCGTCCGTCGACGCCGATCGCGCGATCCATTCTTGAGAGACCGGCGATTTTTCCGCCAAAGGGCTCCCTTGTGATTTCGCCGAGAAGCAAGTTAGTGCTCGCCATTCTCAATTTGGTAAGGAGCCGGTTAAGCTTAAGCAGAGTGTCTCACCAAGCGGATCAGCGCTGCCGGTGTGCGTCATGCCGGCCTCTGGGTGGCGCAGCAATGATGGAGGTGCTCGTTCTTCGATGCCGCAGCGCCAATCATTCGTTCCGATGGCGTCGCATGGCAGCCCCGTAGTATTGATTCCACCATTCCCTACTAGCCACAGACCCTGAACTTCCATTCATTTATGGA
>Ga0207873_1001889_pt1 | contig 18662 bp, 12 predicted proteins | sample BGWIniCompost_FD_187373 | JGI IMG/M metagenome (GOLD analysis project Ga0207873, IMG submission 187373) | Cellulose adapted compost microbial communities from Newby Island Compost Facility, Milpitas, CA, USA - BGW Initial Compost (SPAdes)... ...
GCCAGGTCTTCGGCGAACAGCGCATCGAGCCGCTCGCGCAGCCCACGCAGTCGCGCGACGTCGGTCTCGTGCAGGAGCCCGGCGCGCGTGGGCGGCACGTTCAGCAGCAGCTTCGAGTTCCGCCCGACCGACGTGAAGAACAGGTCGACGAGGTTCTCGACGCTGCGCACCTGCTCGTCTTCCGCCGGGTGGTAGAACCAGCCCGGGCGGATCGAGACGTCGGTCTCGCCGGGGCGCCAGACGGTGCCGTCGCGGTCCCCGTGCTGGAGCTGCCGCATCACCGCCTCGCCGGTCATGCCCGGCACCGGCACGGTCGCGGGGTCGACGGTGGACCAGTTCGGGTCGCCGGCGACGCCCTGCTCGTTGCCGATCCATCGCACGTCCGGGCCCGCGTCCGAGAAGATGACCGCGTCCGGCTGGAGCCGCCGCACGAGCGCCCAGAAGCGCGGCCAGTCGTACTCCTGACGCCGGCCGTTCGGGCCCTCGCCGTTCGCGCCGTCGAACCAGACCTCGTGGATCGGGCCGTAGCGCGTGAGCAGCTCGGTGAGCTGGTCGCAGTACATGTCGTTGTAGCGAGGCGAGTCGCCGTACGACGGCGCGTTGCGGTCCCACGGCGAGCAGTAGAGGCCCACGCGCAGCCCCTCCGCGCGACACGCATCCACGAACTCGCGCACCAGGTCCCCTGCCCCGCCGCGCCACGGGCTCGCCGCGACGGAGTGCTGCGTCGTCGCCGTCGGCCACAGACAGAAGCCGTCGTGGTGCTTCGCGGGCAGGATCATCGCGCGGAACCCCGCCGCGCGCGCCGCACGCGCCCACTGCCGGGCGTCGAGCGCCGCTGGCTGGAACAGCGCCGGGTCCTCGCGGCCGTCGCCCCACTCGCGATCCGTGAACGTGTTGATGCCGAAGTGGACGAAGAGCGCGAGCTCGTCCTGCTGCCATAGGAGCTGGGATGGGGTGGGCACGGGGCGCTGCATGTGCGAGCCGGCACGGCCTTGCGTGCGAGGCGGCGCAGGCGCTGCCGCGGTCGCTTTCGCAAGCGCCCCCGCAGGAAGCGCAACCACGCTGCGCCCCAGCAGCGCGGCCGCTGTGCCGATGAACGTACGGCGATCCATGCGGATGCCTCCTTGCAGTTGCCGTCCGCCCGGTACCTGCCGTCGCGCCGCCCCGGCACGCCCCGCCCGAGGATGATGGGGTACGGCGACCGGCGCAACACCGGCGCTGGGAAGCGATGGGTGTTCGCCGGTGCGTCGGTTCGCTGGACATGCTCGTTCAACCGACCCGCCGCACCGTCCCGTCCTGCCATGGCAACGCCCCGGCGGCAACGGCAACGTGGCATCCGGCGACGTCGGCGCGCTCGTGGGAAGGGGCAACGGGCGTGTCGTGCGGATGCGGGCATGGTCGGCGCTGAGGGGCCCCGCCGCCGCCGAGGGGCCCACCACCGGCGCCGATGGGGGCGAATTCCGCATTTCGAGGGCGCTGCGCGCCTCGATTTCCGGCTTTACCACCGGGTGCGGTGGTGAAACCGGAACCCCGACCGCCCGCGACCGGCGAGTGCGGAATTCACCCCACCGGCGCCGGCGAGCAGTGCCGCACGGCAGCGACCGCGACGGCGACATTGCTCGCCCGCGGGAAATGCACAACCGCGGCGGCGGTGATGCGCGACCTGCAACCACGGCGCGCGACCCGCCGCGGCGACAACGGCCCGCGACCCGCGGCGCGGGCGGCGGCGCTGACGATGCCGCGCGACCTGGGGCAACGGCGCGCGATCCGCGGCAACAACACGCGACGCGCGCCAACGACGCGACTCGCAGCGCGCAGCGGCGCACACCGCCGCACGACGTACCGCTTGCGCGGTGCCACAGCACGGCTGCGCCCTGAACCATTGCCGCCCCCGCACCGCACGCATCTCCGGACCGGCCGCACGGAGGATCGCACGATGGCTCGCACCGCCGAGGAGCTGATCGCCAGGCTGGCAGCACGCCAGCACGGCCTCGTCACCCGGGCGCAACTGCTCCGCGCGGGCCTCAGCTCACGCCAGGTGGAGCGCTGCGTGGCCGCAGCGCGCCTGCGGCCCGTTCATCGAGGTGTCTACCAGGTGGGCCCACTACCGCTGCCGCGGGCCCGCGAGATGGCAGCCGTCCTCGCCTGTGGCGCGAATGCGTACCTGAGCCACCGGAGCGCCGCCGCGGTGTGGGGGCTGCTGCCGTCGGACGCGCCGTCGCCGGTCCACGTGCTGGTCGTCGGCCGCGACGGAGGCCGGAGGCCGGGGATCGTCGCCCACCGCGTTTCCCGCCTCCGGCGCTCGGAGGTCACGCGCATCGAAGCGATCCCGATCACGACGCCGACGCGGACGCTGCTTGATCTCGCCGCCACCGTCAGCGCCCGCGAGCTCGAGCAGGCGCTCGCGGAGGCGATGGCGCGGCGCCTCGTGAGCAGAGCCGCGCTGCGATCGGCGACATCGCGGCGAGCGAGATGCCGCGGGATCGGCGTCCTGCGGCGTCTGCTGGAGGACCCGGTCGGTCCGGCGCTCGCGCGGTCGGAGGCCGAGGAGCGCTTCCTCGCGCTGATCAGGAAGGCGCAGATCCCCGGCCCTGAGGCGAACGCGTGGGTGGCCGGTCATCAGGTCGACTTCGTGTGGCGCGCGGAACGGCTGGTGGTCGAAGTGGACGGTCGGGCGTTTCACTCGTCGGCGCGCAGCTTCGAGAGAGACCGCCGCCGCGACGCAGACCTCGCGGCGCTGGGGTTCCGCGTGATCCGCGTGACGTGGAACCGGATCGTGCACGAGCCAGAGGCGCTGCTGGTCCGTCTGGCTCAAGCGCTTGCCAGATCTGGATGACAATACCTGGTCTATTGATTCCGGATCCCGGTTGGAGAGCACCAGCAGGCAGGGGCTGTGATACCGGGCAACCCGTGAAGATGGCGGTGATTCTTCGCTCGTCGGGGCAAGGCCCCACGCCGCAACCGCCCCCGCCCGAACTTGACCCGCAGTTCCCCCGCCCGGGTGGCAGGGGCCAGGGTGGAGCGGCCGCCCGGGCGGCGGGGCAGAGGGGCGGGGGCGCCCCCGCCCTCGCCCGCAGTTCCGGAGGAAGGGGCGCCGCCGCCCTCGCCCGCAGTTCGCCGTCAAACGATCGCCCCCGCCCACACCCGCAGTTCAATGACTCCGCTCGCTCTCGCCTCTCACGGTCAGATCGCCCCGAAGCCGAATGTCCCTCGACGATGCGCCGACCATGATCCGGAACACGCCCGGCTCCACCACCCGGTTCAGGTCCGCGTCCAGCATGCTCAGGTGCTCGGACCCCAGCTCGAACGCGAGCTCGCGCTGCTCGCCCGGCGCGAGATGCACGCGCGCGAAGCCCTTCAGCTCCATCACCGGCCGCGCGACGGACGCGAGCACGTCGCGCACGTAGAGCTGCACGACCTCATCTCCCGCGACGCTGCCGGTGTTGCGCACCGTAACCCGCACGCGCGCGCGACCGCCCGGCTCGATCTCGGCCGGCTCGATGGCGAGCGCACCGTACTCGAACGTCGTGTAGCTCAGCCCGTGGCCGAACGGGAACAGCGGCTTGCCCGTGAGGTCCAGGTAGTCGTCGCCGCGGCCGGTCGGCTTGTGGTTGTAGACCAGCGGGAGCTGCCCCTCTGCGATCGGGAACGTGATGGGCAGCCGGCCCGCCGGGTTGTACGCACCGAACAGCACGTCCGCCACCGCGTGCCCGCCCTCCTCGCCCGGGTACCACGCCATCAGCACCGCGCTCACACGCTCCAGCCAGCGCGACATGGTGATCGCGCTGCCGCCGACCAGCACGACCACCACCGGCGTGCCCGTGGCCGCGACGGCCTCGATCAGCTCCTCCTGCCGCCCGGGCAGCGAAAGGAACGCGCGGTCGCGGAACTCGCCCTCCTCGATGCCCGCGACGACGATCGCGACGTCGCTCGCGCGCGCAACGGCCACCGCGCTGTCGATGGCCGCGCGCCAGTCGTCGCGAATGCCGGTGTCCCACACCAGACGGACGCGGGCGTTGCCGGTCGTCTCGAAGAACTCGACGCGCAGGTCGTACGCGCGGCCGGGCTCGAGCGCCACCTCCACGAGCCGCGTGCCGTACGAGCGCTTCCGCCAGTTGTCGATCAGCAGGCGGCCATCCAGCCACAGCCGGTAGCCGTCATCGCCCTCGATGCCGATGCGCCGCACGCCCGTCTCGGGCACGGTCAGCTTGCCGGTCCAGCGCACCGAGTACCAGTCGCGCGCGACGCCGCGGCCCGGTGAGTTGAACGTCCAGTGGAAATCGAGCCGCTCGTCCACGCGCACGATCGCGGGCTCGCCGTCGAGGCGTGTGTTCGCGTAATACTCGCCGCGCAGGCCGCGGACCTCGCGGCCATCGCTGACGCTCGCCAGGTACTCGGAGGCGACGACGTCGTACTCGCGCACCCCGCGCCCCGCGCCACGCGCGTAGCGCACCTCCACGCCCGCGCCGAGCGCCGCGCGGATGCCGTCCAGGATCGAGACGGGCGCGATGCCCGGCCCGCTGTAGCCCCCGAGCCGCGCCTCCACCGCATCCGCGCCGATCACGGCCACGCGGCGCAGCGCGTCACGGCGCAGCGGCAGAACACCCGCGTCGTTCTTCAGCAGCACGATGGACGCGCGCGCGGCCTCGCGCGCGAGCGCGCGGTGCTCTGCATGGCCGCTCCAGTACGCCGCGCTGTCCGGATCCACGTACGGGTTCTCGAACAGGCCCAGCTCGAACTTGGCGCGCAGCACGCGCGCGACCGCGGCGTCGATCACGGAGTCCGCGATCAGTCCGCGCCGGAACGCGTGCAGGTACGGGCGGTGCTGCTCCCACGTGGACTGGAAGACGACGTCGAGCCCCGCCTCGAGCGCGTGCTTCGTCGCCGCCGCCGTCGTCGCCTCCGTCATGTGCAGCACCGTCGCGCCGCCGGTGGCCGCCGCGTCCGAGATGACGAAGCCGGTGAAGCCCCACTCGCCCTTGAGCTTGCCGTTCAGCAGCCAGCGGTTCTGCGTGGCGGGCGAGCCGTCCACCGAGTTGTACGCGGTCATGACGGAGCGCGCGCCCGCGTCCAGCGCGGCGCGGAACGGCGGGAAGTGCACCTCCTCGAGGAGCCGCTCGCTCCAGTCGATCGGGTAGCTGTCGCGCCCGCCGTCGCCCACGTTGGCCACGAAGTGCTTGGGCGTGGCAATGACGCCCGCGCCCTCGAACGCGCGCACGAAGGCGCGCGCCATCGCGGACGCGAGATGAGGATCCTCGCCGTATGTCTCCTCGACGCGGCCCCAGCGCACGTCGCTCGCGATGTTGACCACGGGCGAGAGCGCCATGCGGATGCCGCGGCTGCGCGTCTCGCGCGCGGCGGCGGCGGAGACGCGCTCGACCAGCGCCGTATCCCACGTGGCGGCGAGCGCGATCGCCTGCGGGAACACCGTCGCGCCCTCGTGCCGCAGGCCGTGCAGCGCTTCCTCGAACGGGATGATCGGGATGCCAAGCCGCGTCTGCTCGACGAAGTAGCGCTGGATGGCGTCGATCCGCTCGGCGTGTGTGCGCGCGATCGCGCGGGCGGCTTCCAGCGCCGACGCCTTGCCGGCTGTGGGCTGCTCCGCGCTCGAAAGTATGGGTCTCGCCTGTCCGGGAAGGGCGCGCGGCTCCTGCCGCGCGCTGGTACGGGAGGGGCGAGACGGGACCTGCAGCCCAAACGCGCCATGCGAGTAATCGTGCGCCGGGTCGTCGAGACTCCCCGGGCTCATGTAGAGCTGCCAGAACTTCTCCTCGAGCGTCATGCGCGAGAGCAGGTCGCGCACGCGCGCGTCGACCGGCAGGCGGGCATCGCGGTAGGGTGGAGTGTCCGGCTTCTGCGAGTGCGCGGCGGACGGCGCCGCGAGCAGAAGAGCAAGCAGCACGAGGGCCGCGAACGCCGGTCCATGAGAGCAGGCGCTGGCAGGCATCGTCGTTCCTGACGGCGGTGTCGGCCGTTCGATCCGCGGAGTGTGGTATAGGCGCCCGGGAGCATACGCCCGTGGCCGGACGGCTGTCAAAGAACGCGAGCCCCCTGCCCCGCCCCACCCTTTGCCAGCTTCTTCCTTGACACGCCCGGATACTCCATATACTGATATATCAGTCCATAGAACATTGGCCCACCTGAACGCGGGAGCCAGCCCATGCCGCCCCGGGAACTGCGGTTGACGCCCACCTTCTTCCACCTGCTGCTCTGCCTGGCCGAGGGGCCGAAGCACGGCTACGGCATGATGCTCGAGATCGAGGAACGCACAGATGGCGCGCTGCGGCTCGGCCCCAGCTCGCTGTACTACTCGCTCTCCCGGCTGGAGGCCGCGGGGCTGATCGAGGAGACGGAAGCGCCGGACCCGGCCGGCGAGGCGCGCGAGGAGCGGCGGCGCTACTACCGGCTCACGCCGGCGGGCCGGGCCCGTTTGAGGGAAGAGGTCGGGGCGCTGGCGCACGTCGTGGCGCACGCGCGGGCGCGCGGACTCCTGGCGCCGGAGCGGTGACCATGCGCGACCCACTGCACATCGCGATCCTGCGATTGATCGTCCGCCTGTACCCGGCGGAGTTCCGGCTGCGTCACGGTGACGACATCGTGGCCAGTGCGCGTGCGTCCTGGCGGGCTACGCGAGGCGCGCGCGCTACGCTGGTCGTACTCGATGCCATCGTGACGCTCGGCCGTCTGTGGTCGTCGCGCGCATTCGAGGCGACGGTCGGAGGCGTTGCGCGCCGTGCGGCGGGGATGTTCGCGAGCGATGCAGCGCTCGCGCTACGCGTCGTCCGGCGGCGGCCGCTGCAGGGCACCGCGATCGTGATCACGCTGGCGCTCGCTCTGGGCGCGAACGCGGCGATCTACACGGTGGCGCACGAGATCCTGCTGGACCGCGTCCCGTACGACAGCCCCGAGCGGATCATGCAGGTGACGTCTCCCCCCGTGGTATTGCGGCTGGCGCCGACGGGCGGCTTCACGTGGGGGATCGACAAGGTGCTGACCGACCATCCGGGCGTGGAGGCGGCAGCCATCTACTACGAGGACGCCGGCGCGAACCTCGTCACCGGCGTGGAAGCCAGCCGCGTGCGCATCACGGGTCTCGGCGTCGTTCTTCGACGTGCTGGGCGTGCGCATGCTGCTCGGCAGAGGGCTGGACCCGGAGTCCAGTGACGGCGCCGTCCTGAGCTACGGGCTGTGGCGAGACGCGTTCGGCGCGGACAGCGCCGTGCTGGGCCGCACGATCGAGTTGAGCGGGCACCGCTACCGCATCACGGGCGTCGCGCCGCGTGGCGCAGAGTTTCCGGCGGGCACGCAGCTCTGGCTGCCCGACCCGCCGGTCGACGAGTTCTTCGGCGTCGCGTTCGGTCCCTCCGTCGTGGTTCGCGTGCGGCCGGGCGGCCGGCAGGCCGTGCAGCAGGCGCTGATCGAGGATGCCATGCGGAACGCCCGCGGCGGCGAGCCTCGCAAGCCCGAGCTGATCCCGCTGCGCCGGTACCTGACCGCGGGCGTGCGCACGCCGCTGCTGGTCCTCGCGGGCGCAGCGACGACCGTGTTGCTCCTCGGGTGCATCAACGTCGCGGGGATCAGCATCGCCCGCGTCGCGGCGCGGGCGCCCGAGCTGGCGCTGCGGCGCGCGCTCGGCGCCGGACGCGGCCGGCTGTTCGTCCAGCTCCTGGCCGAGATGATGGTGCTGGCCGTGGCCGCCGGCGTGCTCAGCGTGCTCGTTGCGATGGCCGCAGTCCCGGCGCTCGTACGGCTCCTGCCTGCCGAGACGCCCGGGCTCGACGCAGTGCGGCCGGACGCCTGGATGCTCGCGATCACGGGCATCGCGACGGTGGCGGCCGCCTTCATCGCGGGTGTTCCGCCGGCGGCCGCCGGCGTGCGCAGCGGTGCCGGAGGCGCGCACCCGGACCGCCTGCGCGGCGATTCCCGCGGCGAGAACCGGTTCCAGGGCCTGCTGACGAGCGTGCAGGTCGCGCTCGCGGTGCTGCTGGTGGTCACGGCGGCGCTGCTGGGCCGCACGCTCGCCGAGCTGCAGGCCGTGCCGCTCGGCTACGACACGGAGAGCGTGCTCACCTTCTCCGTCCGCTTGCCGAAGGCGACGTACCCCGACGCCGCCGCCATGCTGCGCTACGCGGAGGACGTGCGGGAGCGTCTCGCGGCCCTGCCCGGCGTGACCGCCGCCGGAATCACCGACTTCCTGCCGTTGAGCGAAGGCCTGGGCGCCGGCATCGGCGTGCGCCGTTCCGGCACACCGAAGGAGGAAGCGGTGTCGGTCTCCGCGATCAGCGCCAGTCGAGACTACTTCGCCGCTCTCGGGGTCGACATCGTCGATGGACGCAGCTTCGATCCGACGGACGACCCCGCGCGCACGGTGATCCTCTCGCGCCGCCTCGCGCGCACCCTGTTCGGCGACGCGCGGGCCGTGGGCGCTTCTGTGACCGTCGGCGGATACCGCCACGAGGACGAAGCAGTGGTCGTCGGCATCGTCGAGGACGTACAGCTTCGCGAGGTGGGCGAGGAGGACCGTCTGATCGTGTACCGGCCACTGGAACAGTCGATCGTCAGCTCGCCGGGCTTCGCCGTTCGCACGCGCGGCTCGCCCGCGGCGCTGGCGCCCGCCGTGCGGCGCACGCTGGCCGAGGTCGACCCCGCGGTCGCGCCGTACCGGCTGAGGACCATGGAGGTGGCGGTCGGAGAGACTCTAGCGGCGCGGCGCGCCGCTGCGCTGATCGCGATCCTGTTCGGCGCTGCGTCCGTGCTGCTCGCGCTGGTGGCGGTCTACACGCTGCTGGTGCAGAGCGTCGCGCGGCGGTACCGCGAGATCGGGGTTCGCATGGCCGTGGGCGCGACGGCGCGCAACATCGAGGCGGCCGTGGTCGGACGGGGGCTGGCGTGGGCGGCGCCGGGCGTCGCCGCAGGCGTGCTGCTCAGCCTCGCCGCGACCCGGCTGCTCGAGAGCATGCTCTTCGGCGTCGCGCCGCGCGATCCGCGGATCCTCGCCGCGACCGCGCTCGGCCTCGTGACCGTCGCAGTGCTGGCTGCGTGGCTCCCCGCTCGCCGCGCGGGGCGGATCGACCCATCCACGGCGTTGCGCGAGTCGACGTAGGCAGGCGCGGGGTCGCTGCAACCGCGCGCGACGCGTGCGGATGCAGCGACCCCGCGCTACCGCGTCATCAGCCGCCGCACCGAGTCCGCCAGCGTGTTGTGCTGCTCGACCAGCGCGGTGCACGCCGCCCAGCGCGCCTGGAGCGAGTCTGCCCGCGCCTGCCACCCTGCGACCGCCACGTTGTAGCTGTCGAACGCGGCGAGGTAGTTCGAATAACTGTCCGCGGGGACGCCGGCGGGGTGGAGCGCCTCGTACCCACGCACCGCGCCGCGCAGCGAGTCGACGCGCGCGTTGTACGCGCGGAAGCGCTCCTCCTCCTCCGCGAGCGCCGTGGCGCAGGAGTCGGCAGACCTGCGCGCCCGGATCAGGTCGTTGCGCAGTCGCACGCCCGGATCCCGCGGCTGCGAGCTCCGTCGCACCTCGAGCGCGATGGACCCGACGGCGACGAGGACGATCGCGGGGAGCAGCACGCGCATGATGCGCCGGAGCGAGGCCGGGAGCGCCACGGTCAGCGGCCCTCGCACGCCTCGCGCACCGCCGCCGCGCGGGCGAGGCCCGCGGAGTCGGCGTGGGCGCGGAACACGGCTTCCGCTTCGTCCAGCGCGGCGCGCGCCTCGCCGCAACGCCCGGCGTCCGCGAGCGCGCTTCCGAGCTGGAACGCATCCGTGCCGACCTCGGGGTGCGTTGCGCCGTAGGCGCGGCGGTCGATGTCGAGCGCCGCGCGCAGGTGCATGACCGCTTCGTCGTGGCGGCCGGCCGAATGGAGCAGCCGGCCGAGATTGTAGTGCGACACGCCAACGCTCGGGTGATCGTTGCCGTAGACCTGCATGCGCAGTGCGAGTACCTCTCGGAACAGGTCCTCTGCTTCCTCCATGCGGCCCTGCTCCCGCAACACCGATGCCAGATTGTTCATGGACAGCAGCACGTCCGGATGCGTACGCGGCAGCACGCGGCGGCGCAAGTCGAGGCTCTCGCGAAACGCGCGCTCCGCCTCCTCATAGCGCTCCTGCCGGTAGTGGATGAAGCCGATGTTGTTCAGCGTCACTGCGACAGCCGGGTCGTCCGGGCCGAGCACGCGCCGCCGCCGCGCGAGCAGGTCCTGCTGGAGCGCGAGCGCGTCATCGAGCCGTCCGACGCGTGCCTCGAGCGTCGCCAGATTGCTCAGTGACGACAGCACGTCCGGGTGATCCTCGCCCAGCGCGCGGCGTTGCAGCTCCAGCGCGGCGCGGGTGGGGGCCACCGCCTCTTCGTACTGCCGCAGATCGAAGCGCAGCATCGCCATGCTGACCAGCGCACCGGCATGGTCCAGCGGGCTCGTTGCGGGCAAGGTGTCGTAGATCGCGAGGGCCTGCCCGATCAGCGCTTCCGCGCGATCGTAGCCCGCGAGCACCCGGTACACGTCGCCGAGCGTGGTCAGCAGCAGCGCGCGCAGCTCCGGCTGGTCCGCGAGCGAGTCCGCGCGCGCGACGCCGCGCTCGAGCAGATCCCTCACGGTCAGCGTGTCGCCCAGCGCCTCGCTCGGAAGGTTACTGTTGAACAGGCCAATGAGGAAATCCCTGACCTCGCCGGCTTTCCTCGCCTCGAGCTCGGCACGGTTCCGCTCGTTCGTGATGCGCGTCGTGTGCACGACGGCGAACGTGGCGCCGAGAAGGACCACGGCCGCGGCCGCGGAGAGCGCCGCACGATGGCGCCGGACGAACTTGGCCGCGCGGTACCGGACCGTCTCCGGCCGCGCGCGCACCGGCTCGTGGCGCAGGTAGCGGCCAATGTCGTCCCCCAGCGCCGCCGCTGTCGCGTAGCGCTCGCGGGGATCCCTGCGCAGCGCGGTGAGCACGATGGCGTCCAGGTCACCGCGCAGCGCGCGCCGGGCCGGCTCGGGCGCGACGCGGCTCGGCGGCGGCGGGTCGGTCTCGAGCGCGGCGCGCGCTCTCTCGTACGGGTCGTCCCGCGGCTCGAACGGCGGCCGCTCCGCTAGCAGCTCGTAGAGAATGACGCCGAGCGCGTAGACGTCCGTCGCGGTCGTGATCGCGCTTCGCCGCAACTGCTCGGGGCTCGCGTATCGCGGGGTGAACGCGTGCAGTACGGTCTGGTCGGCATCGCCGGCGCCGTCACCAGGATCCAGCAGGCGGGCGAGGCCGAAGTCGAGCAGCTTGACCTGGCCCTCGGCCGTGACCAGCACGTGCGCGGGCTTGAGGTCGCGATGGACGATGAGGTTCTGGTGCGCGTGCTGCACGGCGTCGCACACCACGCGGAAGAGACGGAGCCGCTGCCCGATCGAGAGGCCGCGCTCGCGGCACCAACGGTCGATCGGCACGCCCTCCACGTACTCCATGGCCAGGTACGGCAGGCCATCCGGCGTGCGGCCGCCGTCGTAGAGCTGCGCAATCGCAGGGTGCTTCAGGTCGGCCAGGATCTGGCGCTCGCGGAGGAAACGCCTTGCCAGCAGGTCCGCGTCCGGACCAGGCCGGATGACCTTGAGCGCGACGCGGCGCGCGAACTCGGCGTCGTCGCGCTCGGCCAGGAACACCACACCCATGCCGCCGCGGCCCAGCTCGCGCACGATGCGGTACGGCCCGATGCGCTCACCGGCTGCGCCCGCGTCCTCCATGAAGAGGCCCAGCAGGTCCTCCGTGCGGCGGTCCAGCGGCGTGTCGTCCCGCGCATCGGCTGCCAGCAGCGCCTCGACGCGCGCACGCAGGACGGCGTCTCCGGCGCACGCGCGCTCGAGCAACGCCTCGCGCTCCGCGGCCTCGGCGTCGAGCAGCTCGCCCAGAAGCTCGAGCGCACGCACTTCGCGTGCAGCGTCGTCCATTACATGTTGGGGCTGGGTACACCGCGCTCGATCGCGTCAGCGAGCCACGCGCGCGCCACACGCCAATCGCGCTTGACCGTAGGCTCCGAGATCTCGAGCGCGGCAGCCGTGTCCTCAACGGAGAGCCCGGCAAAGAACCGGCACTCGACCACGCTCGCCTGCCGCGGATGCACGGCCTCGAGCGCGGTCAACGCGGCGTCCAGGGCGAGGATGTCGGTGGAGAGCTCGTCGGCGCCGTCGACCGGGTCGAGCGCGAGCCGCTGTTCGCCCCGCGCCCGCGATCGACGGCGTCGCGCCGCGTCGACCAGAACGTACCGCATCGCGCGCGCCGCGATGCGGAAGAAGTGCGCGCGGTCCCTCACCGTGAACCCCCGGCCCGGCACGAGTTTGAGGTAGGCCTCGTGGACCAGCGCCGTCGTGTTGAGCGTGGGCGCCTGGTGACTGGCGCGCACGACGTGCGCGAGGCGCCGCAGCTCGCCGTACAGCCGATCGAAGAGCGCGCGGAACGCCGCCTCGTCGCCCTCACGGGCGGCTTCGAGCAGCGCGGTCACGTCTTCTTGTTCAGGCTGTTCCATTCGGAGAAGATGGGTCCGTCCGGGGCGGTAAAGAAAAAAAGCTACTGATACCCACCATACAACGCAACCGGCCCGGCTCGCCGGGAACGGTCGGCAGCCCGCCCGCGCGCCCCATCAGGACGTCCCGTCCCCGCGGCCGTACCGCCGCCTGCCCCTCCATCCGGGGATGCTGAATCGGCGACCCCGCGAGTGCGTCCGGCGCCCAACGGCCGGGCCCGCCGACGGGTTTCCGGGCTCGATTGCGCATCAACGAGTGGAGCGCAGGGCGCCCGCAGCGGCGGCGCCCCGGGCTCCACCGTGCGTCATCGACAGGAGAACCTCGCGACCCCTGCACCGGAGGCACGACAGGCCGTGGCAGCCCGCGCAAACGCAATCCACCCGACCCTGCCGCGCGCGCCCACGCTGATCCCTGCGCGACCGCCCGCGGACGCGCGCGCGTTCCTGGCCACCACCGCTCTGTTCGGCGGCCTGGATGACGAGGCGCTCACGGGCGTGTTGCGCGAGGCGGAGTGGTTCGTGCTGCCGGCAGGCGCAACGCTGTTCCGCGAGGGCGACGCCGGCGACAGCATGTACCTGGTGGTGAGCGGTCGGCTCCAGGTCGTGATCGAGGCGACCAGCGGCGGCGAGCGCACCGTGCTCGAGGTCGGCCGTGGCGGCAACATCGGCGAGCTGGCGCTGCTGACGGGCGAGCCGCGCTCCGCGACTGTGCGCGCGCTGCGCGACACGGAGCTGATGCGGCTCTCGGCGCCCGCGTTCACGGCGCTGCTGCGCGAGTCGCCGGCCGTGACGCGGCAGCTCACGCGGCTGCTGGCGACGTGGGTGCGGAGCGGGGGGACGGCACGCGCGGGTGGCGTCGTCACGACGGTAGCGGTCGTGCCTGCGCACCGCGAGGTGCATCCCGGAGATTTCACGGCGCGGCTGGCCGCAGCGCTCGCCGCATTCGGGCCGACGGCACACGTGGACGCCGCGCGTGTGAACGCCGCTCTCGGCGAGGGCGCCGCGTCCGCGCTGGAGGGCGACGCCGCGTACGCGCGGACCGCGGCGTGGCTGAACCGGCTGGAGGCAGAGCACCGCTTCGTGGTCTTCGAGGCGGATCTGTCGGACCCGGCGTGGACGCGGCGCTGCGTGCGGCAGGCGGACCGGGTGCTCGTCATCGGCTCAGTGGACGCACCCGCACGCGCGGACGCGCTCGTCGCTGCGGAAGGGGCCCGGCCGTACGCGATCGAACGCACGGAGACACTGGTCATGCTGCGGAGTGCCGATGCGGCGCCACACGGCACGGCTGCGTGGCTCGCGCTCCGTCCGTTCGCGGACGTCCACCACGTGCGCCGCGATGTCGACGCGGACTTCGCCCGCCTCGCCCGCTACCTTGCCGGCACCGCGGTCGCGCTCGTGCTCAGCGGCGGCGGCGCGCGCGGCTTCGCGCACATCGGCGTGATCCGCGCGCTGCACACGGCGGGTGTGCCGATCGACCGCATCGCCGGCACCAGCATGGGCGCGATCATCGGCGCGCTGTGCGCGCTGGGCCGCACGCCGGATGAAATGCTCGAGCTCAGCCGCGCATGGGAACGGCTTCGGCCGGATCGCGAGTACACCGTGCCGCTGGTTTCGGTGATGCGCGGGCGCCGCGTTCGGCTGCTGCTCGAGCAAATGTTCGGCGACGCGCGCATCGAAGACCTCCCGGTCGGCTACTTCTGCGTGTCCGCCAACCTCACGCGCGCCGTGCCACACGTGCACCGCCAGGGCCTGCTCACGCGCGCGACTGCTGCGAGCTGCGCGCTGCCCGGCGTGCTCCCGCCTGTCGTCACGCCGGATGGCGAGCTGCTCGTGGACGGCGGCATCCTGGACAACATGCCGGTCGAACGCATGCGCACGATGCACGACGGCCCGATCATCGCCGTCGACGTCTCGGGCGCGCCGCACATCCGCGCGGCCGGGGAAATCGAGCCGAATCCCTGGTTGGTCCTCCGCCGCGCGGGCGGCCCCGACGGCCGCGAGCGCGCGTTCCCCAGCATCGTGCAAATCCTCGAGCGCGCGGCCGTGCTGGGCAGCTTCGAGGCGCGGCGCCGCGCGCCGCAGCTCGCGGACCTCGCGCTCCGCCCGCCGGTCGGTTCGTTCGCGCTGCGCGACTGGGCGGCCCTCGAGCTGCTCGCCCGCACCGCCTACGACTACGCGCTCCCGCTCGTGACCGGGTGGCAGGCGCAACGCGAGCAGTGCGCGGCGCCCGCCGCCGAGGCGCCCGCGAGCGGCGCCGCGTAGCCTCGCCATCCCGCCCGGCGCTTTCCCAGCCACGTCGAACTTGGCTCGGGGCCTACTAAGTCCATATTACACTTGACAAACTTGTCTAACGCCCCGAGATTCAGCGCCACGACCGTCAGCGGCCGCACAACGATCCACACTGTCGAGAGGGGGCAGGAATGGGCGCAGGATCCACGGAGCTCCACGGGCCGGACCTCCGCCAGGGCGTCGCGCTGGACGCGCTGCCCGAGGGGGCTCCGTTCCTCGGGCATGCGGACGGCGAGCCGGTGTTGCTGGTGCGGAACGGCGGAGTGGTGCACGCCATCGGCGCCACATGCACGCACTGGGGCGGACCGCTCGCGGAGGGCCTGGTCGTCGGGGATACGATCCGCTGCCCCTGGCATCACGCGTGCTTCTCGCTGCGGACGGGCGAGGCGCTGGGCGCGCCGGCGCTGAACCCGGTGGCGTGCTGGGCCGTGGAGGTGCGCGACGGGATCGTTCGCGTCACCGGCAAGGAGGAGCATCCGCCGCTCTCGCCGCGCGGCCGCAGCGCGGACGGTCCCGAGTCCGTCGTCATCATCGGCGCGGGCGCGGCCGGCAGCGCCGCCGCGGAGATGCTGCGCCGGGAGGGCTACGCGGGCCCGGTGACTCTCGTGGATCCCGATGCTGCCGCGCCGTACGACCGGCCCAACCTCTCCAAGGATTACCTGGCGGGCAACGCACCGGAGGAGTGGATCCCGCTCCGGCCTGAGGGCTTCTACGCAGAGCACGGGATCGAGCGCGTTGCCGCGCGCGCGGAGGCGATCGACACGACGGCGCGCACGGTCACGCTCGCGGACGGCCGCACGCTCCGTTACGGCGCGCTGCTCCTCGCCACGGGCTCTGCGCCCGTGCGGCTGCGCATCCCGGGCGCCGACCTACCGCACGTCCACGTGCTCCGCTCGCTCGACGACTGCCGCGCGATCATCCGCGCCGCGCAGCAGGCCCGGCGCGCCGTCGTCCTCGGCGCGAGCTTCATCGGGATGGAGGTCGCGGCGGCCCTGCGGATGCGCGGGCTCGAGGTCACGGTCGTCGCGCCGGAGAGCGTTCCATTCCTGCGCACTCTGGGCCCGGCGCTGGGCGCCGCGATCCAGCGCGTGCATCAGTCGCACGGCGTCGCGTTCCGGCTCGGCCACATCGCCGCGGAGATCACGCCCAGCCACGTCCGCCTCGACGACGGCGAGACGTTGCCTGCGGAGCTCGTCGTGGTGGGCATCGGTGTGCGGCCCGAGACCACGCTGGCGCAGGCTGCGGGGCTCGAAGTCGACGACGGCGTCGTCGTCAATGCTTACCTCGAGACGAGCGCGCCGGGCGTGTACGCCGCCGGCGACATCGCGCGCTGGCCGGATCCGCGCACGGGCGAGCGCATCCGGGTCGAGCACTGGGCCGTCGCGCAGCGGCAGGGGCAGGCGGCAGCGCGCAACATCCTCGGCAAGCGCGAGCCGTACGCCGACGTGCCGTTCTTCTGGACGCAGCACTGGGACATGCCCATCGCGTACGTCGGCTACGCGGCGGCGTGGGACGAGGCACGCGTCGACGGCAACCCGGCCGCGCTCGACTGCGCGGTCACGTACGTCCGCAACGGCCGCGAGCTGGCCTTCGCGACGATCGGGCGCGACCGGGCGAGCCTGCGCGCGGAAGCGGAAATGCAGCGTGGGATCGCGGCCAGGCTCGCGCGGGACGTGCCGGCGGGCGGTATCAGCGGGAGGGCATCATGAGCCGCGAGAACGGTGGCCCCCCGATCGAGGTGCACCGGCTGCCGACGGACGAGGCCGCGAACCGCGTGGCTCGCGCCGCCGCGAAGGCCATGCCCTCCGGGCAGCCGCACGCCGCAGACGTGTCGGACGAGCTCGAAGCGCTCGTCCGGCGGATGCTCGAGCTGCTGGGCGAGGATCCAGAACGCGCGGGGCTGCTGAACACGCCGCGCCGCGTGGCGCAGTCGCTGCGCTGGCTCACGCGCGGCTACCGTCTGGAACCGCAGACGGTGATCGGCGCCGGCGTGTTCGACGAGACGCACGAGTCCATGGTGCTCGTGAAGGACATCGAGGTGTACTCGCTGTGCGAGCACCACATGCTGCCGTTCTATGGGCGCGCGCACGTCGCGTACATCCCGAACGGCCGCATTCTGGGGCTCTCCAAGGTCGCGCGCATCGTGGACGTGTACGCGCGCCGGCTCCAGGTGCAGGAGCGGCTCACGGATCAGATCGCGGACGCGATGGAGGAGGCGCTCCGGCCGCGCGGCGTCGCCGTCGTCATCGAGGCGCACCACCTCTGCATGATGATGCGCGGCGTGGAGAAGCAGAACTCGAAGACGATCACGAGCGCGATGCGGGGCGCGTTCGCCGAGAGCGTTGCGACGCGGGAGGAGTTCTTGCGGTTGGCGCTGTAGCGCGTGAGCCGCGCGCGCCGCAGGCGCGCGCGGGGCACCGCTGCGCTGGGCACCGGCCCTTCGGGCCTGGGCACCGAGCCTTCGGCTCTGGGCACCGCGGCCTTCGGCCGCTGGGCTCCGGCGCTACGCGCCTGGAAGAACACCGGGACGCTGCCTCGCCCACTTCCAGCGCCGGCGCAGCCGGCGCGGAGCCCAGCGAAGCGGAGCCTAGCGGGCGCGGAGCGCCCGCGGAGCCCAGGCCGCGCGCAGCGCGGCCGGAGCCCAGCAAAGCGGTGCCCAGGCGCGGCTTCGCCGCGCCGGTGCCCGGCAAAGCGGTGCCTGCCCCCCTGGTTAGCGCCGCCCCTTCCCGCGCCTGCCCCGGTGGTCCCGATCCCAATACGCCTTGAACGAAAACCGGATATTCCGCGCGACCCTCTCGCGGAGCGCGTGGTCGGCGGACAGCGCCCGCGGATCGAAGAAGAGCCCGTCGCGCCCCACGAACCACCGGTTCACGTCGATGGACAGCGTGACCTCGACCGGGCCCGTGATGCCAGCGGAGTCTTCCTCGATCACGATCGGCTCGTCGAACTCCAGCTCGAGGTCCAGCTCGATGTTCAGGAAGACGTCGAACGCCTGCGGGCCGGTGCCGGGGTCGTACGTGCCGCGCACGCGGATGCTGGCGTTGCGCGGCCAGTCGGGATGCTCCTCGCGGAACGCCTCGTGGGAGGGCTTCCGGTCGTTGGGCCGGTCGATCTCCAGCTCCAGCTCACGGTAGCTGCCCGCCGGAACCTCGCCTTCCAGCAGGCTGATCACGCCGCCGTCCAGCGGCAGGTCCACGAGGACCGGCCCGGCCTCGAACACCCTGCCCTTGCGGTCGCGGCGCTTCTCCCGGTGACGCGAGCAGTCATCGTCGCCCCAGCACCAGAACATGGCCGCGGCGCCGCCCGTATCCTCGCCGCCGTCGCCGCCGTTCTCGCGCACGGACTCGAGCTCGATCTCCTCGAACACGAGCTGCACCTGCTCGATCTCCAGCGTGCGGCCCGCGTCATCGGTGACGGGCACGACGGCGAAGGCCGCTCCGGAAGCGCCCGGCGCGGGCACCCGGACCGAGAGCCTGAGGTTGCCCTCGATGCGGTCCTCGCTGCGGTCCCCCACCCCGGTCGCGTCCGAGCATGCGGCGGCCGCGAACAGCGACAGCAGGATGCACGCGGCCGTCCGACTCCGACGGTACGCATCCATGGTCGGATCCTCCTGTCCTGTGTTTGGGGGAGAGGTACTGCACACTCTGGGGGCGCGCGCGCCGGTTCGGCAAGAGGATGCGCGCGGGGCGCTCCGCGCGACCCAAGTCGTTGCGTGTCAAAGCGTTTCGGCGTGCCCCGCGGCGCGGCGGCGCGGTCGCGCCGGGCCAGCAGCGTGGCACAGAGCGGCAAAGGCTGACGGAACTGGTCCCTGGCGGCGCGGCGGGTTGCCGGGGCTGCACGGCGGCGGCCGACGCATTCACGCCGCGCGCGGCGGGCTGGGGCGCGG
>Ga0207873_1001890_pt1 | contig 18659 bp, 17 predicted proteins | sample BGWIniCompost_FD_187373 | JGI IMG/M metagenome (GOLD analysis project Ga0207873, IMG submission 187373) | Cellulose adapted compost microbial communities from Newby Island Compost Facility, Milpitas, CA, USA - BGW Initial Compost (SPAdes)... ...
CCCGCCACGCCCGCGCTCAGGTAGACCTGGCCGGCGGCCACGGCCCGGATGGCCCGGATCAGCTCCTCCGGCGTCACGTCCTTGAGGAGGTACCCCGAGGCTCCCGCCTCGAGCGCCGGCAGCACCTTCTCCTCCTCGGAGAAGCCGGTCAGCACCAGGCACCGAACGGCGGGGGCCCGCCGGGCGAGCCACCGGATGACCGAGATGCCCGGAGGCTCGTCCGGGGATACCTGGATCACTGCTGCGGAAGGGCCCGGGGGCATGACCAGGTCCAGCAGCACCACGTCGGGCCGGAGCTGCTCCGCCAGGGCGACCGCCTGGGCGGCGTCGGCCGCCTCGCCCACGACCTCGATGTCCGCGTGCGTGGCGAGGAACATGCGCAGCCCGCCCCGCACCACGGCGTGGTCGTCGGCCAGCAAGACCCGGATGCGCCGCCCGCCTGCGGCGTCGGGACCAGCGAGCTCCGGCGCGGCTGACGGCTCAGGCCGTTCGGGCACCGGGCTCGCCCCCCGCCTGGACGAGGCTGTTGGCGGATGCCGGCTCCAGGGGGACCCACGCCTCGACGCGGCTCCCCTGACCCGGGCGGGAGCGGATCCGTAGCCCCCCGCCGACCAGCCGGCACCGCTCGGCCATGATGGAGAGGCCGCCGCCTCCGTGACGGGCGCGCCGTGCGTCGAAGCCTCGGCCGTCGTCTCGCACCACCAGCCGCACGCGGCGCCCGGCCACGGCGAGGCTCAGGTGTACGGACCGTGCCGCGGCATGCCTCAGGGCATTGTGGAGCGCCTCATGCGCCACCCTGACCAGCGTCTCGGCCCTGTCGGGCTCCAAAGCGGTGTGCGGCTCATAGCGGCCGGGCACCCACCGCACCTCGACCCCCATCCGCCCCGCCAGGGGGTCTTCGCTGGCCAGGCGGCGCAGCGCCTCGGCGAGCTCGCCCACGGTGCGCGGAGCCACCCTCGGGGGCGAGGCCACCCGCACCTCCCGGACCAGTCGCCGCATCTCCGAGAGCGCCACCCGAGCGCGCTCCTGGGCCTCGTCCACAGCCCGGAGCGCCTCGCCAGGCTGGCCGGCCTGGAGGTGCTGGCGGCCCGCCGCCAGCAGCATCGTCAGCGAGAAGAGGTTTTGGCTGACCGCGTCGTGCAGGTCCCGCGCCAGCCGGTGGCGCTCCTCCACCCTCGCCAGCTCCCGGGCCCGCGCCACCAATCGAGCGTTTTCGAGGGCCAGCGCCAGGTGGTCGGCCAGGGACCGCAGCGCCGCCCGCTCCCCGTCCGTCCAGTCGGCGGCGCCGGTGCGCTCCAGCAACACCACCCCCAGGCTGCGCCGGCCGATCCCCATGGGTAGCACCGCCCACGCCGCCGGTTGGGCCGATCCCCGGCGGGCGGGGCGCTGGCCGAAGTGTGGGCGCCCCTCGCGCCAGCAGGCCGCCGCCAGGCTACGGGCGGGCACGGTGTCGCCTGGCTGGATGGCCGGCCCGGCAGGCAGCGGAGCTCCAGCTTCCACGGCCACGGCGCCCCAGCGCAGGCGATCCCCCTCAGCAAGGGCGACGGCGACGCGGCCGGCTCCCATCTCCGCCCGGCAGGCCTCCGCGAAGCGCCAGGCCACGGCCTCCGGCGTCAGGAGCCCCGCCGGCTCGAGCTCGCCCAGCCGGCGCACCACCCGATCCACCGCCTCCCACGCGGCTGCACGGCGCCGCTCCCCCGTGAACAGCCGGGATCGCTCCAGGGCGGTGCCCAGGTGCTCGCCCACGGCCGTCAGCAGGCTCAGCGCCTGCTCGTCGAAGAGCGACTCGCCCTCGGCGGCCACGTTGAGCACGCCCAGCACGCCGTGGCTGGCTCGAAGGGGCACGCTGGCGTGGTAGACGAGCCCACCCTTGTCGCCCCTGGCCTCCTGGAGCCGGCTGCACTCCACGACGTTGACGGCCTCTCGGAGCTCGCCGTCGTAGAAGCGGTAGAAGCAATCGCAGGTGCCGTGTCGCAGGGGCTGGGCCTCGTCGACCTCGAGGGCAGGCGGCAGGCCGTGGGCCGCGGCGAAGACCAGGCGCCGCCCCGCCGGCCCCTGCAGGAAGAGCCAGGCCGTGCGCAGGCCCAGCAGCTCGGTGACGAGGCGCAGCACCTCGTCGAAGGCCGACTCCACGTCGACGCGGGAGTTGAGCAGGCGCGCGATCTCGCTGAGCACCGCCAGCGCGCCACGGCCCGCCCGCTCACCCTGGCCGAGACTGTCGGTACGGGTCGGGTCGGGGCGCCCGGGCATGCGCCTCACCCCTGGGAGGAGAGACCAGCCGGGGCCGCCCCTTGCTGAGCTTGCCTCACGAGCCGGTAGACAGGCAACAGGCGCGACAGCGCCTCCAGCGCCTGCTGCATGAACGCCTCGGAGGACATCCTCAGCACGGCCTCGCGTGGCCACGTCAGCGCCACCATCAGGTCGCCCCGGCTCTTGCGGCGCAGGCCGGCCGCCAGGCGGGTCAGTTCCTCGTCGGACAGGCGGACGGTCGGCACACCCGATGGGGCCAGGTGATCGTCCTTCCACTCGGACTCCGGCGGGAGCAGCTCGCGCAGGGCCCGCCCCTGGCGGGTCAGGAGGTCGGCCAGCGTGGCGCGGAAGGGAGCCTCGTAGATGGCCCCCGCCTGGACGAAGACGCCGCGCGCCGAGATGCCCAGCTCCAGGTGGGGGTGCTTCTTGTAGCCCCGAGGCGACGGTGACCAGGCGCACCAGGTCTCGTCGGGCGGGTTGACGGTGCGGCGGGCGTGCTGGGCCACGTACGGGTAGAGCGCCTCTCCGGCGCGCTCCGACAGCGCCGGAGCCAGCGCCTCGGCGATGGCCTGCAGGCGTGGCCGCACGTGGCGACGGATGGCTTCCATGCGGCCGGCGAAGTCAGGGACCTCCATGGCTTCGAAGGCCTGGCGATCCCAACCGCCGAAGGCAGAGGCCGCACCGTTTGGCCGTCGCGTGGCGTTCATGGCAAGTCCCCGCGCCCCTCGTCCCTCATCGGCTGTCAAAGTATAGCGCACCCTAGCGGTGTGAGGTGACGCGCGTGGACTGGCACGAGCCGCCCCGGCGGCGAGACGGGCCCTGGGGCGAACGCCCGGACCGCCAGGCCTTCATCCAGCGGGTGATGACGTACGTGCGGGAGCATCCCCAGTCGTTCGCCAGCCTGGCCGTCTGCCGCAGGGCCCTGGGCAGCGAGCCCGACGACGGGCAGGTGGACGACGAGACCCGGGAGCGCCTCGAGGCCCGGCTGGAGACCATCTCGGACGACGAACTGGAGGCCTACTACTACATCGTCTCGTGACAGGACCAGGCCACCGGGTCAGCGTGTCCGGCCCGCCGGGACCCCGCTCACCAGCCGTCCCGTGCGCCAGATCCCCTCGACCCATTCGGGCACCAGCCGGACCGGCTGCAGGACGGGGACCGTCATGCCCGCCTCGTGCCACCGGGCAAGCTGCTCCGCTGCCGCCGTCGGTGGCCCGAAGACGGCGAGCTGCTCCAGGATGGCACGGGAGATGAGCCCGGCCGCCCGCCCCAGGTCGCCAGCCCAGTAGGCCTCCCGGATGGCTCGGAGCCGGTCGGGCTCGATGCCGATGGCCTCGGCCACGTCGTCATCCAGCACCGCCACCTGGTAGACGACGAAGGGGTCGTGCCGCAAAGCCTCGAAGCACCCCTTCTCATCGTCGCCGATCGCGCACAGGACGTAACCGGCCGTCTCGAAGCCGTCCAGGGAGCGGCCGTGTCGGGATGCCGCTCGCCGCACCGCATCGAGCCGGCGACGCACCATGACGGGCGGCTCCATGGGCCGCGCCAGGTAGCCGTCGGCGTGGGTGGCCGCCACCTCCAGCATGCGAGGGCGCCAGCCGGCGACGTAGACCGGCGGGGCCGGCGGCATCGGCCCGCCCCACTCGAGACGCACTCCCTCCACCGAGAAGACCCGCCCCCGGTAGGCCACCGTCTCACCGCTCCACAGCCGCCGGATCAGCTCGATGCCTTCCCGGATGGCGGCTGCGGGAGACGGATGGGCCACCCCCATCATGTCGAGGCGGCGCGGGAAGCCTGTCCCCACGGCGAGGATGAGCCGCCCGTCGCTCAGCTCCTGCAGCGTCGCAGCGGTCTGCGCCAGGAGCGCCGGATGACGCAGGTAGGGACTGAGGCAGCCCGCCCCCAGGCGGAGCCGGCGGGTCGCCGTGGCCGCCGCGGCCAGGGGGATCACCCCGTCTCGTTGCCACATCGTCTCGTGCAGCCAGAGGGCCTCGAAGCCCTCCTCCTCGGCCCGCCGGGCCAACGCCATCACGTCGTCGACCGGGATGGTCCCCCCAAGGCCCAGCGCCACCCTCACGATGCCTCACCCCTCAAGGCCTGTACCGCCCCACCCGCGCACGGCATGCGTCGGGGGCTCAAGCCGGCCAGATGACGAACATCACCACGTCCCACAGCGCGTGCGAGACGATGATGCTCCACGGGCGCCGCCAGCGCCACCACATCCATCCCCAGAAGGCGCCGGCCACCAGGGCGGCCAGCACCAGCACGGGGTTGCCCGTGACGATGTGGATCAACCCGTAGATGGCCGTGGTCCAGATCCACCCGCGTGCCGGCCCGAGCAGCCCGGCCAGCCGTTGCTGGACCAGCAGCCGCCAGAATAGCTCCTCGCCTGGCCCGATGACGAGGAGCAGCGCTACTGCCACGATACCCAGGGGCACGGTGGGATCGAGGCCGTAGACGGCCCCGATGTGGCCGCCCGCCTGGGGCCACAGCAGCCGCAAGAACCAGCCGCCGACGTGGAAGAAGGCGGCTAGCGCAAGGGCGGAGACGACGCCCGACGCGAGGTCCGCACCCGACGGCCGCGCCCGGCCCTCTCCCCAGACGGCTGCGTCCTGCCGGGTCAGCGACAGGCCGACGGCGCCCAGCGTCGCGGTGGCCACCACCATGGAGCCCCAAAAGCCGAGGGGCGTCCAGACGAAGACGAAGAGCCACAGGACGAGGGCCAGAGCCAGGCTGGCCAGCACGACGCTCACCGGGCCACCCACCCCAGCGCCGCCACGGCGATGCCGGCCGTCATCAACAGCCCGAACTGCAGGTGCACCCGAGCCGAGGCGATGTCGAGCCACGTCAGCGACTCGAGCCGACCCCGGGCCCCCTCGAGCGCCCGCCGGGCGTTGCGCCACGCGGCGGGGACGGTCAGGAGGGCCACCAGCGCGGGCCACGGCAGCTGGCCCGCCAGCACCAGCAGCGCGAGGCCTCCGTAGGCGCCCACCATCATCGCCACATACAGCCACGCGCCGGCGACCCGGCCGATGATGATGGTCAGCGTGCGGAAAGGACCCTTGCTGTCGTCCTCGAGGTCGCGCAGCTCGTTGCCGTGCAAGATCGCGGCCACCAGGAAGCCGATGGGAATCCCTACCAGCACCGCACGCCACGACAGGGCCCCGCCCGTGGCCACGTAGGCTCCCAGTACGTGGAGAGGCCCCATCAGCACGAAGACGCCCGGCACCGCCAGGCCCCGGTACTTGAAGTGCACGGGCGGCGCCGTATAGAAGTAGCCGGTCACGAGCCCCACCAGGCCGATGACGAGCATGGGCAGGCCCCGCATCCAGACCAGCACCAAGCCGCCCACGGCCGCCAGGGAGAAGGCGACCCAGGCTCCCCGCAGGGCGCTGGCCGGGGCTATCCGCCCCTGCACCACGACGTGGCTGGCCCGCGCCGAGTCGGGGCGGTCGACCCCGTTGGCCACGTCGTAGACCTCGTTGACGATGTTGGTCCCGACCTGCACCAGCACCGCGAGGACCAGGGCCAGCGGCCAGGTCCACGCCGTCAGCGATCCGTCCTGCCAGGCCAGCGCGCCGCCCACCAGCACCGGCACGACCGAGGCCGTGAGCGAAAACGGCCGCGCCAGCTCCAACCAGGATGCGAGCCGTGAGGCCCGAGGCGCCTCCAGGGGAGCCCGGGCCTGTGTCTGTGCGCTCACCCCATCCCACCTCTGCAGCAGAAAGTGCGACCGACCAGTCGGTTTATATGATAACGGCTCTTCGAAGTCCTGTGGGACGCAGCAGGAGCCGGCAGCCTTTCGTGGAACTCAAGGGCCCCGTCTCGAGGCGACGGCGGTCTTTCGACGCGCCTGTTGAGAGGAGAGAGGATGCGACGATGCGGTCCAACGACTTGCGAAGATGGGCCCTGGCGACGCTCCTGGCCGCCGCGACTGCCCTGGCCGCGGTGCCGGCAGCGGCCGCGCCGGTGGCGGGTGGAGGCTGGGAACTGGCCTACCAGCAGGTGGACGTCTCGGCGCTCAACGATGCGGTGGGCTCCAAGTACCCGTCGCTGCGTGGGTCGATGCTCATCTTCGGTGGCGGCAGCATGGGCCCCCTGCCCGTCGGCGACGGCAGTTGGACGTTGGGCGGCTTCGGGGCGGGCGGCCAGGAAGAGCACGCGGAAGGCGGCAAGTTGACCCGGCTGGCCCTGGGCTACGGCGGCGTACGCGTGGGATACGCCCGGCCCCTGACGGAGCGGCTCACCTTCGACGCGGGGCTGGGCCTGGCCGTGGGCGGCATGACCCTGACCGTCGTCGCGAAGCCGGCGGAGTCGGTCACGGACGATCCCGATGAGGCTACCTTCAACCGCCTCCTGGTGCTGGTGATGCCCGAGGCCGGTCTTACCCTGTCGCTGACGCCGGTCACCCACCTGCGCCTGGCAGCCGGCTATACCTATGACCCGGGCCTGGACGCCTGGCATAACATCGTGGGTACCAACATCGGCCGCGATCCGGCGGTCCGGGCGAGCGGGCTGCGGGTCGGGCTCTCCCTCGTCTTCGGGGCCGAGCTCGAGATGGGGGACGACGGGGCGACCGCCTACTGACGCCCCCTCCCCGATCGCAAGATCCCGCCAACCGGCGTGCCCCAGCAAGCTCTCTGGGGCACGCCACCTCTCCCCGCCATCGGGTCCGAAACCGTGGGCTGAGGATGCATCGTCTGCCGGGACCCCTGTACTACCCCAAGCATAGACTGCTGCCGTACTAGCCCGGTACCGGAACCGTCTGCGGCGCGCCGCGGCCACGCATCTCATCCGTCCGGAGGTGGCCGCGTTGGGGCAGCTCCTCGTGATGGCCCTGGTGGGCCTCGTGGCACAACTCGTCGATGGATCGACGGGCATGGCGTACGGCGTCACGTCCGCCAGCCTCCTGATGATGGCCGGGCTGGCACCGGCCATGGCCTCGGCGTCCGTGCATACCGCGGAGCTGGTCACCACCGCTCTGTCGGGGCTGGCCCATCGCCGTCGCGGCAACGTCCACTGGCCCCTGGTGGCCGCCATCGCCCTGCCGGGCGCGGTGGGCGCCTTCGTCGGCGCGGCCTTCCTCACCCGACTGCCCGGCCACATGGCACGGCCGTACGTGGCCTCCTTCCTCTTCGGCCTCGGCGCCTGGATCCTGATCCGGTATCTGCGCAACGGGCACCGACCGGTGGCCGCCAAGCATGCCGATGCCCGCGCGCGGTCGGCCCCTGTCACCGAGGCGACCCGGCCCCGGCCGTGGCTGGCCGCCCTGGGTGCCTTGGCCGGGTTCGCGGACGCGATCGGAGGCGGCGGGTGGGGCCCGTTGACCACTCCCGTGCTGATGGCCGGCCCCGGCGTAGACCCCCGCAAGGTGGTCGGCTCGGTGGACACCGCCGAGTTCCTGGTGGCGGCCGCTGCCACGGCCGGCTTCCTGACCGCGGGCACCTCCCAGGTCGTCGAGCCCCTTTGGGTGGTGGCCCTGATGGTGGGCGGCGCGGTGGCCGCCCCGCTGGCCGCTCACATCGTCAGCCGCGTGCCTCCCCGCATCCTGGGGGTCGGGGTGGGCGGCATGGTGATGCTGACCAATGCCCCCGCCGTGGCGGAGCTCCTGGGTGTGGAGCCCTCCCTGCGCACGGCGCTCTACGCCACGGTGACCCTCGCGTGGCTTGCGGCCGTCGCCGTGGTCTGGGCCCAGTCGCACCGGCGACTGCCCCGGCCTCGCAGCCGCTGGTACGGACGTGTCGAGGAGGTCGGTCCTCACCGCTCGACCGGGTGAGGCCGGTCCTCCTCCTCTCCTCCCAAATCCCCGTCTCCCCGGTCCTCTTGCGCGACGCCCCCTTGCGCGCGAGTGCACTGGTGCACTAATCTACTAGTGCACTAGTGCGCTAGGATCTTCGGCGAGCGGGACGCCGCTCGCCGACGGGAGGAGGGAGAGCCATCGCCTCGGAGACCGGCCAGTGGCGGGTCGACTTCGATTCGCCCCGGCCCATCTATCTGCAGATCATCGACGAGTTCAAACGAGCCGTGGCCCGCCAGGCGCTGCGTCCGGGGGACCGGATCCCTTCCCAGCGCGACCTGGCCCAGACGCTACGCGTCAACCCTAACACGGTGCAGCGGGCCTTCCGGGAGATGGAGGCGTTGGGACTGGTGGAGACGGTGAGAGGAGAGGGGACCTTCGTGCGAAACGACCCGCGGCTGTTGGCGGCGCTTCGCACCGAGATGGCCCAGGCGGCGGTGCGCGACTTCGTACGCGAGGTGCGGGCCCTGGGCATGGATGAGGAGGAGGTCGTCGCCCTGGTGCGGGCCGCCTTCCGGGGAGAGGAGATGACGGCGTGGCCGAGCGATCCCGTTTGAGCGAGGCAGGCCTACCCGCTTCCGAGCCGACGCCGACGGGCGGGAGATGGCTGGTCGAGACGCGCCAGGTGGTCAAGCGCTACGGCCGCCTGGAGGCCGTGCGGGGCGTCTCGATGAGGCTGCCCCCCGGCCAGATCGTCGGACTGGTCGGACCCAACGGCAGCGGCAAGTCGACCCTGCTCAGGCTCATCGCCGGCCTGCTGCGCCCGGATGCGGGCGAGGTGCTGGTGATGGGCAGGCGGCCGGGCCTGGAGAGCAAGGGGTGGGTCGCCTTCCAGCCCGAGATCGACCACCTGTACCCGTGGATGACCGTGCGGCGCGTCATGGACCTGGCCGCCGTCGTCGTGCCCGACTGGGACGAGGGACGCGCTCGCGAGCTCTTGCGGCTGTTCCACCTGGAGGAGCACCAACAGACCCCGGTCCGTGCCCTCTCCCGGGGGATGAGGGCGCGGCTCAAGCTGGCGGTGACCATGGCCCGCACGGCGCCGGTCGTGTTGCTCGACGAGCCGCTCTCGGGCATCGATCCCCCCTCGCGGTCCCGCATCATCCGGGCGCTCATCGAGCAGTTCCGCACCGGGGAGCAGCTGGTGGTGCTGGCCACTCACGAGGTGGCGGAGACCGAGGGGATCTTCGACCGTGTCATCTTCATGGACCACGGGCGGATCCGGCTCGATGACGATGCCCAGGCGCTGCGGGAGCGATTCGGTCGATCGATCCAGGCGATCATGGAAGAGGTGTACGCATGAGCACCAACGTGCTGGACAGCGCACGTGACCGGACGCACCGGGCATCCTGGCTGCAGGCGTTCGCGCGGCTCTACCGCAAGGACCTGGAGATGATGCAGTTCTCCACGCTGCTGCTGGGGCTGCTCATCGCGGCCTGGGAGATCTTCCTGCTGACCCGGGTCACGGTCTGGCGGCCCGGGATGCCGCTCGCGCTGTCGTTCTTGCCGTTGATGTTCCTGCCGGTCTGGCTGATCTGGGACGCCGTGCAATCCTACCGTGCCGAGTGGCAGGCAGGCACCGTCTACTTCCTGCTGGCAGCCCCCGTGCGGGGCTGGGTCATCGCCGCGGCCAAGCTGGCCGCTCTCATGACCAGTTTCACGGCACTGGCCCTGCTGACGGGAGGCGGTAGCCTGGCCATCCTGGCCACCGGGCGGGGTCTACCTCCTTCCCTCGCGGACGTCTGGGGGCAGATGCCCCGGCAGGCGCTGGTCTCGACGACATTCGCCGGTGTCGTCGCCTACTGGTTGGGCGCGCTGGGGACGGCCGTGCTCTTCCAGGCAGCCTCCGCGGCGAGCCACCTGGCGTTCCGCTGGCGCTTCCCCGCTCTGGTGGGCTCGGTGGTGGTGGCCTACTGGCTGCTGTGGAGGCTGGGTGGGCTCGGACACTACCTGCTGGGATGGCTGCCCGATCTGCCGGTGCCGGTGGTGCAGGTCGGGCCCGAGGGGATCCGCTACGTCAGCGACGCGGTCTTCCTCGACAGCGGCCCGGTCGTGGGGTGGCTGGTGGGGCTGGTGCTGCTCTTCTGGCTGACCGGCTGGCTGCTCCAACACGTGCTGGAGGTGGCATGACGACGCCATGAACCCGCGTCGCATCGGAGTATGGGTGCTGGCAGGCCTGCTGGCGGTCGCGTTCTTCGTCGACCAGCTGCCCGTCGACTGGGGATACGAGCAACTCGTGACGGTCCGGGGGGAGCCAGCCGGGAGGCTGTGGCCGGCCGCGCCAGGGGACGTCGAGGGCCTACCGTCGGCCAGCGTCGAGGGCACGTTGAGCGCTGAGCTGCCCCGCGGGGGCCGGCTGGCCGTCCGCAACACCTTCGGCAACGTCCGCCTGCGCGGTGAGCCTGCGGCCGGCGGCCCGGGAGCCGACGCGGCGGCCACGGGGACCGTCTCGGTGCAGTACCGGGTGACGGTCTACGCCACGACCCAAGAGGCGGCCGAAGCCTACCTGTCGCAGGTGCGCGTCGAGCTGCGCCCTGACGGCGGAAGGCAGGGCGACCTGGTGCTGAGTACCGTCCGGCCCACTGCGCCCGCCGAGGTCCGGCGGGTGGAGGTGGACGTCGACGGAGCTCTGCCGCCGTGGGCCCGACTGGAAGTCCACAACGCCTTCGGCGTCGTCGACGCCCGCGGTCTCGACGGTCCGTCGCGGGTCGACAACCGGTTCGGGCGCACGGCCGTCACGCAGGTGCGGGGCGACTGGGAGGTGCAGACGGCCTACGGCAACGTCGACGTGTCAGGCGTCGCCGGCTCCCTGCAGGTGAGGGGCGACTTCGTGAACAGCGACATTCGCGACGTCGAGGGCGACGTGACCCTCCGTGGCCGCTACAGTGACCACGACGTGAGGGGCGTGGGGGGCGACGTGGAGGTCGAAGCGGGCTTTGGGGATGTGCGGGTCGAGGGCTTCCGCCGAAACGTGCGAGTCGACTTGCAATACTCCGATGTCACGCTGCGATCCGCACCGCCCCTGGACCACCGCTTCGACGTGGAGGCGCGCTTCGGCGACATCGTCGTGCGCATCCCGGGGCTGGACACCCCAGCCCGCCCGACGTCCGAGGGGACGACCCAGCGGTGGACCGGCGTGAGCGGGCCGGGACGCTACCAGGTGGAGGTGCGGACCAACTTCGGCGACGTGGAGCTCGGCGTGGCCGAGGGCGAGGCGGGCGGGGCCGTCCTCTGAACGTATCCGGGGGGCGCGGACGACGTCTCGCCCGCGCCCCCCGGCTTGTCTCGCTCACCTGCCGGCCTGGCTCAGGCCTTCCGGAGGCAGAGGTACCAGTCCTTGCAGTCGTATCCGGCCTGCGCGGCCCGCTCGAGGCGCGCCTGGAGGTCGGCCTGCGTCTGGGGAGGGGGCAGAATGACGGGCTCGCCGGGGTGCCAGTCGGCCGGCGTGGCCACCTTCTCCCGGTCCACGGTCTGCAACGAGTCGATGATTCGAAGGACCTCGTCGATGTTGCGGCCCGTCGACATGGGGTAGTAGAGGATGGCGCGCACCACCTGGCGGTCGTCGATGATGAAGAGGGCCCGAACCGTGGACGTGGTGCCCTCCTTGGGGTGGATCATGCCGTAGCGGCGGGCGACCGTCATGTCCAGGTCGGCGATGACCGGGAACGGCACCTTGACCCCGAAGCGCTCCTCGATGTTGCGCAACCAGGCCAGGTGGGAGTAGACGCTGTCGATGCTCAGGCCCACCAGCTGCACGTTTCGCCTGGCGAACTCCTCTGCCCGCCGGGCGAAGGCGACGAACTCGGTGGTGCAGACCGGCGTGAAGTCGGCCGGATGCGAGAACAGCACCACCCACTTGCCGGCCAGGTCACTGAGCTTGAGCATCCCCTGAGTCGTCTTGGCCTCAAATGGCGGCGCTGGCTCGCCGATGCGCGGCAGCACGGGCGCCTCCGTCGTGGCCTGTGCGGTCTCGAGCAGCACGTCCATCCACACGTCCCCCTTGCCCACGAGGAGACCGGCCCGGCTCGGTGGAAGGAAGGGGCACCGGATACCGGCTCCTTGTAAATAGTCGCTATAGCTAGTATTGGCTATGCAGCGAGCGCGCCGGCAGAGGCATCCGTCCAGTCGAAACGTCCTGACCGGGCGCAGGTCCGCTCCGTGCTATACTGGAGCCGGGTCGCCCATCGGCACCCGACAAGTCGACGCGAAAGGTGTGCATGCGATGCGCGAGCTCACCCGCTGACCGGTGTCCGACCCATCGGCATGGAAGGGTGAGCACGCGTGTTGCTTCGCGTCGAGCGGGTTGCCTTCGGCTTCGCCGGCGAGCCGTTGTTGAGCGACGTCTCCTTCACCGTCCACCGGGGAGACCGGATCGGCGTCGTCGGTCTCAACGGGTGCGGCAAGACCACGCTGCTCCAGATCATGGCCGGGCGCCTGCACCCTCAGCAGGGTGAGGTCTCGGTCGCCCGGGGCGTGCGGGTGGCCTACGTGGGCCCCGAGCGTGAGCCTCCGCGAGGCGACCTGCCGCTGGGCGAGTATCTCCTGGGACCCCTCGAGCACCTTGTCGAGATGGAGCGCGATCTCCAGCGCCTCGCAGAGGAGCTGGCCCATGCACCAGCGGATCGGCGCGCCGCTCTCCTCGAGGCCTACGGGGAGCTGGCGTCGGCTTACGAGCGGCATGGGGGCTACGAGCTGGCGGCACGGGTGGCGGCGGTGGCCGAAGGGATGGGGCTGGCCCACGCCCTGGAGCGGCCGATGGCATCGCTGTCCGCCGGCGAGCAGGCACGTGCGGCGCTGGGGCGGGCCCTGCTGGACCAGGCCGACATCCTGCTGCTCGACGAGCCCACCAACCATCTCGACCTGCCTGGGCGGGTCTGGCTCGAGCGCTACCTGGCCACCACCGGTCGTACCTGCGTCATCGTCTCCCACGACCGCGCCTTCCTGGACGCCTGCGCCACGCGCATCTTGCACCTGGACCGCGGGCGCGTGCGGGAGTACGCCGGCAACTACTCGGCCTTCGAGGCGCAGCGGGCGGTGGAGCGCAGGACGATGTGGGCGGAGTACGAGCAGCAAGCCCGCGCGGTCCGCCGTCTGGAGGCCCAGGCCCGCCACTACCGGCAGTGGGCCCAGGCCGTGGAGGCCACCAAGGTCGGTCGCGGCCCCGTCGACCGCGGCTACATCGGCCACAAGGCCGCCCGCTTGATGAAGCGGGCCCTGGCAGCGGAGCGGCGGCTGCTGGAAAAGGCCGAGGAGATGAAGGCGACCAAGCCCTTCGAGCGGGACCCGGTGCGGATCCGGCCGCCCGAGGTCGTCGTGCGCAGCGACCGAGTCGTGGTGCTGGACGCGGTGAGTCTGGTCGTCGGGGAGCGCACCCTCTTCGAGGACCTGTCGCTGGAGCTGGAGCCCGGTGAGCGGCTGGCCATCCTGGGGCCCAACGGGAGCGGCAAGACGTCGCTGCTCGGGGTGATCCTGGGGGAGATCGCACCCTCGTCCGGACGTGTCTGGCTGAGCCCCTCGGCCCACATCGGCTACTTCGACCAGCAGCACCGGCAGCTCGACTGGGATCGTCCGGCGCTCGCGCAGCTCCTGGAGGGCGGGCAGGACGAGACCCTCGTGCGCACGGTGCTGGGGCGCCTGCGGGTGCAGAGAGAGACGCCGTTGCGGCTCGTCGGCCGCCTCAGCTCCGGGGAGCGCGCCAAGGTGCTGCTGGCGCGCCTGTTGCTGGGAGGGTGCAACGTCATGGTGCTCGACGAGCCTACCAACCACCTCGACATCGAGACCCAGGACGTCCTCATCGAGGCGCTGGCCGCCTACACGGGCACCGTGATCTTCGTCACCCACGACCGCCACCTGGTCCGGGCCCTGGCTACCCGCACGCTGGAACTGGCAGGATCGGTCGGTCGTCCGAACGAAGCCACAAGGTGAGGCCACATCGACGGCCTTGGCGGCCGGCGCTACCTGGATGGGTCGAGAGGGGAGCCGAAACGGTCGTGCAGATGCAGGAGCATCGGGTCGATCTGGTCGTGGTGGGAAGCGGAGCAGGCGGCATCACGGGTGCCATCGTGGGCGCCAAGCACGGGCTCAAGACGCTCATCATCGAGAAGGGGCGCGTGTGGGGTGGCTCGTCGTCGCTCTCCGGCGGGGGCATCTGGATCCCCAACAACCCCGTCTCACGGGCCGCAGGCTTGCAGGACAGCTTCGAAGAGGCACTCACCTACATGGAGACGGTCATCGGCGACGTAGGGCCGGCCAGCTCCCGGGAGCGCAAGGTGGCCTTCTTGCGCCACGGGCCCGAGATGATCGCCTTCCTCATGCAGCAGGGCGTGCGGTTCGTGGCCAGCATGGAGTACCCCGACTACTACCCCGACAAGCCGGGGGGCAAGATCGGGCGCTCTCTGGACCCCGCCTTCTTCGACGCCCGCAAGCTGGGTGATCTGGCCGCCACCATGCGGACCCTCTCCATCGACGTGCCGGTCGCCTTCCGATCGGGGGAGACGCACCACCTCCCCAAGGCCTTCACGTTGCCTCGCCACTTCTTCAAGACCGTCGGCATCTTCACCCGCAGCATCGGGATGCGTCTGCGGGGCCAGCGCCCGCTGGGGCTGGGCAACGCCCTGGTGGGCCAGCTGATGTACGTGGCGCGGCGGCTCGGCGTGGATCTCTGGCTCAACGCACCCGCCCGGCGGCTGGTGGTGGAGGAGGGTCGCGTGGTCGGCGTCGAGGTAGAGCGCGACGGCGTCCCCGTGCGGGTGCGCAGCCGTGCGGTGCTGCTCGCCGCAGGAGGATTCGACCACAACGCCGAGATGCGCCGGCGCTACCAGGGGGTCGACGGCTGGTCGGTGGGCAACCCCGACAACACCGGCGACGTCATCCAGCAGTGCATGGAGTTGGGCTGCGACATGGCCCTGCTCGACGACGCGTGGTGGGGCGCGGTGGCCATCGACCCCAAAGGGGAGCGGCATTTCCTGGTCTGGGAGCGTTCCATGCCCCACTGCATCGTGGTGGATCAGACGGGGCGGCGCTTCACCAACGAGTCGGCCTCTTACGTCGACTTCGGCCACGACATGCTGGCGCGAAACCGGGAGGTGCCGGCCATACCGTCGTGGCTCATCATGGACAGCCGCCACCGCAACCGCTACATCTTCGGCATGGCCATGCCCCGCATGACCCCGCGGGCATGGCTGGAGAGCGGCTTCTTCGTCAGGGCGGACTCGCTGGAAGAGCTGGCGCAGCGCTGCGGCATCGACCGTGACGGCCTGCTGGCGACGGTGGCGCGCTTCAACGACATGGCCCGGCGCGGCGTGGACGAGGAGTTCGGCCGGGGGCGCACTGCCTACGACCGCTTCTACGGCGACCCCCGCTACCCCAACCCCAACCTGGGGCCCATCGAGCGGCCGCCGTTCTACGCCGTCAAGATCTTCCCCGGCGACCTGGGGACCAAGGGCGGCATGCTCACCGACGAGCACGCCCGCGTGCTCAAGGGCGGCGAGCCGATGCCGGGCCTCTATGCGGTAGGCAACTGCTCGGCCTCGGTGATGGGGCGCACCTACCCGGGCCCAGGCGCGACGTTGGGAGCCGCCATGACCTTCGCCTACATCGCGGCGAAACACGTCGTCGCCACGGCCTCGGCGCCTGCCGGCCAGGCTTAGCCGTCGCGTGTGCCAGGGCAGCGAGGCGCTCCCGTCGTCGCAGGGTTGGGGCGGCTCCTCCTCGAAGGAGGAGCCGCCGTTCGCGTCGGGCCCATGGGAAGGGTCGTGATGCGAGGGCAGCCGTCGTGGCAGGATGGGAGGGCTCCGCATGGGGAGGCGAGGGAGGCGGCAGGCGGGCAGGCGGTGGCTAGCGTCCGCAGCAGCGGCGCCAGGCGGCGCCGGAGGGCTGGTCTGCCTCATCGTCTGGATGGCGGTGACAGGCGGCTGGCTTGCGGGAGCGGGAGCGGCGCTGGCGCAGGAGTCGACAGCAACCGCTGCCGACCAGGAGCCCCAGGGAAGTCCGCCCTTCCGGCCCGAGGCCCTCATCGTGCGGCCGGACCCCGCCGACCTGCGTACCAGCATCTGGACGGACCGGGGCCGCTACCGGCCGGGCGACCGGGTGCGCATCACCTTTTACGTCAGCGAGCCCGCCTACGTCTACATCTACGACCTGGACACGTCCGGCAAGGTGCGCCTCATCTTCCCCAACCGCTACGAGATGGACAACTTCATGCGCCCCGGTACGCACACCATCCCCCGTCGGGGTTACAGCTTCATCGTCTCGGGGCCCGGAGGCGCCGAATACCTCCAGATCATCGCCACCCTGCGTCCTCTACGCGACCTGGCGCCATCGTCGGCCTTCCTGCGGGAGGCCTTTCCCCAACTGGGCGACGACCCACGGGCGGTCAAGGGGCGTGTCGAGCGGTTGTTGAGTCCCGCCGGCCGGGGATGGGCCACGGCCTGGACCGCGTTTTGGGTGGTGGCGCCCAGGCCGTCGCCGCCACCGCCACCTCCGCCACCACCCCCTCCCCCGCCGGCTCGCGTGCGGTGGGGGTATCTTCGCGTCACCAGCGACCCGTCCGGCGCCCGCGCCTACGTCGACGGCGACTACATCGGGCGCACCCCGGTCGAGGCCCAGGTGCGGGAGGGCTGGCATACGGTGCGCCTGCGGCTCGACGACTACCCGGACCGGGAGGTGCGGGTCCATGTCGAGTCCGGCGAGCGGGGCCGGGTTGATGTGCGGTGGAGCCCTGACGAGCGGGAGGGCCGGAAGCCGGTGGCCCGGACCGAGGAGCCCCCTGAGCCGGGGCGCGCCCCGTCCGAGCCCAGGCCTGTCGGGCCCCATCGCCTGGGGCTGTCTGTGGGGGTGGACGGGGAGGGTGTCTGGAGCCTGGGGCTCGAAGGCGGCTCGGGGTTCTGGGCGGCGGGGGGCTCGGCGCGTTTCACGGGGCCCCTGCTGCCGTGGGAGACCCGGGGTGAACCGCTGACTGCTCCGGTCGTCGAGGTGCCCAACGGGCCCGAGTGGGAGATTTACTTCAAGCTGGCGCCGCCGGTGGGCACACTGGCGCTGGAGGTCGGGCTGGGTGTGGCCGTGCAGCTCAAGGCCGTGCGGGAACGGGAGGCGACGGAGCTGCTTCGCGAGACGAACCCGTACGGGCTCTACCCCGCGGTGCACTGGGAGCCTCGTCCCGCCCGGTGGTACCTCACCTGGAGCCTGGGGGCGCGCCTCGACCTGGCCCGGGCCTACCTGACCGCGGCCTACCACAACCGGCGGGGCGTGGTGGCGGGGATGGGGGCACGCTTCTGAGGCGGAGAGGAGGCCCGTCATGAGACCTCACCCGGCGGCCGAGGCGTTCTTGCAGAAGCGCTGCGTGGCAGTCTTCGTCACGACGCGCCCGGACGGCACGCCGCATGCAGCGCCCGTCTGGTTCGAGTACGAGGCGAGCGAGGAGGGCGGCCTCTTCCGCATCTGCACGGACCCCGAGAGCGTCAAGGTGCGCAACCTGCAGGCCCACCCCACCGCGGCCCTCTGCGTCGCCACCCACGAGCCGCCGTACCGATACGTGCTGGCCGAGGGGCAGGCCCGCCTCGAGACGGCCAGCGAGCCCGACAGCGCTCCACACCGCCTGCTGCGGCGATTGGCCGTACGCTACCTGGGCGAGCAGGAAGGGCTTCGCTACGCCGACTCGCTGCGGGGCGAGGCGCTCACCATGGTGACCCTGGCGGCCCAGCGAGTGCGGTGGTACGACGAGAGCGCCGGCACGGGGGCATCGGGGTGAGACCCGGCGAGCCCATGCGACGGCCGCGGATGCTTCGTCCCGGCGACACGGTCGCGCTGGTGGCGCCGGCCTCGCCCATGACTCGACCAAACGAGCCCGGAGAAGTCGTGGTGGCGCGGGCACGCCGCCGCCTGGAGTCGGCCGGCTTTCGCACGATGGTGGCCCCCCATGCCCTCGACACACGAGGGTACCTGGCCGGACGGGACGAGGATCGGGCCCGAGACTTGATGGAGGCCTTCACCGACCCCGACGTCGACGGCATCGTCTGCCTCGGGGGCGGCTACGGCTCCATGCGGCTGCTCCCCTTGCTGGACTACGAGACCCTGGCCCGCCATCCCAAGGTGTTCGTGGGTTACAGCGACATCACGGCCCTGCACGTCGCCATCGGGCAGCGGGCGGGCTTCGTCACGTTCCACGGGGCCATGGGCTGGGACCTGGCGCGGGTGCCCCAGACGGAGGCCGAGGCGCAGGCCGATGCCTTCACCTGGCACTGGCTGCTGCGGGCGCTGACCTGCCCCCAACCCCTGGGCCGGCTACCGGCCTCGGCACCGTGGCAGCAGGCGCCCCTCCGGTGCGTCGTACCGGGTCGGGCCAGGGGGCCCCTGGTGGGCGGCAACCTGTCGCTGCTCGTCGCCACCCTGGGCACGCCCTACGAGATCGACACCGCCGGCCGCATCCTGCTCATCGAGGACGTCGACGAGGCACCCTACCGCATCGACCGCATGCTGACCCAGCTACTGCTGGCCGGCAAGCTGCAAGCGGCGGCCGGCCTGGTCATCGCCGAGTGGGTCGACTGCACGCCCAGGGACCCCGCTCGGCCCACCCTCTCCGTCGAGGAGGTCGTGGCGGACCTCGTCGAGCGGG
>Ga0207873_1001891_pt1 | contig 18658 bp, 21 predicted proteins | sample BGWIniCompost_FD_187373 | JGI IMG/M metagenome (GOLD analysis project Ga0207873, IMG submission 187373) | Cellulose adapted compost microbial communities from Newby Island Compost Facility, Milpitas, CA, USA - BGW Initial Compost (SPAdes)... ...
CAATGAAGGCTCACAAGGATGGCATTTTGAAGGAGATAAGAGTAAAACAAGGGGCCAGCGTAGCAAGAAACGATGTGCTGGCCGTTATTGAATAGCTGACTTACGCCTTTGCCTTTTTTAGAACGTCTTTGATCTCGTCGTAATTGGGTTCTACCATGGGGTCGTCAGAGATCCACCTGTAGATCACCTTGCCGCTCTCGTCGAGAATGAATACCGACCTCTTTGCAGCATCATAGCCCTCGAGAGATGCGAGCTTGTTCAGTACGATTCCATATTTTCTAATGACTTCGCGCCTATAGTCTGATAGCACTGGAAAGTTAAGGTGGCGATTCTGTACAAAGAACTTGTTTGCAAAAGGCCCGTCAACTGAAATGCCGACCACATTTGCGCCCAAGTCGCGCAGGGAATCAAGCGAGTCGCGGAGAGCACACATTTCTGCTGTGCATACTGGGGACTCGGCCGCTGGGAAGAACGCAAGAATTGTCTTCTTTCCAAGGAATTCGGAGAGCTTACGCATTTTCATATCTGGATCTGGCAGTTCAAAGTGTGGTGCTGTGTCTCCTATGTTTGGTGGTGCTGAAGAAAGAGATGCGCTAGACATGAAAGTACATCTGCGAATCTGACAATAAAAACATTTCAGGCGTGACGAGAATATTTGCTCTTGAATGGCGAAAGCTCACGGAGCTCCTTTACCACGGCAGACAGCACAGTGACCGTCCTGTCGATCTCATCTCTGGTATTGTGCATCCCGAGGCTGAGTCGCAGCGAACCCGTTATCTCTTCATAGGAAAAGCCCATCGCCTTGAGCACGTGGGATGGCTTTTGCTTTTTGACAGAGCACGCCGACCCCGTAGAGGCAGCCACACCATTTTCATCCAGCTTTATTATCAGATCCTCGCCGTTCACCCCAAAGAAGGTGAAATGCGCATTGTTTGGAATCCTGTCAGCACTTGATCCGTTGAGCCTCGAATGTGGTATTTCTTTCAATACCCTTTGAACTAGATAATCGCGCAATCCTGAAACCTGCTCTGTGTACTGGTCAAGCCGTTTTGTCGCAAGCTCGCAGGCCTTGCCAAAGCCGACAATCCCAGGCACATTTTCGGTGCCCGACCGCAATTCTGACTCTTGTCCACCGCCATGGATTATTGGAGATATTTCTAGCCCTGATCTGATGTAAAGAGCGCCTATGCCCTTGGGCCCGTTTATCTTGTGTGAAGACATGGACATCATGTCCACCTTTAGATCCTTGACGTTTATCGGGATCTTGCCTGCAGCCTGTACTGCATCAGTATGAAACAGCGCGCCAGCCTGATGCGCTATCTGTACAAGTTCCTTTATTGGCTGTATCGTGCCGACTTCGTTGTTTGCGTACATGATGCTGACAAGCGAAACATCGTCTGAAATCGCAGCCTTCAGGTCAGCCGGCCTGACCAATCCTTCTCCCGTCACCGGCAGGTATGTGACCTCAAAACCCCTTCTCTCAAGGTCTTTGCATGGTTCCAGCACCGCGTCGTGCTCGATGCTGCTCGTGATTATCCTGTTTCTTGCAGGTGATTTGTTCTTGACGTGAACAGCAGTACCCTTGATTGCAAGGTTGTCTGCTTCTGTGCCACCAGAGGTGAACGTTATCTCGCGCATCGATGCACCGATCATTTCCGCCACCCGCTTACGTGCAAGCTGTATTGCACGGGTAGTTTCCCTGCCAAACTTGTGTATAGACGAAGGGTTACCATACTGCAGCTTCATGTATGGAAGCATTTCTGAGATAACTTCGTCAGCAACCGGTGTTGACGCCGCGCTGTCAAGGTAGATGTGATGATCATCTGTCATTTCTAATCATCACCATCTTGCCCGTCTTGTATCCGCCTGCATCTAATGTGACAAACTTGTACCCGATCTCCTTCAGCTTGCGATCCAGCAAAGCCAGCCTGTCTGTGTCAAACATTTCGTGCAGTTCGTCTCTGCCAACTTCGATCCTTGCAAGCTCGCCATGGTCTCTGACGCGTACCTGGCGAACAGTGAATATTGTCTTTACAATGATCTCGGCGCTTTCAATCCTCTGCAACTTTTCGTATGTGACCCTGTCTCCTGTTGGGATTCTTGAAGCAAGGCAAGCATTTGATGGCTTGTCATAGACCGAGAGGCCAAAGCGTCTGGCAATCTCGCGTATCTCTGGCTTTGTCAGGCCAATCTCGACCATTGGGCTCCTCACTCCGTTCTCTCTGAGCGCTCTGATCCCAGGTCTGTAATCGGTCAGATCGTCAGCATTTGTGCCGTCAACCACGAGGGTAATTCCTGCCTTCCTTGCTTCCTCTGCAAGGTGCAGCCCAAGCTCCGTCCTGCAATGGTAGCATCGCAAGTTGTCATTCTTCACAAACTCTGGGTTTTCCAGCTCATCATATTCTATAATTCTGTGTTGAATGCCTATCTCCTTTGCGACCTTTCGGGCCGTGTCAAGCTCTCCTTCTGCCAGCGTCTTGTAGTCTGCTGTTATAGCTACTGCATTTTCGCCGAGTGCTTTTTTTGCCGCAAGGGCTACGACAGCGCTGTCAACGCCCCCTGAGAGTGCTACTATTGCGCTACTGCCATTCTTGGAAAACCAGTCCAACAGCTTGTTGAATAATACGTCATTCTCATTCATTTACATAGCACCATTGTCTACAACTTTTTTCATAACCTGTGCATTGACCAGCTCCAAGACCCTTTTGACAGGGATCTGACATCTCGCTGCGATTATCTTGATGTCCTCGAATTCGGGCTTTGCATAGGTCACCTCGCCTGCAGAATCCTTGACAACCTTGACATGCACGCTAAATGTGGTTCCTTTTACATCTACCGGGACCGTCAGCATCGTACGTGGAAGGATGTAGCGCTCCACTTCCTGCACCCTTGCCCCAAGAGTCCCTGATTCGCTGAACAGTACCTCAAGCACATTGTTTAGATGTGCGTTTTCTGATATAATCCTAATGAGGTAAGCCGGTCTGTTCTTCTTGGTGATGCAAGGTAGGACAGTCACGTCCCTGGCAATTTCTGACAATCGTTCAACCAGGTTGCCGACAAGCTCGCCAGACGCGTCATCGATGTTTGTTTCTATCATACAAACACTATCTTTGGTTGTTTCGGTGCCGACGTGTGACGTACCCACAAGGACGCGCACGACATTGGCAAAGCCTTCAAATTCCTTCGTGCCAGCGCCATATCCAATCTGTTCAGGAGAAATACTTGGGTAGTAGTTGACGCTGCCTTGGGCGAGGTTGACAAGCATGGCAGCGCCTGTTGGCGTTGTGAGCTCGTCCTCTACAAGTCCTCCGGTGAGCACAAATTGTCTGTTCTTGAAAATTTCAAGGATCGCACCCGCAGGGTTGGGGACCGTACCGTGCGAAAATCCCAGCAGACCTCCGCCGACTGCCACCTTGGTAGAATAAATCTTGCCATCAAACAACTTCAGATCCTGCAGCGCAGTGGCGCACCCGACCAAGTCCACGAGTGTGTCGATGCTTGAAGCTTCATGCAGGTGGACTGTATCAAAGCTCTCTCCATGGATCCTGGCCTCTGCAGAAATCATCGTCCTGAGCGATTCGAGTGCAAACGTCTTGGCCCTTTCTTCAAGCCCAAGCGAGTCGCAACAGCGCTCAAGGGAGCGTTGCATCTCTGTGCCCATCCGTTCACGTAGGGTGTCACTATATTCCATCTGGAGTTGCATTGCGGCGAAGCCGTGTGATACTACTCTTGCAAAGTCTGCCTTGGATATCTTGCTTCCTTCCAGAAAATCCTGACAAGCAAAGATTGCATCAATCACCTTGGTCTTGCTGGCCCCTGCGTCCACCAAGCTCGACATCAACATGTCGCCAGCAATGCCGGCTACCTGCGAATCAATGACCGCAATCCGCTTCGCCATTTATTCCGGAAGTGTATATCCTGCGTTGCTTTATATCGCTTTATACCTGAATTTCCATGTTGTCTAGTCGTTCGAATTCTGCCTGCAGCTCTTCCTCGTCCTCGTCTCCGTAAATGACCAGAATCCTGTCATCGTCTTGCAGGACATAGTCCATTATGGAACTTACCTCTTCACCGTTGACAAAGAACCTGAGCGTCTTGCCGCTGCTGGGATCGTCGCAGTACTGGTTTCCGTTGTTATGGACAAAACAGCCATCGCGGATGTCCATGCCCACACTGCGCAGGTATTCTCCAATAGGTACCCTGGTAGAATGCTTGTGGATGGTAGTCCCTTCGCCTCCTTCAAAGTGAATGAACTGGTTGCCCGTAGCGCCAATCTGGTACTGCCGCTGGCTAAAGTCAACATATTGGCCGTCAAGCTTTACCACAAAGATTGCATGTTCGTGAGCGGATCCGAGTGGTCCAAAGTCTGGGCCAGGCGGAGCCAAGACAGCTGCCGCCGCGCCTGCAACGACAACTGCGGCTATTATCGGTATGATTATCATCATATATTTTCTGTTCTTGCGCCGGCTTGCAGCAAAGTAACTGTCATCGCGCTTTTTCTTTGACAATCTGCTAGTAGATTCATGTTTCGGTCAATTTAAAGTTGCTCCAGCCCTTGGTCACAATTTATATAAGCAGTCTCGGTTGCACCTTCTCAAGTATGACAATTACAATAATTGGATCCGGCAAAGTGGGCGCATCGGCCGCGCTCAACTGCGGCCTTCGAGAGCTTGACAGGGACATATTGCTTCTTGATATCGTGCAGGGACTTCCACAAGGAGAGGCAATGGATATCAACCATCAGCTGTCAGAGAGGGGATCTGACTCTGTGGCAAGAGGCTCAAACAACTATGAAGACATGAGAGGTTCTGATTATATCGTGCTCGTGGCAGGAGTGGGCAGAAAGCCGGGCATGACCAGAATGGACCTGCTCAAGACGAATGCCGGCATTGTCAAGGACGTCGCTTCAAAAATTGCGTCTTATGCAAAAGACGCCACTATTGTTGTAGTCACAAATCCGCTCGATCCAATGACCTATCTTGCGCTCAAGACCGTTGGAGTGAAAAAGAACAAGGTCATGGGGATGGGTGGTATGCTGGATCTTTCAAGGTTCAAGAGCTTCATTCAAGATGCAACCAAGATTTCCAGAGATTCTATCCAGGCGATGGTGATAAGCGAGCACGGGGAAAACATGCTGCCTCTGACAAGGTTTTCCTCGATTGGGGGAATTCCGCTGCACGAGTTTATTTCAAAGGACAAGGCAATGGAGATCTTTGAAAAGACTAGAAAAGTTGCGGCAGAGGTGATCGCTCTAAAAGGCGCAACCGTGTACGCGCCGGGCAACGCCGTGGCAACGATGCTTGAATCTGTAGTCAAGGACAAAAAACTGGTGATACCGGTTTCTGCACTGCTTGAAGGAGAATATGGTGTCTCTGACCTCTGCATCGGCGTACCTGCAGTGATTGGTGCGGATGGTGTGGAGCGCATAATCGAGCTAAAGCTCGACAGCTTTGAACAGGACATCTTTAACAAGGGCGTGGCAAGCGTAAAGGATGCCATTAAGGCCCTCCCGCTTTAAGCAAACAATCCTTTTATTCTCTTTTTGTTGAATAGCTAGCTGGCCAATAGATATGGCGGACCTGCACTCGATACTTGACAGGTTTGCAAACGGCACCCTGAGCCTCTCAGACGCTGAGAAAGAGATCTCTCTTCATGCTATCGAAAAGATTGGAGACATTGCCAAGCTGGACATCAATCGAGAGATGCGTAAGGGCATGCCAGAGATTGTCTTTACCGGGAACAAGGAGTTCAAGGACATCATCAGAATCGCGCTTGCGGCAATCCGGAACAACGGGCAAGTAGTAGTGAGCAGGATAAGAAAGAACGAAGTATCAAAGGTGGCAACCGCGCTGCGGAGAAAGAACATGATTGTGGAGCTTGGCAGAAACAGCACAACGCTTCTTGCTTCTGATAAGTCTTTTGGCAGAAAGATGATAACCGGCGCCAGTATTGGAATCATGGCAGCAGGCACGTCCGACATCGGGGTCGCAGAAGAAGCACGCCTTGTGGCAAAGGCCATGGGTTGCGCCGCGGTAGCCAGCTACGACATCGGGATCGCAGGTATGCACAGGTTGTTCCCTGCGCTCAAGGAAATGATGTCACAGCAAGTTGGAGCCATAGTCGTTGTGGCAGGGATGGAAGGCGCTCTTGCATCTGTAGTAGCATCGATGGTTGATGTGCCTGTAATAGGGGTTCCGACTTCGGTTGGTTATGGCTTTGGTGGAAACGGCATTGCAGCACTGGCGTCAATGCTCCAGAGTTGCACGCTCGGGCTTGCAGTGATGAACATTGACAATGGTGTTGGAGCCGGCGCGTATGCAGCAACAATTGCAAGGAGAACCGCGAAGAGGAATTGAGTGAATCGTAAAACGTTTATAAGTGCTTTACATTTGTTGCATCTCTAATCGTTGATTGGTGGATAACTGTTGACTTATGTTCGTACACTAAAAAGAATTAGGGAAGATAAAACGAATTATCGCAAGAGGGCCGCGATCCTGATCGGCAGGCACTCTTTTGTGACTGTTAAAGTAAGCGACCAGAATGTTGCAGCACAGGTATTAAAGCCGACACCGACCGGCGACATTGTCGTGGCTTCTGCCCATAGCAGAGAGCTTGAAAAGCAAGGCTGGAAGGGTGCGCTCAACAACCTGCCTGCATGCTATCTTACTGGCATGCTGCTCGCGAAAAAGGCTTTGCAAAAGGGAGTACAGAACGCCGTCCTCTACATCGGCAAGGACCACTTTACTTCGAGAGTGGCCGCATGCATGAAGGGTATCGTTGACGGTGGAGTCTCGATGCCGGTCTCTGAAGAATCGCTACCCGATGATGAGAGGATCAGGGGTCAGCATATTGCCGAGTATGCGGAGACTCTTAAGGAAAACCAGGAGGAATACAATTCTCGCTTTTCAGCAATTTTGAAGAAAGGTCTGAATCCGGAAGACTATCCATCACACTTTGAAGAGATAAAGAGCAAGATCTCTGGTAAACCGATAGAGAAGCCAACCGCCGATGCCGCCAAGGAATCTCCAACAGATTCGGCAAGCGAAGAGGAGGAAGAGAAGAAAGCAACTCCTGCAAAGAAGGAAAAGAAAGAAAAGAAGGAAAGCAAGTCGACCGAGAAAAAGAAAGCAAAAGAAGAAAAAGGGAAAGAAAAGAAGGGTACCGATAAGGGAGGCAAGAGTAAGAAGAAATGAGTCGTTACACGCCAAGTCAACAGCAGCAGGTTGAATGGAAGCCCAGAACCACGCTTGGAAGCATGGTGCTGGCAGGCAAGATAAACTCGATGGATCAGATCTACGAGAACGGCATGAGGATACAGGAAGCCGAAATTGTCAAGCACCTCTTGCCGGACATGAAGAGCCAGGTTGTGCACGTCGGCATTGTCCAGAAGCAGACTGACGCCGGCGAGATGACACGCTTTAACGCCCTCGTGGCAGTGGGGAACGAAGCGGGTTGGTTTGGCATAGGCAAGGGCAAGGCCTCTCAGATGAGGGTTGCAATCGACAAGGCAACCAATGCTGCTTTTCTTAACGTAATTCCAGTAAAGCTCGGTTGTGGAAGCTGGGAGTGCAAGTGCAATCAGCTCCATTCCGTCCCGTTCAAGGTGAGGGGAAAAGGTGGCAGCGTTACGATCGAGATTATTCCGGGACCAAGAGGTCTTGGCATAGTAGCAGGCGAGAACATCAAGAGTCTGCTCAAGCTAGCCGGACTGAAGGACTCGTGGACAAAGTCATTTGGATCAACAAACACTATGTCATCCACAACAAAGGCGATTTTCAATGCTCTGAGGAGCACATACAGCGTAGGTTGATGGTGAGATTTATGGCATATCTAGTAGTCAGAATAAAGGGAACCGTTAACATTCCGCAATGGGCACGGACGACGCTTGACGGGTTGAACCTCGACAAGCGGTTCCGCGCTACAATAGTGCCAGAGAGCAAGGAGTACCTCGGCATGCTCAGGACTGTCAAGGATGTGGTCGCCTGGACAAAGGCTGATGCTAGCATTGTCAAGGAACTACTTGAAAAGCGTGGCAGGAAGGCCGGCTACAAACCAATAACAACATCTGACATCCCAAAGGAGTACAAGAGCCTCGACGACCTTGCGTCGGCAATAGCTGAGAACAAAGTCGCAATGAGCAAGCTTGAAGGGATCAAGCCATGGTTTGCACTAAGCCCACCAAGAGGCGGATTCAAGAGAAAGACCAAGACCCAGTACGCACAGGAAGGTGTTCTTGGAGAAGACAACGAGCTTGTCGAGATTGTAAAGAGGATGCTCTAAGTGCAGCAAGACTTAATTAAGGTGCAGTTGGACGTGATCGCTAATAGTTCCAGCCCGGTGATGATGTGATTTATGGCTACTAGATTTAGAAAAAGCAGAAGACAGCGCGGCAGCAGGTACTGCGGCTGGGGCCAGATCGGCCAGCACAGACAGGCCGGCAGCAGAGGCGGTGTTGGTGGCGCTGGAAAGCACAAGCACTTTTTCATACGTACAGTAATCGAGGAACCTGACCATTTCGGTCACGATCCATTCAACTCCTTTAACCGCAACCTTGTCCACAAGTGGATAAACGTACGCGACCTTGACACCGTTTTTGCAAAGCACGGCAAGGCCGACGAAAATGGAAAGGTTGTCCTCGACCTGACCTCGCTGGGCTACGACAAGCTGCTGGGCGGAGGCTCTATCAGCGGGGCTTATGCGATCAAGGTGGCCAAGGTATCAGAAAGTGCAAGAAGCAAGATCGAGGCTGCAGGTGGCGAGGTTATAGCAGAAGATGAGCAGCACGACGACAAGTGAGCACGGGCTCAGGCGGTTTGTAAGAGCCGCATCCGCTTATGTTCCGCAGGTTCCAAAGCCAAAAAAGAAGATTTCGCTAACAGAAAAATTCGTCTGGACAGGAATTGCCCTCTTCGCATACCTTATCATGGGGCAGATACCGCTCTACGGTGTAACAGATGATCCGGCCTTTGACTTTCTCGCTTTTGCACGTGTAATCTTTGCTGCGCAACAAGGAACTCTAATGGAGCTTGGCATCGGGCCAATAGTCACTGCCGGCTTGCTGATGCAGCTGCTCAAGGGTTCTGATCTCATCAAGCTTGACTTTAAGAACCCTGACGACAGGTCGCTCTTTACGTCGGCTACCAAGATCGTTACGATAATAGTAATAGTGGCGGAGGGTGGACTTTACGGCGCTAGCGTATACGGTCCTCTGATGGCGCCTGAGGCTCCTTATGCCATTGGCATACTTGTTGCCCAGCTTATCGGTGCCAGCGTGATTGTCATGCTGCTTGACGAGATGATACAGAAGGGGTGGGGCGTAGGATCTGGTCTCAGTCTGTTCATCATGGCCGGTATTGCGCAGACGATATTGTGGAGTGTGTTTAGCGTCGCACCATCCCAAATCGATGATGGACCGTTAGGTATATTCCCCTTCACTATTGATGCGCTAATCAACGGCAATGGCGGCGATGCGATATTCCGTACCGGTCAGCTGCCGAACCTCTTTGTACTCGCATTAACCATCGGAGTCATACTTGCGCTCGTGTATATAGAGGGAATACACGTTGATGTCCCTATAGTATCTACAAAGTACAGGGGCTTTACTGCAGTCTACCCGATCAAGCTGCTCTATACTTCCGTTATACCTGTGATACTTGCATCCGCGCTCCTTGCCAATGCCGTATTCATGGGTCAGATGCTATGGGCTAACTACAACCCTAACAATACAAACCCCGCCTTCAACTGGCTTGCGCAGTTTGAACCTGGTGCACAGGGTGGACAAGCGAATCCAACAGGAGGCTTGTTATATTACATCACTGCTCCAAGAGGGCTTGACGTGGCTGCAGCTGACCCGTTGAGGGCATTTGTGTATGTGATATTCTTGACAGGCATTGTAACAGTCTTTTCAAGGCTGTGGGTCGAGCTTGGCGGACTGTCTGCGAGGACTGCCGCACGTAATCTGCTTGACGCCGACGTACAGGTGCCTGGTTTCAGACGATCCGAAGGATCGGTCGAGACGCTGCTCAACAGGTACATTCCCTCGCTTACACTACTTTCTGGGATTATAATTGGACTTCTGGCCGGCATTTCGGACGTGCTTGGAGTCCTTGGTACTGGAACAGGGATTTTGCTTATGGTAAACATCATGGTCAGTTACTATCAGACGTTGGTCAAAGAGCAGGTGGATACATACATGCCCGGTCTGGCGGCTCTGCTTGGCAGAAAACAGTAAACGCGCCATAATCGTAGGCATCCCCGGCGTGGGCAAGACCACCGTCATCACCCGCGCAGCAGAGATGCTCAACCAGAAGCGCAAGACAACGGTCGTGGTTTTCGGCACTGTCATGTTCGAGGAAGCTCAGAAAATGGGGCTCAAGAGCAGGGACGAGATGCGCAGAATGCCAGTAAATGACCAGCGCCGCCTGCAAGAGATGGCCGCACAGCGGATCGCTGACATGAAGGATGACATCGTTCTCATCGATACCCACCTTTTTATAAACACGTCAGAGGGATACTATCCTGGACTACCGATGAGGCTACTGAACATAATGAAACCGACCAATCTTGTGATGGTTGCAGCAGAAGCAAAAGAGATCGCAGACCGGCGCAAGACTGACCAGACCCGCCAGCGCGACATTGCCTCTGCAGACGATATCCAGAAAGAGCTGGACATTTCTCGGATGATGGTGGCCTCGTGCTCTATATTGACAGGCGCTCCCTTTGCAATAATTATGAACAATGACGGGGGCGTGGACAAAGCGGCAGCAAATATAGCAAAGATACTTGCGGGAGATGATGAGGCGTCATGAACCTGCTAGACCTAATAATGCAGTGGCCGCTTGCCCCGCAGTACACTCAAAACCCGCTATTCCCTGACCTACTGTCTGCCACATTAGTTGCACTACTTATCTCTGTCGGCATGAACTTTGGGTTTGCGATGCTCCGTAAAAAGACCACTGACATTGAAAAGATGAGCCGAGTAATGAAGGAGACGACAGAGTGGCGCAAGCAGTACACCGACGCGATCAAAAAGCAAGATAAGGCGAGGATCGAGGAGCTAAAAAAGAAGCAGGCATACGTCAACAAGATGGCGCTAGAGATGCAGCAGCAACAAATGCGCCCGATGTTCATCTACATGATACCCTCGTTTATGATCTGGATATTGGTGTTCCCAGCAATATTTGGAGGAACGGTGTCATTGTCGCCGATATATATTCCGTGGATTAGCTGCAGCGACGAGAATGTGCAGACTGATACACAGCCAAAGCTCAATGAGGACGGCACAACTGCAACAGACGAAAGTGGGAATGTTCTCCTCTCTGGTCCTTGCAGAGTACCGGGAAACGTGTACTTGTGGGGTTGGTTCCTAATAACCTCGTTTGGGTTTAGCGGCATAGTAGCCAAGGTAACCAAGACCAGCATGCCGAGCATGACTTAGAATTGATAACAACAGACAATAACAACAGTAGCAATAAGAAATTCAGCATCGTCGTTTCTGGATGGCCTGCCGTGGGCAAGACTACTATAGCAAGCAAGCTTGCAGAAGAGTTTGGCCTTGTTATGTACAACGGTGGTGACATACTGAAGATGCTCGCATCAGAAAAGGGCTACTCTACGGCTCGGGACGACTGGTGGGACACCGACGAGGCGAAAAAGTTCATGGAGGAACGCAAGTCCGATCCCTCTTTTGACAAGAAGGTGGACAACAAGCTAGGTGAGATTGTAAGAAATGGGGGCGCGGTCATTACCAGTTATACCTTGCCTTGGCTGGTAAAGGAAGAAGAAGGAGAAGAGTCGGTGATAAAGCTGTGGCTGCGTGGCTCGGCGGACAACAGGGCAAAGAGGATGGCAAACCGAGACAACATCAGCTTTGCAGAAGCAAAAAAGATAATCGCCATGAGGGATGATGAGAACAAAAAGATCTATTACAACCTTTACGGATTTCGCTTTGGCGAGGATCTGACCGTCTTTGACTATGTGCTCAACACTGACAGGCTTCCTCTCTCTTCGCTAATCGAGATATCCAAATTAATAGTAAGGCGGCACATAGGTGGATAGGTAATAGCCTTTGAAGCTACCACAGCTGGAGAACCTTGTAAGGGTAGACGATGACGTTACCAACGACAACTATGGGCACTATCCTGACAAGAGGCCGATTGAATTGCTACTGAACTATGGACTGGTGCTGGTGGACAAACCTGCCGGGCCATCGAGCCACGAAGTGGTAGCATGGGTCAAGCGTATACTGGAGATTGAAAAGGCCGGCCACAGTGGCACGCTTGACCCTGGGGCGACCGGACTCTTGCCCATTGGCCTTGGGGAGGGTACCAAGGCACTTTCTGTGTTGTTACTTGGACCAAAGGAGTACTATGCAATTGCACGCCTCCACTCTCATGTTTCAGACGACCGACTCAAACGCGTAATAAGCGAGTTCACCGGAGAGATCTACCAGCGCCCACCCCAGCGCTCGTCTGTCCGTCGGGTCACCCGTGTAAGGACTGTGTATGAATTTGAGCATCTGGAAACTTACGACAGGCTGGTACTGATGCGGATCCTCTGTCAGGCAGGCACGTACATTCGCAAGATAATCTATGACATTGGCGAGGTGCTGTCTCCTGGTGCTACTATGGTTGAACTTCGCAGGACGAGGGTGAGCAACTTGTCGGAACACGATAGTGACAGCGGCGGGCTTGTCAGGCTACACGACCTTGCCGACGCGTACCAGCGCTACAAGGAAACAAAGGACGATGAAAAGCTCCGCCGGCTAGTGATTCCAATCGAGCACTGCCTTGAGGGGATAAGAGCGGTGATGGTGCGGGACACTGCAGTCGACGCACTGTGCCATGGTGCACCGCTTGCCGTTCCAGGGGTGGTCGCGGTGCCGGAAGATATGAGAGTGGGTGAGCTCGTGGGCATCTATACCCTAAAGGGCGAAATTATTGGCCTCGGGCAGGCTGCCATGACAAAGGAGGAGATCGAGCAAAACGCTCGGGGGATTGCGTTTGTCATGAGGCGCATAATCATGAAGCCAAGCACGTACCCCAAGGCATGGCGCTCCAAAGGTGAGCAGGCAGCCAGCGTTAAAGTGCCTTCAGAGGTTGACCTTGATAGGCTAGAGACTGAAAACGCTGACGAATTATGATGATCTAGTTGAAAGCAAAGACATTCTTACGACAAATGGCTGTAATGAAATATCTGTCTCTGCACGAGCTCCTGCTATCAACAATCTGAAAATTTCAAGGCAGGGGTTGGGATTTTGCTGGGTATCAGGAATAGCAACGGCAAGTCCATGGAATCTGACCTGGACCAAGGCGTCCTAGATCTGTGGTTCTATATGCTGAATGACACGAGACATGTGAGAAGGGGGGCAAAAAGGAGGATGCTGTGTCACTACAGAAAATGGTAGGAGAGTCGCATCAGCGGCATCTTGAGCTGAACCGTGCATTGATCAGCCTTGAAAAAAGTGTTAGAGGGTCTCGCCTATGCCGGGTCTCTTGCGATCCAGCTTGGCAATGTTCTTTGCAAGGTTTTCAATAGTGCCGGGAATGTGGCACTTGCACATGCAGTCGTTACAATCGACATGGTTGCCACCCTTGCAATTGTCGGATAACCCTTGAGTAGACAAAATCGTTGATGATTGTTGCTTCCCTCAATTTTTAGTTTTGTCTCCGGCGCGTGATTTTGTTTCCAACTATTTTCTACTTGGAGGAAAAAAATAATGTCCTTCATGTTTCAAGTAGCTCTTGAACTAGTCCCCGTGAAGCAAGAGCCTCTGCTACCCGCAATATCGGCTTATGATTAATATACAGACAGGTTTGTCCAAGATGTGTGTGCCGGGATCGCCTAGCCCGGTAGGGCGCAAGCCTGGAATTTGTCAAACCGGCCAGCTTGTGACCCGTGAGGGTCCCGAGGGTTCAAATCCCTCTCCCGGCGCTTTTCATGAGCGCAGTAGCGAACGCTATGAAGGCCAATAAAGCTGAAACGGACAACCAGTGGATTGAGGGGACACAAAATTTGTACCCTCGCGTTAAGGCGGCCGCAACAACAGCTATGCTTTTTCCTGCTCTGCTACCTGCTCTGTCGATGATAGGCTCTGTCAAGGTTGTCGAAAGCAGGCGACTCAAAACCGAAGAATGTGCAGAAATATCACTTGGGCAAGAACAGGGCATACACCAGAATTATGTGCGCATACATACACATGCTAGGGGGCCTACGTTGGACTAATGCTGTGGAAGGGTACTGGAAGCCAGATAAATACAGCCTGGTCGTTTCAAGGCACTATCCGCGGTTTGTTCCTGTATAAATAATCCTCTCCTGGCCAATATTACATGACAAAGAGGTTTAACCTAGAAGTATCGGGATATCTGTTGAGGGCTAGGTAGAGTAAGCGCAGTGTGTTAGTCAGCATATTAGTGGAAAGTTGAACCTATGCGCAAGAACTTTGGATTGAAATCTCATTCCGCTGATCCTAAAGTTACTTGTTACTTATTGCATTCCCAGCTTGACGTATAGCGGCCACACAACTTTTCTCTTTTCATTTACCCTGTCTTTTCCGCCCCAGGCATCTTCAAGACTATCAAGGATATCGCTGACAGGATCATGCTTGTTTTTCTCCATAAATTTCTGGACGCTGGACCAGCTGTGAAAATAGTTGACAAGGTCTAGCATATTCCAGCTCAACTCAATCTGAAACTGTGGCGCTGGCACCTGTTCAAATGGAAAAGGTATCGTCTCGTATTTGGCTTCAACATATTTTCTCTCTGGAGCCCAGTATTTGTCACCCAGAATATCTTCATACAGGTGGAACGAGACCTTGTCAATCTCTGGGGAAATAGAGTGAAGGCCATATGTCCATGCGGCTATAATGCCTCCTGTTTCTGACTTGCCGTTCTTCTTCTTCTTCAATACCCTTTTTACCTCGCTGTAAAACTGGTCAAAATCAAACCAGTGGAGAGCTTGAGCGACAGTAATCAAGTCTACACTGTTGTCTTCAAGAGGAGTCTTTTCGGCAGGAAAAATATGGTAGGTGATGTTGCTTCTTTGTTGAGAATTTTCTATCTGCTTTGCGCTAATGTCGCTTGCAACAACTTGCTTAAAGTAGTCTGCTAGCGCGATTGCAGCCTGTCCGTTTCCAGTAGCGCAATCCCATGCGAGGTTCCTTGCATCCACCAGGCTGACGATATACTCGAATAATGCTCGAGGGTACGTCGGCCTTGACCTCGCATATTCCTTTGACTGCTTTGAAAACAAGTCTTTCACGGGTGGTTCTTGTGGATCCAACCTGTGAGAGAAATCCCTGATCGGCACTTATTACTTACTACACATTCTCGGTTATCTTTCACGCAAAAAGATGATGATAGGCTGACGACAATATCTCTGTCAGCAGGAATTCTTTGGTGGTACCTTGAAGAACTATGGACTGAAGTGAACTGCTTTTCTCATTGCTTGCAGCTAATGTCATAACAAGCGTGGCGATCCTGCCCATGAGTATTCAGGTTACAGAGAGGTCCATAATTTCGGCAGGTAATACAGTTGCGTGCAGCACAGGACTTCCGCTTCGTTGATCTCCTCTTCGTTTGCTTCCAAGCGGCCACATTGTCGCTGCCAGGAGACTTTTTTTGAACATCTTCAACCAGCTTTCGCATGTGAAGCGATCCCTGCAGGTCCTGCGCTCGGCGAATTGGAAAGGTTGCAAGCATCAGCATTGTAAAGCTGCATTTGAGAACGAGTATTTTGTGATACTCCGATCCAGTAGCTGAGACTCTGCATGTTGATGAGTACGTGCGTATATGTCCAGCTTGCTGGATCGTTAACCAGATGGATGGGAGTTGGCAGGATGCCTCACGACCGGTTTGACTCTTAGAAACCACGAAGTCTCAGCTACATTTCGCACTTATATAATCTCGATATGACATATTATCATGAATGGCAGTGAATGGGTCAAGGTTTCGACATCTGAAAAAAATCGGCCTTGTGCTTGGCCCTTCTCTGTTTCTTGCTACAATTCTTCTAACGCCGTCTGATGATGCTCTGCCTTTTGGAGCTGTGGTGGTGCTTGCTGCTACTCTTTGGATGGCAACGTGGTGGATAACCGAGGCCATCCCCATCTATGTGACTGCGTTACTTCCCCTGGCAATATTTCCGCTGCTTGGAGTCACTGACATTCGCGAGACGTCGGCAAGCTATGCAGATCCAATAGTGTTCCTGTTCCTCGGGGGATTCTTGATAGCCAAGGCAATTGAGAAGACGGGCTTGCACAAGAGGTTTGCCTTGACCATGCTTCGGATATTTGGCACCCGGCCAAAATACATCGTTGCCGCGTTCATGATAGTGACCGGCTTTATGAGCGCATGGATGAGCAACACTGCCACCACCCTGCTCATGCTCCCAATAGCGGTGGCAGTAATATCGCAATTTTCCAATTCGCCAATTCTGAATGCCCGGAAAAAAGAGATGTTTGCAACATGTCTGCTGCTATCTATTGCCTATTCTGCAAGCTTGGGAGGAGTGGCCACACTTATAGGAACACCGCCTAATGCAATCTTTGCCTCGTTGGCACAATCACTCGCGGATGTGGAGGTCAATTTTACCCAGTGGATGTTTGTGGCTATGCCAATAAGTGCTGTCTCTTTATTTGTAGTCTGGTGGTACCTGACAAATTTTGGAGCAAAGGTAACCGACATACCTTCTCTGACCGAAGAAAAGGATCAGATAGAGAGCGAGCTGGCAAAACTGGGAAGGATGGCAAAAAATGAGAAAGTGATGATGGCAGTGTTTGCAGCTACTGCAACAGCATGGATTTCGAGGGGGCTTGTATGGAAGGATGCACTTCCGATGGTCGATGATTCTATGATAGCGATCGCGGCGGCCCTTTCTCTATTCATAATCAGAGTTCCGAAGGTCAAGCAACGCTTGGAGTCACAAATCGACACGAGCAATGATTTCGACATGACCAGTAACAATGATGCTGATGCGCTCCTAGACTGGAAGACTGCGGTGAAAATTCCGTGGGGCGTACTGATATTAATTGGGGGAGGTCTTGCGCTTGCCAATGGCTTTGCATCTACCCAGCTAGACGACTGGATCGCAGGTCAGCTTATGTTTCTTGGACAAACTCCCCACCTGATCATCATAATCTTCGCAATAGTTGCAGTAACTGTGTTTTCAGGGGAGATTATCAGCAACACCGCGACTGCGGCTCTGTTCATCCCCATAACTGCTTCGCTTGCCGTCTCGCTCGGGATCCCGCCCGTGTACCTTATGGCCCCGGTCGCGGTCGCCACAAGCTATAGTTTCATAATCCCGATAAGCACCCCGCCAAACGCCATAGTGTTTTCTACGGGCCACGTTACAGCCGCCAAGATGGCGCGTGCAGGTCTTCCCTTAGCACTTATTGGAGTAGGAATTGTGACCTTACTCACTAGCGTTCTTGTACCGCTGATCTGGGGATAGACGCGCAGGTGGTTGCAAGAATACAACCTGTGCATATCGACACATTGTCGTAATGACTGACATGTTGTTTGCAGATCTTTTAGTCGTTTTTTCCACCATTCAGGATGAAGCGGTCCGTCTACATCACGATACTGCCTGTGAAAAGAATCGCAAAAACACCTGCAGTGTGGAGAAAGTAAGCTATAACCAGAAACCGGCGCGTGCTCAGGTTTTTCACCGATGCCAAAAGAGTGATTCCAATCTCTGATGGAAGCGGAGTGGCGATAAGAATGCCTCCGACGGCTATCAATAGATATTTTTTCAAGATATTTCCTGACTTGCTGTCGTCTTGCCGGAAAAAGGTCGATCTTGACCTAAGTTTGTCGATCTCGTCGGAAAATGTGTTCTTGACAAAGAGGTATATTATCAAGTCACTTGACAACGCACCTAGTCCTCCGACCAGACCCGCCAGGAAAATGTCCTGTTCTGTCGCAAGTATCAGCAATATTGCAGTGGCAGGCGCTGAAGTAAATCCATAGGCGTAAAGCATGCCTGCAATAAAAGTCCCTGGGTATCCAAGAGAAATCAGAAATTCATTGAGCGGTGGATATGTCCTGGCCTCGCCAAAAAAGATCACAGCGATGATGAAGGTCGAGATCAGAATCAGGAGTTTAGGGTACTTTATTCTCGACCTGATGTGCTCTAGCCTCATGGATGAAGTAGAGGTTAATGTCTCCCACCATATAGGTTTACACAATCTGGTTATTGTCCGACCTTGAAGTCGATTGCTTCTGTGTTATTGCCGACACCATTTGATGCGACTGCCGCCGGCTTTGATCGAAATTGTCCCCTGATGCACTATTGTTACGGAACAGTTCGCATAATCTGCATGCTTCTTGATGGGGTATAGGTTGCCTTCAGCCCGGATAATCTACTAACGACAATGTTGAATATTACTATCATGTTAGGTTTCCAACTTCTGTAAATTGATTTTTGAGAAAATATGCACATAAAATAAAAGCGTGTGTATGGATGCATAATTTGGCCAAATCAGTTGAAGTAGAAATCCAATTTGACGGAAGGATGCGCCGCAGACTGAATAAAAAATAAATATTACTTACACACATTGTGTTACTAACATAGGTGAACAATCTATGTCAGCACAACAAGTTCCAATTGTTCTTCTGAAAGAAGGTACCACTGAAACAAAAGGCAACCAGGCGCAGAG
>Ga0207873_1001894_pt1 | contig 18620 bp, 16 predicted proteins | sample BGWIniCompost_FD_187373 | JGI IMG/M metagenome (GOLD analysis project Ga0207873, IMG submission 187373) | Cellulose adapted compost microbial communities from Newby Island Compost Facility, Milpitas, CA, USA - BGW Initial Compost (SPAdes)... ...
GCCGCCCGTCCCGGGCGCTGCACGTGGGCCCGGCTGCTTGACAGAAGCCCCGGGTCGCCCCATTCTGGGCCGTTCGACCCTTTGCTCGTCGCCGGCAAGACGAGATCCATGACGGGGAAGCGATGGCGCTTCCAGTGAGCAGTCGGTGAGCATGAACCGGCCGCGGGGGCCGCACACGCCGGTCACCGCCGGGGAGCAATCCGGCCCGGCGGTGGACGAGGCGCTGGAACAACTGCTGGTCGAGGTCGTAGAGGAGACGCGGCCGCAACCAGCCCGCGCATACAGCGACCTGCGCGGGCTGGGCGCGATCGTGACCGGCGGCGCGACCGGCATTGGCCGCGCGATCGCGCTCGAGCTCGCGCAGAACGGCGTGCACGTCGCGTTCAACTACCTCGATGACGGCGATGGCCGCATGAGGGAGGAGGCGGAGCGCACGGCCAGCGAGCTGCGGCTGCTCGAGGTCCAGGTGCTCTGCGCCGAGTGCGACGTGCGCGATCCCCGGGCCGTGGAGCGCTTCGTGCGCCGCGCCCGGGAGGCGTTCGGCGCGCTGCACATCCTGGTCAACAACGCCGGGATCGGGCGGGACCGGGCGCTGTGGCGCATGACGGACGAGCAGTGGCGCGACGTCATCGACACGAACCTGACCGGCGCGTTCAACATGATCCGCGCGGTCACGCCGCTGTTCCGCGCGCAGCAGTACGGCAAGATCGTCAACGTCAGCTCCATCCACGGCATCCGGAGCGAGTTCGGCCTGGCCAACTATTCGGCCTCGAAGGCGGGGCTGCTGGGGCTCACGCGCTCCGCCGCCGTGGAGCTGGGGCCATCGAACATCAATGTGAACGCCGTCGCCCCCGGTTATATCCGGACGACGCGGCTCACCGAGGCGGTACCCGCCGAGGTCCTGGACCGCGCCCGAGAGAAGAGCGTGCTCGGCCGGCTGGGCGACCCCCAGGACGTCGCTCACGTGGTGGTCTTCCTCTGCTCCGAGATGGCGCGCCACATCACGGGCGTGGTCATCCCGGTCGACGGGGGTCACCTCCTCTAGAACCTGGCAACCGGACGCCGCGCGCGTGCCCGTGACGGGCGGCCCGTCGCCGGGCGCCCGGGTCGCGGCGTCATCGCCATCGACCTTCGACCGCGTGGTGGACTCATGGACTACCGGAACCTGAAGATCGAGATCCGGCACCCCGTGGCAACGATGACGTTGCACCGGCCGCCGCGGAATCTCCTCGACATCGACATGATCGAGGAGATCGCGGACGCGCTCCTGCGGATCCGCAACGACGCGGCCGTCGAGATCCTGGTCGTGCGGGGTGCGGGCGGCAACTTCTGCGAGGGCCTCGACCTGCGCGAGCACGTGAAGAACCGGCTCCAGCGCCTCATCCAGGTCTACAGCCGCGTGTTCGAGACGCTGCGCATGATGGACGTCGTCTCGATCGCGGCCGTCGAGGGCAACGCGCTGGGCGGCGGCTTCGAGCTGGCGCTCGGCTGCAACCTCATCGTCGCCTCGACCGACGCGCGTTTCGCGCTGCCCGAGGTGCGCCATGGCATTTTCCCGCCCATCGCGTGTATTCTCCTGCCGCGCGTCACGCCGCGGCGCCGCGCGATGGAGTGGATCCTGACGGGCAACGACATCGCCGCCGCGGAGCTGGAGCGCTACGGGCTCATCAACCGGCTGTTCCCGCCCGCCGAGTTCGACGAAGGTCTGAACGCGTTCGTCGGGGAGCTCACGCGCAGCAGTGGGCCGGTGCTCCAGCTCGCCAAGAAGGCGCAGTACGAGGCCTATTACTCGACCTACGAGGAGGCGCTGTACAAGGTGCAGAACCTCTACCTGAGAGACCTGATGGAGCTCCAGGACGCGGAGGAGGGGCTGCGCGCGTACCGTGAGGGCAGGGAGGCGGTGTGGCACAACCGTTGACGGACCTGGCGCGCCGCCGCACGACCAGCCTGCTCGCCGCGGCAGTGGCCGCCACGCTGGCGGCCTGCGGCGGCAAGCGCCAGGCGCCACCCTCGCCCGACGCACCACCGCCTCCGCCCAGCCTCTTCGGCGCGACCGTCATGCTCATGCCCCTCCAGGATGCTGCCTACGCGCGCTTGCCCGCGCAGGGCGGCGGCGGGGCGGGCGAGCAGCTGGACGCGGAGCTCGCCTACTGGCTGGCCGAGCGCGGCGCCGGCGTGCGCTGGGTGCCGCCGGAGCGGCTCCGCGAAGTGCTCAGCCGCTCACCCGGCCTGGGCATCGACATCGCGAACCTCGACATCGGCGTGTTCCGTCAGGCCCAGGTCCAGCGCGTCGGCGATCCGCTCTTCGGCGACCTCGTCCGGCTCGGCGCGCTGGTCAACGCGCGCTTCGCGCTGATCCCCGCCTTCGCGGGGTACCGGCCCGGCCCTGACGGCCAGCCCGGCCGGCTCGAGCTCGCGGCGATCCTCATCGACTGCACCGACGGCCGCGTGCACTGGTTCGGCCTCGTCGCGGGCCAGCCCGGCCCCGCGGGCGCTCGATCCACGGCCGCCACCACCGCGCAGGCGCTTGCCCGCGCTCTCTTCCCCTGAGGACGGCAGTGCGCATCTCGACCCGCGCGTGCGCCGCGGCTCTGATCGCCGCCACGCTCGTCTCCGCCTGCGACCTGTTCCGGAACGAGGCGCCCCTGCCCACCGCCGAGCAGGCCGCCACGTACTACGAGAACGCGTCCGGCCTGATCGGCGTGGAGCTGAGCGGCAACGTCGTCGAGGTCCGCATCCGCCAGCCCGCGAGCCAGCTCCGCCGCGGCGGTTCGCTCTGGGCGCGCGTCGGGCCCTACATCTATCTCTTCACACCGGGAACCCGCGACCTCCTCGAGGCGTACGGGGGCGTGGCCGCCGTCCGCGTCATCACGCTCGCGCCCGGCGACGTGGAGGTCGCCCGCGCGACGTTGAAGCGAGACGCGCTCAACGATATCCTGTGGCGGCGCTCGCTCAACCTGCTCGGGCACGCGCTGGGCGAGGGGACGCGGCGGCCCTCGCGGCTGGAAGACCTCGTCGAGTGGGGCGAGCAGCACACCGAGTACCGCTACAACCCGACTTACGTCCCGGAATAACGATGAAAAAGACAGTCACGCTGATTCCCGGCGACGGGATCGGCCCGGCGGTCGCCGAAGCCGCCGTCCGCATCATCGACGCGGCCGGCGCCGAGATCGAGTGGGACCGCCAGATCGCCGGCATTACCGCCATGGAGGCCGCGCTGCCGCCCCTGCCGGACGAGACGCTCGAGTCGATCCGCAGGAACCGCGTAGCGCTCAAGGGGCCGCTCACCACGCCTGTCGGCACCGGGTTCCGCTCGATCAACGTCGCGCTCCGCAAGGAGTTCGACCTCTACGCGAACGTCCGGCCCGCGCTCACGCTGATGCCCGGCGGCCGCTACGAGGACATTGACCTCGTCCTGATCCGCGAGAACACGGAGGGGCTCTACGTCGGCGTCGAGCACTTCATCGGCATGGGCGACGACCCTAAGGCCGCCGCCGAGTCGGTGATGATCGTGACCCGCTACGGCGCCGAGCGCATCGTCCGCTACGCGTTCGAGTACGCGGTCCAGAACGGCCGGAAGAAGGTGACGCTCGCCCACAAGGCCAACATCCTGAAGTTCACGCAGGGTCTCTTCCTCGACGTGGGCCGCAAGGTCGCCGAGGAGTACGCCGGGCGCGTCGAGTTCGAGGACCGCATCATCGACGCGACCGCGATGCACCTCGTTCTGAACCCTCACCAGTTCGACGTGCTGGTGATGGAGAACATGTTCGGGGACATCCTGAGCGACCTCATGGCCGGCCTCGTGGGCGGGCTGGGCATGGCGCCCGGCGCCAACATCGGGCGCCATGCGGCGATCTTCGAGCCCGTGCACGGCTCCGCGCCGGACATCGCGGGCCAGGGCATCGCCAATCCCACCGCCACCGTGCTCGCCGGCTGCATGATGCTGGACCACATTGGCCAGGGCGACGTCGCGAGCCGCATCCGCCGCGCGGTCGAGAAGACGATCCGGGAAGGCCGCGTGCTCACGCGCGACCTGGGTGGCACGGCGACGACGGACGAGTTCACGGACGCGGTGATCGCGGCGCTCTGACGCCGGGGGCCGGCATCCCCCTCCGCCCCGGGTGCGGCCGCGCAGCGCGTCGCGCCCTCCTGGCGGGCGCGCGGCGAAGTCCCATACTCGCCCCGACACCGCCCTGCGCCGTGGAAGTTTGCCGCGCCAGGCGCGGCGAAGTTCCAACGCATCGCGGTGCGGCTCCGTGCCATGGAAATTTGCCGCGCCCGCCACGGCAAAGTTTCCAACGCGACGCCGCGCGGCTTCGCGAGCCCGGAAGTTTGCCGCGGCTGGACGGCGTGCACGCGAGCACCTCGGCGCTGGCTGCCGCATGTCCGCCAGGCCAGGCCGTGCGCCCGGTCGGCCGGCCCGGACCGGACGCAGCCGCGCTACGTCAGGATGCCCACCAGCAGCCCCACGCCGGCGGACAGCAGCATCATGGCCGCGTAGAGAAAGGCGCGGAGCTCCCGCCCGACCGGCTGGCCGTTCGTGGCCGTCTCGACCAGCCGGATCTGGCCGAGCACCGACATCGCCGCGGCGAGCGCGCACAGCGCGACCGCGACCCCATACCTGGACGTGAGCTCGATCTCGGTGAGGACCTGGAGCAGGAAGAGCGCGCCGCCTGCCGCCGTGGCGCCGAGCCAGCTCACCTGCTTGAACTGCTCGAACCACAGGTGGTAGACGCCGTCCGTGCCTCGTCCGTCCGCGCGTCCGGCAACGACCTTGTCGCGATCGACTTGCATACGCTTCCCCCTGAACGGGTTGCGGCCGCTGGCACTGTCCCCGGGCAAAGGAATACGGCGAGCGTCACGGGAGCGCCATAGACCGGGCGGCGCGGTCACCCGGCGCGCCGGGGCGCGCCTGACCCATTGCCCCCACCCGTTGCGCAGTACATCTTTGGCAGGATGCGATCACCCTGGACCCGGGGCCGTCGAGACCCTATGAGGCGCTCGCTCGCACGCACGATCTTCGGCCTCGTCCTCGCCGCTGCCTTCGTCCTGGCGCGGGTCGAGGAGGGTGCGGGCGCGCTCCACTGCCCGCACCACGACGCGGTGCCGGGCGGGGCGGTCGCGGCGGACGAGCCGGCCGGGCACGGCGCGCCGCACCACGGCGAGGCCGCGGCCGATGCGGACCTCGGGGAGGCGCACCCCGGCCACGGCGCGGACGCGGAGCACGGCGTCTGCACCTGCCTGGGCGCCTGCCAGACCGCCAGCGCCGTCTCGTTGCCCGCCCCCAGCATCGCGGTCGTCCTGCTGCGCCTGCCGCAGGCGCCCGCGCGCCCGCTGCCGGACGCGCCGTTGCCCGCGCGCGCCGTCGCGCAGCCGCACAGCATCCCCTACGCCACCGCACCTCCCTTCATCGCCTGATCGTCTCACGTCAGCCGTTCGCTGACAGACGCAACGGAGCGCCCGTGCGTTCGGCCGCCATCCATCCATGCGGCCTGGCCGCCGGCGACCGACGACCACGCATCCAGGTGTGAGGGGAGGAAACAACAACATGCTTCGAAACAGATTCACGGCCGCCCTGCGTGTCGTGGCTGTGTCCTGCGCACTCGGCGCCGCCGCTGCGCTGGGGGGCATCGCGCCGGCGCCCGCCGCCGCCCAGACGCCCGGCACCATCGCCGGCACCGTCATCGACGCGGACTCCAACCAGCCCATCGCCGACGTGCGCGTCGGCATCCAGGAGCTGAACCGCTTCACATTCACGGACGTGGAGGGGCGCTACCGCTTCACGGACGTGCCCCCGGGCCGCTACACGCTGGTCACGGAGCTGCTCGGCCGCGCGCCCGCGCGCCGGACCGTCACCGTGACCGCGGGCGCCGTCGCCGCCGCCGACTTCCGGCTCGCCGTCAGTGCGCTGAGCATGGAGCAGTTCGTGGTCAGCGTGAGCCGCGAGGCGCAGCGCCGCAACGAGATCGCGGCGTCGGTCGGCGTCATCTCGGGCGAGTCGCTGAGGGAGACGCGGCCCGCGCACCCGTCCGAGGTGCTGGGCCAGGTGCCGGGCGTGTGGGTCAACCAGACCGGGGGCGAAGGCCACATGGCGGCGATCCGCCAGCCCCAGACCACCAACCCGGTCTACCTCTACCTCGAGGACGGCATCCCCACGCGCTCGACTGGGTTCTTCAACCACAACGCGCTCTACGAGATCAACGTCCCGCAGGCCGACCGCGTCGAGGTGCTCAAGGGCCCGGCCACCGCGCTCTACGGCAGCGACGCGATCGGCGGCGTGATCAACGTCTCCACGCGCCCGCCCTCGGAGACGCCGGAGGCCTCGCTCTCGCTCGAGGGCGGCTCGCACGGCTGGGCGCGGCTGCTCGGCTCCGCCTCCAGCACGTTCGGGAAGAACGGCGTGCGCGCGGACCTCAACCTCTCGCGCACGGACGGCTGGCGGGACGGCACCGCCTACGACCGCCAGAGCGCGACGGTGCGCTGGGACCGGCCCGCGGGCGAGAAGGGGACGCTGCGCGTGGTCGCCACCGCGTCGCGCATCGACCAGCAGACCGCCGGCTCGTCCGCGATCTCGCGCGAGGATTACGAGAACAACCCGACGGTCAACTACACGCCCATCTCGTATCGCAAGGTCGGCGCGTTGCGGCTGTCGGCCGCGTACGAGCGGGTGGGCGAGCGCACGCTCGTCGGCATCACGCCGTACGTGCGGTGGAACACGATGGAGATGATCCCCAACTGGACGCTGACCTACGACCCCTTCGTCCAGGAGACCGAGAACACCTCGTTCGGGCTGCTCGCGCGCGTGCGGCACGACTTCGAGCCGATGCGCGCGCGCGTCGTCGCCGGCGTGGACGTGGACATCAGCCCGGGCCGCCAGTTCGAGCGCGCCATCGCGCCTGTCCGCAACGGCCCCGTCTTCGAGTCGTACACGCCCGGCGATGTGATCTACGACTACGACGTCACGTTCCGCGGCATCTCGCCCTACCTGCACGTCGAGGCCGCGCCCACCGACCGGCTGCATCTCACCGCCGGCCTGCGCTACGACGACCTCGGCTACGACTACCGCAACAAGCTCGACGTCGTCACGACCGGCCAGCACCGTCGGCCGCCGGACGCGGAGGTGAGCTACCGACGCGTCAGCCCGAAGATCGGCGCGACCTACACGGTCTCCGACGCGGTCAACGTCTTTGCCGCCTGGCAGCACGGCTTCCGCGCGCCCTCGCAGGGCCAGGTGTTCCGCCAGGGCCAGGCCGAGAACACGCTCGGGCTCGAGCCCGTCAAGGTCGAGAACATCGAGGCCGGGCTGCGCGGCCGCATTGCTGGCCTCTTCGACTACGAGCTGGCCGCGTACCGCATGATCAAGACGGACGACATCCTGACGCTCACCAACCCGGACGGCAGCCGCGAGACGGTCAACGCCGGCGAGACGCTGCACACCGGGATCGAGGCGGGCGTCGGCGCGGAGCTGCACCCCGCGTTGCGCGTGGATGTCGCGTACTCCGTCATGCGGCACACGTACGAGGTCTGGCAGCCGCGGGAGGGCCTGGACTACAGCGGCAACGAGATGGAAAGCGCGCCCCGCGAGATCGGCAGCGCGCGTCTGGCCTGGTCGCCCGCGGCGCTGCGCGGCGGCAAGGCGATGCTCGAGTGGGTCCGCATCGGCCGCTACTGGATGGATGCGGACAACACGCACCGCTACCCGGGCCACGACCTGGTCCACCTGCGCGCCGAGATGCCCGTGGCCCGGCACTTCCGGCTCTTCGGCCGCGTGACCAACCTCTTCGACACGCGCTACGCGGAGCTCGCCAGCTACACCGCGGCGCGGGGCGAGGAGTTCGCGCCGGGGCTGGGCCGGACCTTCTACGCGGGGATCGAGTACCGTTGAGCGGAGGCGACGACGCGATGACGCACCGCAGACGCACTCACGCGCGCGCCGCGGCAACCGCCGCGGCCGCGCTCCTCGTCCTCGCCGGCTGCGACCGTGCGGGCCCGGAGCTCGGGCCCGCGCTCACGCTCGCCGAGGCCGGCGCGAGCAACCCGACCGTCGCCGTGGACCCGCGCACCGGCACCGCGTACGTCGCGTGGGTCGGCGCGCAGTCGAGCGGCGCGGACGTCTACCTCGCGCGCATCGAGCGGGGGGAGGCGATGCCGCCGGTGCGCGTCAACGACATCCCCGGCGACGCGGCGCCGCACGAGCAGGCCCCCGCGCAGGTCGCCGTCGCGCCCAACGGGGACGTGCTCGTGCTCTGGCAGAACAACAGGCCGATCGAGGGCCGCCGTTTCCCGGCCAGCGACCTCCGGCTCGCGCGCTCGACCGACGGCGGGCGGACGTTCGAGCCGGCGGTGACGGTCAACGACGACGCGGGCGGGCTCCCGTCGTCGCACACCTTCCACGACATCGCGGTCGCGCCGGACGGCACCGTCTACGTCTCGTGGATCGACTCGCGGGAGCGCGACCGCGTGCGCGCCGCGCTCGGCATCGCCGACGAGGGCGGGCACGGCGGGCATGGCGGACACGCGGCGGCGGACGGCGACGCGCCGGAGATGCCGTCGTCGGACGTGCGCGTCGCGCGCTCGACGGACGGCGGGCGCACGTTCGAGCCCGGCATCGTCGTCGCGCGCGACGTCTGCCCCTGCTGCCGCACGTCGCTCGCCGTCACGCCGGACGGGGCCGTGCTCGTCGCGTGGCGGCGCGTGTTCGACGGCGACGTGCGGGACATCGTCGTCGCGCGCTCGACCGATGGCGGCCGTACGTTCTCGCTGCCCGCACGCGTGCACGATGACGGCTGGGTGATCCCCGGCTGCCCGCACGCCGGCCCGTCGCTGGCGCTGGACGGCGAGGGCCGCGTTCACGCGGCGTGGTACACCGGCAGCCAGGACCGGCAGGGCGTGTACGTCGCCGCGTCCGCGGACGGCGGCACGACGTTCGGGGAGCCACTGCCGCTGCTCGCGGGCGGCTGGGTGCCCGTCTCGCTCGTCCGCCTCGCCGCGTTGCCCGATGGCGCGATCCTCGCCGCGTGGGACGACCGCCGCGACGAGCAGCGCCGCATCGCCATCGCGCGCCTGGAGGGCTCGCGCGTGCGCGTTCTGGACGACGACGTGCCCGGCAGCGCCCCGGCGCTCGCCGCCGCCGGCGGCACCACCGCCGTCGCCTGGCTGGACGGGGAGGCCGTGCGCGCGCGGGTGGCGTACGCGGGCGTGCGGTGAGGTGGGGTCAGCTCGGGAGCGGCCGTGCTTTCGCAGGGCGGTTTCTTTGCGCCGGCGGCAGATGGTTCAAGATTGAACCATATCCGTGGATCGGGAATGGCCCCGATCCGTCATCGTCCACCGGGTGATATGGTTCAAAGTTGAACCATCGGTCTGAGGGAATCAGAAGGTTCCTGAGGCGGCAGCACCTTCCTGCGTGGATGGGAAACCCGATGATCCGAGGATCACGTTGTTGGGATAGAGGGCGCCTGGCGGTTCGCGCGGCACGGCTCGCGCTCATGGTGGTGCTCGCGTTCGCGGCCGGGTGCAGGCCCGGGGACTACCGCCCGATCGCCACGGGCGACCGGGCGCCCGCCTACGCCGCCGCCACCCTCGCCGGCGACACGGTCTCGCTGGAGGGCCTGCGCGGCCAGGCCGTGCTGCTCAACATCTGGGCGACGTGGTGCCCGCCGTGCCGCGAGGAGATGCCCCTGCTCCAGCAACTGGACGACGAGTACGGCGAGCGCGGGCTGCGCGTCATTGGCGTGAGCATCGACACGCGCGCCGCGGAGGACGCCGTCCGCCAGTTTCTCGAGGACTACGGAATTGACTTCACGATCCTGCACGACCCCGACGGGCGCGTGACCCGTGCCTTCCGCACCGCGGGCGTGCCGGAGACCTTCCTGATCGGCCGGGACGGGCGCGTCGCTGCCCACTGGATCGGCATGCTGAAGCCGAGCGACCCGACCATCCGCGAGCGGATCGAGAAGGCGCTCGCTAGCGACTGACGGGGGCCGCGCGCCTCGCCCCCTGGCCGCCGCCCCTCCGCCCGGCTATCTTGCGGCGGAGGGGCGCAACCATCAACGAAGAACGACCATGCCGCGATTCCAGGGCATCGACTACTACGACATCGACTCCCTCCTCTCCGAAGAGGAGCGCATGGTGCGGGACACCGTGCGCGAGTGGGTCGACGACAAGCTGCTGCCGATCATCGAGGAAGCCTACATCGGGCGCCGCTTCCCCCGGGAGCTGATCCCGCAGATGGCGGAGCTGGGGATGCTCGGCGCGAACCTGCCGGAGGAGTACGGGTGCGCGGGGCTGAACAACGTCGCGTACGGGCTGATCATGCAGGAGCTCGAGCGCGGCGATTCGGGCATCCGCTCGTTCGCCTCCGTCCAGGGCGCGCTCTGCATGTACCCGATCTACGAGTTCGGCAGCGAGGAGCAGAAGAAGAAGTACCTGCCGCGCATGGCCGCGGGCGAGGTGATCGGGTGCTTCGGGCTGACGGAGCCGGACTACGGCTCGAACCCGGCCGGCATGATCACCACCGCGCGCAAGACCAGCGACGGGTGGGTGCTGAACGGCGCCAAGATGTGGATCACCAACGGCTCGATGGCGGACATCGCGATCATCTGGGCCAAGACCGGTGACCTGGACGACCCGTCGTCGATCCGCGGCTTCATCGTCCCCACCGACACGCCGGGCTTCACCGCGCGGGACCAGAAGGGCAAGCTTTCGCTGCTGGCGTCGGACACGAGCGAGCTCTCGCTCCAGGACGTGCACGTGGGCGATGACGCGCTGCTGCCGAAGTCGGCGGGGTTGAAGAGCCCGCTCATGTGCCTGACGCAGGCCCGCTACGGCATCGCCTGGGGCGCGGTCGGCGCTGCCATGGCCTGTCTGGACGAGGCGCTCCGCTACGCCAAGGAGCGGATCATGTTCGGCAAGCCGATCGGCGCCACGCAGATCCAGCAGGTCCGGCTGGCCGACATGCTGACCGGCGTCACGCAGGGCCAGCTCCTGGCGCTCCAGCTCGGCCGGCTCAAGGACCGGGGCGTGCTCCGGCCGCAGCAGGTCTCGCTGGCCAAGCGCGCCAACGTGGACATGGCCTGCAACGTCGCGCGCGAGGCACGCCGTTTGCTTGGCGCCAACGGCATCCTCGTCGAGTACCAGGCCATGCGCCACATGGCGAACCTCGAGTCCGTCTACACCTACGAGGGCACGCACGACGTGCACTCGCTGGTGCTCGGCCAGGACCTGACCGGCTTCAACGCCTTCTAGCGGCGGGCCGGCCGTAGACGACAGGACAGGCGATCTTCACCGACGGGGGCGGCCCGGAGCCGCCCCCGTTTTTTCGCCCCACCACCCCGGAGAGGAGGCACGCACATGAAGGCCCGGGACATCATGACGTCGGACATCGAGGTCGTCACGCCCAACGACCCCGTGAGCCGCGCCGCCCAGCTCATGCGGGACGCCGACGTCGGCATCATCCCCGTCGTCGACGACGCCTCCAACATGCGCCTGCGCGGCGTCATCACCGACCGCGACATCGCCGTGCGGCACGTGGCCGAGCGGCACCAGCAGGAGTGCCGCGTGGGCGACCACATGACCGACAGCGACCTCAGCACCGTCACGCCGGACACCGACCTCGAGGAGGTCGTCCGGCTCATGGAACGGGAGCAGATCCGGCGGGTGCCCGTGGTCGAGAACGGGGACCGCCTCGTCGGCATCATCGCCCAGGCGGACCTGGCCCGCGAGGAGGCGCCCAGCCTCGAGCGGCTCGGGGAGGTCCTGGAGGGGATCTCGGAGCCCGGCGGCGGGAGGCCGGGCGAGATGCGCCGGTAGGCGCCCGGGGCGGGTGCGGGGCCGCAGCGGGGGCGGCGGCAGCCCCGGAAACCGGCGGAGACCTCCGGATGTGGCCGGAGGCCGCGCGAAGCCGGTGGGGGCCGGGCGAAGCCGGCAGAAGCCTCGGAAGGTGGCGGCGGCCGTGGGGGCGCGGCCTGTAGCGCCACTGTCCGGAAATGGCGGAACGGCGCGGTTTTCGAGGCCCCCGGGTTGACTTCTGCCCCCGATTCGGCTAGCTTAAACGTCTGCTGAAGAGGAGCGTGCTCCCGGCCGGTGCGGCGCTTCGCGCGGCCCCCTGCGCCGCCGCACCCTCGGTGATGTGCGCTCCTCGTCGCGCCCGTAGCTCAACTGGATAGAGCGTTGGACTACGGATCCAAAGGTTGGGGGTTCGACTCCTCCCGGGCGCATGGAAGCAGGACGGGACGCGACGCCCGATCCGGGGTAGAAGGATGCGGGAACGACGTCGCCCCCGGAGCTGTTTGATAGATGGGAAGCGAGTGCGGACCGCGGCCGCCCGTTGCGGCGGCTGAGGAAAGTCCGAGCTCCACAGGGCAGGGTGCCGGGTAACGCCCGGGCGCGGCAACGCGACGGAAAGTGCCACAGAGAACAGACCGCCGATGGCCCCGCTGGGGCACAGGCAAGGGTGAAACGGTGGGGTAAGAGCCCACCGCGTCTTCCGGTAACGGAGACGGCACGGTAAACCCCACCCGGAGCAAGGCCAAGCAGGGACGAGGCGCGGCCCGTGCCGTTGCGACCACTGGGTCGCTGGAGTCCCGGGTAGGCCGCACGAGGCGGCGGGAGACCGCCGTCCCAGAGAGATGGTCCGCCTCCTCCGCGTCGGACGGTCGGCCCAGGCCGGCCGCCTGGCGAGGCAGGAGACAGAACTCGGCTTATTCGCTTCCCATCAGCCAACGACGCGCCCGTAGCTCAGTTGGATAGAGCGTCGGCCTCCGGAGCCGAAGGTCAGAGGTTCGAATCCTCTCGGGCGCACTGGTGAGAGCGGCAGGATCGCGATTCGCGGTTCTGCCGCTTTGTTCTCTTGACCCGACCATCCTCTCTGCTCCCAAGTGCATGGATTAGCTCGCGGCTTGACTCGATGTGCGGATCACTGGCTACAGTGGAAGCCTCGGGTTTTCTCGGGCAACGCAAAGCCTATCGAGGCGAGCCGTTGAGGAGATTTCGGCTGTCAATGCTTTCCTAGCGTTTAGGCTTCGGAACAAAGGGCTAGCTGCTGATCTTGAGCCTTCGTGGCGCACCCCCTTCCGTCAAGCAGTTTCACCAAGGTCCGATTCCCGACCGTGGCATCATCCCTGACCGGCCCTCCGAAAGGAGCCAAGTTCATTGTCTACCTTGTTTATGAGCTAAGCTCCTTCTTGACTACGCCACCCGCTCCGAGTCCCTTTCATGCCACTTCCGTTCGGCGCACGACAGCGCTTGGACTGTCTGCGAGGCCCTCTTCGCTAGAGCAGATCTCACAACGGTGTGACCGTCCCGAAGTGGGGGGTCGACGGATCTCACGGCAGGCGCCCCTTGTCTCCCGCCGGCGCGATGCGGAGGTTCCCGTCGGGGTCCCGGACAATGACGGGCACACTTGGGTTCATAGGGCGGCGCTCGGGGATGCTGTTCCCCGTGATCTCAGACAGCGTAACGTTCTGGAGATGGATGCGCAGGTCTTCCGCGAGTGCAGTCAGGTCCGCCTGCTGCTCCACTAATTCATCACAAAGCCGCCTGAGGCCAGCTTCCGCCTCCTCCTTTCCAATCATTACCTCCGCGGCACGGGTTGTGAAGTTTGACAGACCACGCTTGAAAGCGCGGTCCCTCTCAGCAAGCTGATCGCGGACAGTAGCAGTCTCCGGGAAGAGAATCTCATAGTCTTCAAGCCGCAGCAACCAAGCGACTCCAGCGTCAGACCCAAACAACTTTGACCACTCATCGAAATGATTGGCGAGTCCGGGGTCGAGACCCGCCTTTTTCCTCATAGAAATCGTCGCGGGCGTGGTACGCAACACAGCGCCAACCTTGCTCAGCCAGCTCTGGTACGCACGTATTGCCTCGGTAATATCCAGTCGGGCTTGGTTTAGGATCTCATTCCGGAGCTGGCGGTCCTGTGCTCGAATCGTGGAGATATGCGTAATAACCCACCCCGTTACCGCAATGGTAATCGGAATTGCGATCTCCCATGGCATACCGGGTCGGCCCTCGAGCGACTGGTTCCGCTTCTGCGGCCCTCCGGCGGCTGGCAATGCTCGAGGCTGTCTGATCGCCGGCGCGCCTGTGCCTCGTCGGGACTCGGGCTACCCTAGCCCCTAGGTCTCCCTACTCCTCCAAGGGGAGAGTAAGTTCCTCGGAGAGAGGTGCTAGCTCATCGATGTTTACCTCCTCCCCAACGATCATCGCGTTGACTGCACTAGCTACCGCCTCTTGAGGCCAGCTCCGCATGAACCGGACTGCTGAAAGCGCCGCGTACTCACGGTTCAGTTCGATGCTAATCCACGACCGTTTGAGTTTCTCCGCAACGTAGCCCGTCGTATTGGAGCCCGAGAAGATATCGACGACCAGATCGCCAGGCTCCGTCAAGAAGCTAATGAAGAATCGCGGAAGTGCTGAGGGAAACCGGGCCGGATGGCTCCGGCGCCCCAATGCCTTGCAGGCCCTTAGGTAATGCGAGTTGCTGCTGGTGTTGGGGATGATTAACAGGTTAGGAGGTATAGCACCAGCATTGTCCTTCGCGAACCGCCCACTGATATCATGCCCCGACGGACGATCCTTAGGACGATAGAACTTATGAGGATCCTTCAGGAGCTGCTTCATACGCTCGGAGTAGGGAACGAGAACTCGCCGCACATCCGCCTTGGGGAAGTCGGTCTTCGAGAACCACCAAATCGTGTTAACGGCATCCTTCACGCGGATCTTGCGCTTATTGACCCACTCGATCGGGGACGGCAGCTTAGCCGGGTTGTACCAGAAGAACTCCTCGGCGAGACGATAGCCGAGTTGGTCGCAGAACGCCATTAGGACCCGGTAATTGTACAGAGAGCGGACCGGGCGTCCCCGCTGATATGCGCCCCCAAGATCAAGCACAAAGCTCCCGGTTTCTCTTAGGACGCGGTAAGCTGCGGCGCCAAACTCGACGAGCCACGACACATATTCTGCCTGTTCCCGGTTGCCGTAGCTTTTCTGGCGAAGCAACGCGAAAGGAGGACTCGTCACAATTAGATCAACAGACGCGTCCGGAAAGCGGGTCAGGACGTTGCGACTGTCGCCACAGACTTGAACGCCTCGAGCAGTCCGGTATACAGTTGTGCCCGGTTCGAACCAGTTGAAATCCAATGCTACTCCCTCCTCACGCGCCCGTGCGGGTGAACCTCCCAGCGGCGTGCCACCCAACTTCGTACGAACGACCATAGCACCGCCATAGCAAAATGGGCCTCGGGCCGAGAATCCTGGATCTCGGCGATTGCCTGCTCGACCGCCGTGTCCAAGCCGGCGAGGTTGCCAAGGAGCCAAACGGTCCAGGGGGAGTCCTGCCTGCGCCGTACGGCTTGTACGAGTTGAGCTACAGCATCGGGAGTTAGAGGCGCCATTCGCCGGAGTGCCTCTGCAGCCCCGGCGGCACGGTCGCCTTCATCTGCTATCACGGTACGCAGGAGCACCGGAAGGGCTGGGTGACCTATGTCATCTAAGGCGACAAGAGCTTCCTCCCGCACCGAGATGTCCACATCGCTGAACGCGTTCACCAGATGGCCAGCGGCCTCGTCCGTGCCGATCTGGCCCAGTGCCCACGCCGCTGCGCTCCTCAGGAAGTAGGGGGTTCTCGGATCACCAAGGATCTCTGCCGCAAGGCGAGTCGCAGCGGCGTTCGCCGTCTCGGCAAGTGCGATGACCGCTTCAAGCTGGATTTGCGCATCGATACTATTGAGGAAGGGCCGAAATAGCTGCTCCGTAGATCCCTCTACAGTACGGGCCAAGTAAACGGCGCCCTCCAATCTCACGTACACATCCTCATCTGGATGTTCGACCAGTTCTGCGACGGCATTAGCAATACTCGCCTCGCCCCTCAGACGTGCCAGCTTGATGCCCGTGAATCGCTGGGTTCGCTCTGGTGACGCGATGAGTTCGATAATTCTATCGGCGGCCAGCACGCCTGGGCAGCGCAGGTCATCTTCCTGCAGGGGGGCCACAGTCGCGGCGATCAATTGCCCATCCTCGACATGGTCATCTACTCTCACCCGGACTGGAAGATTGGTCCGATTTGACCAAGTATAACGACGGCCATCGATGTCGCGACGAATCGTGACTCGCGCCCCGTCGATCGCCTCAATGACACCAGATCGGTTTGAGAATATCGCGGACCAAGTAATGGTCGTCTCGGAGCCTTCAGTAGCTCCCTTCATATCAGAGCGCGAGGGTGGAGTCCTTCGGAGCTCTTCGACTCGGAGGTAGTTGATGTAAGGTTGAACTCTCCAACCAGTTCGCCTCCGCTCATGCCAATACGAAATACCGTCGTCCAGCCGTCCGAGCGCCCACTCGTCGGCTTGCTCCGAGGCGCAGACTGGGAACGCGACCACGTCGGAGTCGACCAATCCGTAATCCCACGCCCTCTCGGCATCCGTGGTGCTGTGGGACATCGACAGTTTGGCGCTACCAGTCTTCGCGCGGCTTTCCACCCTCATCCCGCACCGACGGCATACTAGGTCTGGAATCCGCACCCGCTTGCGCTTAACGTCCTTCCATAGTTTCGTCGTGGTGGCGCCGTTCTCGAGCTCAAAGATCTCGTGACCGCGTCGGTCTAGATCCGCCGCGACCGCACGTGCGCCGATCGCACCAATGGTGATCTTTTCAAAGAAGCTCGCGTCGGCTTTGAAAGAGTATCGTGGCACGGGACCAGATCCTTCCGAGATCTAGCAGAGAATGGTCAACTGTTTCCGGCGGATTCGAAGCCGCTCGATCCACGGTAGCAACGTGAGAGAGTCCCGTGGGTGCACAGAGCAGCCAGGGCAATATCGGCATCTCAACTAATGCTTCAGGTCCCTTACAAGCTGCAGCCGGTTCCACGGGCTCTGACTCCCTAGCCGCTCTTTTCTGACGGGAGCCTTGCCGCGAAGCGGTGACGCCGCGGCCATAACGTTGGGCGTGCGGCACGACGCCGGTCGGCGTGCTCCCCACGGGCTTCGCCTCGACGACGCCGACCGCCTTTCCGCCCACGTGGAGCAGGTAGTCCGCCTGGCCGTACCCCCCGGCGAGCCGGAACTCATACACAGCGACACCGGGGCCGGCGCACAGGTTGACCGTAGGGCCCAGCCGGCCATTTCGAGCTGGCGGTCGATTTCGGCGCGCGCGGCCTCTTCGGGTGTCGGCAAGGGGTCGTCTGGCTCCCAAGTGGTTCGGTTTGCGTCGTCGTGAGAAAAGTGGCGTGGAGGGCGGGAGTTGGCAACGAGGGGCGCCGAGCGGCGCTGCGATGCCCGCCAAGGCCGTTTCCTCCAACCGAACTGTCAGTGGCCCTCGTTAGCGTGGGAGGCGGCCGGCTCCCCCGGCCGGCGCCGCCTGCCGGGGCGGGGGGTGATGGCCGACGCCGCGTTCCCGACACCGGCGCGGCGCATCCCGCTCACTTCAACGAGGAGGCGGTCATGCGCAGGTTGGCGATGCTGCTGGGCCTGGCGTTGCTGGTGATGGCGTGTGAGGGGCCGACCGGCCCGCCGGGGCCGCCGGGGCCTCCAGGACCTCCGGGTGAACAGGGGCCTCCGGGCCCGCCCGGCCCGCAGGGGCAGAAGGGCGACAAGGGGGACAAAGGTGACAAGGGGGACAAGGGAGATCCGGGGAAGGATGGCACGACCGTCCACATCGTGCGCACGGGCCGCTTGGATGCCAACGGCGTGGCGATCGTTCAGCTGCCGCCTGAGGCAGGCACGCTAGCCGACCCTCCGGCGCTGTTGTGCTGGACGGCGCGAGAAATCGAGGGGCCCTACTTCCTCATCGCCTCTACAGGCCAGTCCGGATGCTTGCTCGGAGAGGGCGCGAATGGTCTGACTGTCGGAATCTTCGACCTTCCGAACTGGTACTACATTGTTGTCGCGATTCGATGAGGTAGCCCTGATGCTCGACTGTGCCGCGGGGACGAGGCCAGGGTAGGCCAGTGGCCAGGGGAGGACATCGGAGCGACGATCCCGGCCCACCATCCCCGAGGCCCTCCGTTTCTCCGCCGAGAGCGCTGCACCGCTCCAGGCCCGTGCGGCGCTTCGCGCGGCCCCCGCGCCCCCGCGCCGTCGGAGATGCGCGCTCCTCGTCGCACCCGTAGCTCAGTTGGGTGGAGGGTCGGCCTCGGGCGCCGAAGGTCAGAGGCCCGAAGCCGCTCGCGGGCATGACGAGATGCGGCAGAATCGTCACGGACGGTTCTGCCGCTTCGTCTTTATCGACCCAACCATCCTGCTACAGTAACGTGCCCAAATATACGACTTCGATCGATGCGCCGTCCACGGGGCTACCGGCGAAACACCGGACCAGCACACTTCGTACGTCCACCACGTGGACCGGTTCGTGGAGCGCCACCGGGATGATCCGCCCGGGTCTGGTCGTCGGCGAACGACCTCGTGCCGCGTAACGCGCGGGTGCCCTGCACGCGCGATTGACTTCCGGAGGCCAACAGCTCGTCATCCGTGACACGCAACGGAATCCTCATCCTCGCCCTCTTGTCGGCCACGGCCTGCGCGCCGCGCAGGCCGCAACCCAACATCCCATCGAGACCCCCAGTCACCGCCGACGCCGCCTCGCTTGCCGATCGCTGGCGCGTGACGCTGGACACGCGAGCCGTGGGC
>Ga0207873_1001895_pt1 | contig 18607 bp, 14 predicted proteins | sample BGWIniCompost_FD_187373 | JGI IMG/M metagenome (GOLD analysis project Ga0207873, IMG submission 187373) | Cellulose adapted compost microbial communities from Newby Island Compost Facility, Milpitas, CA, USA - BGW Initial Compost (SPAdes)... ...
AAGCCGGATGATCGTCGGCCTGCCGTGCACGTCGTGCGAGGGGAGCTCGGTCGCGAACAACTGGTCGAACAACTCGGCCATCTCGGCCTGCGACAGGCGCTGACCGGCCTTGATTGCGCCCTTGCACGCGAACGTCATGGCGATGCGCTCGTACTGGTTCTTGGCCGCCCGGGTCAACTCGCTCCCCTCCGCCAGCTCTGTGATCATCTCGCGCAGGCAGCGCTCGGCGTCGAAGTAGGGGTGAGGAGTGGGCGCCGCGTGCACGATGATGGTGCGCCCGCCGAACGGCTCGATCTCGAAGCCGACGGCACGGAACAACGATGCCATGTCCTCGACGACCGCGTACTCGGCCGGGGAGAGGCGGAGCGTGAGGGGGAAGAGGAGCCGCTGGCTCGGCTGCCCTCCGTTCGAGAACCCGCGCATCATCGCCTCGAAGAGGATGCGCTCGTGGGCCGAGTGCTGGTCGATGATGAGGAGGCCGCTGCGAGTTTCCGCCAGGATGTACGTCTCGTGGACCTGCCAGAGGGCCGGGCGGTGACCGCTCGTGTTTACGGCCTCTCGACCGGCCGTCCCCCGGGCCGCCTCTTCCGCCGCGACGGAAACGCCACCGTCACGGGCGGCCGCATCCCGCGGCGTGTCGGTCCCCTCCGCCGGCTCCTCCGGCTTCGCCGCGACGAAGAAGGCGAGCTGCTCCGGCGTGGCCGGCTTCTCCTCGGGCTCCGGCGGCCGCGGCGGCCGGCGGAGCTGGGGGAGCAGCGGGCGCCGGTCCAGGGTGGCCGCGCTCTCGAGCGTCCCCAGCGCCTCCCGCACGGCGGCCTCCACGGCATCGTGCACGCCCTGGCGATCTCGGAAGCGGACCTCCGCCTTCGCGGGATGGACGTTCACGTCGACACCGCCCGGCTCGATGTCGAGATACAGGAACAGGGAGGGCCGCACCCCCACCGGCACCGTCGTGCGATACGCCCGCTCAGCCGCCTGCACCACCTCCCGGTCCCGGATCGGGCGCCCGCCGACGAAGAGGTACACCCTGCGCGGGCCGATCGACGCGGCGTCGGGCCGCTCGACGAGCCCCGCAATGCGCACCCCCTGCCCTGCGCGCGCGATGGGAATCAGCCGCGCGGCCGCGCTCTCGTCCCAGATGTCCGCGATCCGCGAAGCGAGATCGGTCGTGGCGGGCAGCTCGAGGAGCGTGCGACCGTTCGACTCGAGCCTGAACGACGTGGAGAGGTGCGCGAGGGCGAGCGTGATCACGACGTCGACCACGGCCCGCGTCTCCGCGGCGGCGCTCTTCAGGAATTTCGCCCGCGCCGGCACGTTGAAGAAGAGGTTGCGCGCGATGACCGTCGTCCCGCCCTGGCGCGCACAGTCCTCGGCGCCGAGGATGCGCCCTCCCGAGACGCGAACCCGGGTGCCCACGCCGCCGGGCTCCGCCGTCTCCAGCACGAGGTGGGACACCGACGCGATCGACGGAAGCGCCTCCCCCCGGAAACCCAGGGTCTGCACGGAAAGGAGGTCGGCCTCGCTCGAGATCTTGCTCGTCGCGTGGCGGTCCAGGGCGAGGAGCGCGTCCTCCCGGCCCATCCCGGTGCCATCGTCGGCGACCCTGATCTCGGTCTTCCCGCCGTTCTGTATCGAGATCTCGATCCGCGTTGCGGCGGCGTCGAGCGCATTCTCGACCAGCTCCTTCACCACGGAAGCCGGTCGCTCCACGACCTCGCCCGCCGCGATCTGGTTCGCGAGATGATCCGGGAGAATCTGGATACGGCGTGCCATGCGCTGCGTTCTGTGCGTGGTCCGGGCGACGGTGTGATCCGGGCGACGGCCCGGCGCCGCCGTCCCCCGGCCCGAAAAAGATAAGGGCCGACAACCTGAAAATCACGCCGCCGAGGCCGCGGAAGCCGTCGGCCGCGCCGGATCGGGCAGGCGGTAGAAGCGAGCTGCGTTCGCCGACGTGCGCGCCGCGACCGCCTCGAAGCTCTCGCCCCGGATGCGGGCGACGCCCTCCGCCACGTGGCGCACGAACGCCGGTTCGTTGCGACGGCCGCGCATCGGCACGGGCGCCAGGTAGGGGCTGTCCGTCTCGATCAGGAGCCGGTCTGGGGGAACGGCGCGGACCATCTCCTCCGCGCCGAAGTTCTTGAAGGTCACGACCCCGGAGAAGGACACGTACCAGTCGAGGTCCAGCGCCGTCTCGAGCAGCTCCCAACCGCCAGTGAAGCAGTGGAGGACCCCCTGAACGGCCTTGCCCGCCCCCCGGAGCACTGCAATGGTGTCCTCGTCCGCCGAGCGGGTGTGGACCACGACCGGCAGGCCCAGCTCGGCGCCGAGCTCGAGGTGGCGCACGAATGCTCGCCGCTGGGCCTCGCGCGGGGCGTTGTCGTAGTAGTAGTCGAGTCCCGTCTCTCCCAGGGCCACGACTTCGACTCGGCCGGCGAGCTCCACGATTCGATCGAAGACATCCGCCGTGGCCCGATCCGCCACGTGCGGATGCACCCCGACCGAGGCCCAGACTCCATCGAATCGCGAGGCCAGAGCGGCCGCGGCCTCCATGTCCTCCGGGTCCGCGCCGATCGTGACCATCCGGTCGACTCCAGCTTCGCGCGCGCGCCCGACCACCACGTCCACTTCCGCGGCCAGGCGCTCGTCGGTCAGGTGGCAGTGCGAATCGAACAGCATACCCCTCTCATGTCACGGGGGTCAGGGAACGGCGCGCGGCGTTCCCTGACCCCCGGATTCCGAGTCGAAGCCCGCGGACGTCTCAGACCGCCGCTCCGGTCCGCACCGTCCGCGCCGGCGCGCCGGACTTCTGCTGCGGCTTCCAGCGCTCGGTGATCACCAGCAAGGCCGGCGAGGCGACGAAGATCGACGAGTACGTGCCGACCAGGATCCCGACGAACATGATCAGCGCGATGTCGCGCACCATTTCGCCGCCCAGAACGAAGAGCGCAAAGAGCGTGACCAGCGTCGTGACGCTCGTCATCACCGTCCGGGGCAGCGTCTCGTTGACCGATCGATTGAGGATGGTCACGAGATCCTCCCGGCGTCCGCTCTTCTTCAGATTCTCCCGCGCTCTGTCGAATACGATGATCTTGTCGTTGATCGAATACCCGACGATGGTCAGCACCGCGGCGACGGTCGGGAGCAGCACCTCCATCTGGAACGCCGAGATCATCCCGAGCGTCACCAGGATGTCGTGTGCGACCGCGACGACCGCAGCCACGCCGAACCGCCACTCGAACCGGATGGCCAGGTAGGCGAGGATCCCGGCGAACGACAGCAGGATTGCGAGCAACGCCCGCTGCTGCAGCTCGCCGCCGATCTTCGGCCCGACCGCCTCGGTCCTCGTGACGGTGAAACCGTCCGCACCGTACCGCCCGGTCAACGCCTCGACGATCACCGCGCCGACCTCCCGGCCGCCCTCGGCGAAATCAGACGCGCGGACCAGGTACTCGTTCTCCGCACCGAACCGGGTGATCTCCGCACCCGGCACCACAGCCCCGAGGGTTTCCCGGAGCTCGCCGACCGAGGTCTCCTGGCGGAATTCGACCTGGACGATCGTGCCGCCCGTGAAGTCGACGCCGTAATTCAACCACGACCCCTTGTTGAACTGCCAGAAGAGGGCGGCAATGATCGAAAGCGCGATCGCGGCGCCGCTCGCTGCGTACGCCGCGCGGCGATGCCCGAGGAAATCGAAGTTCGCGTTCGCGAAGAGTCGCATGCCGATCCAGACTCCGCGTCAAATGCTGATGGCTTCCACCGTCCGCTTCCGCTGCAGGTACAGCAGGAACAACGTGCGCGTGACGTACACGGCCGAGAAGAACGAAGCGATGATACCGATCGAGAGCGTCACGGCAAAGCCGCGGACCGGGCCCGTACCAACCTCGAACAGGATCAACGCCGTCATCAGCGTCGTGATGTTCGAGTCGACGATCGCCGACATTGCGTTCGAGAAACCTTCATCCACTGCCATGCGGACGCTCCTGCCCGCCGCGAGCTCCTCCCGGATGCGCTCGAAGATCAGCACGTTCGCGTCCACGGCCATACCGATGGAGAGAATGAGCCCCGCGATCCCGGGCGCCGTGAGCGTGGCGTTGAGCGTCGCCATCCCGCCCAACACGATCAAGGCGTACACGCCCAGGGCCAGGACGGCGAGCACACCGGCGAACCGGTAATAGGCGATCATGATGACCACCACCAGTGCCACGCCGACGATCCCGGCGATCTTACCCTTGGCGATCGAGTCGGCGCCGAGGGACGGCCCGACCGTGCGCTCCTCGATGATGTCGAGGGGTGCCGGGAGAGCGCCGGCGCGAAGGACGAGCGCGAGATCGTTCGCCTCCTGGAGCGGAGCCTGGCCAAGCTCGATCTGCCCCCGGCCGCCCGCGATCCGCTCGTTCACGACGGGCGCGCTGTAGACCCTGTTGTCGAGCACGATGGCGATCCGGTCGCCCACGTGCTGCGCCGTCACGCGCTCGAACGTCCGCGCGCCGGTCCGGTTCAGCTCGAACGAGACGATCGTCTGGTTGAACTGCGGATCCCGGCCCGCGGCGGCGCTCTCGAGGACTTCGCCTGTCATGAACGGGCGAGACTCCAGCACGTACAGCGACCGGTAGAGCTGTGCGCCCCGCCCCCTCGGCTCGGAGCCCCAGAGCAGCTCCGTATTTCGCGGCATCGCCTGCCGCACTTCGGGCAGGGAAAGGAATCGATCCACCGTGGCGAAGTCCGATTCGGCCACGAGGAACTCGCCCTCGGAGCCGCTCTGCAAGAGGAGCGCGCTCAACGGCCGCGCGCTCGCGATGGAGTCGACTTCGGCTTCCCGCTGCTGCGCCGTGTCCTGTCCACCCCAGAGAAGCTGCTCGATGGCTTCGCCCGGACGCTCGGCCCGTGCACGGTCCGTCAAGGCTTCCTCACCCAGCGCCTGGACGATCGCCCGGTCGATCCGTGGAAGCGCCGCGATGAGCTCCTCCTCGCTCTTCACGAGCTTGAACTCGAGGTACGCCGTCTGCCGGATGACGTCCTTCGCGCGCTCCTCATCCGTGATCCCGGCCAGCTCCACGATGATCCGATCGCTGCCGACCTTCTGGATCAACGGCTCCTCGACGCCGAACTCGTCGATTCGCGTGCGGATGATCTTGAGCGCCTGATCCGTCGCATCGGCGCGCGCTTCCGGCGTGAACGTGCCATCGGGATCGGAGACCTCGAGCGCCAGGTGCATCCCGCCCTGGAGGTCGAGGCCGAGCTTGAGGCCGTTGGTGTAGAGATTCCAGCCGGCGGTCGCCATCACGGCGAGGATCACGAGGATTCGGCCTTTCACGGTGCCGACCATCGAGCGTCTCTCCAAGTCGTTGTCGTGCAATGACGAAGCGGGTCACTCACCGGACCCAAGCGTGATAAGTTCGCGCGGCTGCGACCGATTGTCAACAACCGGCGCATCCGGGAGAAATCGGACAACTGACCCTTATACCCGGCGCCACGCAAAGGTGCCCCGAGGAATGGGCTCCGCGCTCCGCGCACGGATCGTGGCAACGGGGGCCGGCGTCACCGCCGGAGGCACATGGCTGATCCGGTGCGCCGTCGTCACGGGGGCTCCCTTCCGCGCGTTCCCTACCGGCCGGGCGATACGGCCGCCTCCGGCGTCGGCTAGAACATACGGACGGCGTGTGACCCGTCAACACCCGGGGACGTCGTACCATATGCATTCTTGCCCCGAGTGCTTCTCGGTAGGAAGTTGTTGGAACCGCGTGTCAGAGGTCGTCGGTTTCCTGGGGGAGTCCAAATGTCCGAAAACGTGGCGGTCCTGTCCACACGCCTATCTGCGGTGAACGACATGCTTGGCCGGGTCCAGCACGTGCACGGCCTGGTCGAGCAATTCGCGGTCGCAGCGCAGCGGGGCTCGGTGGAGCCCCACGTCGTGCCGCTGCGCCGCGCATTCGCGCAGTTGAAGCGCGAGTTCACCGGTGCGGGGATGGATTCCCTGGCGCAACTCGCCGGCTCGATGGAGATGGCGGCCGGGCGCAGCGGGATGCCGCTGCAACGGGTCCGGATACTCCGCGACGGGGTCGCCTCGATGAGGCACCAGCTCGAGGTGGAGCAGAGGTCGATCCAGCGCTCGCTGGCCGAGGCGCGCGCGGATCAGTGAGCCAGGTCATCCGGAAGCACGAAGCGCCCGCCTCCGGCAGCGTGCCGGAGGCGGGCGCTCGTCCAAGTGGGCCCGGCAGGGCTCGAACCTGCGACCGTCGGATTATGAGTCCGCTGCTCTGACCGACTGAGCTACGGGCCCCAACCGTTTGAAATTTAACGCTTCAACGGGTGCCGAACAACCGATCGCCGGCATCGCCGAGGCCGGGCAGGATGTAGCCGTGGTCGTTGAGCTGGCGGTCCAGCGCGGCGGCGAAGACGTGAACGTCCGGGTGGTCGTCGAGCATGCGCTGCACGCCCTCGGGCGCGGCCACGATGCAAACGAGGCGGACGCGCACCGCGCCGTTCTCCTTGAGGAACCTCACGGCGGCGGAGGCGGAGCCGCCGGTCGCCAGCATCGGATCGAGGACGAGGAAGTCCCTGGCCTCTGGCTCGGGCGGGATCTTGAAGTAGTACTCGACCGGCTGGAGCGTGTCGTGCTCGCGGTAGAGCCCGATGTGCCCGACGCGGACGGACGGCATGAGGCGCAGCATCCCCTCGACCATGCCGAGCCCGGCCCGCAGCACGGGGACCAGCGTCAGCTTCTTGCCGCTGACCATGTAACCGACGGTCCGCTCGAGAGGCGTCTCGATCTCGATGGGTTCCAGGGGGAGATCCTTGGTGACCTCGTACCCCATGAGCATGGAGATCTCGTCGACGAGCTCTCTGAAGATCTTCTTCGACGTGTCCTTGGACCGGAGCACGGTGAGCTTGTGCTGGATGAGCGGGTGCTCGACAACGGTCAGATTGGGGAAACCGTGCACGGATCGCCTCCTCACGATTACCGGTTTCGATGGCGGGCGGAAGTATAGGGGCGTCGCGTTCGAGGTCAAGCGCCGAGGACACGCCGGAGTCCGCCAGCGAGCACTACGGTCCGTCGGAGCCCGCGGTCGGGTGTCGGATGCCCGTGGGCGTCCGTCGCCAAGCGCCGCTCATCCGTCGGCGTCCGCCGACCCCTGGGTGGCACGTATGCTGCCCTGGTCGGGCGGAGAGAGGAGGTGCGATGAAGACGGGGAACCTGAAGATCCGGGCGATCGACGACGATTTCCTGGCCGACGAGGTGCGCAAGACGCTCGAGGCTCACAGGGGAGTGCGGACGGCCTCCGTGCGTCCGGGGCGGCCGGGCGGCGCGGAGGTGGAGTACGACGAGCGGCATATCAGCCTGGAGCAGCTCGTCGCCCACCTGAGGTCCCACGGATTCGACGCGGAGATCGGCGGCTACAGCGCGGGCGGCGCGCCGTAGGCGCGCCGCCGGTAGAACCGGCCCACGTCTCGTGCCTCGATCCAGCCTTCCGCGCCGCCCCCGACCCTGACCAGAAGCCACTCGTCCCGGGCCTCGACGATCTCGACGGCCGAGGCGGCGTCGAGCGTCCGGAGCGCTTCTGCGTGGAGGTGCGGCGCCGCCCGCAGGTACGCCATCGGCGGAAGCGTGATCCCGACCTCTCGGCCAATCCGATCGGCGGTCCAGGCCCCGCCGGACGCAACCGCGACGCCCAGGCCCAGCAAGGCCAAGATCGTCAACGCACGACGTCGCCTCCAGACCAGAGCCGCCGCGGCGCCCCCGCCGATCAACCAGGACACCCCCGCCACGAGGATCAGCTCGTCCGCCGAGAGCGGAACCGGAGGAAGGACGGCGCGGACCAACCCCGGCTCGACCCCTGCCACGCGGAGGTTGTGGCGTGTGGCGACATCGCGGGGCGCGAGGCGTGCGGCGTGCAGCCACGCCCACACGGCGCGGCCGCGTTCTCCCGCCGCGTAGTAGGCGACGCCGAGGTTGTACCACCCCGCCTGATCCTCCGGCTCTGCGGCCACGAACGCGGAAAACGCCTCGGCGGCTTCCTCGTACCGCCCCTCCTGGAACGATGCGACCCCCTGCGCGAACGAACCCGCTCCCTGCGCCAGCGCGGTCCCGGGGCCGGAGGCGAGGCACAGGACCGCGAGGACGGCGCCGACCCTGGTCGGTCGAGACGAGCGCGCCTCGGCATCCACGCGGCGCAGGAGGCGCTCCGCCTCCGCGATCATCCCGAGTCTGTCGCCGCTCTTCGTCGGCACGGGCTCGAAACGCGCCCGGGCGATGCGCTCGAGCAAACCCGCGATCGCCGCCGCCGTCTCGACGCCGACCCCGCGTGACTCGAGCGCGGCCGCAAGTGCCCGGGGTTCCACCCGCAGCAGCGAGGAATCCGCCATTCGCTCCGCGAGCCAGGTCCGGATCAACCGGTCGAGATCCCGGAGCAACGCGGAAGGATCGCCGCCGGCGTGCATGCGGAGCGACTCGATGTCGCGCTCGAGGCGCCGCCGCAGATCGCGCCGGGCCGTGAAGCCGGGCCGGGCGATGTTTCGGCGCCGCGCCGCGAGGCCACCGAGCAGCCCCGCGAACGGGAGGAGCAGCGTCGCGCCGAACCAGGGAGAGCGAACCCACCGGAACCGGGGAGCGCCGGCCGGCTCGGTCTTGAGCGGCCGGATCGCGGCCGTCGGCGCGGGAGGCTCGGTCGGCGCGGCGCCGGGCCGGACCGTCAGGTTCAGCGGCGCGCTCCTCGCCACTACGTATTCCCTGCGGGCCGGATCGAAGTACGCGTACTCGATCGGCGGGAGCTCGACCCGGCCGGGAGACCCGGGGACCAGAACCCAGGTGAAGCGCTTGGTTCCGGTGACGACCCCGCCGTCCGACCGAACGTCCGCGTGCTCGCTGGGCGGGTAGACCTGCACGCCGTCGAGCGCCGGGAGCACCGGCGGCGGGAGCGTCTTGATGTGCCCATCGCCCTCGACCTCGACGATGAGCGCGGTCGCCTCTCCCGCGGGGACGTCATCCGGCTCCAGGCGCGCGCGCACCTCGAAGCGACCCACAGCGCCCGTGAACGTCGCGGGCCGGCCAGCGTCCGGGAGCGGAAGCACGACGACGCGGAGGGAATCGCTCCGCAGCTCGTGCGACTGGGGCGAGTACAGCACCCCACGCCGGATGTCGTATGTCAGCCGCGCCGGCTCGAGGACGTGGACGCCGGCGGCGATGGGGAAGTACGCCCTGGAAACGGAACGGCCGAGGTATACGTGCCCCCCGATCGCCACCGGCCGGGACGCCGGCGCCCCCGGGAGATCGTGGGTCCAGAACCCGGGCGCGTCCGGAGGCACGTACTCGGGCGACCGGCGGAGCCTGAACTGGGCCCGCTCGGAGACGAGAACGTCGGCCCGGAGCGTGACCTGCTGGCCGACGTAGACGGTGTCCGGCGTCAGCGAGACAACGAAGAGCACCTCGTCGTCCGGGCCGCGGGCGATGTGGCCCTCCAGGACGTCGGGCGCGCCGAGCGCCGTGCCTGCCGCCGGTGCGCCTCCACCCCCGATGCCCCCGGACGGGCCCCCTCCGCCCGCCGCCCCCGGCGCCGTCCACGGCACCGCGCCAGGCGTCGTCCCGGGCGCCGCCGGGCTCACGGTCAGCGTGATCGCGCCCGTCCGGTAGGTTCGCCCGTCGACCGTCACCGAGAACGGCGGGATGCGGAACGTCCCCGTCGCCTTCGGACGGAGCACGAGCTCCCGCCGGACCAGACGTGCCCCGCTTCCGCCGAAGGAGAAACGGATCTGGGAGTACTCGCGCGTGCCGACGACCTCGATCTCCGGCGGGAGGTCGGGCAGAACGATCCGCTGCGGCGCCGCGCCGCTCGTCTCGACGTGGAGCTCGAGGATGGTCGTCCCCCCGAGCGGAACGACCGGCGCCGAGAGCGTCGTCCAGATCTGGACCGAATCCCGCTGGACGGGCTCGCCGAAGGCCGCTCCCGTGGTGGAAATGGCCGCAATGAGGATCAATGTCGCCCCACGCATCACCAGTCCCGTGCCACCGGCGGTTCGCGCCGTCCCTTGCGGAGCTGTTCCCGGAACAGCTCCCTCTCATCCTGCTCGGCCGCGCTCAGGATCCGCTCCGCCTGCTCGCGTGTCAGCGCGCCCGGATCCCGGGGCATATCGCCGCTGCGCGTGCCCGACGGCATGGGCGGCTGCTGGCCCGCTCCGCCCTGGGAATTGGCAGACTGGTTCTGCGGCTGCTGCTGATCGGATTCCCCGCCTCCCCCGCCCTGCGCCTGCGGCGGGAGCCGGTCCTGCTCGCGGAGCGCCAGCTCGAGGTTCCACTTGGCGTCGAGATCCTCCGGACGGATTCGGAGCGCGTGCTTGTACGCTTCCACCGCAGCGTCGAGGAGGCGGGCCCGAGCTTCCGGGTCCTCGCTCGCGCGCGCCGCCTCCAGGAACCGGTTGCCGAGGTTGTAGTGCGTCCGCTCCCGCGTGTCCGGATCGACGGACGCGAGCGCCTGGCGCAGGTAGCGCTCGCCCTCGTCGTATTCGCCGAGCCGGAGGAGCGCCGTGCCCAGGTTGTAGAAGAGCACCGGCGATCGGTTGCCGTCGGCGAGGGCCGACCGGTACGCCTCGACCGCCTCGGCGTACTTCCCCTCTCTGTACAGCCGGTTGCCGCGCTCGAGGTCCCCGATCCCGAACGCGGAGAGCAACCCGAAGGCGAGGAGGACGACGGCGACGCGGGCCGCCGACGTCGCCTCGGGTGCCCCGGCCGCCCGACGTCCGAAGCGTCGTGCCGGCGCCCCGCGTCCGAAGAGCTGCACGAGCGCCGTCAAGGGAATCCCGCGTGCGCGCCACACATCCACCGCAAGGAGCACCAGGGCGAAAGCGATGAACCATCCGAAGCGGTCCTTCGCCCGTTCCTGGCGATCGGCCGCGGTCGCCGTGCGCTCGAGCCCCCGGAGCGCGGAGAGGAGCTCCTCCGTCGCGCCGGCTTCATCCGCCCGGAAGTAGCGCCCGCCCGTCGCCCGGGCGATCCGCTCGAGGAGAGCGTCGTCGCGGCGGGAGACCACGACCGTCCCGGACGGCTCGCGCTTGAACCCGGTCACCGTGCCGGTCACTGGATCGCGCTCCGGGACCGGTGCGCCGCCGGGCGTGCCGACGCCGACCGTGAAGACGACGACGCCGGCCGCGGCCGCGCGCCCGGCGGCGGCGATCACCTCGTCTTGCTCCTCGAGCGCCTCGCCGTCGGTGACCAGCACCACGGCCCGATTCGATCGCGTCTCTTCATGGCCCCGAACCAGGTCCGTGGCCTGCCGCAGCGCGGCCGCGAGCGAGGAGCCGCCCTGGCTCACGATGCCCGGATCCAATGCATCCAGGTAGAGCTGCAGCGCGGCGTGATCGGTGGTGAGCGGAGACAGGACGTACGCCCGCCCGGCGAAAGCGACGAGGCCGATCCTGTCGCCGCGAAGCTCCCGCAGGAGCCGCCGCGCCAGGAGCCGGGCACGCTCCAGGCGATCCGGGGAGAGGTCCTGCGCCCACATGGATTTCGACACGTCCACGGCGAGAACGAGGTCGACCGCCCGGTTCTGGGTCTCGACGACCTGCCGACCCCATTGCGGCCCCGCGGCGGCGAGGCCGAGGGCGAGGCCGGCGAGTCCGACCAGGATGAGCCGCGTCGTCGGGAAGCGCCGCAGGTCGTCGACGCCCAGTCGCCTGAGGAGCGCATCGTCGCCGAGGAGCGCCGCCACCCGGCGGCGACGCCGGGCGTACGCCCAGATCGCCGCCCCGAAGAGCAGCGGCAACGCGAAGGCGAGCCAGAGGAGATCGGGTCGCGCGAAGCTCATGGCACCCTCCCCCAGCGGCTGGCCAGGAGCAGCCATTCCGCGGCCAGGAACAGCACGCCCAGGATCACGAAGGGCAGATGTCGGGGCGTGTACTCGACGTAACGCCGCACCTCCACCGTCGTCTTCTCGAGCTCGTCGATCTGGCGGTAGATGCTGTCCAGCGCGGCCTCGTTGGTCGCTCTGAAGTAGCGGCCGTTCGTCAGGTTCGCGATCTCCCGGAGCAGCTCCTCGTCGATGTGGACGGGGAGCTGGGCGTATTGATAACCGCCGAGCAGACCCCGCGCCACGGGCATCGGGGCGACGCCGTCGCTCCCCACGCCGATCGTGTAGATCTTGATCCCGAAGGCCGCCGCGGCCCGCGCCGCCGTGATCGGATCGATCTCGCCGCGGTTGTTCTCCCCGTCGGTCATGAGGATCATGACCCTGGATTCACCCGGAACCTGGCGCAGACGATTGGCGGCCGTCGCGATGGCGGTGCCGATCGCCGTGCCGTCCTCGAGCTGGCCTACGTCGAGGCGCTCGAGGGCGCGGTACAGGACGTCGTAGTCGATCGTGATCGGTACCTGCGTCAGCGCCTCGCCCGCGAACGCGACCATCCCGATCCGGTCGTAGCGCCGGCCCCGGACGAAGTCCGCGACCTTGGCCTTGGCGACGGCCAGGCGATTGTCCGGGTGGAAGTCCTCGGCCAGCATCGAGCTCGAGATGTCGACCACGAGCATGATCGCGATCCCCTCGGCCTCGATGTCGACGGCCGTGGCCCCCGTCCGGGGCGCGGCGAGCGCGATGATCAGGGCGACGACCGCCGCGCCGCGCAGCCATCCCGGCGCCCGGGCGAGCCACCGCGTGTGCGGGGCATCGAGCTCGGCGGCCTCCGCCGCCCTGGGGAATGGGAGCCCCCGCGGCCGCCAGCGACGCTGGAGCGGGACCCACGCCGGGATGAGGAGGAGGAGCGCCAGGGCCCAGGGATTCGCGAATCCGAAGCTCACGGCGCCTCCTCCCGGCCGAACGTGAGGACGAACCCGCGTGCCGCTTCCCAGTCCGCGAGCGCGTCTTCGGGCGACGGGCGACGGCGCGCGAACTTCACGAGGTCCGCCGAAGCCAGGAGCCGGCCCAACGTCCGCGCGACATCGGGCGACATGGTCCGCTCGGCGCGCTCCATGAGCTCCGTGGTGGTCAGCTCGGCCCCCAGGCTCCGGTCCGTCTCCTCCAGGTAGAGGCGTACGGCGCCGGTCACCAGGGAGTAGAAGGTCTTGAACTTTCCGGCCTCGACGAGGCCGGAATTGCGTGCTCGATCCAGGGCGGCCAGCGCGCGCTCGCGCGGCGGGATCGCGGCGTACACCGGGAGCGGCGCCTCACGGCCGCGACGCCGCCAGTAGACCAGCCCGCCGACCGCCACGGCGCCGACCAGCAGGGCGAGGAGGAGCGGCCACCAGGTGCGATTCCCGCCGAGCACGTCCTTGAGGTCGCGCGGCTGGATCCCGGCCGTGTCCTCGGGGAGGACCGATCGGATGGACACCCCCGGGAGCCGCGCCTCGACCACGCGCTCGCCGTCGGGACCGGACAGGCGGATCGAGGCCGGCGGCAGCTCCACCGCCCCGGGCCGCCAGGCGGTCATCGAATAGACAGCCGTGATCCGACGGCCGCCGTCCGGGAGGGTCTCGACCCTCTCGGCACGACGCCCCGCCGCCTCGAGCGGGTCGCTCACCGGGAGCGAGTCCGGGAACGTGGCCCGGTACCCGGGCGGTAGCTCGACCCGTATCGCGATGCGGAAGACGTCGCCGACCAGCACGGTGTCCGGCGCGACGGCCGTGCGGACGGTCGGGGCCGTCGGCGCGGACTCCTGGGCAACGGCCGCGCCGGGGATCAGCAACGCCGCGAGGAGGAACGTCAGGACAGCGGACCGCGCCCTCATCGCTTCAGTTGCCGTTCCCTGCGCCGGAAGAAGCCGAGCAGCGGCGTGATGTAGGAGGCGTCCGTCCGGACCTCGATCTCGTCGACGCCCAGCCGGCGGAAGATCCGTCGCATGGCTTCGCGACCGGCGGCGCGCCGGGCGCTGTACACCGCCCGTAGCACCGAGCGCCCGGTGTCGACGGCGTGCATGGCGCCCGTCTCGGGATCGACCAGGAGGAGCACGCCGGCGTCCGGCAGCGCTTCCTCCGATGCGTCCGTGATCGAGACGGCCACCACGTCGTGGCGTCCAGAGACCAGCCGGAGCGTGCGCTCGAATGCCTCCTGCCGCCGCCTCGCCTCCTCCCCCGCGCCGCCGACCTGGAAGTCGCTCAGGATGAACACGACGGCCCGGTGCGGGAGCACCCGCGCCGCATAATCGAGCGCCGCCGCCAGGTCCGTCCCCCGGCTCCGCGGGCGGAAGGCGAGCACGTCGCGGATCAGGCGGAGGACGTGCCGCCGTCCTTTGCGCGGCGGCACGAAGTGCTCCACACGGTCGGTGAAAACGAGCAACCCGACCCGGTCGTTGTTGCGCACCGCCGAGAGCGCGAGCACGGCCGCGATCTCCGCTGCGAGCTCCGCCTTGAGGCGCCCTCGAGTGCCGAACTGCTCCGAGCCCGAGAGATCGACGGCCAGGAGGACCGTCAGCTCGCGCTCTTCGACGTAGCGCTTCACGTACGGCTCGCCCATGCGCGCCGTCACGTTCCAGTCGATGGCGCGCACCTCGTCGCCGGGCTGGTACTCCCTCACCTCGGCGAACTCCATCCCCTGGCCCTTGAAGACGGAGTGGTACTCCCCGCCGAAGAGGGATTCGACCCACCCGCGCGTCCGCAGCTCGATCAGCCGCACCTGGCGCAGGATCTCGCGCGGAACTCCGCCCGACGAGTCGTGCGGATCCCGGACGGCCGCGCCGGCGCGCTCCGTCGGGGCACTCCCTGCACTCACGGGACGTCGACCGCGTCGAAGATCCGCGCCACTATGTCGTCGGCCGTGACCTCCTCGGCCTCCGCCTCGTAGCTGGTGATGATCCTGTGGCGCAGGACGTCGGGGCCGATCGCCTTGACGTCCTCGGGCAGGACGTAGCCTCTCCCGCGCAGGTACGCGTGCGCACGGGCGCACATGGCGAGATAGATCGAGGCCCGGGGCGATGCGCCGAACTCGATCAGCGGCGCGAGGTTGGCGAGGCCGAACTCGGCGGGGTGCCGCGTCGCTCGGACGAGGTCGACGATGTAATCGGCGATCTTCTCGTCCATGTAGAGCTCGGCGATCTCGCGGCGGGCGGCGAGGATGTCGGCCGGCGTCGCGACGACGGAGAGGGGCTCCTGCTCGCGTCCGGCCACGCGTCTCAGGATCTCCTTCTCCATCTCGCGGTCGGGGTAGCCGACCTTGAGCTTCAGCATGAACCGGTCGACCTGCGCCTCGGGGAGCGGATACGTCCCCTCCTGCTCGATGGGGTTCTGCGTGGCCAGGACGAGGAAGGGCGTCGGGAGCGGGTACGTCTCGCCGCCGATCGTGACCTGCTTCTCCTGCATCGCCTCGAGGAGGGCGGACTGCACCTTCGGCGGCGCACGGTTGATCTCGTCGGCCAGGACCAGATTCGCGAAGATCGGGCCCTGCTTGGCCGTGAACTCGCCCGTGCGCTGGTTGTAGATCATGGTCCCGATCACGTCGGCCGGGAGCAGGTCGGGCGTGAACTGGATGCGCTGGAACGTGGCGTCGATGCACTCGGCGAGCGACCGGACGGTCAGCGTCTTGGCGAGTCCGGGCACGCCCTCGAGCAGGACGTGGCCGCCGGTGAGGAGCCCGATGAGCAGACGCTCGATCATGGCATCCTGCCCGACGACCCGCTTGTGCAGCTCCTCCGTGAGACGGCGGGCGAGCTCCCGCCCCGTCCCCGTGGTGGCGCTCGTTGTGGTCACCGCTGGTTCCACGCAGCACTCCTCCCGTTGGTAACGTCTACCGGCCGAACCACTGGTACGCCTCCGCGCCGGCCGAGGATCCGCGAACCGGGCACGAGCCGCTCGAGCGTCCGCGGACGCCGCCGGCCGCGGATCAGGCGGCCGCGCCGCGCCGGCCGAGGATCCCCGGCAGGCCCCGCCGTACCAGGGACGGGGCGCCGCAGCCGTCGGTCACCTCTTGATCCGCTCGCCCTCGTCCTCGTAGCGGAACACCCATGCCGCGAGCCGGCCGGGCCGGAGCTTCGTCCGCCGATCGCCCGGTTCGATGTCGGCGCGGGACCCTCCGGTTGCCGAGGGACCGCCCCGCAACTCGGCCGCGACCGCCTCGAGCCGGGCGCGCCACCGCGCCCAGTTCGCCGGGCGCAGATCGACCCAGCCATTCTCCGCGAGGCGCGGGTCGTCCGGCCGCTGGTCCGGCCCGGGCGCCACCTTGAGGACGGGACCCCGGAGCATGCGCTCGCCATCGGGGAGAAGGATCGGCAGCCCGATCGACACGATCCGCACCCTCAGCTCGCGGTCGCCCGTGATCAGCTTCTCGGCCGCCCGGGCCGTCTCCTCCGGATCCAGGCGCGCCGCGGACTCGATGTCAGGGTACAGGCGAGCAAGGATTGCGCCTTCGAAGAGCAGCTTCGAGAGCCGGGGCGGACCGAGGTTCTCGTACGCCACGGCGTAGATCCCTCGCTCGCGCTCCATCGTGTCCATCTGCTCCAGCGCCGCCTCGCGCAGCACGCCGGCACGGTAGGTGGGCCCCGACGTGGCCGCGTCCAGCGCCGCGACCACGTCTCGCCCGGTCGGATGGCCCAGGATCTCCCGCTCCACGTTCTGCGCGATCTCTTCGGGCGTGATGAATTCCATCAGCCCGAGCGACGTGAGCGCCTCGAACTCGCCGAGGCTGAACTGCCCATTCTCGCCCGCATCCAAATAAACGCCCTCCAGCGGGCCGCCGGAGGGCTCGTACGCATCGGATACGTCGGGGCCGAACGCGGCCTCGAGCGGGAGCGGTTTCACGGCGTCGAATCGCTCGATCGGCCGGCCCCTGCGCTGCACCACGCCGTACCCGATCCGCTTCCAGCTGATCGCGGCCGTCGGTTTGATCTCCTTGACCGCCGGCGCGCCCGGCGTCCGCGCCATGAGGAACAGGTACAGCGTGTGAGCGCCTGCGACTCCCGACTTGGCCAGGAGCATCCGGCTCGGCCGCTCCTCCGAGTGAGTGAAGGGGATGTTCAGCCCCATCCCACCGGTGCCGGCCGTGCCGATCTTCACGTAGACCGCCGTCCCGACCCGCCGCATTGCCTCGAGCGCGACCTGGACGTGACGGATCAATTGCGGCAGATAGAGCGTCGCCAGGTGGCCTTCCACGGCGGCCAGGTCGACGTTCCCCTCACGGGCGCGGCGCCTAAGCTCCGCGGCGCTGTCGAACACGTTCTGGTAGGCAAGCGCGGTCGCGGTGTTGACGCAATCGACGACGATCTCCGGACGATGCCGCAAGAGGAGGGCGCCGAGCGTCGAGCGCTCGACCACCGCCGGCGTCAGCTCGCCGTAGAGATCGTCCAGGAGGCGCGCCCGGGCCTCGGCGTCCGCCAGGACCTCCGCTCTCGGCCGGTCCTTCACTGCCTCGGGAAGGAAGATGTCGCCCCACTCGGCCACCAGCGACGTCCCCTGCGGCACGATCCCTTCCCTCCGCAGCTCCTCGACCGCGCCCTCCGCCTCCTCCCGCGTCAACGCCGTGACGACCACCGCCTTCGGCCCATGCTTCAACAGGCGCCTCGCCACGGCGAGCCCGACCAACCCCGAGCCGCCCAGCAGCAGAATCGTCCGACCCTGAACGTCCATGCCTCTGCCCTGCCCTGTACGAGTGAAGGTGAGCGCCGGCCAGCCACCGGCGACGAACTATCGAACGTCCGATCGAAATCGCAGAGTGCTCTGGGAGGCGACCGCGGCCCCCGGACCGGTCAGCGCCGGCGATCGCGCCCCAACGCCTCGAGAGCCCGAACCTCGTCCCGGGTGAGTCGCCGCCACTTGCCCGGTGCGATCCCGGTCAGTCGGATCGGTCCGTAGCGGAGCCGGATCAGTCGCCGGACGGGGTGCCCGAGGGCGAGGAACATGCGCCGAACTTCCCGCTTGCGCCCCTCGCGCATGGTGATGCGCACCCGGTCGTTTCCGCTCCTGGCGGCGCCCCTGCGTTTCACGGCCACGGCTCGCGCGATGCCGTCTTCCAGCTCGATCCCGTCGAGGAGCCGCCGGACGTCGGCTTCATCCAGGTGGCCCGCCACGATCGCCTCGTAGACCCGTTCCACCCCGTGCCGCGGGTGGAGGAGCCGGTTCGCGACGTCGCCCTGGTTCGTGAGCAGGAGGAGCCCCTCGCTCTCCACGTCGAGGCGTCCCACGTGGAAGAGCCCCCGGTACTGCTCGGGAACCAGGTCATAAATGGTCGGCCGACCCTGAGGATCGGAGCGAGTGGAAACGTAACCCCGCGGCTTGTGGAGCGCGAGCCAGACCGGCCTGGCCAGGGTGACGGCGCGCCCGTCGACCTCAACGCGATCGGCGTCGGGATCGACCCGCGTGCCCAGCTCGGTGACGACCTCGCCGTTGATGCGCACGCGGCCCTCCCGGATCATCTCCTCGGCCGCGCGCCGCGAAGCGACGCCAGCGCGGGAGAGGAATTTCTGGAGCCGCATCGGACCGGACACGTCGCCCCCCGCGCTGCGGGTCAGGCGTGCCCGGCGTCGCCCGGGCCGGCGTTGCTCGCCGGCCCGCCGTCGGCGTCCAGGGCGGCCTCGCCGTCCGGGACGGCATGCCCGTCTGCGCCGGCCTGGCCGTTCGAGCCGGCCTTGCCGTTCCCGGTCACGGGCCCGCGCTCCCTCAGCACGACAGGCAGCTCTTCCGGCCGAGGCAGGTCCTCGAGGG
>Ga0207873_1001898_pt1 | contig 18589 bp, 11 predicted proteins | sample BGWIniCompost_FD_187373 | JGI IMG/M metagenome (GOLD analysis project Ga0207873, IMG submission 187373) | Cellulose adapted compost microbial communities from Newby Island Compost Facility, Milpitas, CA, USA - BGW Initial Compost (SPAdes)... ...
GCTTTGTGGGGTTCGGAACCTTTGTTGTAATTCACGCCGTCCACCGACACGCCTATTTCTATCATCTTCTTGGCGTTATCCCACGCGCCGCCGGCGTTGGCCTGAAATATGGCCAGCAATACGCCCGAAACGGTGACGCCCACCAACAGTCCGCCCAGCATTTCAGGACCCGCAATGAAACCGGTCAAAACCGGCGCCGCAATGGCCAACACGCCCGGCAGAATCATTTCTTTCAGGGAGGCCGTCGTAGATATGGCGACGCATTTTTTGAACTCAACCTCGCCGTGGGCGGCGTCGCAGATGGTCCTCTCTTCCGGCGTCGCCTTTTCGATGTCCGAATCATATTTTCTCATGATCGCCAGCGCGTTTTTCAAGGCAGGAATATCGCGAAACTGCCTTCGCACTTCTTCGATCATTTTATTGGCCGCGCGTCCCACGGCATTCATCGCCAGCGCCGAAAAAACAAAGGGCAACATGCCGCCAAACAAGATCCCCGTGGCTACAAGCGGATTGGCCACGTTGATGCCGGCCGTGATATTTGCCTGCTGCATGAACGCGGCGAACAGCGCCAGGGCGGTTAACGCCGCAGAGCCGATGGCAAATCCCTTTCCAATGGCGGCGGTGGTGTTGCCTACGGCGTCCAGCCTGTCGGTCCGCCGCCGCACTTCGGCTGGCAATTCAGCCATTTCGGCGATGCCGCCCGCATTGTCTGATATCGGGCCGTAGGCGTCAACCGCAAGCTGGATGCCCAGATTCGACAGCATGCCCACGGCGGATATGGCGATGCCGTACAATCCCGCAAAATGATGGGAAAGAAGAATCGCGGCGCCGATCAGCAGCGCGGGAATGCCGGTGGACAACATGCCTACGCCCAACCCCGCAATGATGTTGGTGGCGGGCCCGGTGACGGACTGTTTTACAATATTAAAAACCGGCCTTTTGCCGGTCCCTGTATAATATTCTGTGATTTGCCCGATGGCAATGCCGGTGAGAAGGCCTGCTATCACCGCCCAAAAAACGCCCATCGAGGTGTATTCGACGCCGGCAAACGACCACGATTCGGGCAAAAGCGTCCGGATGATCAGGAATGCGGCGGCAAGCATGAGCGTCCCAGAGACGATTTCGCCGGCGTTTAGCGCCTTGTGGGGATCGCCGTTGTTTTTTACCCTTACAAGAAAAGTCCCGATGATCGAAACGACGATGCCCGCGCCGGCAAGAAATAAAGGCAACAATACGGCGGACAGCCCCCCCATCAGATCGTCCGGCATGAATCCGGGCGAGCCAATAAACGCTGCGCCAAGCACCATTGTGCCGATAATGGAACCCACATACGACTCAAACAGGTCGGCGCCCATTCCCGCCACGTCGCCCACATTATCGCCCACATTGTCTGCAATCGTGGCCGGGTTCAGGGGATGGTCTTCAGGGATGCCCGCCTCCACTTTCCCAACCAGGTCGGCGCCCACATCCGCCGCCTTGGTGTAGATGCCGCCGCCCACCCTGGCAAACAAGGCGATAGACGATGCGCCCAATGAATAGCCGGATAAAACGTTGAGGACTTCCGCAATGGTCCATTGAAAATCGATGAAATACCAGTACACGATAAACAGCCCGCTGAGGCCCAAAACGCCCAGGCCCACCACGCTCATCCCCATAACCGATCCGCCGATGAAAGCAACTTTCAGCGCCTTCCCCAATGAAGCGCGCGCGGCCTGCGTGGTCCTGACGTTGGCATGCGTGGCTACGCGCATACCCATAAATCCAGCGAGGCCGGAACAGAAAGCCCCCACAACAAACGACAGGGCTACCAGCATGTTGGATTTGGACGTGGCGGCGCCCTTGAATATCAGGAGAATGGAAATGGCGACGACAAAAACAGCCAGTATCTTATATTCAGCCTTCAAAAAAGCAAGCGCGCCGTCGGCAATGCTTTTGGCTATTCTTTTCATTTGGTCAGTTCCGTCGTCCTGCTTCACAATCCATATCGAACGAAATAAAACATAAAGCAAGGCGACCAGCCCCAGAAAGGGCAAAAAGTAGATAAGTCCTTCCATACTAAAAAATCGTGAATCTTAAAGGATTAATATGCATGACGCTAAGCCGATAGTAAAAAAATCCGGCTGAACCAATATTCCTCTTTTACTTCAAGTCAAAATAATGTTTATATAATGATAAAAACTGATAAATGTTTTTAAAAGCGAGGAAATTTTTAGCCTGGAAGGCAAAAGCGCCTCCTATTTCATAAGCGCTTCAATCCGGTCGAAGCCATGAATGCGAATGATATTGATAAAGCGGACCAGAGGCCAAAGATCGTGGACCGGCTATTCGCGCGTTCGCCGCTATTTTAAATTACCGGATATGGATGGTTATTTCCGCGCTTTGCAGGCCGTCTGATTCTACCTTTAATCTTACCGCTCCCGATTTTCCCGGCGTTCCGCGAACGATCGCCAGGCAATGTCCATTGAAAGCCTTCCTTTCATTCCGCGTAAACGGCGTCATATCGGTAGGATCGCCGTTATCGGTAGCGACGATTTCTCCGGAACCGGATATCGTGAAACGGAGAAGATTGTTGGCCGTCGGCGCCACTGCGCCGTCGCCGTCCAGAATACGCGCCGCGACGAACGCCAGGTCCTTGCCGCCGACTTCAATGCGGGTTTTACCGGCGGAAAGCTCGAGCTTTGCCGGAGCGCCGGCGGTTCGCGTTTCGCTTGCGGCCCATTTTTTACCATTTTTATATATCTCCACGCTCAGCGTTCCCGGTTCATAGACTACGCTGTCCCATCGAAATCGGTATTCATACCGGCCTCGCGTCCGCACGCACAACGACTTCCCGTTCAGGAAAAGTTCCGCTTTATCGCCGGATGAAAACACGTGGACAGGGGTAATCTCGCCTTCCCGGCCGGGCCACGTCCAGTAAGGCAGGATATGCGCCATGGGCAAATCCGGACGCCAATGCGCCTGGTACAGATAAAACCGGTCTTTCCTAAAACCGGCCAGATCGATCGCGCCAAAGTAAGAGCTTCTTGCCGGAGGAGACCATGGAGACGCGACGATTTTAGCTCCATACTTTTGCGCTTCATTAGCGATGTTCACGATTAAAGGCCATTCGTTTGAATTGGAAGCGATTCTTATTCTGAAAATCGTCAGCCCCAAATCGTCCGGGTCTGTCCCGAAAGCCTTTTTCATATCTTGCGCATTGGGAAACTGTGCACCCCACATCTGATTGGCTCCCCAAACCCGGCTATGGTTTGATAGACCGTAGAAGGGGAGAGGGACAGATCGATCGTTTGAACCGGCTTTGCCGGCTCGGCATCTTCGTCGCTTTTGCAGGAGACGAAAAACACGAAAACCAGCATGGCGGCAAATCTGACGGCAGGCCGCAAATCCTAAAGAGCTTTCATTGTCGTGTACATAGGACAATCGATATTAATCAAATAATAATTTTGCCTACCCGGACAATTACACGTAAAAACCGCCAGCCTTTTGGGAAGCCGGCGGTTTTAACATGGATTTATTCACATTTTAGTCGGGCAGCTCCATGAAGCTTGCGTCGTCGATAAAGTAAACGGCATTTTCTGTCTTTCCAAGGTCCAGCACAATGGCGGTCTCCGTTCCGGTAGCGGTAATCGTCCATTCAATTTCCTGCCATTCAGCCGAAACCGTCGCATCGTCCTGGTACTGAGGGCTGCTATTTCCAGCGGTCGACATCCGGACAATGCCGCCGACACCGGGGCTGCTTGCATCGGCTTTGATCCAAAAACTGGCGGTGTATCGTTTGCCCACTACTGTCGCCATTGTGGCGCTTCTGAGCTGCGTGCGCCAATGATCCGTTCCAAATCCAACGGCCCGCAGCGCCTTGGCGCCATTGCGAACTTCGCCGGGATTCGTAGTCTGTTTCATCAGATCGGCGGCGTTTAACTTTGTCCAATCGGTAAAATCGTCGCCGTCGCCCAGTTCAAACCCGCCATTTGGCAGTAGTTCCACAGGCTGAGGTCCCGCCAGGCCGGTAGCCACGAGGGTAATGTTGTCCACAAAACATGTGGCTCCCGCCACCACGCCCATATCCAACGCAAGACGGGTTTCGGCCACATTCGCTTCAAATGTCCATTGAATTTGCCGCCAATCGGCGGTCATTTACCAATAAAACATGGTGCCGTCCAACTTTCGATTTACCGGCAAACAGGCCATTTCATACGGATAACGTTGCGCTTTTTTCTCATCAATATCGATACCGATACCTGGAGAATCGTCAATATACAAGTACCCATCTTTGAACCAGTAGTTTTTTGTAAAAACTTCATGCACAATCTCTTGGTGAGGCATATATTCCTGAATGCCGAAGTTATTTATCGCGGTATTAAAATGCAGAGCGGCAGCCATAGCCACCGGCGAAAGATCGGTAGCCCCATGAAATCCGGTATTTATATGATATACCGAAGCCATGGCTGCGACTTTTAATAAATGAGTAATTCCTCCTCCATGAGATACGGGCATCCTGACATAATCTATCAACTGGCGAGCGATCAAAGTCGTGTAATCATAGACAGTATTGAAAACTTCGCCAATAGCGATGGGCGTCGTTGAATGTTTGCGTACGATTTCCAAACCATCCTGAAGCTCGCCTGAAACCGGATCCTCGAGCCAAAACAAATGAAATGGTTCAAGTTCCTTCGCCAACCGGGCGGCTTCTATGGGCGTGCACCGGTGATGCACGTCGTGCAACAGATGGACATCGGCGCCTAAAACTTCCCTTGCTTTTGCAAACAACCCGGGAACAAAATTTAAATATTTCGAAGTATCCCAGTAATCTTCATGCGGCAAGCCTTTTTGCGCGGGTTCATATGGCTTGTCGTCTCTAGGTACTCCATAAGTATGATCCAAACCGGGAATTCCCGATTGAAGCCGAACAGCTTTAAATCCCTGCTCAATTTCTTTTTGGGCTTGTTCAATGGTTTCTTCCTGGTTTTTGCCATTTGCATGCGCATACACAAGAATACGGTCCCTGCTTTTACCTCCTATAAGATTGTACAAAGGCGTATTTAACATTTTGCCTTTAATATCCCATAAGGCCAAATCAATCGCCGATATCGCCGCCATGCTGACCGGTCCTCGTTTCCAATAAACTCCTTTATAAAAGTAATGCCAAATATCTTCGATGTTTCTTGGATCCTTGCCAACCAAGGCAGGAATACAATAATCCTCAAGATATGAGACTACCGCTTTTTCCCGGCCATTAAGCGTAGCGTCGCCCAATCCATAAACTCCTTGGTCGGTGTATATTTTAAGGGTAACGAAATTTCTCCCCGGACAGCAGACAATAACTTTTGCGTTCGATATTTTCATTTTAAATCATTCTCTCAGAAGCAGAACTAAAATCCTATCGAGTTGCCTCCATCTACAGGCAACGAAGCGCCAGTGATAAAGGCTGCCTCTTCTGATACAAGAAAATAAGCGGCGTCTGCAATATCCGACGGCTTGCCTAATTTAGCCATGGGCGTGCGCGATAAAACTTTGTTCTTCCTTTCGGGATCATTATTTAACGCTTTGCCGGACATGTTGGTCTCTATAAATCCAGGGGCGATGCAATTTACCCTTATTCCAAAAGGGGAAAGCTCGACCGCCATCGCTTTTGTCATTCCCTCGATTCCCGATTTGGCGGATGTGTAAGCGATTACCTGGGGAATGCCATAATACGCGGCCATGGAACTGATATTTACAATATTCCCGTATTTCTGTTCGACCATGAACTTTGCCGTTTCTCGCGATATGGCAAAAACCGAAACGAGATTTGTATTGATTACGCGCATAAATTCTCCATCCGTAACCTCCAATAAGGGTTTTTTCAAATGAATTCCAGCATTATTTATGAGTATGTGAACGCCTCCAAACTCCTGAATTATCCCACCAATCAGCGATGGAATATTTTCCAAATCGTTTAAATCAAAAATCCTGTAATGCAATAACCCTCCAAGCGCATTCTGGGCATTCTTAAGCTTTTGTTCGTTCCTTCCGATTATGATTGTTTTAATTCCGTTCCTCACAAATTTTTCTGAAATGGCAAAGCCCAAGCCAGAACCGCCTCCCGTAACAATCGCAATTTTGTCTTCCATGATGTTTATGAGTTTATTTTAAATGTCCTTATGCAATGGTTAATAATGTCCTGGCGCATATTTATGCTCGATTTTCATATAGTAATCCAAAGAATGCTTTGGCTGCTCGAATTGATCTGGAATCGGTCTTTTTGAAAATGTTTGGAAATACGATAACATTGCGTCTCGCCACCACTTAGACTCTTTGTGTTGAATGTTCAATAAGGCGGCAACATGATCAAATCGTTCCTGATCCACTTTACCCTTTAATGAATTCCATTTTTCTTTCATCCAGTTCACTGTTTCAACGCCTTGATTAAACTTTGCGCACAGCTCTTCCCATAGAGTCCTTCCTGATTTCATCTTATAATCCCATTGAACGCGATGGAACCATAACAAATACTCTTCCGGACATTTTTCCAAATCGTTATAAATTTGGCGGACCGGAGGAAAATACTGACCTACCGCATCGCTTCCTTTTGTTGTGCGATCAAATCCGATTCCATTTGCGCTTGCGCGATGGTAATATACGGAAGTCCAATCGGCTCGACCGCCTTCTACCCAAGGTCCCGGACCGTAGTGATGACCCCGAGCCATTTGATGGTGGAGCCCAAGAGGCGTCATATAATTGACAGCCGCTTCCCTTGAGACATTCATAATTTCGGCGATCTGTTGAACGACGTCGTCATCATTGGAAAAAGTCATGCGTATCCATTCTCTAGCGATTTCATCGGATGTTAGGGAATGATCCCAGGCAAGCCGGCCATAGCAATACCAATTTGCCTGACCAAACGGATGTCCAGTCCAATTGCGGTCCGTTCCAATATTAGAAACTCCCGCTATTCCAGATATTTCATGATTCTCCAACGATCCATCTACCACTTTTGCCACATACGATCCCTTCCCTTTTGAGTATGTGTCGGAATCTAAACATTCTTTGAACAATGGAGCAAGGTAAACGAGGTGCGTTGCAAACCCCAGGTACTCCTGAGTGATCTGAAATTCCATCATTAAGGGAGTGTTAGGCATAGCTCCAAACAATGGATGGAAAGGCTCGCGAGGTTGAAAATCTATGGGGCCGTTTTTTACTTGCACAAAAACATTTTCCCGGAACTTTCCATCAAGCGGCTTAAACTCGTTGTACGCTTGCTTTGCCCTATCTTCGGGAATTTCGTTGTCGTAAACGAAAGCGCGCCACATCACAATTCCACCGTGCTTTTCAACCGCTTCTGCCAGCATGTTGGCGCCTTCGGCATGACTGCGGCCATAATCTTGAGGTCCCGGCTGTCCTTCAGAGTTTGCCTTGACAAGGAAACCCCCAAAATCAGGAATAAAGGAATAAATTTCATCGGCTTTTTCTTTCCACCATCTTTTTACTCCGGCGTCGAGCGGATCGGCCGTTTTTAGCCCGCCAATTTCAACCGGCGCACTAAATCGCGCAGTTAAATACACTCTTATACCATAAGGTCGAAAAACATCAGCCAAAGCGGAGACTTTCTTCAAGTACTGAGGTTTAAGAACGTCAGCGTTTGCATTCACATTTGTAAGGACGGTTCCGTTGATACCGATTGAAGCGTTGGCTCGAGCGTAATCAATATACTGCGGGGAAATATAGTCGGGAAGTTTGTGCCAATCCCAAATCGAAAACCCTGCATATCCTCGTTCAACGGTCCTATCTAAATTATCCCAATGATTTAGAACTCGATGCGTAATCTTGGGTTGGTCAGCGATATCCAGGTTTGCGATAGGCTGACGCATTTGCATAATCTGCAAAAAACGGAAAACCCCATAAAGGGCGCCAATATCGCTGTTTGCGGCAATTATTAGCGCCTCACTTCCATTCTTGAGGTTATAGTTAAAGATTACGAAGGCTTCTTGACTTAGATTTTCAAGTTTGTTGGATATTTCCGGATTTGCAATAATTTGAGAATTTTGAGGCGTTCCAACCGCTAAAATATTCTTCCCTTCACGTATCTGGTCGGAGACGCTGATCTTTTTCCCCAACATTCCGCCTAATCCCATTTCAAGCTCTGCCTTGATAGCAGCGGTGGTAGATGACCTTCCAAAAACTACCGCCTCTTCAATCAATTTATGGTATTCGCTCAAAAGTCTTTCGTCTTCAACAGGTTCATACCGCAGCCAAAGTCTGTAACCATCTTCGGCGTATGCCGAAACAGAAAAGAACAAAAAGTACAAAAAAGAGAAGATGGAGGATCTCATAACAAAAACTAATTATTGCCAGATTTTTTTAAAGACGACTGCCGGACAATCAATTCAGATTCTATCAATGTCTTGGATTGGGAACTGGTCTTGAGTCTGCCAGGGAGCAACTCAAGCAATTGTTTTACCGCAGTTTCCCCCATCAGTCGACTTGGGTAATCAATCGATGTGAGATTGGGTTCTACAATGTTTGCTATTGGATCATTGTTAAAACCGACGATTGCGATTTGTTCCGGTATTTTAATGCCGCGAAGTTTTAGATTCTTAATAACAATTGAAGCGCATAAATCATTTGCAACAAAAATTCCATCAGGCATTGGTTTCATGGCCAACACAGTATCCGCCGCATCAACGCCAGCTTGAATATCTAACCGGGTATGAAGCACAAGAGATTCATCCCAGAAGACCCCAGCGTCATGTATCGCCTTCTTATAGCCTTCCAATCGATCATGATATACGTTTCTTAGCGTATTTCCTGTCACATGCACAATCTTTTTACATCCCTGCTCAATCAAATGCTTTGTCGCTTGATAGCCTGCTTCAAAATTATCAATCACAATGGAGGGGACAGGAAGTTCGTTATCGATGCGATCAAACAAAATAACCGGTATCCCTTTTTTTATAAAGGGCTTAAAATGGGAAGTATCAACCGTATCAAATGCGAGAGAGACGATCAAACCGTCAACCCTGCTGTCGAACATGATTTCGGCATTCCTCTTTTCTTTGGAAGCCATTTCAAGGGATTGGCTGATGATCAGATTGTAACCGGCTAAATTGGCGACCTTTTCCATTCCTGCCAAAGCTGACGACATGAATTGGCTATCAAGCTTTGGCACTATGACGCCTATGGTATTTGTTTGTTGTTTACGCAAGGCTGTCGCAAATTTATTTGCCTGATAACCAACCTTTTGGGCATACTCGACAATTCTCTTTTTTGTGCCTTCGCTAATGGCCGGGTGATCCTTTAGCCCCCTGCTGACAGTGGCAGGAGATAGCTTTAATTCATTTGCAATGTCGTAAATAGTGTACTCCTTTTTCATGGTTTAAAAATCAATGGACAAATATATGATAAACTTCAGAACATTGTAATCGGTTGCACATATCTGCTCGACAGATAAAAAAAAGAGATTACATCTGGAATCCAGTTAAAACTACAATGATATCCAGAAGTATACAGTGGCACGAAATTAAATTTTTTTGGAACTTATATAAAAATAAAAAGCATAATCAGACTAAAAGGAAGGCTTTTTAGAGGTCAGCGTTCTGAGCTTAACGCTAATTAACGTTCGTAAAGTCGCCCCTTAATTTCCTAAAGCTGTTTCTGACATCCGCGACATACAAGCTTCCAGGATATTTTTTCAAAAAATCCTGATAGATTTCCATTGCCTTTTCTCGGTCCGACATATGCTCTTCATACAATTTACCCAACTGATAATATGCGTCGTCGCCATTGATATCAAAACCATAAGATTTTACAATTCTCTCCAAATCGTTTGCGGCTTCAGAGAATTTGCCAAGCTCAATATAGGTTTTTGCGCGTAAAAGCAAAACTTCGTCTATGATCCTGTGTCCTTCATATTGCCACAACATTCGAGTAAGGGAATCAATCGCTTCATTCTTCTTGTTGCGAAACAGCATCAGCTCTATCGATGCGTAATCTCTCAAGGCGGCTCCCGTCGTATCCATAACTGAATTATCCTGTATGAGCAGGCTCATCGCCATCGCGTCGTTGGCTATCTCTCGAGATGTCGCTTCCTTTAAAATATCAAGATGTTCCTGTGCAAGCGCAAATTCTCCCTTATAAAAATTCAGTTTCGCATTCTTTAATTTGGCTTCATAACCAATCGTCGTTTCTTTATGGGATTTCTCTACTTGGGAATATAAAAGAGTAGATTCCCATGGTTGGTCGATAAACAAATAAATATCTCCAAGATCGAGTTTGCATTTCGCTTTAAACATCGAATTTACGCCGTTTATTTTTACCAGATCCTCCAATATCTGAATCGCAGTATCAAATTCATCGAGATAAAACGCATGCAAAAGCGCTTTGCTGCGTAACGCTTCAACGGAATGGTTATTAAGCCCCAATTCTTCTACCAATTGCTCATAATCCAAAGCCAATTTACGAATTTCATTGAGGTCAACGGGATAAGTATGTTTAATAAGCTCTTCTCTGGATTTGATGATCAGGCTCTTTGAAATGCCGTAATTAATTGTTTTGGGATACTCTTTCACAATATATTGAAAAATGCGTATTGCGTTTTCATAATCCTGATTCTCAAGCGAAATTAAACCTACGTCCAACAACAAAGAACCCGAATATTTTAGCCTTTTATCCACGGCGCGAGCCTGGATAAATGCCCCATAGAAGTTTTTTTGTTGTATGTAGGTCCAGATAAGCAATTCATTAAAAATGCGATTATCAGGCGATGTTTGTACTTTCTCGATCAAATAACTTTCAAATTTCAAAAGGTCGTCTGGTTCGGTAAGGGAGGATTGAAGCACATTTTGGACATAAGCGATATTGCCTGGGTTTTGCTGGGCAAAATTGATATATTCATCAATCATCATTTGCTTGTTATTTGTGTAACGGTAGGCGTTTGCGAGTTCGAGCGAAAACAAAAGCGGATCGGACGATTCCTTTCGACCAGCTTTATAGGCCATTATTGCATACTCCTGAAGCTGGCCGCTAAACATGAACTGAGCAAGTATTCTTATCCGGTTGGGATCCCTTTTATAATCATTGATTAGTTGCGTAAAATATTGGGTTTCCTTTTGCTTGTCATTTTTCCTGCAGTATAGGCGACCCTGGTCCACCTTGTACATCAGATCATTCGGGAAGCGTCTAGTAAGTTTGACAATATAGTTTTCCGCTTCATCAAATGCGCCGAGATTTAGCAGCATGTTGTAATAATTATTGTGGATGAGCGGGATATTGGCTGGATCCTTCGCCAAGTCCTCATAGAGAATGCGAGCTTTATCGAAATCTGACGATTTATAGTACTCGTTTGCAATTGCAATATCGTTAAAGTTTTGGCCTGCCGAATTAACGACGGTCGCTAAGAACAAACCGAAAAAAAGCAAGAATCTAAGAGATATCCACATAATCAACGTGATTTATAATAGCGACAAAAATTAAGTTAAAGAATAATTACTATTATCGTGCTGTGGATTTGTTGACTATTGCTCTGTCCTTATAGAACAGTTTAACAATATCCACGAACCATGTTCAGTTTTTGACAATTAATTCACACTCAACTCTCTGAAAATCAGTAGATTAATTATAAATGTGAAATAACTCCAAAACATATGAACAAGTACGAAATTTAAGGACAACCTGTTGAAAACTTATGTCTATTATAGTGACTTTCGCTCGAAAAATCGTTTGAAATTTCAGGTTGGAGCCGTTGCTCCTGATAAATTAGCGTTTATCCACGAAAGAAATTTTTATCCACAATCAATACACACATTTATTCGCTGGGTTCATAAACAATTTGAATATCATTTATTTCCCAATTTGCTTTGAGCGATATTGTTTGCGGCTGTTTTTTTTCGTCCAAATAAAATACAACCTCTTCTGGCGGTTCATTTTTCAATATGTTTCCACCTCCCCATTCCCCGTCTAAATTTGAATCAATGAGAATGCGGATGAGGTAACTGCCAGGAGGAACCAAGTCAAAAGAAAATGAGCGTTGATTTTTTATTTCACGGAAAACTTTGAAATCTGAGCGTAACAATTGTATGATAAAGTTGTCATGTTTGGTGAAAATGGAACCATGTATTGAACCGAAATTTATGGGATCAATTATTTTATAGATTTGGTTGATTGTTGATGATGAATCTCCTTCTGCGCTTATAAATGCGCCAGCTGCTGCATAGAAGGTAAACTCTTTATTTTCTTCGCTCGGGTGCGATATTTCAGTTATGATTTTTAGTTGATCATAGGATTTATTAAATAAAAGATTTTCTTCCGTAAGTTTTTTATGCGAAATACTGTCATAAATAATTAGCAAGCTATCATAGTTTACAGATACGATGGGTTTGTTAAAAGAAATATCAACAGTCAAATCTCTATGAACTTGCGAGTTCCTTTCTGGAGAAACTTTATGTTGAAGTTTTTCAGGAGGGAGCCGGCTTTCGGTAAATTTCACAACGATCGTATCTATGGCTATGTTATATACTGAATCTTTGGCAAAAGCTTCTACTTGAAGGCTGTCCGTAATTGTTCCGGTATTGTAGATTCGTATTTTTTTGTTGGAATCGACCAGGTTACTATATAGATTAACGTTGTTATCAATAGGAGTCAGTTTATAGTCTATTAATGACTTATTGTATGTGATATCAAAGTATGTCCTGATTGGTCGTGCGCTGATTAGCCGAATGTCTGAAATATTCAGGTTGAGCGCTTTTAATTCAATATCATCTACGGAAGAATCAAGAGCAATGGGATTTGGCAAAAAGGCATAAGCTTCGTCTGAAGGATCGATAATGAGGTTATTGTTTTTGTCATTGAATGCGTAGATTTTAAAAGTATCGGAAACAAGGTTTTCAAGTAGGAATGATCCGTCCTCTCCGGTCATTGTAAAGTACATTGGTTTTCCTGTGAGCGCGTTTAAAGTGTCTGAATGGGAATAAATGGAAACAATATATTTTTTTGCCGGTTTGGCGGTCATCAATTCAACGACCCTTCCTTTTATATACAGTGAATCTATATAATTGCCTGTGCTGAATACGATTTTTGGGTTTTCCCAAATATTTCCTTCTGTTAAGTCTTTGATAGAATTTTGAAAATTAAAAGTATAGGTTGTGTTTTCTAAAAACGGACGATCGTCTTCAAATTTTATTTGAATCTTTTTTGGGCCAACTTTCACCTTGTATTTAGAAGCTACAGTTGGTGTAATGAGCAGTTGACTGTTTAGTTTATCTGCCTTTATGAATTCATTAAATTCCAGAAAGATGATGTTTTTAGTATAATTCAACGATTGTGTTTCCGGAATAGAATGGATAAGATATGGAGGTATGGTATCCCTTGGACCGCCTGTTGGGTGGACTTCGTTTGCACAGGAGAAATGCAACAAAGAGATGAATCCAGCTATAAAGGCTGAGAAAATAAAATTACGCATAGGGACCTTAAATTATCTTCCTAAATATACCATAAGGGCGGAAATGTCTGCTGGACTTACCCCGCTAATTCTTGACGCTTGACCTATGGTTGCGGGTCTTATTTTAATCAACTTTTCCCTTGCTTCTGTAGAAATGGCCGAAATTTTCCCATAATCAAAATCCGCCTGGATTTTGTAGTTTTCAAGGCTTTCTAACTTTTCAGCGAGTTTTTGCTCTTTGTCGATATAGGTTTCATATTTTATCAGGATTTCAGCTTGTTGCAGGTCCTCTTCTTCGTATCTTTTAAGCGCGTTAGTTGCTTGGCTTTCTATTTTCAAAATGTCCGAAATAGTTAATTCCGGTCTTTTCAGCAAGGAATAAATTGACGCTTTTTCCCTAATGCCAGTGGATGAAATTGAGGAGAGATAGGGATTGACGATATCAGGATCAAGTTTCAACTGACGATAGTTTTTAAGAAGTTGTTCTATGTTTTTCTTTCGTTGGGAAACCTTCTCCATTCTTTCCTCTGAAGCAAGGCCTATTTGATATCCCTTTTCTGTTAGCCGAAGGTCCGCATTATCTTGTCTTAAAAGAATACGGTATTCAGCTCGTGATGTAAACATGCGATATGGTTCTTCTGCGCCTTTGCTAATTAGATCGTCGATAAGCACCCCGATGTAAGCTTCCGACCTTTTAAGGATGAACGGCTCTTTATGATTGATTTTATTGTGCGCATTGATGCCTGCCATAAGGCCTTGGCATGCCGCTTCTTCATAACCGGTTGTGCCGTTGATCTGGCCTGCAAAATACAGGTTTTCAATCAGCTTTGTTTCAAGCGTATGATGAAGTTGGGTTGGCGGAAAATAATCGTACTCAATGGCGTATCCCGGACGAAACATCTTCGCGTTTTCCAGGCCTTTTATTTTTCTTAACGCCTTATACTGTACTTCCTCTGGAAGAGAAGTTGAGAAGCCATTGATATATACCTCTACAGTGTTCCAGCCTTCGGGCTCAATGAATAGCTGGTGTCGGTCGCGATGGGAAAAGCGGTTGATTTTGTCCTCAATGGAAGGGCAATACCGGGGACCAATTCCTTTTATTCGACCTTGAAACATTGGAGAACGGTCGAAACCCGTTTTAAGAATTTCATGAACTTCTGGACTTGTATAGGTGATATAGCAGCTTCTTTGTTTTGTGAGGGGTTGCGTGATATCTGAGAATGAAAATTTCGATGGGTTTTCGTCTCCTTTTTGCTCCTCAAAAAGTTCATAGTTCAGGCTCCTGCCGTCAAGTCTTGGGGGAGTTCCAGTTTTCATTCTGCCTGATTCGAATCCAAGAGAAACCAATTGTTCGGTAAGACCTGTAGCCGCCTTTTCGCCGGTTCTACCTCCGCCAAACTTTTTTTCTCCTATATGTATCACGCCATTTAGGAATGTGCCATTCGTCAGAATCACCGCCTTTGAGTGGATTTCAATGCCCAATGAGGTGACGACGCCGACGCATTGTTTATCTTTAACCAGGATGCCTTTCACCATTTCTTGCCAAAGATCCACATTGGGGGTTCCTTCAAGGGCAAGTCTCCATTCCTCAGAAAAGCGTAACCGGTCGTTTTGAGACCGCGGGCTCCACATGGCAGGGCCTTTGGATTTGTTGAGCATCCTGAATTGAATCATCGACTTGTCGGTGATAATCCCGGAATAGCCTCCTAACGCGTCAATTTCTCTCACAATTTGCCCTTTGGCGACTCCTCCCATAGCAGGATTGCATGACATTTGGGCGATTGTCATCATATTCATGGTGATAAGCAAGACTTTGGATCCCATGTTGGCAGCCGCTGCTGCCGCTTCGCAACCTGCATGTCCTGCGCCGACCACTATTACATCATATTCTGGAAACATATAAATTCAGTTTTTACAAATGTTCCACGTGGAACACTTTATTTAAAAATAACGAGCAAAGATAAGAAACCAATTGCGATGTTCCACGTGGAACATTATATCGCCAATTGGTTTAAATAATAATCTTCCTTTTCCCTCATTAACAATTCTTCCTCGCGTGTTTTGTCTTTATATCCTATTAAATGCAAAATCCCATGAATTATTACCCTGAACAACTCTTTTTGCCAGGTTGAGTCAAAGTTTAGCGCATTCTCCTTAACGCGATCTACACTAATAAAAATATCTCCTTCTATTTTATCGCTCTGATCGGAATTGTCAAAAGTGATGATATCGGTGAGGTAGTCGTGGTTCAGATAATCGACATTGATTTGACGCAGATATTCATCCGAACAAAAAATGTAGGATACTTCCTCGATTGCCTTGCCCTCCTGGGCGGCAGTCTGATGAATCCATTTTATGATTTGTCTCTTGTTTTTGAGTCTGAAGGCTACATCTTCCGAGAAGAAGTTTATGCGAGGCATTTAGTCTACATAGAAATATAATTCCACAACTTTACCGCATTCTTTGAAATGGACTTCGTCCGAAAGATGTTTCATCAGGAAAATTCCTCTTCCGCTTGGCTTATCAATGTTTTCCGGGGCTGTGGGATCTGGGAGGTTGTTGTAGTCGAAACCTTCGCCTTCATCCTCAATGACAAATTTTAGAACGCTGTCGTTTAGTGTTAACGATATGGATACGTTTTTATCCTTGTTGCTTTTGTTGCCATGCCGGATGGCGTTGTTTACGGATTCTGTAACGGCAATCATGATGTTTCCATAAATGTCGTCATCGAGATGGAACCTTTCCTTTGCGTTATCAATGAAGCTTTCGATGATCCTGATGTTTTCCGCTAACGATGGAATCTGTATCTTGATTGAATCCATGATTAATTACCAATATTTTGTGCCTTTAGTCTTTTAAAATATTCATTAATTTCTTTTTTGTAATATGGGTTTATTTTGGGAGGAACGGTCTTTAGCGCCTCTATCTCCTGCCTTTTTAACTGGATGTATTCTTCAAATGCAGGAGGAATTTGCCTTTCATAACTTTTCGCCTTCTCCCCTTCCCTCTCTTCGTCAAGTTCCCTCTCCCTTAACGCCTCTTCCGCTTCCAATAACCGGGTCAATATTTCCTTTTGCCGCTCGATGGTCCTTTGCGTAATGTTTTTATTGACCAGATCAAGTTCAGTTTCCTCCATTTTATCCAAGGCGTCATTCAGTCCGTCGTTCCCTTGATTGCCTTTTTGTTCGATTTTTTCCTGTTGTTCCTGAAGAGCGCGGCGTATCATTTCTTGTTCAGCCGCTAATTTGGCTAATTCTTCGGATAATTGCCTACCTGTTTTCCCACTTTTTTTAAGTTCCTCTATTTTTTCGCTTAACTGCCGCTGCAATTCGCTAAGATTGGGCATTTGAGGACCGTTTTTTTGATTGCTGTCGTTTGGAATTCCCGCAGCATCCATCATTTGGTTTTGCATCTGCTGCAGAACGTCGTCAAGCAACAATGCAAGATTGTTCATCGAGGTCATGGCAAATTGTTGTTTCCCAACAGCTTCGTTTTTTTTCCTTTCCTGGAGCGATTTCAGGCTTTCATCAATGTAGTCGTTCATTTGATCCACTTCGCGCGTCACAAACGACCTAATTTGAAATACCCGGTTAGCAAGCGATCTTAAGCTGTCTTCAATGATCTTTGCATCTTCTTTCAATTTTAGTTGACGTTGGGACAGGTCGACAAATCTCGGATCGCTCTGGTTGATCGACGAGAAATCGTGCATTAGGTCTTCCTGTGCAAAAGATAACTTTATCAGGTTGTCCTGGATGTCGCGGAGGTGATCAAGGTTTTCCTGCATCATCGTCATCTCCATACTCATCTGCATTTGCTGCATCTTCTGCGACATTTGTTGCATTTGTTGCGACATGTTTTTTTGCGAATCCTGCGCCTTATTCCTTCTTCCCTTTTCCAGCGCATCGTTTGTCTTTTCACGCTCTTGTTTCAGATTTTGTTTTTCTTCCGAAAAATCCTGAACGGGCCTTGGATTTTTTAGATCCTGGTTCAACTTATCCAACTCCTCGATCGAGCGTTCCAGGTCTTCCTGTTTCTCATTCAGATTTTGCTGCTCTTGTTTAATTTCCTCCAGGTCTGAATTTTTATCCGGCGTCTTTTCCGAAAGCTTCTCTTGTTCTTTTGATAGCTCGTTTGTTTTGCGAATAATATCGTCAAGCTTTAATTCGAACTTCATTTGCTTGAAAAGTTCAAGCGTACGTTCCAGGTCTTTCTCCAGGTTGTTTTCTGAGTTTCTTAATTTTTCAAGCTGGTTTCTCAAATCGTTTGGATCTTTGTTTTCATCCAAAAGCTTTTGCAGCTCTTCATAAAGTTTCTTGGTGTCTTCGTCCAGCAATTCGTCCATGAGCTTTTGCAGCTGCTCTACCTTTTCCTTGATCGACTTGCTTTGATTTTCATCGAACCGCTTCTTTTTTTCCATGGCTCCTTCAAACTGGCGTTGAAGATTTTCGATGTCTTTTTCGAGTTCCTGTTTCTTATCTATTAGCTCCCTGATCATCTTCTCGTCCTGCCAGCTTAATTCTTTTTTGCCTTTCAATCGGTCGATCGATTTGTCAATCTCTTTATTTAATTCTTTGGCTTGTTGGATGCTCTTGTCAATCTCTTTGCGTGACTTGGCCGACGATTTATCAAATTCTTCTCTGAGCTCTTTTATGTCCGGTGCTTTGAAGGTGTAAAGGGCGGTTCTTGATGATTTAGGGCCGTTTACTGCGTCGTTGTCTTTTACCTGCACATAATACTCGATCTGGTCCCCGGAATTCAGGTTAAGACTGTCGAGAAACCACTGGTAGTAGTAACTCTGACTGGTTTTTGAACGATCGAATGGCAGCATAATCGCCTGGTACGCGCTATCCCGGCCTTCGCCTCCAGTCTTTTTGTAAAAAAGTCTCAATTCGGTTAAGCCATAATCGTCGGAAACGTTACCCCCAAGCACGATATAGTTGAACAGAATAGTGTCTTTCATCTGTTCCAAATCAATCGTGGGGAATTGGTCGGGAATCACCTCGATATGATACCGGAAACGATCTCTGTTTCCCGAATACTTATTTCTAAGCTTAATCTGATAATTGTCTGAATCGAGGAACAGCTTTTCGAACTCAAATATCTGATTTCCCCTTGGCTCAAGCTCGTATTCTTTATCTTCTTCTTCAAAAAGCATGGAAACGGCTTCCGATTCAATGG
>Ga0207873_1001899_pt1 | contig 18588 bp, 15 predicted proteins | sample BGWIniCompost_FD_187373 | JGI IMG/M metagenome (GOLD analysis project Ga0207873, IMG submission 187373) | Cellulose adapted compost microbial communities from Newby Island Compost Facility, Milpitas, CA, USA - BGW Initial Compost (SPAdes)... ...
CGGGATGCCGGCTACTGTTGTGTAGCGGGGAAGCGGAACCATCGTGTCGCCGTGGCCGCCAAGGAGAATAGCCTGGATTTCTTTGGGCGAGACGTTCAGCGCGTCTGCGATAAAAGCCCTGTAGCGAGCCGTGTCTAATATTCCGGCCATTCCCATTACCCTAGTGCGGGGAAAATTGGAAGTAAGATGCGCCTGGTAAGTCATTACGTCCAGCGGATTCGAGACAATGATGATCGCCGCGTCAGGCGAATATTTTACCACATTTTCCGTTACTGTTTTTACAATCCCGGCGTTGGTGTTAATCAGGTCGTCGCGGCTCATTCCCGGTTTACGAGGCAATCCCGAGGTGATGACCACCACATCTGAACCGGCGGTTTTGGAATAATCGCCCGTCGTTCCAATAGTCTTTGAATCATACACATCGATAGGCGCTTTTTGCCAGATATCCAGCGCTTTCCCTTCTGCAAGCCCTTCCTTGATGTCGACCAGCACTATTTCTTTAGCGACTTCCCGGTAAGCCAACACATCGGCGCATGTTGCGCCCACATTTCCCGCTCCAACAACAGTGACTTTCATATTTGATCTTTTTTAATGGTTTTTGATAGTACTCTTAATTCGCTGCAAAGTTACCAAGATCGGCATACATTTCTACTTACGGCATGAAAAAATGCACCTTTTTCGCCATAGAGAGGGCCATCGCCATTCCCATGGTCCTGATTTTCATTAAAAAGGAAACTTCCATAACTTCGATCATGTTTAATGGGAATTGGTGGAAGCCGGGGGACAATTTTGGGGCGGGGAGAGGCTTAAAATTCGCTCAAGGATGAATGAAAACCGCCCGGCGGCGAGTGAAAATTACTCAACCTTCAGTGAAATTCACGCTACGGTCATTGAAATTTACCCGGGCTTGAGTAAAATTCATTCAAAGGCGAGGGAAAATCTGCTCGATCTTGTGAGGAATCCAGTCAAGCTTGAATGAAAACGGGTCAACGCCGGGGAAAATTCGCTCAAGTCTGGATTAAACTTATCCGGGCCAGGGGAATTTAATATGATTGTTTATTGACAAACCACAGCCCGGGGCTGCTGGTTATGAGATGGATACCTAAAGGAATAAAGATTCACAATGCATGAACTAGAGCCTTTTTACAATTGGGAGAAATACTATGTCGCCGCTGAGGACAAAAACTCTCCTTTTTATGGGAAAACCTACAATTTTAATCAATACTCCGACGCGATATACGGGTATTACATCGACCCCGCATGGGATTATATCGGTTCTGAAACGTTGTATATAAAGATTCTTTACGCCGATTACCGGCTCAAGTTTGTGATCATCGAGTTTATCGGCGAGTGGAACGACGCGCTGCACAACGACATCATGTTCCTGAAACGGAATGTGATCGATCATTTGCTGCAGTATGGAATCAGGAAATTCCTCCTTATCGGCGAGAATGTATTGAACTTTCATGGCTCGGACGACTGCTACTATGAGGAGTGGTTTGAAGATATTGAGGAAGGCTGGATTGCGGCGATCAATTTCAGGGATTTCGTGCTTCAGGAGTGGAAGAAATATAATGTGGATTCCTACATCAATTTTGGCGGAAGCCTCCAGATTGAGAACTGGCGCACTCACCAGCCGGTCGGGTTATTTCAACTGGTAGACAAATTGATCAGCAGGAGAATATCGCTAACCTGACGAGCCGGCTTTCAGCACCATCGCCAACTTTGGAATCAGGTATTTTTTGCCGGTGACCACTTCGCAACACAGGACCCTTGTCCTTTTCACGCCTTCTTTCTTAAATAGCCTTTTATGGAAAATGAACTCTTCCCCAATTTGGATGTTGTCCAGCATTTCCAGATGCGTTTCGGCGTCGTACCGCCTGAGGGCCTTGCACAGGGCCTCGTCGGAATAAGACGAAGCCGCGGGATTTTGCATGTGCCGCCGCAACGGCTGCAGGAGGTCGGCGGGGAAGATCGATTCGGAGAGCAAGGGCTGCATCAATCGCTTGTAAACGCTTTTCCATTCCTTGCCGTGCGGTTTTTTCTTTCGCCCATATTCCTTATTTGCCGCCAGATGAGCCGTTTCGTGGATATAAGTGATCAGGAAATTATAAGGATTCAAAGTGCGGTTGACGGTGATGATATGGAGGTCTTTTGCAGGATCGTACCGGTAGTCGCCAAGTTTCGACCTCCTGTTGTTTACGATCTTCAACCTGAACCTGTATTTCATCCAAAGATCGTAACAATAAGCCAACGCATTGGGAGGCAGGTATTTCTTTAGCGCGTCATAAAACTTTTTTTCCATTAATTCCATAGGCGCACAAAAAAAGAGCTTTAATATAAATTAAAGCTCTTTAGTAGTTTTTTTCCACAATGTTGTTATTGGGCTGTTGTGTCTGAAGACATCGTTTCTGTGGTGTCGCTCTCTTGCATTGGAGCTTCCATTTGCTCTTCAGCAGGAGCTTCCAGTGTGGTGGTGTCAGATTGGCCCTCAGTTGTGGCTTTTGGACCGCACGCAAATACTGTTGCCAGCGTTCCCATTAACAATACTGTTAATACCTTTTTCATGATACAAATATTTTAAATTTCATCTCAATTTTATTGATTATTCATATAAATACCAAACCCCAAACTATTTTTTTCTAAAAATAAGTTTTACCGGCGCTCCAGTGAAGTCAAAATGCCGCCTCAGGCAGTTTTCAAGGTATCTTTCATAGGGCGCTTTGATGTACTGCGGATGATTACAAAAAAAAGCAAACGCGGGCGTTTTGGTGGGCAGTTGCGCCACATACTTGATCTTTATATATTTTCCTTTTACGGCGGGAGGAGGATATTTTTCAATTTCTGCGAGCATGACTTCGTTTAATGCGGAGCCCGGAATTTTTTTCTTTCTGTTTTCATATACCTGGGTTGCTTTTTCAATTACCTGAAATATTCTTTGTTTGGCAATCACCGAACTAAAAATGACCGGGATATAATCAAACGGTCCAAGTTTTTCCATTATGCTCTTCTTGTATTGATCGGCGGTCCGGCTATCTTTTTCTATCAAATCCCATTTATTGACCATCAATACGATGCCTTTTTTATATTTATCTGCCAAAGCGATGATGTTCATATCCTGGGATTCCAGACCATATTGCGCGTCGATCATTACAATGGTCACATCGCTGTTTTGGAGGGCGTTGATGGCGCGGACCACTGAGTAAAATTCAATATTATCTTTGAGTTTAGACTTTTTTCGCAAACCGGCGGTATCGGTGAGAATAAGGTTTTTCCCAAACATGGCGTAACGCGTATCTATCGCGTCTCTCGTAGTGCCGGCGATGTCGGTGACGATGCTGCGTTCTTCTCCCATCAGCGTATTGATAAAGGAAGATTTGCCCACATTGGGCCTCCCTACGACCGCGATACGCGGGATTCCTTCGTCGGGGTTTTCCTCGTCGTCGTCTTTCAAATACCGTACGGCTTCGTCAAGCAGTTCGCCGGTTCCCGATCCATTTGCGGATGATATGGGGATAATCGTATCAAATCCCAATGCATAGAATTCGGCGCTGTTCATCATTTTCTGGGAGCTGTCCGCTTTATTGGCCGCCACGATCACCGGCTTGCTAACATTGCGCAATACTCTGGCGAAATCTTCATCGAGCGGCGTAAGCCCGGTAATGCAATCCACGACAAACATAACGACAGTCGCTTCTTCGATCGCCGCAATAACCTGCTTCCGGATTGCCGCTTCAAAAATATCGGCTGAGTCGGGCACATACCCGCCGGTGTCGATCACGGTAAATCGGCGGCCCGTCCATTCGCCATATCCATAATGGCGGTCGCGGGTTACGCCGCTGGCGTCGTCCATGATTGCCTGGCGCTTTTCGACCAACCGGTTAAACAAGGTAGATTTGCCTACGTTAGGCCTGCCCACTATGGCGATAATATTTGACATATCCTTTCTCTTTTTTCAATATGATTAACCCTGCCCTGGAGGTTGGCTTACACATATCCAAACCGGTTCAATTTGGTTTTCAGTTTTCTCCAGTCTTCTTCAACGCGCACGTAGGTCTCCAGGAACACTTTTTTGCCAAAAAAAGCTTCCATATCAAGCCGCGCCTGGGTTCCCACTTTTTTTAAGGCTTCGCCGTTTTTGCCAATGATGATTGCCCGTTGGCTTCGCCGTTCTACATATATTTCGGCTTTGATGCGGATGATGTCGTCGCTCTCTTTAAACTCGACCACCGCTACTTCGGAGCTGTAAGGCACTTCCTTTTTGTAATTGAGAAAAATTTTTTCCCGGATAATTTCCGCAGCAAAGAAACGCTCAGTCTTGTCTGTGAGTTCATCCTTTGGAAAATAGGGAGGATGCTCGGGAAGCGCGTCCAATATGGCATCAAACAAACGGTCAAGGTTGGAAGCGTACATTGCAGATATGGGAAGGTAGTCGGCGGCTTTCACAATTCCCTTCCATTGCGACAACAGATTTTCCACCTCGGCGCCGGATTTTTGATCGGTCTTGTTCAAAAGAAAGATCACGGGAATTCCCACGCCGTTGATTTTTTCGATTACATCTTTCAGGTATTGATCGTCTTCCGAATAGCGCTCATAGACGTCGGTCATAAAGAGGGCTACATCGGCGTCCTCAAGCGCGGAATAAATGTAATCCAACATCCTGCGATGCAGTTCATACGCCGGCGTCACAATGCCGGGCGTGTCGGAATAAACCACCTGATAGTCTTCGCCATTGATGATGCCCATGATTCGATGGCGGGTGGTTTGCGCTTTCGATGTGACGATAGAGAGCTTTTCGCCCACAAGGGCGTTCATCAGAGTGGATTTCCCGACATTGGGTTTGCCGATGATATTTACAAATCCAGCCTTATGTTTCTTCGCCTCCATCCAATCTTTTTTAATTTCCCGCAAAGGTACTTGTTTTTTAATAAGTGTATCGTTACTTTTGCAACGCAATTGAGGGAGAGACAGTCAATAATGAAATTTTAATCCTGTTATGATTGTTATCCCTTAAGGATTTGTTCTTTTTATTTGATTTGAAATACTATATCGCGGGGTGGAGCAGTTGGTAGCTCGACGGGCTCATAACCCGTAGGCCGCAGGTTCGAGTCCTGCCCCCGCTACAGAGGCTCTGGAGAAATCCGGAGCCTTTTTTATTTTAATTTGACGCAAACATTAACGCCGCGCTAGCGCTAAATATTGGTTTTATTCCTCGAAACCGCGTCTTCATTTACCAAGATCAACCCTATAAGGTTTAAGTTCGTGGAAAAAGATGTCGTCGTTGGGGACGTCGAAGTCCATGCCTGTTATCTCCAAGTTATTATTCGTCGTGAATTTTACTGTGCCGAAATCGAACCAAGCATGCAATTCATCCCAGTCTATCTCCCAGACATCGTGATGCCAGTGTTTCAATGTGGCTGAAAGCCGGGGAGAATGTTCAAAGGTTAATCTCAAATTCCCATTTTCCAGATTGACATAGATGGCGCCGTATATATCCGACCAGTATTTGCCCTTATAATTTTCCAGCGGCAGCGAAGGTTGGGTTTGTGGAATCCTTGCGGCTTTCATGTTGGCAATGCGCGCGTCGCCGGCTTCCATCTGGTTTGCGCGGGAAAGGAAATCGGCCGACCAGTCTTTGGGTTCCACTCCAAGGAATTTGTCGAGCGCGTAATAAGTCGCGGCCATAATCGGACTTTTTTGTCCGTTGGTCAAGACGACCACGCCGAGTTTATGGTCCGGGACAAGCGAAACGGCTGATGTCATGCCGTCATATCCGCCGGTATGCTGGACAAGCAGCGATCCCCGGTAATCGCTCAACGACCAACCTAAGCCATAACCGCGGAAATGCCTGTTGAATTCATTAGGCCGGGTATGATCGTTGATGAAGTTGTTGTGCGGCGTCCAAACGAGGTTGCGCGTTTCTCTGGAGATAAGCGTGTCGCCTTGCCAAATTCCATGATCCAGGTTGAAGATCATCCATTTCGATAAGTCTTCAACGCATGAGATGACGCCCCCTAATGCGCCTATTTCCTCCCAATCTTCCCAGGGGATGGGGACATTCTTTCCGTTTACAAGCGCGTGGGGAGTAGCATAGTTGCCCTTTTCTTTCAGGAGGCTGGGCGACGTAATTGTGCGGCTCATGCCTAATGGCTCCAGGATACGTTCCTTTACATTCACGCTCCAGCTTTTTCCCGTAACGCTCCTGATGGCCTCGCCGGCAACGATGTACATAACGTTCGAGTAGCCATATCCCGCTCTGAAATCGAACGCCTTTGGCAGGTATTTTACCCTTCTGACAATCTCTTCAGCGGATAGTTCGGACTTGTACCATATTACATCGCCGCTGAATGTGCCAAGTCCAACACGGTGACTCAGCAAATCGCGAATCGTAACATTAGCGGTTACCCAGGGGTCATATACCTGGAAATAGGGTACATGCTGCGTCGCTTTATCGTCCCAGTTCATTTTGCCTTCCTCTACAAGCATGCCGATGAGCGCCGATGTAAAGGCTTTTGAGTTTGACGCGATGGCGTACAATGTATTTTTGTCGGGTTTGCGCGACTTGCCCGTTTCGACTGTTCCGTAGTTTCCGTTGAAGATCAGTTTTCCGTCTTTCACGATGCCAATGGATACGCCGGGCGTTCCCCAATCTTCAGTCATTCTTGCAAAATATGCATCCAATTGGCGCAGGTCCACATCAAAACCTGCTTGTCCATATGCTCCTGAGATAAGGAGCGCGTAAGCCAGGGAGAATAACAGTTTTTTCATAATATCAGCGATTTGGTCTTAAAAGTAAGCGATTTTGGCCAACAAACGAACCATGAGCTAACAATCGATGTAATCGTTGAAGCAGATAGATTTTTATTGGGCTTTTCTCAACTTTTCACATTCTGGATAACGTCTTGAAGGCGAGGCCTGGATGATTATAGCCGCGGCAAGCGCAACGCCCATGATCGTCATTCAAATCATTAAAAAGGCGTTTAAACTATAATCGAAATATAGAAAGAAACAAGCTTTGTATGCGATGGGAAAAAAGATGCGTTCGAAAAAGAAGGGAGGGAAAAGGAGGGAACTCTGAGTAAAAAGGTTCGATGAAAAAATATCTTACATTTATCTTCAGGTAACGCTCAGTAAAAATAGTTCCCTTAACCTTATTCTGCTGATTTCAATATCCCCAAAACAGCGCCAGTTCTTTGACCTACGTTATTAAACGCCGCAGCGCATACGGACGTTTAACGACTGTGGAAAAAAAGCCACGCTTGGGGATAATTTCCTCACCAAATTCTACAATCCGCCATATTTTCCGCCTTTTGCCGCGCAAGTTTTTGCCCCTATTCAACTCTAAATGTTCAACAATGTTTCACATTTAAAAAAGTAAAAAAATGAAGAAGACATCAAGAATTTATGCGCTAATCGCCATTTTAACCCTTTCAGGAAGCTTGTTTGCGCAGCCTGGTCCAAGACCGGGTAAGCCAGGAATACCATACTTAGATATCGAGGGTCTGTCAAAGGAGCAAAAGGAAAAGATTCAGAGTATTTACCTGGAGCATGCCCGGGAAGCGTTAGTGTTGAGAAATAAGATTGCCGAGAAAGATGCGGCGCTGCAGACGGAATTGTCGCAAGCAAATCCGGACCGCAAAAAAATGGATAAGATTTTGGAAGAGTTGTATGGCTTGAAGCTGGATTTAGAGCAAAGCAGGCTGAAAGCCCGTTTGGATGTAAGAGATCAGTTGAACGATGAACAGAAACTGCAATTTGATCTGAGAAGGCAACGTCTGGATGTTGTGAGGCTGAGACAAGGAAGAGACGGCGACAGGAGAGTTTTCCGTCATCAACTGCCTCCCCGCCAGGAAACCCAGATCAGGAGGTTTCAAAGACGCGATACAATCGAAGACTGATTACAGTCTTCGATACGCGAGTCATATAAACGCAACGACAATCTGAGCGTCATCCATCATCCACCCAACTTTCCAACAATCGCGTCGCAATGACTCAGAATAATCAGAATGGATTTGAAAATTGCTGCGTAATATATAAATTGCGTCCGTGAAGGAATTGCAGGAAGATAAACTGGTGTCTGAACTAAAAATGGGGAGCGAAAGCGCCTTTCGCGACCTTGTGGAAAGGTACGAAAAAAAAGTGTTCAGCGTCGGTTTATCTTTTGTAAGAAATGTGGAGGAAGCCGAAGACGTATGCCAGGAGGTATTCATTGAAGTTTTCCGGGCAATGCGTCAGTTTCGCGAAGAGTCCAGTTTGAGCACCTGGATTTACCGCATCGCCGTCAATAAATCTTTGGAGTTTATCCGCCGGAAGAAGGTAAAGAAGCGCTTTGCCATGATTGCCAGCTTGTTTGGATCTGATAATTCGGTAATGGATATCCCCGATTTCAAGCATCCGGGTTTGGCGCTTGAGGATCAGGAAAAGGGTAAAATCCTGTTTGAGGCCATTGCGAAATTGCCTGAAAAGCAACGCGCGGCTTTTGTGCTGCATCACGTGGAAGGGCTGAGTTACCAGGAAATTGCAGATGTGCAAAAAACGACGCTTTCCTCCGTGGAATCGCTCATTTTCAGGGCAAAGCAAAACCTGAGGAAATTACTTTACGATTTTTATAAAAATAATTGATTGGGAATCGCAAGATATTGGTTAAACTTTCATCAAAAAAGGCAATGAAGAAAAGAAAGGACGACATACTAAACCGGGTAGAAGAAACGCTTGGGGTATTGGATCGCATAGAGAAAGTTGGTCCCAGGCCGTTCTTTTATACGCGGTTAATGGCCAGGATCGCGAATGCAGGACCTGCTGCAGTTCGTTCGAAAGCGGTTAAAAAGCTCGGGTACGCGCTGTATGCGCTAATCATTCTGCTTGCCGTCAATGGATATTCTCTATATAAATCTGAGCAATGGAGGCAAATGGATCAGGAGTCGTCCGTTGAAACCTTTATCGAAAATTATCATTTGGGAATTCCAACTGTATATGCAATAGGCGAAAATGATCTCTATTAATAAAAGTACGGCGGTTTGGGCGATCGTCATTATCCTGGTCGTATTGAACGCAGCTACATTGACGTCGATGTGGATGCATAAGCCGCAATTGAAAAAAAAGGTTGAAATCAGGGATTTCAGGCCTGGCGGGCCCTTTTTCATCGAAAAGAAACTGAATTTTACCGAGGAACAAGCGGAGGAATACAGAAAACTGCGAACCTCGTTCTTTGAGCAAGCTGCGCCATATTTCGAAAAAATAAGAATCAATAAGGGACGCCTGTATGGCAATTTAAAGACTTCAGGCGACCAGAAGGATATCCAGGCGCTGGTCGATACGCTTGGCCGTTTGCATTCCGAGCTCGAGATGCTTACCTTTAACCACTTTAAGGAAGTCCGGAATCTTGCCGATTCAACCCAAAGGGTCGCTTTCGACTCGCTCATGATCAATATAGTGGATCGCGCCAACCAACCTTCTCCACATCGCGGCGACAGGGACGGCGGCTCGCATTGGCGAAAATCTTATAAAGACGACAAAGATTAACGCAATCGTTCGCGCTTTCCGGGTTATTCCTAAATTTGCGGCCGCATTGTCGCTGTATTGCATTGAACAACAACACGAAAGGAATCTTATACGCGTCCTTTACAGCCATTTTTTGGGGCTTCCTGGCTGTGGGTCTGAAAATCGCGGTAGCGAAAATCGATCCTTTTACCATAGTCTGGTTTAGGTTTGCGTTGGCATTTTTGGTGTTGTTTTTAATTTTTCTATACAAGAAAAAAGAAGAGTTGTCTATCCTTGTCAAGCCTCCTTTGTTGTTGGTTGTGGCGGCCGTATTCCTCGGGATCAATTATTATGGCTTTATGGCGGGGATTCAGAAGACATCGCCAAATAGCGCGCAAGTAGTGATGCAGGTAGGGCCAGTGATCCTGGCTATGATTGGCGTACTGGCGTTCAAAGAGAAAATCAAAGGACGGCAGGCGATTGGGTTTGCCATTACGATGATTGGGCTGGGGCTGTTTTACAGGGAGCAAATTTCGATGATGACCAGCAAAGACCTGTTCAATGAAGGGATGATGTGGATATTTATCGGCGCCATATCCTGGGTGGTCTATGCGGCGTTACAACGGGGACTCGTCAGGCGGTACAGGCCGCAGCAATTAAACCTGATGCTATATGGACTGCCGGCGTTTGCGTACCTGTTTTTGGCGGAGCCTGCCAGCCTTAACGGGATGTCTATCCAGTTTTGGTTGCTGATGATTTTTCTCGCGATGAATACATTGCTGTCGTATGGCGCGCTGGCCGAAGCGCTGAAACTTTCAGATGCAAACACAGTCAGTGTGATCCTGATTTGCAATCCCATCATTACCATCATAACCATGTGGATATTAGGCGTATTTGACGTTCCCTGGATTGAAAAAGACTATATGTCAGCGCAATCGCTTATGTCGGCAGTTTTGGTTCTTTGCGGCGCAGGCATGGCGGTGTTCAAGGGGAAATAGAAAGGCGCGCATCGGTACCGCAGATGATGTTTACGCAGATCATACGCCCGCAGATTTACGCAGAAGGATCAGCGTTGATCTGCGCAATCAGCGGGAGTTAAAATACGGGGCCCAGTTTTAGCGCTTTTTCTGGTTACAGATCAACCCCCGCCGCTTGGACAGCGCGCAGATTGACACATGAGACGCGCGTGCGGGAAGAATTTTAGATGGAGAGAGAAGAATTCAATAATAGAATAAATTCTCCGCCGATACCGCAAATTTTCACAGTATATTTATCCTGCATTTTATTAATGCGTATATAATGTTATATTTAGCCCATTGTTACGAAAGGCAGATCCATGGCGCAGAAAAGTTCCAAGTCTTCGACGCTTCATAAAATCAAAAACGACGAGAAGGCGTTTCGCGAATTGTTTGATAAATATTATGCGTCCTTGGTACATTATTCAGCTTACATTATTGGCAGCGCGCCGTTAGCCGAGGAAATTGTATCGGAAGTGTTTGTTTCTATTTGGAAATCGCGGGGCGCCCTGCCGGGCATTAAGGATATCAGGAAATATCTGTACGCTTCGACCAAACACAAAACCATCGATTACATACGCCGCAGTAAAAATCTCACTTTTATATCCGTCGATAAGAAGGACCTTAAGGAATATGTAGAATATGCCAATCCTGAAGATCAATGCATTGAGAAGGAGATATTTGCCAGGCTTGAAGAGGCGGTCCTCAGGCTTCCTGAAAAGTGCAGGCTCATATTCAGAATGGTAAAAGAGGAGCATATGAAATACGAGGAAGTGGCTGAAGTCCTTGATATCTCGCCCAAAACGGTTGAAAACCAGATGATCAAGGCTTTGAAGGCGGTAAGAGCGGAAATAATTAGTTATTATAAAAGCGACGAACGGATACTCAAGATCGTCAAATCCTCATCTCTGGCCCTCGTTTTGTTCGGCATTTCAATCTAATCGACCGGTTGGTTCGCCTGCTATTTTTTTATTTTTCACAAAAATCGCCCATTGCATTCCCCGGTTTTGGCTATGTCCATAAAATTTTTTTCGTTGGCGCGTAGGGGTATGATGGCCCCCCTTACGTCATTAGGCATATAAAGACCAATCAAAGTGAAAAAAGAGACCGACAATATTGATAGGACGCTATACGCCTATTTAAGAGGGGAAGCCAACGCCGACGAGATTAAACGGTTGATAGAATGGCTGGGAGAATCTCCTGATAATAGGAGGCAATATCATATTCTGCAGAATTTCTGGACGAAAACCTCGTTGAAGGTGGATTTGGACGGAAAGGATATCCTGTACGAGCGCCTTCGCTCAAAAATTGAGGATGATCAGCGTTTTGAAGCTCCCAGGCAAATTGGAATGGAAAGAAGAAAACCATCTTTCTTTTTCACTTTCCGAGGCATTGCCGCTTCCATTGTTCTTGCGGCCGCGATTATCGCGGGTTTTCTTGCTTACGACCATATCCAAAGGGCTGAGCCGATCGCTTCTAATCCCGAACCAGAGTGGGTAGTCGCCCGGAATAAACCCGGCGAAAAATCGCGGTTGCTCCTGAGCGACGGAACTCTTGTATGGCTCAACTCGGAATCGGAATTAACCTATCCCCCCAATTTTAATGGATCGGAAAGAGAGGTTTCTCTGACAGGCGAAGCGTTCTTTGAAGTGGCCAAGAATCCGGAAAAACCGTTCGTCGTTAGGTCGGGTTCGTTAAAAACGACTGCGCTTGGCACTTCGTTCAACGTCAGTTCTTTTGCGGAGGAAGAAAATATTGTCGTTTCGCTGGTTACGGGCAAGGTAAAGATTTCCAGCGACAAAGGAGATGTGTATTTCCTTGAACCCGGATACCAGATGAATTACAGCAAGAGCCTAGCTACCGCTTCAAAAACAAATTTCAACATAGCAAATGTGATTAGCTGGAAGGATGGAATTCTTGTATTCAACAAATCCACCTTCCCTGAAGTAAAGAAGAAGCTCGAGAGATGGTATGCGGTGAAAATCGACGCCATTGGAGAGCCTCCGGCCGATTTCGTCATCACCGGGCAAATCAGTCCCAACGAGTCTTTGGAACTGGCGCTGGAGAATCTCCGGTATGGCAGGCATTTTAATTACCGGATTAATGGAAAACATGTGACTATCGATTTTAACTAAAACCCTTATGCGTATGATGAAAAAAAGTACTTAAGCTTTTCTAGTCGACATCTCATAAAGTTCGCTTTCAAATTGAGATGAACTGTAAATTATTTGCTTTTTATCAAATGTATTTAACCTTAATTCCTATGAAAAAAAACTATAAACATTATCTCCTTATGTTGGGAAGGTACGGTTTTATGGGGGTTATCATTCAGTGTATTGCATATACGCTGATTTTTGCCTCACATAGCGTTTCCCAGCGGCAATTCAGCGTAAAGGAAGTGGAGATCGAACTCGAATTTAGCAATTCAAATCTGTCTGAGGTTTTTGCTATGATCGAATCGGCTACTCCTTTCAAGTTTATCTATTATGACGCAGACATCAATTCGCAGGATAGGTTCAACCTGCCCCGGAAAAACATGAAAGTATCCGATGTGCTGCTTCAGATTTCAAAAAAATACAATCTGGCTTTCAAGCAGGTAAACAATAATATTTCTGTAAAAAAGCTGGACGAGAGAGACAATAAGACGCCAAAACTGGAAATTATCATTCAATCGCAGACAATAACGGGGAAGGTTACATCGGTTGAAGACGGGGAGCCGCTTCCTGGCGTTAACGTGCTTGTTAAGGGCACATCCCAGGGGACTGTGACCGACATGAATGGGGCTTATAGTCTGACCGTTTCAACTCCCAATCCTGTGTTGGTTTTCTCCTTCATTGGCTACACAACCGAGGAGGTGGTTGTGGGAGCGCAGTCGGTCATCAACGTAAGCCTGGTTCCCGACATTACGCAGTTGAGCGAAGTTGTGATAGTGGATGTAGGCTACGGCACCATGAAAAAATCGGATTTGACCGGTTCAATTTCTTCCGTATCGGGGGATGAGTTGAAAAAGATGCCGGTTTCGAGCGTCGCCGAAGCGTTGACCGGAAAAATGGCCGGCGTTATGGTGACCACCACTGAAGGATCGCCCGACGCCGAGATCAATATACGCGTTCGAGGAGGAGGATCCATCACGCAGGACAATTCTCCTTTATACATTGTCGACGGTTTTCCTGTGAACAGTATTTCCGATATCGCTCCATCCGATATTCAATCGGTTAACGTTTTGAAAGACGCTTCTTCCACAGCGATTTACGGATCCCGCGGAGCAAATGGCGTGGTCATTGTCACCACAAAGAGAGGGAGAGAAGGGAAAGTGTCTGTCTCTTACAACAATTATTATGGCTTAAAGAAAATAGCCAAAACCCTGGATGTGCTGGATGTGGAGGACTATGTGAGATGGCAGTACGAATATGCGGTATTGGAAGATGGTATGGATGAACTGGATTCATACGAAAAATTTTTCGGATCATATCAGGATATTGATCTGTTTTCAGGACTTCAGGGCAACAACTGGCAAAAGCAGGTTTACGGACGCACAGGCAATGTGTTTAATCATGACCTGAGCATAAGGGGCGGCAGCGAGAAGTTTATGTACGCTTTGAGTTATGCCCGTATCGACGATAAGGCGATTATGGTGGGATCTGGTTTTGAGAGAAACAATGTTTCCTTGAAATTGGACAACAAACCCAACGACGATGTGAATATTGCATTCTCGCTCCGGTATTCCGATACCGAAATAACGGGAGGCGGCGCCAACGAGCAGAACGAGGTTTCTTCTGCGGATTCCCGGTTAAAGCATGCGGTGGCCTATACGCCAATTCCATTGAAAGGCCTGACTACCGACGACACCGATGAGGAGATCGCCAGCTACCTGATTAATCCACTTGTCGCCGCTGCGGACAACGACCGTTTGCAAACCCGGAAAAATTATAATTTAGGCGGAAGCTTCCAATGGGAAGCGCTTAAAAACTTGCAACTCAAGACCGAATTGGGGCTCGACTATTACCGGAGGCAGGATAACCGTTTTTATGGCTTGACGACCTACTATATCAAGAATGCCCCCTCGTCTGAAAACCAGGGGTTCCCTGCAGTAATATTAAGGAATGGCGACGAGCTTAGATTACGCAACACCAATACCATCAATTATGATTTCAAGGACTTTGTGGGTGAAAATCATAATTTAAAGATGTTGTTGGGGCACGAAATGATTCATATCGAGAAATCTGAATTGACATCTGTAGTGCACGGTTTCCCCAAGCAATTTACTTCTGAAGAGGCGTTCAAGCTCACCACCCAAGGCGATCCATTTTCTACGGACAATTTCTTCAGCCCGGACGATAACCTGTTGTCCTTCTTTGGAAGGCTTGTTTATGATTACAAAGAAAAATATTTGTTGACCGCCACTTATCGCGCGGATGGTTCCAGCAAGTTTGCCAAGGCCAATCGATGGGGATATTTCCCGTCTGTCGCAGCCGCGTGGAGAATTTCCAAGGAAAGTTTCATGCCTACAAGCGGGTGGCTGAATGATTTAAAACTCAGGGCAAGTTATGGCGCCGCCGGCAACAATAATATTTTGTCGGGGCAGATGGTCCAATCCTACCAGTCTAGCACCACATCTTGGATGAATCCTTTCACCAGTTTCTGGGCTCCCTCGAAGCGGATGGCCAATCCCGATTTGAAATGGGAGACAACCTATACCCGGAATGTGGGTCTTGATTTCACCCTTTTCAGAAACCGGTTGAGCGGTACGGTGGAAGCTTATCTGAATAACGTCACGGATCTTTTGATCGAATTTCCCGTGCCTGGAACAGGTTATGATACGCAATTCAGAAACATCGGAGAAACCGAAAATAAAGGCATCGAAGCCACTTTGGATTGGTATGCCATAGAGAGAGAGAAGTATGGACTCAATTTCAGTTTTAACATTGGGTTCAACAGAAATAAGATCAAATCTCTGGGCGGTCTTGATAATCTTGTCGCAGCAACCGGATGGGCTTCGACTGAAATTCCATACGATTATTACGCAGTGGTTGGCGGCCAGGTGGGCGAGATGTACGGTTATATATCCGATGGACGTTATGAGGTTTCTGATTTTGATTATGACGCGGCAAACGACGACTGGATACTAAAAGAGGGAGTAGCCGATGTATCTGCGGTAGTGGCTAATCCCCGTCCCGGCGTCATGAAATTAAAGGATCTTGATGGCAACAACATCATAAATACCGACGATAGGAGGGTGATTGGCAACGCCAATCCCAAACATACCGGTGGTTTTATTATCAATGGACATGCATATGGTTTCGATCTTACGGCTTCCTTTAACTGGAGCTACGGCAACGATGTGTACAATGCCAATAAGATTGAGTACACCACTTCCACTCCCAGAACGCAATACCGGAATCTCATCACTATGATGGAAAGCGGCAAGCGATGGACGAACATCGATCCCGCCACTGGGGAGCTTGTCAATGATCCGGATAAATTGTCCGCCCTGAACGCCAATACAACGATGTGGTCTCCTTACATGGCCCGGAATGTTTTCACCGATTGGGCGGTAGAAGACGGCTCGTTCCTGCGATTGAATACGCTCACCCTTGGTTATACGTTGCCGAGAAATTTGACTGAGAGATTGGGAATTGAAAGTCTCAGGTTTTATGCCACGGGATATAACGTGTTTATCCTTACGAATTACTCCGGATTCGATCCCGAGGTTTCTACGAGAAGGAAAACGCCTCTTACTCCTGGCGTTGACTACTCGGCTTACCCAAGGAGCAGGCAAGTTGTGTTTGGTTTAAATCTTAATTTTTAATCTAAAATGAATCGGAACATGAGAAAGTATATATATAACCTGGCGTGCCTCGCAATTGCCGGATTCCTGGTTTCATGCGAAGATTATCTGGAAGCTCCTGCGAAATCGTCGCTGGAAGCTTCGGTTATCTTTTCAAGCCCGGACCTGGCAAAAGGGGCTGTCGACGGCATTAAGGTGCCCTTTGCGGAAACGAACTCCTATAGGGGGCGATTCTTGCCCTGGTATGGCATGAATACGGACATCGAATGGTATCATTCTTCGAATAATACGGGCGATGGAAGAGGAGCCGACCTGGCTACTTACAACGCCAAGCCCAACAATACGGAAATGAATACGGACAATAACGCGTGGGCAAAAATGTATGAGGGCATTGAACGCGCCAACCTCTGTATTCAAGGACTCAGAACCTATGGCAATCCCGAACCGGGAACCATGTTGGGACAATTGCTTGGCGAAGCCCTGACTTTAAGGGCGGTGTATTATGCCGATCTTCTTAAAGCATGGGGAGACGTCCCTGCGCGCTTTGAGCCTATTACCACGTCGACCATCTATTTGCCGAAAACAAATCGCGACGAGATCTACAAGCGTTTGATCGCCGATCTTGGCGAAGCTGCCGAACTGGTGCCATGGCCAAAAGAGAATTCCATGACGCAGACGGTGGAACAGGTAAATAAAGCTTTTGTAAAAGGATTAAGAGCGCGCCTTGCTTTGGCGGCAAGCGGGTATTCGCAGTATCCCGACGGCGTAAGACGCAGCAAAGATCCCGAGCTGTCGGTGGAAAAGATGTATGAGTTGGCGCGTAAGGAATGCCTGGATGTGATCAACAGCGGCACGGCGCGTCTTGAACCTTCTTTTGAAACATTGTTCAGGAAGTTCAACCAGGACGTCGTGGATGCCGGAGGCGAATCGCTTTGGGAAATCCCATTTTCCGACGGAAGAGGTCGCGTATTATTCACTTTTGCAATCAGACATAATAAAGTGGATCAGTATACCGGACAAAACCGGGGCGGTCAAGCCGGTCCTACTCCATTCATGTACTATGAGTATGACGACAAGGATACCCGTCGCAATGTGACCTGCGTGCCATATGAATGGGATGCAAAGGATAATGTGGCTTTTCAGATTATGAATCGGATAAACCGGTGGAGCTTTGGAAAATACCGTTATGAGTGGATGAACCGTCGCGTAACATCCAGCAATGACGACGGCGTGAACTGGTTGTATATGCGATATGCCGAAGTGCTGCTGATGGCCGCAGAAACGGAGAATGAACTGAACGGTCCGGCTGCGGCTGCGCCTTACCTGAAGGAAATCCGCAAAAGGGCGTTTAACGAAGCCGACTGGCCTGAAAAGGTCGACGCCTACGTGGATGCGCTGACCACCAAAGAAGCCATGTTCAACGCTATTGTCGAAGAACATAAACTTGAATTTACGGGAGAAATGCTAAGAAAACAGGCGTTGATCAGATGGAACTTGCTGAAAACAAAGTTGGACGAAGCCAAAAGCAAGATGGACAATCTACGCAACCGTGCCGGCGAGTATCAGGATGTTCCAGCGACGCTCTATTATAAATTTGCGGATGATAATGCAACGCTGGTCATGTATGGTTTGAATCGCGGGGAAACAGAGGATAAGTCTGGCGAATTTGATTTTTCTATCCCCTGGGCGCAACCAAGCGAAATCTCGGATGAGAAAATCCAAACCATTTATGCCAGGGATCCCAACGCTTATCAGTTCTGGCCTATCTGGCAGTATTTCATTGACAACAGCAATGGAACGCTGAAGAACGACTACAATTACTAAAAATTGATAATCCCATGAAGAAATTTATAGTCAATATTGGATTTGTTTTGGCTCTTATCGCAGCGATCTTCACGTCGTGCGAAGAGGTGGAGCCTCAAATAGAAAAGGTAAAGTTTGAACGGGTGTTTTCGCCCGTCAATCTCACCGCGAAAATCAGGAATATGGTTTCTGTGGAGTTGTCCTGGGACGTTCGCGAGGACGCGCAATCATATGTGGTTGAAATTAGCGAAGACAGTCTTGAATTCAAGAATATTATCAAAACATTCGAAGTGGCGCCCAATGAGCTGCCTTTCACCGTGGTTTTGGAAGGGGAAACCCAGTATTCGGCGCGGGTGAAAGGCATAAGCGATGGCATTGCCGACTCAAAGTGGGCTACAATCGCTTTTAAGACTGATTCTGAAGACATTCTGCCCGATGTGCTTCCAGATGATCTGGATGCTACGTTTGTTACTTTAAGGTGGCCGGCCGGTAGCGAGGTTA
>Ga0207873_1001901_pt1 | contig 18536 bp, 16 predicted proteins | sample BGWIniCompost_FD_187373 | JGI IMG/M metagenome (GOLD analysis project Ga0207873, IMG submission 187373) | Cellulose adapted compost microbial communities from Newby Island Compost Facility, Milpitas, CA, USA - BGW Initial Compost (SPAdes)... ...
GCCTTCGGCGAACGCCCGCCCGATCGACGGCAGTGTCTTCAGCGCATGCGCGACCCGCACTTTCTCGCGTGCGGCGCTCAGTGAGATATCGCAGCGGTAGTGCAGCCACTCGGCGCAGCTCTGGAATCCCCAAGCGAGCCAGCCCGCGCGCTCGTCGAAGCGGCGGATGAGGACGAGCAGATCGTAGGTGGCGGCATTGATACGGCTTGCGAGCGTGACGATCGCGCGATCGAGGTCATCGATCGACGCGTGCCGGGCATAGGCCGCGGCGACGGCGGAATTGCTGTTCATCTGAAGCACCGGTATGAACAGGAACCAACTGTACTTTTGCACAGTCATGGATCCGTAAGTACCCGAAAAGCTGCCCGGAAACGAGAAAAATTCAACGCGCCGAGCGGAAGCGACGCTTTCTTCAGCGCCGGCCATCGTTCGCGCTCCTACTGACGCGACCGATTCACGCCCTCTAGCGCCATTGGCATCGCGATGTGGTCGTTCGCCACGTCGGCACGCATGAAAGGTTGGCAAGGCATGGAATTTCGTCCCCGCTCTACGGCAACGTCGAGCGAAACAACCCGGACGCGTGTGGGTCGGCTCGAAAGCCGATTGGGACGAGATCGGCGACTCCGGTGAACAGCATCTCGAGGCGCACGAAGGCTAGATTCTGGAGCAATCGATGTGCCGACCGGCCCTTCACTCAATCGTCCTCGCGCGCAGCGAGTGCGCCTTTCCTCTTTCCGGGTCGTGCACATTCGTTGGATGCGCTCTATACAGCGCTTGCAGCGATTCGTTATTCTTCGCCGCGTCTTCCTCACCACCTCAGCGGAGTTGAGGCCACGTGGCTGCGCGCGGCCGAGTGCACGATTTCGCCGTCATCGGCGGCGGCATTCTCGGAATGTCCACCGCCTTGGCGTTGCAGCGCGCGTATTCCGGCAGCGCCGTCCTGCTGCTCGAAAAAGAGTCGTCCGCAGCACAGCATCAAACGGGCCGCAACTCCGGCGTGATCCATGCCGGCGTGTATTATGCGCCGGGAAGCCTCAAGGCCCGCTTCTGCAAAGAGGGCAACCGGGCAACGAAGGAGTTCTGTCGCGAGCACGACGTCCCATTCGACGAATGCGGAAAGCTGCTCGTCGCGACGAATGCCGTCGAGCTCGAAAGGATGCACGCGCTCGTGAAACGTTGCGGCGAGAACGGCATCGATATCGAAGTCCTCGACGAGCGCGCGCTACGCGAGATCGAGCCGAACGTCGTGGGCGTCGGCGCCTTCCTCGTCCCGTCGACCGGGATCGTCAGTTACGCTCGAATCGCGGAGCGCATGGGCGAGCTCGTTCAAGCCAACGGCGGGACGCTGCTTTTCGATCATCCCGTTACCGCGATCAGCGAGTCGTCGCGAGAAGTGCGCGTTCATACGACCCGCGGCGCTTTCTCCGCTCGCTATCTCGTCGCGTGCGCCGGCCTGCAATCGGACCGCGTGAGCCGGATGCTCGGATTGAATCCGGATTTCCAGATCATTCCGTTTCGAGGCGAATACTTCCTGCTCCACGAACGGCACAACCGCATCGTCAAACACCTGATCTACCCGATCCCGGACCCGTCCCTCCCCTTTCTGGGCGTGCACCTGACGAGAATGATCGACGGCACCGTGACCGTCGGCCCGAACGCCGTCATTGCGTTCAAACGTGAAGGTTATCGCAAATCGGACTTCAGTCTTCGCGACACCGTGGAGATGCTCGCGTTTCCCGGATTCAGGAAGGTCATTCGAAAGCATTTTCGAGCTAGCCTGACCGAGCTCGGCAATTCACTTTCGAAGCGAAGCTATTTGCGGTGCGCCCAGAAGTACTGCCCGCAGCTTCGTCTCGACGACCTGCTCCCGTACCCGGCGGGTATCCGCGCTCAAGCCGTCAAGCGCAGCGGCGAAGTCGTCGAGGACTTTCTATTTCTCCGAACCGATCGCTCGCTGATCGTCTGCAACGCGCCATCGCCGGCCGCAACGTCCGCGATACCGATTTCTCGCCATATCGTGGAGAACGTCCGAGCGATCACGGGTTGACGACCTGCGGCTCGGCTTCGGCGAACGTCGGCTTTCGAGCGGTTCCTCGTCGGTTCGAATCTTGCAGCGCTCCGCGGTCGTGGACCGAGGAGCGTCGGTTTGCCGTCCTCGCATCTTGCCGACCGGCCGATCTCGCGCGTCGTGAATGCGGAGCGCCTCGTGCTCCTTTCGTGGCCCCGCGCGATCCTGCTTCAGTTCGCGCACCCGCTGATCGCAGCCGGGATTCACGAGCACAGCCAGTTCCGCGCGCGCCCCGCGGCGACCGTGCAACGGCTGCGGAGCACGGTGCGTGCGATGTTGGCGTTGACGTTCGGGTCACCCGCCGAGCGGCAAGAGACCCTCGACAAGATCATGGCGATCCACCGCCGCGTGAGAGGCAGATTGCCGACCGCGGTCGGACGCTTCGCCGCGGGCACGCCCTACTCCGCCGAGGACGGCGAGCTCGTGCTATGGGTGCACGCCACGCTGATCGAATCGGTGCCCATGTTCTATGAGCTCCTCGTCGCGCCGCTCACCGAAGAGCAACACGATGCGTACTGCGAACAAGCCGCTAGCGTCGCCGTCGCGCTCGGCGCCGATCCCGCCACCGTGCCGCGCTCGAAGGCGGCGCTCGTGGATTACATGGCGCGGCAGTATGCTTCGGACGCGATCGCGATCGGCACACAAGCCCGCGAGCTCGCCGATGCGATTCTCGATCCGCCTTTCGGGCTGCTCGCGGCGCCCGGGCTCCTCGTGACGCGGCTCCTGACGGTCGGCACGTTGCCACGCGAAATACGCGAAGGGTACGGTCTCGCCTGGAGCGAGCGCGACCGGCAACGATTTCGACACCTCGTGCCGGCTCTCCGCGGCCTTCGCCGCGCCCTACCTCGAACGGCGGCCACGTGGCGGGCCGCGCGTCGCGGCTCGACAAGAGACTCGTCGACCTCTATCGTTGCCGGTCAGCCGACCGACTGACCCCGCGCGGCCGATTCCTTTCCATGACCGACTCCCTCCCGCCGCTGTCGCTCTACGTGCATCTTCCATGGTGCGTGCGGAAATGCCCGTACTGCGACTTCAACTCCTATCGCGCCGAGAGCGAGTTGCCGGAAGCCGCCTACGTCGACGCCCTCCTGCGCGATCTCGACGCCGAGCGCGACGCCGCCAACGGTCGAAAGGTGCAGAGCATCTATGTCGGCGGCGGGACGCCGAGCCTCTTCTCCGGCGATGCGGTCGCTCGGCTGCTCGATGGGATTCGCGCGCGAGTCGATCTCGAGCCCGACGCGGAGATCACGCTCGAGGCGAACCCAGGCGTCGCCGATGCGGCCCGCTTCGCCGCCTTCCGCGAAGCGGGCGTCAATCGTCTTTCGATCGGCGTGCAAAGCTTTCGAGACGCGCAGCTCGCGGCGCTCGGGCGCGTGCACGACGGTCGCGAGGCCGTGCGCGCCGTCGAAGCCGCGCGGCGGGCGGGATTCGCGGACATCAACGTCGACTTGATGTACGGCTTGCCCGACGACTCGTTAGAAGCCGCAACGAGCGACGTGCGTCGGGCGATCGCCCTCGAGCCGACGCACATCTCGTGGTACCAGCTCACGCTCGAGCCGGGAACCGCGTTCCATCGCCGCCCTCCTGCACTGCCCGACGACGACACGGTGCTCGAGATCGAGGCGGCCGGCCGCGACCTTCTGGCCTCCGCCGGCTACGAACGTTACGAGGTCTCGGCGTACGCGAAACCGGGACATCGCTGCCGGCACAATCTGAACTACTGGCAGTTCGGCGACTATGTCGGCATCGGCGCCGGCGCGCACGGAAAGCTCACGCGCGCGCGCGGCGAGATCGAGCGGCGCGCGAAAGCGCGCAATCCGAGAACCTATGTCGAGCTTGCGGGAACGCCGGCCGCGGCGCAGATCGAACGGGTTGTCGGTCCCGACCTCGTGCTCGAGCTCTTGATGAACGCGCTCCGTCTTCCGGAAGGCGTGCCCGTCTCGCTGTTCGAGGCGCGCACGGGACGGAGCATCGCGACGATACGAGACCGCATCGACGCGGCCGTCTCGCGCGGCTGGATGGTCGACGATCCCGACCGCCTCGCGACCACGCCGCGAGGGCTCGAGCTGCTGAACGACGTCCTCGCGTTATTCGTGCCCGAGCCCGTCGCACGACGGGCTTGAGCCCGAGCAGCGAAGAACCTCAGACGAAGCCGCGCGCTTCCTTGATGAGATCGTAGGCCGCGTTGAGCTCGCGCGTCTTCTCCTCGGCGATCGCGCGCATGCTCTCGGGCAGCCCCTTCGCCGCGAGCTTGTCCGGATGGTTCTGACTCACGAGCCGCCGATACGCGCGCTTGATCTCCGCCTCGGTCGCCGACGGCGACACGCCGAGCGCCGCGTGCGCATCGGCGAGCCGATCGGAGAACGATCGGCCGCGCGAAGCGCCGGCGCCATACGCCCCGTGATCCCCTGCGCCCGCGCGATAGCCGCCCGACGCACCGGCGCCCGCTCGATACCCGCCGCCGAACGCCGCCGCCATGCTCGCCGCGCGCAGCAGCGCCTCGAGCTGCTCGACGTCGTGCTCGCTCATGCCGAGGCGCCGCGCGATGCGCACGAGCATCGCGTGCTCGGCCGGATGGATCGTGCCGTCCGCCGCAACGGCCATCAGCTCGATCTGCAGGAAGAGCTGTAGCAGGAACGCGCGTCCGCGCGCGGCGCGCGCGAATCGATCGACCTCGGCATCGAGATCGAAATCCGGCGCCTTGCCGCGCCGGAACGCGGCCTTCGCCGCCTCGCGTTGCTCGAGCGAGAGCCTGAGCCGCTCGAACAGCGTCTCCGCCGCGCGGATCTCGTCGCGGGTGACGACGCTGTCCGCCTTGCTGAGCGCGCCCATGACGGCGAACGTCGTCTCGAGGAACTGCGACTGAACCGTCGCCATGCCTTGCGATACCGCGCGCCGGGTGATCTGCGTCAGCAGCCAGCCGAGCACCGCGCCGACCACGAGGCCGCGCACGCCTCCGAGCAAGAGGCCGATGAATGCGAATAGAACGATCAGCATCATCGTCGAGGGAAAGCGATCGGTGACCGTCGTGCGCTTCGCGCGTCAACGGTACCGTTCGGCGATCTCGGCGAGGCGCGCGTCGAGCGTTTCCCGATCGAGCCACACGCCGCGCACCATCACGCCGGCGGGCTGCCACAACGCGCCGACGTCCTCGAGCGGATTACCATCGACGAGCATGAAGTCCGCCGAAAGACCGGGCGCGATGCGCCCGAACTCGTCCTCCGCGCCGAAGAACGCGGCGGGATGCACCGTGCCCGTCCGGATCGCCTCGTACGGCGACAGACCCGCCGCGACCATCGACGCGAGCTCGCGATGCAGCGAGAAGCCGGGCACGTTGAAAACCTGCGGCGCATCGGATCCGAGGAGGATCAAGCTCGGCTCCGCGTCGTGCAGCGCCTTCACGAGCTTCCTGCGAATCTCGACGAGCCTTTGCGCGGCTGTGGCGTCGTACCCGGGCTGACTCACGAGATTCGTCTTCGCCTGACGCCATTGCTGACGCTGCGCGGGAGAAACGTAAGCCATCTCCGGACGTCCCATGAGCTCGTCGACGCTTGGCGTCGGCGCACCCCAATGCTCGAGCAGCGTCAACGTCGGCACGTTGTAGACGCGCGCCGCGACCGTCGCCTCGACGGCCCGCGCGATGAGTGCTTCGTCTATCGAATGACCGAGATTGAGCCCGAAGAATCCGGGCTGCACACCGCGCAGCTCGTCCTCCGGGACGAGGTACTGCGCGTAGCCGTCGAGATGATCGATCGTCGCCTGGCGCGCCTCGAGCGCGCGTGCGACGCCGACGTCCTCCGAGACGTGCCCGGCCAACTCGATCCCCGCTTCGCGCGCCGCTTCGACGGCCGCGTCGAACTCCTCGCGCGTCAACCCGGGATGCAGCTTCACGAAGTCGTAGCCGGCGGCGGCCTGCTCCCGCACGATGCGCGCCGCCTCGTCCGGGCTCGACACGCTCCGATCGTTCAACGACGGCCCCGAAGTGTAGAGCCGAGGGCCCAGCACCTCGTTGCGTGCGAGCCGCTCGCGCAGCTCGAGATGCGCGGGCTCGCCGAGCATGCCGCGCGCCGTCGTCACGCCGTTCGCGACGTAGAGGAACAGCACCTCTTCGAGATAGCGTCGATCGGAGGACGGGGGAACGTGCGCGTGCATCTCGGCGAGTCCCGGCACGAGGTAACGCCCCTGCCCGTTGATCACGCGCGCGCCGCTCGGCACGGTCGTGCTCATCGCGTCGCCGATCGACTCGATGCGTCCGTCGCGAACGATCACCGTCTGCCCGCGGAGGACGCGCTCGGCGTCCATCGGCACGACATTCACGTCCTCGAATACGAAGACCTGCTGCGACGCGGCCGGTGCCCCAATGCCGAATGCCGCGGTAAGCGCCGCGAGCACGATGAAACCGTTCCGAAACATGTCCCGCCTCCTCGTCTCGCCGTCATGCTGCCGTGCGCCCCAAGCCCGATCAAGCGGCGAGAGCCGTGCGACTCGTCACACCGCAAAGCCCCGCCGCGGTGCACTGGCGATCGAAATCGTGCCGCAAGTTGGTGCACGGAAATGGGTGCTTCACCTACCCCGGTCCGCTAACTCATTGCTGTGCCAACAAAAAAACGAGTGGCACGGAGCCTGCAGAAAGGCGCGCGGTTTCACATCGAGACCGTCGGCAAAGCGATCAACAGGCCAGCGGAGGTTTTCGGCAGATGGACAGCGTCTTGGAGTTATCGTACGCGCTAGACACCTTCTACTTCCTGGTGTGCGGCGCGCTTGTCATGTGGATGGCCGCCGGCTTTTCCATGCTGGAGGCCGGTCTCGTGCGCGCGAAGAACACGGCCGAGATCCTGACGAAGAACGTCGGGCTCTACTCGATCGCGTGCATCATGTACATGCTCTGCGGCTACGGGATCATGTACGGCGACGGCAACGGCGTCATCCCCGGCATCAGCATGCTATCGGCCGCGGACAATGCCGTCGCCGACGTCGTCGCCGGCGGTGACGACGCGCCGTACTACTCGAATCTCGCGGACTTCTTCTTCCAGGTGGTGTTCGTCGCGACGGCGATGTCGATCGTCTCGGGCGCCGTCGCCGAGCGGATGAAGCTGTGGTCGTTCTTCCTGTTCGCGGTGATCATGACGGGCTTCATCTACCCGGTTCAGGGTTACTGGAAGTGGGGCGGCGGCTTCCTCGACGAGGCCGGTTTCCTCGACTTCGCGGGCTCGGGTGTCGTGCACATGACCGGCGCGGCGGCGGCGATCGCGGGCGTGATACTCCTCGGGCCGCGCAAGGGTAAGTACGGCCCCGGCGGTGAGGTGCGCGCGATCCCCGGCGCGAATCTGCCGCTCGCCGCGCTCGGCACGTTGATCCTGTGGCTCGGTTGGTTCGGGTTCAACGGCGGCTCCGAGCTCAAGGTCTCGAACGTCGTCGAGGCGAACGCCGTTGCGCTCGTCTTCGTGAACACGAACATGGCCGCCGCCGGCGGCCTCGTCGCCGCGCTGCTCCTCGCGCGGCTCTGGTTCGGCAAGGCCGATCTCACGATGGCGTTGAACGGTGCGCTCGCCGGTCTCGTCGCGATCACCGCCGAGCCGTTGACGCCAACGCCGCTGCTGGCGACCACCATCGGCGCCATCGGCGGGTTGCTCGTCGTCGCGTCGATCGTCACGCTCGACCGCGTCTTCAAGATCGACGATCCGGTCGGCGCGATCTCCGTGCACGGCGTGGTCGGCATGTGGGGTCTGCTCGCCGTCTGCCTGTCGAATCCGGACGCGAGCCTCGGCGCGCAGCTCCTGGGCCTCGTGACGATCCTCGCGTGGGTGTTCGTGACCTCGTTCATCGCGTGGTTCGTGATCAAGAGCGTGGTCGGGATCCGCGTCTCGGAGCAGGAAGAGTACGAAGGCGTCGATATCTCCGAATGCGGCCTCGAGGCCTATCCGGAGTTCCGCTCGGGACGCGAAACGGCCACCGTCGCGCCGTCGGGTCCGTCGACCGGCACCCCGGTGCCTGCGGCGAGCGCTTCGCTCGCGACGCCGAGCTGATCGCGGCGGCAGGCGATCACCGGCCCGGGTTGCGGCCCGGCCCCTCGTGGGCCGGGCCGTTTCCTTTTTCAGTGCGCGTGGAGCTCGGCGAGGCGGCGCTCGAGGAAACGCCGCTCAGGCTCCGAGCGCGTCATGTCGAGCGCACGACGATAAGCCGCGCGCGCTTCGTCGACTCGCCCGAGACGCCGACACAGATCCGCCCTCGCCGCGTGCGCGAACCGGTATTGCGCGAGATCGCCGCTCTCGATCAGCGCATCGACGATCGCGAGCCCCGCCTCGGGACCGTCGCGCATCGCGATCGCGACGGCGCGATTCAACGCGACGATCGGCGTCGGCTCGACCTGCTCGAGCAGATCGTAGAGGTTGACGATCTCTCCCCAATCCGTCGACTCGGCGCTCTTCGCCCGCGCGTGCACCGCGGCGATCGCCGCTTGCAGCACGTACGGGCCGAGCCGTCCCGACGCGAGCGCTCGATCGACGAGCGCGAGGCCCTCGTCGATCATCGCGCGATCCCACGACGATCTATCCTGCTCGTCGAGCAGCACCGGCTCGCCGGCGGACGACAAGCGCGCCGCGCGCCGGGATTCCTGCAGCAGCATCAACGCCAGCAGCCCGATCGCCTCGGGCTCGGGCAACAGCTCGACGAGCAGACGGCCGAGCCGGATCGCCTCTTCCGAAAGATCGTTGCGCGTCAGCGCCGTGCCTGACGACGGCGAGTAGCCCTCGTTGTAGACGAGATAGATCACGCGGAGCACGTTGTCGAGCCGCTCCGCGAGCTCGTCTCCGGACGGCACCTCGTAGGGGATCCGCTCGGCCTTGATCTTCGCCTTCGCGCGCACGATGCGCTGTGCGAGCGTCGCGGGCGACGTCAGGAACGCGCTCGCGATCTCTTCGGTCGTCAGGTCGCACACCTCTCGCAGCGTCAGCGCGATCTGCGCCTCGCGCGGCAGCGCCGGATGACAGCACGTGAAGATCAGCCGCAAGCGGTCGTCCTCGAGATCGTCGTGCTCGATCTCGGGCGCCTCCTCCGTGCCGCCGTGCAGCGTCTCGGCGATATCGTCTTGCGCCGCATCGAAGCGGGCGCGCCGGCGGATCGTGTCGATCGCCTTGAAACGCCCGGCGGACACGAGCCACGCGCGCGGGTTGCCCGGCACGCCGTCCTTCGGCCACTGCTCGACCGCGGCGCGGAAAGCGTCCTGCAGCGCTTCCTCGGCGAGATCGAAATCGCCGAGCACGCGGATCAGCGTCGCGAGCACGCGGCGCGATTCGTTCCGGTAGATGTCCTCGACGATTCGGCCGATCTCGGAGGTGCCGTTCGTCTTCATCGGAACACCTCGGCGAGCAGCTCGTACGAGCGAAGGCGCGCGGCGTGATCGTAGATCGCCGCGGCGACGATCACCTCGTCGGCGTGCGTATCCGCGACGAACCGCGAGAGCTTGTCGCGCACGCTCGCCGGCGAGCCGACGAACGAGCACGCGAGCATCCGCGACGCGTGCGCCCTCTCGAGCGGCGACCAATACGAGTCGATGTCGTCGATCGGCGGCGGCAGCTTTCCGCGCGCGCCGCGAAACAGGTTCGCGAAGCTCTGCTGCATCGACGTGAAGAGCCGCTTCGCTTCGGCATCCGTCTCCGCGGCGACGACGTTCGCGCCGACCATCACGTACGGACGGTCGAGCCTTTCCGACGGTTTGAAGAGCCTTCGATAGATCGCGAGCGCGTCGTGGAGCGCATCGGGCGCGAAATGCGACGCGAACGCGTACGGCAAACCGAGCTCCGCGGCGAGCTGCGCGCCGTAAAGGCTCGAGCCGAGGATCCAGATCGGCACGTTCGTGCCGGTCCCGGGTGTCGCGTGAACGTGTCGGCCGGGCCGCTCCGGCCCGAGCAGCTCCATGAGCTCGATCACGTCCTGCGGAAACGACTCGGCGCTCGTCGGGTCGCGGCGCAGCGCGCGCAGCGTCTCTTGATCGGTGCCGGGCGCACGTCCCAGGCCGAGATCGATTCGGCCGGGATAAAGCGTCTCGAGCGTGCCGAACTGCTCGGCGACGACGAGCGGCGAATGATTCGGCAGCATGATGCCGCCCGCACCGACGCGAATCGTGCGCGTCCCGCCCGCGACGTAGCCGATCAATACCGCGGTGGCGGAGCTCGCGACGCCCGCCATGTTGTGATGCTCGGCGAGCCAGAAGCGCGTGTAGCCCCAGCGCTCCGCGTGCTGCGCGAGATCGAGCGTGTTGCGCAGCGCGTCGGCGACCGTGCCGCCCTCGGGCACGAACGCGAGATCGAGGATCGAGAGCGCGGTCATCTTTGCATCACGTCGTGCAGCATCCGACATGGTAGACGATGCGCCGGCCGATCGCGCTCAACGCGCACGGCGCAGCGTCAGGTTGATCCGGCACGGCCCGGCGAACGGATGCCACGCGTCCCCGAGCGGTGCGACGCCGTGGTAGCGAAGCCTCGACCGTCCGCCCCAGACGACGACGTCCCCGTGCGCGAGGCGCACGCGCGCAACCGGGTCCTGTCGACGTTCGCCGCCGAACAGGAAGATCGCGGACACGCCGAGCGACACCGACACGATCGGCCACGAGAAATCGAGCTCGTCCTTGTCCTGGTGCAACGATAGCTTCGTGCCGGGCGCATAACGATTGACGAGGCAGGCATCGGGCTCGAAGCCCGGGAAACCGGCCGATGCCGCCGCCTCGCGCCCGAGCCGCAAGATCGTCTCCGGCATCGCCGGCCACGGCCTGCCGGTCTCGGGGTCGACCGGCTCGTAGCGGTATCCTCGCTGATCCGAGACCCAGCCGAACGCGCCGCAGCTCGTCATCGCGACGGACATCCGGCGCCGCCCGGGCGTCGTCATGTGCCGGAACGGCGCGGCCTCGGTCACGCGGTCGAGCGCCATTCGAATCTCGGACGAGCAAGGCAACGCGAACCCGCGCAGCACGTAGGCTCCGGGAGCGAGCCGCTCGACGCCATGATGCGGCTCGAGATCGAGCTCGAGTGATCCGGTGGCCGCCTCCATCTAGACCTTCATCGGCTTGCCCGAGCGCGCGTCGATCACTTCCCGAAGCCACGCGGCGAATGCCGCGGGTGACGACGCGAAACGGTGGTGCGGCACGCCGAAAAGCTGGCCGTCGATCTCGAGGACGAAAGTCGGAAACCCCCTCGCGCCGACCTGCGCCATCAGCTTGCGCGTCTCGTGGATATGCTCGTCGACCGGCACGGACACGAGCGCCTCCGCGAACGCCTCGCGATCGAAGCCGAGCCGCTCGGCGATATCCAACAACGTCTCGGTGCGCACGACGTGCCCGCCGTCCTCGTAATGCGCATGCTGAATCCCGCGCAGCATATCGAAACCGCACCCCGGCTCGAGCGACTCGGCGGCGAGCACCGCGGCGATCGTCGGCGGCGAATGCAGCACGAGCGAAGGATCCAGGATCAGCCCGTCGAGATAGGCCTTGCCATACGGCTGACCGGACAGCGCGGCGACCCGCCCGTCCGCGTCGCGTATATAGCGGCGCGTCTCGTCCGGGAGCGACGTCGGCTCGGGCCACAGGCCTCCCGCATGCATGCGCAGCTCGAGGCCCTCGACGTCGCGGGCGGCGGCGGCAAGCGGCTCGGCGCCGTAGCACCAGCCGCAAAGCGGATCGTAAATGTAATGCAGCACCGCGCTCATCGAAGCCCCCGCGAACGGCCGGTCGGTCGGGGGATTATAGTCGTGCGACCCTCCGGCCCGCTCGCGCATCTAATGTCGCAGATGAAGCAAGGCAGCGGTTACCCCAAGGCCGAGCCCGAGTGGCTCGACGGTGCGCGGCGCGGCGACATGCGGGCGCACGCCCGGCTCTACGAGACCTTCGCGCCGATGGTCTACACGCTCGCGCGACGCATGCTCGTCTCGCCGACCCTTGCGGAGGACGCGTTGCAGGAGACTTTCGTCGAGGTGATTCGCAGCATCGGCACGTGGCGCGGCGACGGCGAGTTCGGGCTGTGGCTGCGCCGGATCGCGATCAACAAGTGCCTGATGCATCTGCGCTCGTCGTGGGTCTCGCGCCGCGGCGAGTACGAGGACGAGCCGGAGGCGCTGCCCGCGAGCACCGACGATCAGCTCCTGCTCGAGCGCGCGCTCGCCGCGCTGCCCGACACCGCCCGCGTCGTCGTGCTGCTTCACGACGTCGAGGGCTATACGCACCAGGAGATCGCGAGGCTGATGGGGCGGACCGCGAGCTTCTCCAAATCGCAGCTCGCGCGGGCTCACGACCGGCTCCGCGCGCTCCTCGCCGACGAGTCCAAGGAAACGACGCTATGCGAGCCCGCACTGAAGACTTGTTGACGCTGCGCGACGGCGAGCCGATCGACGCGGCGCTCCGGGAACGTTTGCTCGCGGATCCCGAGAATCGCCGTGAGATCGACCGGCTTACGCGCGTCGCGGAGGAGTTGCGCCGGCTGCCGCCGCTCGAGCCGCCTCCGGATGTCTGGCCGCGCATCGTAGCCGCGGCCGCGGAGCGAAACGCGAGGCCGTGGAAGCTGCGCGCCGCCGGCTTCGCCGGCGCACTCGTTGCGGTGGCGATGCTCGTCGCCGCCGCCGTGATCGCGCCGTGGCAGTGCTCGCCCGACGACGCAACCGTGGCGAGCGTGACCGCGCCGCGTGACGTGGCCGCCGCGCCGGCACGAGACGCGGAGCCGCCTTCGCGCGTCACCGGCAATACGCTCGTCACCCGAGCGGACTACGCGCCGCTCGTCGCCGAATCCGTACGCCTCGAGCGGCTCCTGGCCGAGCTCGACGGACGACCGCGCAGGATCAACGCGGGAACCGCATTCACGATCGCGAATCTCGAAGACCACCTCGTGCTGCTCGACGACGCGCTCACGTACGCGGAAGCGCGCGATCTCGACCCCGATTACCGTCGCCTGCTGTGGCGCGAGCGCGTCGACGTGATGAACGCGCTCATGCACGTGCGCTACGCGCACTACCAGGAGGTGGCTTTTTGAGCCCTTCACGGAGGAGAACGATGAGACTGGATGACGATACTCGCGCCGCGCGAACCGGCTTGCGCGCCGCCGCCCTGCTCTTCGCGCCGCTCGCGGCGCTATGCGTTGCGGCCGACGTCGCCGCCCAGCCCGAGCCGCCGGCACCGCCCGCGCCCCCCGCCGAGCCCGCCCCGCCGCCGCGCGACGAAGCGGAGGCCGACTCGGCGCTCGAGCAGGCGCGCCGCGAGCTGGCCGAAGCCCGCCGGCATCTCGAGGAGGCGGCGCGCGAGGTCGCGCGCAGGTCGCGCGAGGTCGCGCGTCTGTCCGAGCGGTCGTTCGGGCCGGCCGTGCGCGAGTTCCGCCGTCAATGGATCGGCACGGGTCAGCGCGCGCTGCTCGGTCTCGTGATCATGGATGCCGAGGACGGCGCGGTCGTGAGCGCCGTCACGCCCGGCGGGCCCGCGGATCAGGCGGGGATCCGATCCGGCGACGTCATCGTCGCGATCGACGGCGCGCCGGTGATCGTGGAAGGCGAAACGCCGTCGCGCGTCGTGATTCGTCGGCTCTCGGAGATCGATCCCGGCGACGACGTCGAGCTGCGCGTGCGTTCCAACGGCGAGACGCGCGTCGTGCGCGTCGAGACGCGGGATCGCGGCGATTGGATCATCGCGTCCGACGGGCCGTACTTCCGGCTCGATCGATGGATCGGGCTGCTTCGCTCGCCGGATCCTTGGGCATCGATGGAGCTCGTCCCGCTCACGCCGAGTCTCGGCAGGTACTTCGGCACCGATCAGGGCCTGCTCGTCGTGCGCGCGCCGGATATGCAGCCCGCGGTGCTCCGCGACGGCGACGTGATCCTCGAGATCGGCGGACGCGTGCCGCGCTCGCCCGAGCACGCGATGAGCATCCTCTCGACCTACGAGCCCGGCGAGAAGCTGCTGCTCACGATCATGCGCGACCGTCAGCGGCAGACGCTCGAGATCGACGTCCCTCGAACCGAGCGGGATCGCGACCGCGACGATCGCGATCCGCGGAACGGAAACGAGAACGAAGCGCTGTGACCCCCGCGCTGCAGCACACGGCTCGCCGTAGCCGTTACACCGGGTACGGCGAGTCGTGCGCGCGCAGCCAATCGAGCAGATCCGAAAGATTCGCCGTCGCGAGCCCGATGCTCGTATCCGCGCAGCCGTAGTACATGCGGATCTCGCCGTCGACCAGCGTCCAGCCGCACGGGAAAACGACGTCCGAAACGTCTCCCGCGCGCTCGTAGCTCTCGCGCGGCGCGAAGACCCACTCGCTCGAGCGGCGGATCACCTTGCGCGGGTCCTCGAGATCGAGCAACGCGAGGCCCAGCCGATACAGGCATCCGGCCGCGGTCGTGCGCACGCCGTGATAGCAGATCAGCCAGCCTTCGTCCGTCTTGAGCGGCGGCGGCGAGAGGCCGATCTTGTTCGCGTCCCACCAGCCGCCTTGACGCGCACGAAGCAGGATCTCGTGATCGCCCCAGTGCTTCAGATCCGGCGAGAACGAGATCCAGATATGCGCGCCGAGCGATAGCGCGCCGGCCGGCACCGGACGGTGGATCAACGCCCAGCGTCCGCCGATTCGCTCGGGGAATAGGGCTGCGTCCTTGTCCTCGGGCGTCATGACCGCACCGAGCCGCTCGAAGCTCTTGAAGTCCTCGGTCGCCGCGAGCGACACGAGCGGGCCGCCGCGCGAGAACGCGGTGTACGCGATGACCCAGCGCTTCTGCTCTTCGAGATACGTGATGCGCGGATCCTCGATGCCCCAGATCTCCTCCGGATGCGTCTCGGGCGACGGCATCAACGTCGGCTCGGGATCGATCCGCCACCCGCTCAACCCGTCGGCGCTGCGCGCCGCCGTGAAATGCGAGAACCCGCGCCGATCCTCGACGCGTAGCAGCAAGATCGTCTCGCCTCCGACGATCGCAGCCGCGGGATTGAAGACGCTGTTCGCCCGATACTCGAGGTCGTCGACGGTCAGGATCGGATTACTCGGGTGACGCCGGAATACCTCCGCCGTACGGCTCGAGACCAGGCCTCGCGGCGCCGCCGCCTCTTGCACCGTATCGCTTCGATTCATGATTCCCTTCCGTTGATCACCATGCCGACCGAACACGCGCCGAATAAAGCTCCGCCGCGCCCTGCTGCCGCTCGAGCTCGCGGGCTTCCGACAGCTCGTGCATCTCGGCGAGCGCATTGAGCCACGCGAGCGTGGATTCCGCGCCTTGGTTGTCGCTCACGCCCGAGTGCCCGAGCCCGTCCCTGCAACCGCCGGTGCTCTCGTCCCACACCGGCACACCGAGATCGTTGTAGCCGACGAACCAGCGAAAGGCGCGAGTCGCTTCGGCGATCCAGGCGGGATCGTGGGTCGCGCGATAGGCGGCGGCGCACGCCGCAACGGAAGTGTCGGCCTCGATAGGCTGTTGCGAGAAACGTGCGCGCCGCCCACCGCGCGCATACCAACCTTCGTTGCCGATCGGGACGAAGCGGCCGTCGATCGTCTGCACGCGCATCAGCCACTGCAACGCACGGACGCCGGTCTCGATCATGTCATTTCGGCCGAGCGCATCGCCGGCGGCGATCAAGCCGTGCGGCAGCACGGCATTCGCGTACGTGAGCACCTCTTCGGGCCAAGGCCATTCGTCGTTCGACCGCGTCGCGGCGAACGCTTTGTAAAGGCGCGTCGCGATGCGCCGGAGCGCGCCCTTCAGCGTGACGTCGCCGTCGAACTCTCGATACGCGGCGGCGATACCGAGCAGCGCCATCGCGAGCGAGCGGAGATACGGCACGCCGTCGAGCCGCGGCAGCGCGTCGTGCAAGAGCGTCAAGCATCCGGCCTTGATGCTCGGGTCGTTCCACTCGGCGGCCGCGACGCCGAGCGCCCAGATCCCGCGGCCGTGGCTGTCCGGCGAGCCGACGTCCTCGAGCCAGCGCCGGTCGTAGCCCAGGAAGTTGCGGAACGCGCCGCGCTCGGCGTTGAACGCGTGCTCGAGAAACGCGAGATACCGGACCGCGAGCTCGTCGAGCAGCGCGGTCGCCTCGACGTGACGGCGCAGCCTCAGCGCGACGATCAGCGCCCTCGCGTTGTCGTCCGTGCAGTAGCCGTGATCGCGCAGCGGCACGAAGCTCTTCGCGTGCTGCAGGATGCCGACGTCGTCGGTCAGCCGCTCGAGGTGCGTCAGCGACACGCTCGGCAGCGGTTGGTTGCGGTCGCGCTCCGTCCTCGCGGCGAAGGTCGGCCGCGGACGTTTCGCGCGCTCCGCGCGCACCTCGGCGAAGAGCTCGAGATACCGCGCGCCGACGTTCGCCCACGTATGCGAGCGCGTGTACGCGTAGGCGCGCTTGCGGATCGCGTCGCGCTCGCGCTCGTCGTCGAGCAGTCGGATGATCGCACGGGCCGTCTCGTCGACGTCGCCGAAGCCGACGAGCACGCCCCGCCCGTCCGCGAGCATCTCCGCGGCGTGCCAGTACGGCGTCGAGACGACCGCCTTCCCGGCGCCCATCGCGTACGCGAGCGTGCCGGAGACGATCTGATCCTTGTTCGGATACGGAGTCACGTAGACGTCCGCCGCGCCGAGCCATTCGCAGAGCTCGGTGAGGTCGACGTAGCGCTCGTGGAAGATCAGATAGCGATCGACGTCGAGCTCGGCGGCGAGCTTCTGCAGATGCCGCCGATACGACTCGCCGTGCAGCTGCCGGACGTGCGGATGCGTCGCGCCGACGACGACGTAGACGACGTCCGGATGCGCCGCGGTCACGGCCGGCAGCGCGCGGATCATCGTCTCGATGCCCTTGCTCGGGCCGAGCAAGCCGAACGTCAGCACGACCTTCTTGCCTTCGACGCCGAACTGGTCCTTGTAGAAGCTCGGGTCGACGAAAGGCAGATCCGGAATGCCGTGCGGGATGACCGCGACGCGCGCGGGATCGACGCCATACACCTGCTCGAGAAATCGCCGGCCCGTCTCGGTCATCACGACCAGACGGTCACTGATGTCCGCGATCTCCTGGATCACGTCGCGCTGCCGCGCCGACGGCTTCTCGAGCACCGTATGCAGCGTCGTGACGATCGGCATGCGAAGCTGACGGAGCAGCTTCAGCAAGTGCGTGCCGTCCGCGCCGCCGTAGATGCCGAACTCGTGCTGGACGCTGACGACGTCGACGAGGTTCATGTTCAGGAAGTCGGCCGCCTTCCCGTACGCGTCGAGAACGTTCTGCGAGATCTCGAACTTGACCTCGTCGGGGTAGGCGTACTCGTCGACCCGATCGTTCATCGCGACGACGTCGACCTCGGCCGCACCGGCCTTCGAGATCGCGTGCGCGAGATCCGCGCCGAACGTCGCGAGACCGCAGCGGCGCGGCGTATAGCTGCCGAGCAGCGCGACGCGGGTCGTTCCTTCGTTGCGATAGGGGCGCAATGGGCGCGCGGCGGCGCCTGCTTGAGCAACGCTCATTGGTGCATCCTCCCGTTCGTAACGAGCTACGCGCGGGAGCGGCGGCCCACGGAAGACTCGAGCGCGGGCCGGCCGCGGGGCCCGCGTTACCGGCCGCGATCCGCCGGCCGGTGCGTGTCGAATCCGGCATTCGGCCTTGCCCGAAGGCCAAGTCCGAAGCGATCCGGCCTGCGCATGCCGGTCGTATCGAGCTTCAGCTTCTCGATCGACTTCAGAAAGCCCTCCACATCGAAGTCGTCGTAAAGCAATGACTCGTCGATGACGCTCATCGGATCACGCTGTCGACCTCGCATGACTTCTCTCCGAAGATCGCTCGTTGTTTTCCGGATGCGCTCTACGTCATTCCTGCATCCGGAGCCGGTCGTATCGAATGCCCTCCCTTCGTCCGTCGATGAGATTGCAAACGCCCGGCCGCTCGTAGCGCGGCCGGTGCGGCGCCGCCGCCGACCAAGAGACGACGGCGGCGCCTTCGGCGGTATCGCCGCGCGGCCGTAGCCGCGCGGCATCGAGGCGCGATCAGAAGTCGCCCATGTCCTCCGGCATCGCGCCGGCGCCGGCCGACTTCTTCTTCTCCTCCGGCACCTCCGTGATCGCGCACTCGGCGGTCAAGAGCAGACCCGCCACGGAGACCGCGTTCTGCAAGGCCATGCGCGTGACCTTCGTCGGATCGATGATGCCCATCTCGAGCATATCGCCGTACTGCTCGGTCGCGGCGTTGAAGCCGAACGAGCCCTGGCCCTCCTTGACCTTCGCGAGCACGACCGCGGGCTCGCCGCCGCCGTTACGCACGATCTGACGCAGCGGCTCCTCCATCGCGCGCGCGAGGATGCGCACGCCGGCCTGCTGGTCCTCGTTGTCGAGCTTGAGCGCCTCGACGGCCTTCTGCGCGCGCAGCAGCGCGACGCCGCCGCCCGGCACGACGCCTTCCTCGACGGCCGCACGCGTCGCGTGCAGCGCGTCCTCGACGCGCGCCTTCTTCTCCTTCATCTCGACCTCGGTCGCC